>JAABUQ010010294.1_pt1 | contig 12300 bp, 12 predicted proteins | sample 5560001 | NCBI WGS metagenome assembly JAABUQ01 (sample SAMN10711888, study PRJNA513371) | rock metagenome | isolation source: Antarctica rocks | place: Antarctica: Victoria Land, Finger Mt nord | collected 2015-12-18
GCGCGCAAGGCGCGGGCCAAGGGGCTGCGGCCGCAGCCCTGGGTGAAAACCTCGCTCGCACCGGGATCGCAGGTGGTAACGGAGTATCTCGACAAGTCGGGCCTAACCGCCGACCTCGATGCTATGGGCTTCAATACGGTGGGCTACGGCTGCACCACGTGCATCGGCAATTCCGGCCCGCTCGAGGATGCGATCGCCGATGCGATCGAGGACAATAGCCTCGTCGCCGTTTCGGTGCTGTCGGGCAACCGCAATTTCGAGGGGCGCGTGCATCCGAACGTGCGCGCCAACTATCTGGCGTCACCGCCGCTCGTCGTCGCCTACTCGCTGCTGGGCACGATGAACAAGGACATCACCACGGCTCCGCTCGGCACCGGCTCGGACGGGCAGCCTGTGTACTTGCGCGACGTGTGGCCCACGAACAAGGAGATCGCCGACACCATCGCGTCTAGCCTGTCGCGCCAGCAGTTCCTGCGTCGCTACGGCGAAGTGTTCAAGGGTCCGGCGCAGTGGCAGGCGATCAAGGTGGATACCGGCAGTGCCACCTACGCGTGGTCCGACACTTCCACCTACGTGAAGAACCCGCCCTATTTCGAGGGCATCACGATGGAGCCCGCGCCCGTCACGGAAATCATGGGCGCGCGCATCCTGGCGATGCTCGGCGACAGCATCACCACCGACCACATCAGCCCCGCCGGCTCGATCCGCAAGACCTCGCCGGCGGGCGATTACTTCATGGAACGGCAAGTCCAGCAGAAGGATTTCAACAGCTACGGCGCCCGCCGCGGCAACCACGAAGTGATGATGCGCGGCACGTTCGCCAACATCCGTATCCGCAACGAAATGGTCCAGGGTGTCGAGGGCGGTTACGCGAGGCATTTGCCGGACGGCGAGCAGATGCCGATCTACGACGCGGCGATGCGCTACAAGCGCGAAGGCGTGCCGCTGGTCATCATCGGCGGCAAGGAATACGGCACCGGCTCATCGCGCGACTGGGCAGCGAAGGGGACCATGCTGCTCGGCGTCCGCGCCGTCATCGTCGAGAGCTTCGAGCGCATCCACCGTTCCAACCTGGTCGGCATGGGCGTCATGCCGCTGACCTTCAAGGAGGGCATGGATCGCAAGAGCCTGGGCCTCACCGGCGAGGAGGTGCTCGACATCACCGGTCTCGAGAACCTCTCGCCGCGCATGGACCTGACGCTGGTCATCCACCGGCCGGACGGGAAAGTCGATCAGGTGCCGGTGCTGTGCCGGGTCGATACGCTCGACGAGGTGTCCTACTACCGGCACGGCGGCATCCTGCAATACGTGCTGCGCGGGATGGCCCGCGCGGCGTGATTGCCGGGCGAGCCGCCAGGGCGCTGGCCCAGCGGGCGGAGCACGCAGGCCCGGGACGGGAGGACAGGCCGGCCGTCAGGGAGAATGGGGTTGGGGCGGCCGCCAGAGCACAGGTATGCGATGCCACCTCGCGACCTGATCGGATTCCCAAGGGCGATTAGAGTGAGGCCCAAGACAGCTTATGGCAGCGGACTGCGGCCCCGCTGGCGTGATGCGAACGGAGACCTTCTGGAGTGGGATTTCCGGCATGGCCGTGTCGAGCGCTACAACTCTCGCGGCGAACATCAGGGAGAGTTCGACCACCAATCAGGCACCCTGTTGAGCCCGTCCCAACCGGGGTCGTAAGATAAGACCATGAGTGCCACGCTCTCGTTCAAGCCTTCTCGGAATGCGACGCCAGTCGCGCATTCCGTCACGGCCTACGACCGTAGTGACGACGAACTCGTGTCAGAACTGCCCATACCGTTGTTCCTCGACGGATTGGCGCTCAAGATCGCCGAGGTGCCTCGGGAGGACGCTTACGGAGCGGCATCGTACTCTCTACCACCGAAGGCGGTGGACACGTTCCGCTTTCTACTTGGCCTGCAGGTGGACTTCCACGAGCGAGACTACTTTCTAGAGGCTTCGTCCGGACGCACCTTGACTCTCTCACCGTCGAAAATCGAAGCCGTCGCGGTCTTATCTGAGGTGTCCCCCCGATCTCGCGCAGGTCGCCGAGGAACCGAGCGTATCTCTGAGGGTGAACTCGTCGTACCGACGTTACGTATACTCGAAATAAGCAACCGAACTTGGACAACTACAACCGAGTTGATCGCTCGGCTCACGGAGCTATTTGCTCCTTCAGGAACTGATGCGGAAATCCTGCAGGGTCGTTCAGACACCTACCTTTCACAACAGGTGCGCAATCTGATCTTGCATCGTAACCAGCCGATGAGCTTCATCAGCCGTGGGTTGGCAGAGTATGACGCTGCTAGGCACGGCCTTCGAATCTCGGCCTTTCGGACGCTCAACGGTCGGAGCGTTGCGCTCCTGACGACGTAGGCTCCGTTATAAATCAGCGCATTCGTTTGCGAGAGGATCCTGGTCGGAGCCACCTGAGTTCGGTGTGGCCCTGGTGCGTTTTGTCCCAAACGAACCAAGCGTATGCAGTTGTGCCGCTGCCCCTTACCTCCGCCCCCGTGGGATAAAAGGTAATCCGCTCGCTGAAGACCCAGACCCGCGCCGGCGGCCACTTGTGAAAGATGTTCCGGGTTCGACCGGCACCCTCCAAAAATGCCGGTGTGATAGCGCGGCTCCCACGTTAGGATAAGGTGTTGGGCGGACCCGAGACCTCCGCGCGCGGAGTCAGGCATGGCCGACGGACCATTGAGACAAAGAGCGGGCGACGACATGGTCGACCGGGTAGGAAGGAACCTGGCCCGCGCCATGTTGGCGGCGCGCTGGTTCATGGCGCCCGTCTATGTCGGCCTGCTCGCGACGCTGCTGCTGGTGGCGATCAAGTTCGTGCAGAAACTGGTGCTGGCGGCGCCGCAGATCCTGGTCATGGATACCAACGAGACGATCCTGACCGTGCTAACGTTGATCGACCTGTCGCTGGTGGGCAATCTCCTGGTGATCGTGGTGTTCGCCGGCTGGGAGAACTTCGTCGGGCCGCTGCTTGCGACGCCCGAGACGCCGTCCCTCACGGGGATCGGGTTCAGCGCCGTCAAGCAGAAACTCATCGGCTCCATGGCGACCATCGCGGCGATCCAGCTTCTGGAGACGTTCGTTCACATCGAGAACGTCTCGAAGGCGGACGCGATGTGGCAGCTCGCGATCCTGCTGGGCCTCGGCGCGATCGGCGTGCTGCTTGCGCTGATGGACCGGCTTGCCGGCAACGAGCACTGAGCGTGGCGCCTCAGTCGTGCGCCTGCAGTTTCGGCATTGCGTCCATCAGCTGCTCGGCGGGCTGTGCCTCCGGCAACGCGGCGTCGTTCTCCTCCAGGAGCACGAGGTCGGTGTCCGTCAGCGAGGCGCGGCGCACGTCGTCATCCGCCGGCAGCTTGTCAAACTTTCCGCCGGCGTAGCGGAACCGCAGATGGTCCCAGTAGAACCAGTAGGTGATGTCGGGCGGGCAGGCGAGCTTCTCCAGGATCACGTTGACGCCCATGAGGAAGCTGCCGCCGATTTCGGTGATCCGGGTCGGCTTGCACCCGCCCGCAGGGGCCTTGGACTGGAAGGCGACTTCGGGCACCGGGTAGCGCGGGTCCGGATGCGGCAGGTTCATGATGTCGAGCAGGTCTCGGTCGGCGCCGGTGGCGGTCTGGCGCATTGTCCAGGTGAAGGTGAAGGGCGTGAGCGGCGGGGTGACGTGCTGCGCGTCGGCGGCTGCGATGACTTGCTGGGTGCCGAGCGCCGCCGCGAGCGTGTTCCAGTGCGTCCCGCCGCGCGGGAACATGTCGATGCCGTAGTGCTCCCGCGCGGACAGCAGCGGCGAGGCGGCATCCACGAAATGCACGCCGTGCGCGGTCAGCTTCGCGGTGTACACGCCGAGCTTGGCGGCGCGATCGGCGGCCGAGCCGGGACAGCGATAGCCCGCCGGGATGATCTCGGGTTGCTCGGCGACTTTGGACGGCGTGATCAGGTAGAGGAACGGCGTCCCGCGCGCCTCGAACGCATCCTGCAGGGTGCGGAGGCGCGCCGCCCAGGCCTCGGCCTTCGGGCGAAGCACGGCAAGGTCGCGGCTGCAATACTCCTCCAGGTAGCCGGATTCCATCAGCTGGTTGTTGCGTCCGACCACCACGCGATCGGTGCCGGCCGTACCGAGCAGCGTGTAGTAGATCTGGTTCTTCCACCGGATCGCCGGCTTGAACACCGGCGACAGGACACCGACCGCGCGGGAGATGGAGGCTTGATAGCTGCCGGTCAGCACGGCATGCAGCGAGAGTTCCGTCGCCGCGTCCGATACCGCGCCGGCGATGGTCTGCTTGGTCCTGAAACGGACGCGGGGGTAGATCTCACCCGCCGTCGTGTTCCAGCTCAGGTAGGCCCACGGCACGATCAGCATCAGTGCGCCGATCGCCACCGGCAGTCGTGACAGGACGAACCAGCGTCGCATCTCAGAACCGGAAGTAGATGAAGGGCTGGAACGGGTCGGCCACCGCCTTGCCGACGGCGAGCACGAACAGGAGCGCCACGACGGTCTGCACGGCGGTGGTGCGGCCCGGTGTGGCGAAGGCGGCGCGTCGCGCCCGGTCGAAGCCGGGCAGGCGCGGGCAGGCGCAGATCACCGTCGCCGTGATCGCGGCGAGGCTTATGTCCGGCGTTATGAACACGCCGACCGCGTGGCCTTGCTGCCAGGGTCGGCTCATCGTCACGAGCAGCGCCCCGGCCTGGTCCAGTGATCGCGCCCGAAAGATCGTCCAGCCTACCACCACGATCGCGAACGTCGCGAGGTTGGCGAGGGGTCGGGGCATTCGATCCAGGGCGCGCAGCAGGAACAGCTTGTCGAGCACGAGGAACAGGCCGTTATAGGCGCCCCAGACGACGTAGGGCCACGCCGCGCCGTGCCAGAGGCCGGAAGCGAGGAAGCAGACCCAGAGATTCAAGTATCGTCGCGCGACCGGAACGCGGTTGCCGCCGAGCGGGATGTAGAGGTATTCGCGAATCCAGGTCGCCAGCGAGATGTGCCAGCGGCGCCAGAACTCGGTGATGCTGCACGACAGGTACGGCATATTGAAGTTCTCGCGCAGCCGGAAGCCGAGCATCCGCGCGATGCCGATCGCCATGTCGGAGTAGGCGGAGAAATCGAAGTAGATCTGCAAGGTGAACAGGATCACGCCGAGCCAGGCGTCGTGGAAGCCAACGGCGCGCGGGTCGGCGGCGAAGATGCGGTCCGCGCCCGTGGCCAGGGTGTCGGCGAGCAGCGTCTTCTTGGCGACGCCCATCATGAAGCGGACGAAGCCGGTGGCGATGTCGTCCCACCGCGCCGGCGGGAGCGTCAGCAACTGCGCTTCCAGCTCGTGGTACTTGATGATCGGCCCGGCCAGCAGCTTGGGGAAGAAGAAGACGTAGAGCAGATATCTGGCGAAGCCGGGCGCGGGGCGGCTGACGCGCCGGTGGATGTCGACGAGGTAGGTGATCTTCTCGAACACGATGAACGAGACGCCGACCGGCAGGATGATCTCGGGCAGCGAGGGGGGCGCGGCGGCGGCCCCATGCAGCGCGTAGTAGACATTCTCGATCAGGAAGCGGGTGTACTTGAAATGCGCGAGGATCGCGACGTTGGCGATCACGCCGCCGGCGAGCAGCGCCCGGGCTTGAATGGAGCGTTGCGGCAGGACGGCAATGCGCCGTCCGATCAGGTCGTCCGCCAACGCGGAGGCGAGCACGACGGGCACGAACAGCGGTTCGACCCAAAGGTAGAACAGCACGCTTCCGCACAGCATGACGCCGAGCCGCGTCCGCGCGCGCCGCTCCGCCAGCAGATAGAGCAGGTAGAAGGTCGGGAAGAAGATGAAGAGGAACAGCGGCTCGTAGAACAGCATGGGGCTGTCTAGCGTTCGCCGCCGGGCCGCGGCAAGGCGGCGTCAGGCGGCTTCGGTTGCCGCCAACTGCCTGATCTTGCGCGCCATCGCGGCGATGCCGTTGCCCCGGTTGGTGGACAGCGCCTCCAGCAGGCCGAGGTCCTTGAGGAACACGGGGTCGGTGGCGACGATCTCGGCCGGCGGCCGGCCGGAATACACCCGCAGCAACAGCGCGATCAGGCCGGAGACGATGGCGGCGTCCGACGCGCCGGCGAGTAGCAGCTTGCCGTCCTGCAGCGCGCCTTCCATCCACACCCGGCTCTGGCAGCCGGGCACCCGATGCGCGTCGTCGGTCCAGGCTTCGGGGAAGGGCGGCAACTTGCGGCCGAGCTCGATAATGAACTGGTAGCGGTCCATCCAGTCGTCGAACACGCCGAGCTCCTCGCCGATCGCCGCGATGGCGTCGGCGGCGGTGGGGTCCTCGGGTTCGACGAAGGGGGCGGGCATGGGATCGATGTGCGGGCGACGCGCCCGGGCGTCAACCTTTGGCGGCCGCGTGTTCCCGCACCCAGGCGGTGAACTCGTCATCCGAGAGCTCGCCCGACGCCATCGCCAGCATATGGACGACCGCCTCGGCGTCGCTCACCGGAAATTGTAGGCCGTTGAACGCCAAGAACACCTCGAGCGCCACGTAGGCGGTACGCTTGTTTCCGTCGACGAACGGGTGATTTCGTGCGATCGCCAATGCATACAGCGCGGCCAGTTCGGCGACGTCGGGCTCCCCGTAGCTCGCCCGATTCAGCGGTCGCGCAAGCGCGCTTTCGAGCAGGCCCTCGTCGCGAACTCCGCCCGCGCCGCCATGCTCGGCGAGCTGCTCGTCGTGGATGGCGAGCACAAGCTCACGCGATAACCAGATCGTCACTTGGCCAGTTCCCGCAAGACCGCGCGGCGCTGTTTCATGATCCGCTGGGCCACTGCCATCTGTGCCTCGAAATCGGCATCCGCGGTGGTTAGCCGCACTCCGTCCGTCGTATCGATCGCGTAAAGCGTATCGCCCTTCTGCACCCCGAGCCTTCCCAGAAGCTCGCGCGGCAGGATCACGCCCACCGAATTACCGATGCTCGTCAACTTCAGGCTTGTCATGTCACCTCTCCACTATTCTGGCGATGCGGTATATCGCATCCTCAGGATAGTTGCAGCGTGCGTTATAACAGACTACAGGATGAACCGACTGAGGTCGCCGTTTTGCGCCAGGGGTGCGACGCGCTCGTTCACGTAGGCTGCGTCCACCGTCACCGCTTCCCCGGCCCGGTCGGTCGCCGAGAAGCTGATCTCCTCCAGCAGTCGTTCCAGCACCGTGTGCAGGCGGCGCGCGCCGATGTTCTCGACGCGGTCGTTGATGTCGGCGGCGAGATCGGCCAGCGCGTCGACCGCGTCGTCGCTGAACGTGAGATCGACCTTTTCCGTGCCCAGCAGCGCCGAGTATTGCTTGAGCAGCGAGTGCTCGGGCTCGGTCAGGATGCGGCGCAGATCCTCGCGCGACAGCGGGGCGAGCTCGACGCGGATCGGCAGGCGGCCCTGCAGCTCGGGCAGCAGGTCGGCCGGCTTGGCGAGATGGAAGGCGCCGGAGGCGACGAACAGCACGTGGTCGGTCTTCACCGGGCCGTATTTCGTATTGACCGTGGTGCCCTCGATCAGCGGCAGCAGGTCGCGCTGCACGCCCTCGCGCGAGACGTCGGCGCCACGGAAGCCGCCCTCGGTGGTGCGGGCGCAGATCTTGTCGATCTCGTCGATGAACACGATGCCGTTGTTCTCGGCGTGCGACACGGCGTCCTTGGCGAGCTGGTCGCTGTCGAGCAGCTTGTCGGCCTCCTCGCGCTCGGCCGCGCGCCTTGCGGCGTCGACCCGCATGCGCCGCTTCTGCGGCGGGCGGCCCATCATGTTCTTCATCATCTCGCCGAGATTGATGACCTGGCCGGGCGGCATCCCGGGGATGTCGAGCTGGCCCATTGGCGAGCCGCCGCTGTCGGCGACCGCGATCTCGATCTCCTTGTCCTCCAAGTCGCCCGAGCGGAGCATCCGCCTGAACTTCGAGCGCGTGTCGGCCGCGGCGCCCTCGCCGACCAGCGCCGTGATCAGCCGCTCCTCGGCGGCGAGCTCGGCCTTCGCCTGGACTTCCTTGCGCGAGGCTTCGCGCAGCATGACGAGGCTCGCCTCCACCAGGTCGCGCACGATGCTTTCCACGTCGCGGCCGACGTAGCCGACCTCGGTGAACTTGGTGGCCTCGACCTTGAGGAACGGCGCCTGCGCCAGCTTGGCCAGCCGCCGGGCGATCTCGGTCTTGCCGCAGCCGGTCGGCCCGATCATGAGGATGTTCTTGGGCACCACCTCCTCGCGCATCTGCTCCGGCAGTTGCTGGCGGCGCCAGCGGTTGCGCAGCGCGATCGCGACCGCCCGCTTGGCATCGCCCTGTCCGACGATGAAGCGGTCGAGCTCGGAGACGATCTCCCGTGGGGTGTAGGTGGGGACGTCCATTAGATGGTCTCTACGATGACGTTGTTGTTGGTGTAGACGCAGATGTCGGCGGCGATCCGCATGGACCGGCGCGCGACCTCCTCGGCCGAGAGGTCCGGCACCGTGACCAGCGCGCGGGCCGCCGCGAGGGCGTAGTTGCCGCCGGAGCCGATCGCGATCACGCCGTCCTCCGGCTCCAGCACGTCGCCGTTGCCGGTGAGGGTGAAGGAGCGGTCGCGGTCGGCCACCGCCATCATCGCCTCCAGGCGGCGGAGGTAACGGTCGGTGCGCCAGTCCTTCGCCAGCTCGACGCAGGCGCGTTCGAGCTGGCTGGGGAAGCGCTCCAGCTTGGACTCCAGGCGTTCAAGCAGGGTGAAGGCATCCGCCGTGGCCCCGGCGAAGCCGGCGAGCACCATGCCGCCACCGATGCGGCGCACCTTGCGGGCGTTGCCCTTCACCACGGTCTGCCCGAGGCTGACCTGGCCGTCCCCGGCCATCGCCACATGCCCGTCGCGGCGGACGCAGAGGATGGTGGTGCCGTGCCAGCCCACGGGGTCGTTGATCGTTTGCATGGGGCGGAGATGGCGCGCGGCGGCGCGGAGCACAAGGCGTGCCAATTATGAGATGGTGGTCATCTTGGGGCGGTGCATGCCCGGTCGGCGACGAAGCACCTATTTCACTATTTCATACTGGATATTAGGGTGCCGGGCGGCGGTAATCACCGCCATGTGATCGTGTTTAATCTGTAAGAGGCCATGATCCGCAGTTAAATATGTCGGGACGGCCCGGCGACGGTAGCCCGCTCGGGCCAGAGGAGAGCAGAGCCATGCCACTCGATGACGTTCGGTCGCGCCGTACTGTCACGGCGACGTTGCACTACCTCGAGCGCGGCGCGGAGAAGCCCGCGCGCTATGTCGGGGCGCCGCCGCCCAGGGTGCCGCAGTGGAACGGCATCGATGATCCGCGCGAGGTGACCATTGAGGACGGTCGCGGCCGCGAGGCGGATTTCACCCTGGACCGCAACGGCTTCGCGCTGCTGCAGGCGCCGAGCGCGGTGCGCGATTTCTACGCCAAGGACGCGGTCGAGCGGGTGTACTATCCCGAGGTCGACCGGTTGCTGCGGGCGACGCTCGGCGCGTCGCGGGTGTTCGTGTTCGACCACACGGTGCGCAACGCCGGCCTCGCCGAAGGGCCGGAGCGGCGCGAGCCGGTGCGCCGCGTGCACAACGACCATACGCTGAACTCGGCCGCGCGCCGGGTGCGCGATCATTTGGGCTCGGATGCCGAGGACCTGCTGCGGCACCGCTTCGGCGTCGTCAACGTGTGGCGACCGATCCGCGGGCCGGTGCTCGATTCGCCGCTGGCGCTGTGCGACGCGCGCAGCTTCACCGACGCCGACCTGATCCCGACCGATCTCGTCTATGCGCACGTGCGCGGCGAGACCTCGTCGGTGGCGTATTCGCCGGGGCACCGCTGGGTGTATTTCTCGCGCATGCAGCCCGACGAGGTGATCCTGATCCGGGTGCACGACAGCGCCGACGACGGCCGGGCGCGGCTGTCGTTCCACACCGCGTTCGCCAACCCCGACGCCCCGCCGGACGCGCCGCCGCGCGAGAGCATCGAGGTGCGCGCGCTGGTGTTCTTTCCGCCGGGCGCGTGAGTTGCGGGAGCGCGCTTGATCGGCGCGCTCCCTCATCATCGGACGGTGTGGCGTTGGCGGGAGTTTTGCCGTGTTGCAGTCTCACCCGATCCAGGTGGATGGCGTGTTCATCGGCGCCGCGATCCGCAGCGACGACAAGTATCGCTTCGTCGCCACCGACGTGCGGCTGGAACCGCTCGACGAGTCGATGTGGCCGAGTTTGGAGGACGTGCAGCGCGTCGCGCGGCATTTGTATCGCACGGGGCGGTTCCCGGAGCGGGCACTGGATTGGCGGGACAGCGGGGAACGGTCGCGGCTGGTGCTGGTGCGGTCGTAAGCGACGCGCCCTGCTTGACCAGGGCGGTTGAAACGATGGCGACCAAGAACGGGGGCGTCATTGCGAGCCGCCGCAGGCGGCGCGGCAATCCAGGGCCGCACTACGGAGCGGATGGCCCTGGATCGCCACGGCGCTGCGCGCCTCGCGATGACACGGCGACGGTCTTTCGAGTTGCGGGAAGGCGTTATCCCGCCACCTCGACGTCGGGTCGCCCGGCATCGAGTGCCGCCATATAGCCGAGGATCAGATCGCGCGAGCGGAATCGGCCAAAACGCTGCTCCTCCTCGCGACGGACGATCGGGAAGGTGCCGAGCACATAATCGGCGTCATCTCGATCCAGGCCGTAAAGGTGGAAGAAAAGCGCGTCGAGGCGCGCGCGACGGCGCAGGCGGTCGTCTTCGTCCCAGGCGAACGGCGGCCCTTCGTAGCCCTGGTCGCGCGCGAATGCAGCAATGTCGTGCGCGGTGTAAGTGAGGTGCAGCACGTCGTCGCGGACGATCTGTTCGGCGGTCTTTGCGCCGAAGCGGCGGCCATAAGCTTCGGCTGGAACGACTGGAAGTTGCTCAACGATGAACAGGTTGAGAGTGTTGGCATGGATTTTCTGTCGTGCACAGAAATCCAGAGCAAAACAGTTAAGGTTGCCGAGTAGGATCGAATACAGATCAGCATAGTCGTGACCGTCTTGCGGAAGAAAAATCGGTGACTTGTTGCCGAAAGCTACTGGTGGTGCTAACGTAGCTATCATCGTGCGAGCGTTCGTTGCGCTCGTGATTTCCTTGAACGTTAGTACCGCGCTTAGCTCACCTGGAAGCTCTATGTCTTCCTTACTTACCCAGAATTGCGGCGTCGGCGTCCACGTTGGATCGGCGCGTTGGGCTGGCAAGGCGGGCGCTGGCTGAGCCGGGCGGTTGAGGTTTGCGGCGTTGACGGACACGGACGCGGCGCGGTGGTCATAAGCCTGGACCATCTTGCCTTCGTAGAGCGGCAACCATCGCGCATCGCCCTTTTCCCATCGCTGGCCCGCGACGCGGTAGGCGCCCGCTTTGACCAACTCCTGCTCCGTGCGGAAAAGCCTCGAGTCATTGGCCATATGGAACATCGTTGAATAGCGAATTGGCCAAACATGTCGCGGAGGACTTTCACGGCGGTCCACCAGCACCGGAAGCCGCCGGTAAATGCCGCGCGTGATGTCCGCGTCTCGCTGGGTGCGGAACACGGGTGCTGTGCCAGTGTTCGGGTTCACTGCCGCGAAATCGTCCGGCGTCAGTGCGAAAGCGTTCACCTCGGCGGCCCGTGCATCCTGTTGGAAGAATGCACAATCCGCCCGATCGAAACGGCGCGCGCGGCCGCCGAACACCAGGGCGGAGAATTTGAACCGGGAGTCCACGTCCGGAAAGAACGGGCCAAGGTTGTGTTTGGTGCGCCTGTTCTCGAAGTCCAGCAGTGCAGCGAGCCAACCCGTGGTGCTGATACTGCGGAAAAAATCCGCGGCGCCCTTATCCGCCGCGATGCCCGACGGCACCAGCAATCCGACAATCCCATCCGACCGCACCAGTCGCGCGGCGCGCTCGACGAACAAGGCGTAGATGTTGACGTCGCCGCCCGACAGCAGCGGAAAACTCTTGCTCTCCCGCGCGACGTTGATCGCCGTTTCCGCCGTCCAAACCGCGCGCTTGTAATCGGCCGCGATCGGATCGTCCGCGTTCCGTAGCGTCTCGATCATGCGCTTGCGATCACTAGCCCGCTGTGAATGCGCGATCGCGGAACCCGGCCGGCGAACCACTCGACCTCCTGCATCTTCATGCGGTCCCACGGCGGGTTGCCGACCACCGCATCGAACCCGCCGGTCGGCTCCGGCCGTTCCCAGTCGTCCCAAACACCCGGGAAGGCCGCTTCCCAATGCAGGAAGCGTCGCTCCGCAGCCAAAGCTCCCGCCTGGCTCAAAAACGAGTTCATCGCCGCATATG
>JAABUQ010010295.1_pt1 | contig 12298 bp, 8 predicted proteins | sample 5560001 | NCBI WGS metagenome assembly JAABUQ01 (sample SAMN10711888, study PRJNA513371) | rock metagenome | isolation source: Antarctica rocks | place: Antarctica: Victoria Land, Finger Mt nord | collected 2015-12-18
TAGCAAACCACCCCCCCCCCCCCCCGCCTGTTCCCTCAAACCCACCCACCCCCTCCCCCAACATCTTCCCTCCAACCACATCACCACCCCTCCCCTCCAGCCCCGCATCCACCCCTACAAACTGCACTACCGCCTCCTCTTTCCCCCCAAAGTCAACCCAGCACCTTCCTCACCGCGCTACGCCACATCTAAAACCCCGGTTGCTGACATACTCGCGTGGCTACCAGCACAGCACCACCAAATAGCAACCCTTGCAAAACAGGGGTTTTGGAAGCAAGCTTAGAATGGCTGATTGCACTTTCGATACGATGTGCTGGGGGCCGATTCCGCGGGATCGTGTATAGCGGTTTAGGGGGAGGAGGTAGTTGGGACGAGGCATGGGGTTGTGGGGAGGGATGATGTCGTGGTGGAGACTATACGGATGTTGCCGAGGATTGGCGTCGGGTTGGGGGTGGATGGTCGGGTTACGCATAGGTTGGTGGGAAAGGGGGCTGATAGTGTCTTCGAGAGCTCGGTTAATCGTTTTGTTGTCGTTGTATCGAAGATTGATGATGTGTTGTTTGATTGATTCATGGCAAGGTTTTGTTTTGGTTCTACTCGGGAGAACGTTTTGACGGGGTGGTCATGGACTGGTTGATCAGGGGTTAACCCATTGGTAGAAATGGGAAAGGACTGGGATATTAGAGCGCTTGAATAAATGATTGTGGAGAGGAAAAGATGAGAAGGATAACGAATGGATGCCGAGAAATGTACGTTGCCAGCGCATAGAAACTCCGCGTGAATATACATTCTTGTCCCCTTTTTCCAGTGTACATATCGTCGTTGATAGTGCCCAGCTGTCATATCAGCACATGGCATTTCCCGTCCTCTCGGAGCCCTACAGCTTCGACGTCCTATCGAGGTACATCCGCAAGCCCATAGCCGCCAGTAGCACCAGGGCATACCTCGTGACGGCGCCAGTCGTACTTCCTGCACCCAACGTAAGAATATACCTTACCAAATCAAACTTCACCTTCCCCTCGCGATCAAAGTTCGGCTTCAACTCGCTCATTTTCCTGAATTTCGCTACCTTGCCCTCGTAAGGCGGATACCTCACATCCAGCAAACGTTCCATCCAGCCCGGCGTCCGCGTGATGCTGCGTCTGTGCGAGAAGCAGTCAAAGCTCGCCTTCCCTCTGTAGGCGCCTTGGCCTGAATCCCCCACGCCGCCGAAGGCTAGGGTGGGGATGGAGCCGTGCGAGAAGCTGTCGTTGACAGACGCACCGCCAGAGCGCAGTTCGCGCAGGACGCGGTCGGTCTCGCTGCGGTTGCCGAAGGGGTAGACTGCGAGTGGGGTGGCGTGGACTTCGTTGGCGATTCTGATGGCCTCGTCAAGGTTGTCGATTGCAAGGATGGGCATGAGGGGGCCGAATGACTCTTCCATGATCAGGGGGTCGTGGAAGTCATCGACTTGTAGAAGTGTGAGTTCGATGAACAGATCCGCCTCGTCGGAGGAGCCGCCCATCAGGACCTTGCCTTTGCTTTCGTCCATCATTGACTTAAGACGCTTCCATTGGCGGTTGTTGACAATGCGGCCAAAGTCAGGGGATGCACGGACACCTTGTGGGAAAAAGGCTTTGAGAGCAGCTTTCATTGCGGCGACGAAGGCGGGGAGGACTTCTTTGTCAACCATGGTGTAGTTTTGCGAGATACACACTTGACCGGCGTTGACCGTCTTTCCCCATAGCAAGCGTCTGGCTGCGAGTCTGGTGTCTGCGTTCTTGGTGATGATGGCTGGATTACGGCCACCAAGTTCCAGTGTTACAGGTGTTAGTGTCTCGGCGGCTTTCTTTGCTATGATGGTACCGACGGTGGCAGAACCCGTATAGAAAATTTTGTCCCATTTTTGCTCCAGCAATCTGGTAGTTTCGGCGACGCCGCCTTGAATGACCGCAAAGCATGTCGGGTCAAGCGCACTTTCAATGATCTGTTGCAGGACCACTGCCACTTTAGGAGCGTTCTCGCTAGGTTTTAGGACCGCTGTGTTGCCGGCTGCAATAGCACCTATGAGGGGACCGATTGCAAGGTTGACTGGGAAGTTGTAGGTACTACAAATATATCAGCGACCGCATGGAGACGTAACAAGGTCCAGAAGGAGCGCATGTACGCACCCAATGACGAGGACGCATCCGAGTGGATCCTTTCTGATTCTTGGACTCATGAGCGCATTGCTCCACGGAATGTCATCAGGCTTCTCGTCCTTTGCCCATTTCTCCAGATTCTTGCAGACAAAGACAATATCATTGGTGACCCAATCGATCTCGGTCAAAGTAGCTTCGAAGACGCCTTTGCCCAAGTCTTGCTTGTTCGCTTCGAGCAGCTCAGCTTCATGGTCCTTGATGCTGGTATCATGAGGATTAGTATGTTATGTGTCTGTCGAGTCTCAGAGTAAGTTGCGTACGCCCAATAGAGCTTCCGTAGCTGGACGAGACGGAAATCAAGCGGTCTTGTCCTGTGTGTATGGAAGGTTTGGCGGACGCGCTGTACGACGGAGGCGATATCATCGATAGCGGTATACCTGAGATCTGGTATGCTCGAAGCCATCTGGCAGCCTTCCGGAATTTTAGTCCTCAAGTCAATAAGGTAAGTAGAAATTCCTGCTCTTGAAGATGGTCGCTTTGGCAGCTTTGGAGCGGTAAAAGTCGTGCCGAGGCACAGCTCAGAGGGTATTCAGGGGGTTGACGCAGGGAAGTGAGGCTGGGGGGGACGAAAGCAGAATAAGGTACAAGAGCTCAGCAGAGTTGCTAAGTAAGGGGTGTCGATTTCTAAATAGCTCTGCTATGTTACGAGTTCAGCCAATGCAACAGGCCAGTCGTACATCTACATGCAAAGCATATTCCCAGCCCCTGTCTACGTTCAATGCCCATCATGAACGCCCCCGTCAACGCCATGCTCGTTGACGCCATGCAGTGGATGCCTCTACACAGGTACATCATTTCTTCTTACCTCTCCCTTTACCCTTGGGGGTTGTACCCGATCCACTGGATGCCACACTGCCTGCTCTTGATGTCTGAGCAGATGTCGACTTGCTCCCGTTCTTGACAGCCTCAAGCTGCTTATTCTGTGGATATTCTTAGCAAGCATTTGAAACATGGCGGCGATAATCATACCTTGACGCCGTTCTTGGCTTTCTTCTTGGCTGGAGCAATTTCTTCTTCCATCTCCTCGTCCTCGTCATCCCGCTGTCGGATCTTGCTTACCCCATTCGTCTTTCCGTCCCCAGCCTCAAACTCCCGTGCAACAGTTGTCAGCAGAGTCGCACATCGACGGCCGATCTCAATAGGTGTTCGGCTCAGGAAGAACCAATCAAAGCGGAACAGAGGACTCTCGCGGATCTCGTCACGTATTCGCTCATGGATTCCCTCGCCGTCAATGCCATAGCGGTCCAACATGACAAGTAAGAAGCGGTCTTCCTCCTCAGTATAGACCTTCTTGTTCGTAGTCGACACGGAGTAATTGAGTTTCAGCTGCTGAAGTGGAACGCGATACATTTCCATCTTCTTCTTTAACATTCGCCGCTGATGGCTGAGTTTTCGAGCTCTCTCTTCACCAGCCTCGATGGTGCCAATGTACTTGAGGTAATCTTGAATGTCTCGGTGCTTTTGCCAGAAGACTTTGGCGTATTCACGGACTTCTTTCTCGACCTTACCATCAACTTCGTCGGCAATAAGGCCGTAATTGTGGCGGCCGTGCTTCGCTGAGCCATTGATGAACTGCTGGAAGTCTCGGCGGTTCCAATGGCCGAATCCTTGTTCCGACATGATAGCCTTCTTCTCTTGCTCCTCCTCAGTCAACGGGGTAGCATCGTCAATCTCTCGCTGCTCAAGCGCGCGTTCGGCTTCTTTGTCATCTTCATCCATGTCCTCGTGATCCGGCAAGGGGACTTTGTATCCGATCTCCTTACGGAACCAAGCCGTTTCACGGTCCTGCAGGTCGCGGAGTTGAGGAGGAAAGAACTGATAGTCGTGGATCTGGACTTGCTTCGGTGCACGAGGTGCCTTTGGCTTGTTGTCGGCTGTTCGTCCTCCTGTAGAAAGCGCTTGCCTATAGTATTTATCCATAGAGTAAGATTGTTCCTTGCGTTCGCGCTTTGATGGGTTGATCCAGCTGACACCGATATCTTTTTTTGCGTTCTTCGTAAAATCTTCGCCATTCCACTCATATGCATTTTCGGACGTGAACTTTTGCAAATCGTCGATACCGAGCTTCTCATATCGAGCATTAAGCGCTTTTGTTCTCTCCTCACCATGCTTTAGAATTTCATCGATGTCATCGTCGGAGAGATCTGACTTGCTAGCGAGCAACCCCGTTGGGCCTTTGGTTTCGAATATTTGCTCGGCACCATGTTGGATCATGTTGAGTAATTCATCCTTGTTTGCTGCGGCCTTTGCGGCTTGTTGGGCTCGTCCTTGCTGGATGACTAATTGATCCAATCGTAGTTTTTGTGCGGCGCGCTCTAGAACTCTCTCTTCTATCGCTTGCTCTGTCACAAATCGGAAGACAATGACCTGCTTGGTCTGTCCAATCCTGTGGGCTCGGTCCATCGCCTGGAGATCCGCCTGTGGATTCCAATCGCTGTCAAAGAGGATTACAATGTCGGCGCTAGTAAGGTTGATTCCAAGACCACCGGCACGAGTGGTGAGAAGAAAGACAAATTTCTCTGAACCAGGCTTGTTGTATTCATCTATACCTGCAATACGATCCTCGTGGGCAGTAGATCCGTCGATCCGGTTGTACTTATGTTCGCGGAATACGCAATAATCCTCCAAAATGTCCAGGACACGGCTCATTTGGGAGAAAATGAGAACTCTGCTCCCTTGCTTCCTCATTCGCGTCAGAATCTTGTCGAGCATCAGCATCTTGCCAGCGTTGTAGATCAAATGCTCGTCGGTAGTGTAAGGGGGGCCTGGCTCTGCTCCTTCGAAAAGATACGGATGGTTGCAGCATTTCCTGAGCTGCATGACAATATTGAGAAGTCTTGTCTTGGACTCACGCTTGCCCCCGGCTCCGTTGACAGCATCAATGTCTTTCTCTAGTATTTTCTTGTACCATTTGACTTGCATATCAGACATGCCGATATAGAGATTGATCTCCTTCTTGGGTAAGAGACTCTTTTCGACATCGCTCTTCACTCTTCGCAATAGGAAAGGCCGAAGCACCCGATGCAACTGCTGGACAACTGTATCCTGATCGGCTTCTTGATTGGAGAACCACGAGTCAAAGGCTTCTGAGTCGCCGAACACATCCGGCAGAAGGAAGTTTAATAAGGCCCAGAGTTCGTGTAGGTTGTTTTGGAGCGGTGTGCCTGTGATAAGAAGCCGATTCCTCGAGGAGAAGAGGCGGATGATCTGGGCGAGTGATGACTCTTCGTTCTTGATACGATGGGCCTCGTCAATGATAATATATTCCCAAGCAAACTTCTTGAGATGATTCTTTTCACGGAGGATCATCTCATAACTCGTTATGCAGACATCGAACTTCTCGTCGATCAGCCGGTCGTTGATTAGCTGGTGTCGCTCATCCTTTGCGCCTTGAAGGATCAGAACATCCACCTCTGGTGTCCACATAGTGAATTCACGCCTCCAGTTGTCCAATGTCGACTTTGGCACAACAATAAGATGCGGCCCTTTGATATCGCGAATATGTCGGAGATAGCCCAGGAAGGCTATGGTTTGCAATGTTTTGCCCAACCCCATCTCGTCTGCTAGTATGCCAGAAATGCCATTCTCGTGTAAGGAAACCAACCAATTTAGACCAGAAACTTGATAGTCACGCATCTCTCCGTTCTTGATGAAAGCTGGCGATTCGCGGAACAAAGTCTCTGCATTGCCCCCACGCTTCTCATCTTTCAGTAGCTCCGCGTCTTCCTCTTGCTCAGTCCTTCTTCTCCGCTGAGCGGCAGCACCGCCTGCTCTGGCGTGTCCTTTTCTGGTTTTGTGTGAGTCCTCCCCATTTTGCCGATCGATGGTAGCCATTATCTCCTTAATCCGAGGATTGGGGCTGGCATCGATGAAATGGCGGAAGAGGTCTGTTAGCCCCAGCAGATATCGAAAGCGACGGATAGAGTCATCCTCCTGTTCCAAGTACAGGTAATCAGCCAATTTACCTACAACACCGACGCCCGGCAGACCCACCTTCGACTCATCCAGACTACGATGCTTCTTGCCAAAGACGCTCTTGCGCAGTTGAGATGCTTCCGTTCTTCGTTTTCGACCATCAAAGGTAGTGTCGCCAGCGATACTGCTAGCGGTGGTATCTAGATTTGTATCAGAATCCTCGGACAAGTGTTAGCTACGCCGGAATTTGTTACTGGCATCGAAGGGCGGTGGCTTGTAGACTGCTTACGGAGTAATTAGGAGTATCTTGGTAATTCTAAGATTCAACAAGTTAGCTTCTAGGATATCTCTTTCATCGTCCGTGTAGCTGCATGTAGCAGAAGGGTCGGACAGGAAGGGTTTGGAAGGCCTACTGGGGTGTTCTCGTCCTCATTGGCTCCATTCTTGATGCTGTTGACGTCCGCCATTGATGTGTCTGATGGCGATGACGCGCCGTTGGCATTTGTTGGGTAGGCTTTGGAGGGGGCCATGTTTCCCGAGCAGCTTCTTCAAACTTAGTCCGTCTACTCTAGGGACGCGCCAGATTATTGCGGAATCATATGATCGGGTTCCTCGAGGTAGTAGTTAGGAGCTAGATGTGTCCGCACAGTGCTAGTGAAATGTGGGAATGGTCAGTGAGTGTTGGCAAGATGATTGGGGAAAGAGGTCAATGCTATCAAGAGAAGAGGTTCGCGTAGAGAAAGTAGGGCAAGATGACGCTAGTCCCGATCTGCCGCAACTTCCTCAATCGCTCCAACCCGGGTGCTAGATATGAGGACTTCGAACGTGCTACTACTATAGCTTGTGTGACGATGGATGTTGGAATCCTCTGATCAAAAACCCTAGAAGCCGCACAATCACTATCCAGAGCTCGGCAGCGTCTCTCTTCACTTTGCGGCTTTATATCACGGTCCATTCCCTCGAACAAACAAGTCAAACAGACTCGCTTGGCTGCCAAGCCGCTGCTCTTCGGAACGCCGCCTCGGCCGTTTTTGTTGCGTTGGTCACCCTAATTTGGCGGCCAAATCCCGACTTCACCACATGCCGATTTGACTGCGACCTATCTGCGCTTCCTTTCCCTATCTTTCCACCTCGCCAACTGTGTGATCGTATTGGCATACACTTGATACATTCCAGTCATTTCTATTAAAGATTTTTGCCCACTGGGCTCCTCGAGCTGTTCTGCAGTACCCACCTACGACATCTGCGTTCTGCATTGCCTAGTACCGCTAACGACTGACGATTGCCTTAATGGACTCGATGAGAAGCTTAAACACATCTCTTCCTCGATCCCCCAGAAGAAGTCAACCACCAGAACAACTGCTTCAAGCCTTCAAAACAGCAGCACTCTCAGTCACAAACCTATACAAGACCGCTGCGGTGGACCAAGCTCGAGCACGGACGGAAGGCTACCAAGAGGCACTCGGTGAAATACTACAGTTTCTCGATAAAGAGGAGCTGGGTCTGCGAGACGGAGAAGGTTGGCGGGTTCGCCGATGGGCCACGGAAAGATTAGATGCAAGAAGTCCTCCGGTGTCTACAGGCAATGACAGCGATGACGATCGAAGAGAGGGGCGTCGGCAGGCGAGGAGTAGCTCTCCCGTGATGCAACGCGGCGAAGTATTGCAAGGAAGACAGACCTCTACACCACCATCTCCAGTACGGAGCGTACGGACTACTTCCCATACTTCTGCTCCAGTACAGCAAGTCAACGCTACAACCACAAGACCCGACATCTTTACCTTCACGTCCCCTCATCCTTACCCACAAGATGTTGATATGCCGCCGTTAGAGACAGTGAACAGCAACACCTCCCAGTCAGAAAGCCATCCTCCAGCTCCAAGCAGCACTTTGGCGCCGACTGTCCGAGTTGAAGTAGTACCCAGAGGATCAAGGACGCCACACAGGAACGGTACCCACTCATCCAGGCATAGCAACAGGAACGCCAATCCAACAAGATCGTTAGGTACAGGGGCCGGTACGAAGAGGAGAATACAATTTGGGGACTATTTTGATATTGGGAACCTTGGGGATGGAAGAGATGGTTCTGATAGAGGAAGTAAACGGGGACGCCTTGGATGACTGATTTGCATAGAATACCCTGCATTTTGATCCTCGAGCGTTGAGCGAGCGAGCCATCGTAAACGAGCATGAAGAGCGGCATAGGGCATAAATTTGATACTATGAGCCACACTGTCAGACTTGCTGATACGCATCGTAGTCTACACACATCATTCCCAACATCTTCTTCCCCCTGGTCTCGTTAAACATGCCATGCATCACTGCATGTATGAATAACTTGTGGCTACTGATCGTCCAGCCATTCTTGTCACTCCACGAGGTTCATTTGAGCGAGTCGTCGCGTTCGAAGGCCACCATTCGTACCGGGTACGCACCCCATAAACCCAATCTGAAGCCACGAGAATCGCCGACTTCTTGACCCTTTCAGACTCCTGAATCGTCAAATCCAGGAGTCCTCATCTTTCTTCGCCGTGTAGCCTATCTCAATTCAATTCGCCAGGCGCCATAACCCCATCGCCACAAGAGAGCCAGCAATACCAACAAGCCCCGCTCTTCTCGACTGCATCCCAAATCTGCTACCGCTCTGAATGATCTTTGCCTCTTGTAATTTTAGCTGCTGGGTTCCAGAGAAGTAGCTGTAGCCTCCGAGACCGATAAGCGTAGCGGAGCCTGTAAAGCAATCAACATGTTAGCAGATATCCAGTTGACATTGTATGAAACATTGTTCTTGTGGTTCTTCGGAGCGAATAGCCATTCGTACCCGTTAAACGGCAAGATAGACAGTCATCCTGCTTGTCTGCTTTCAGAGCTTCAGACAGCTTCTCTGGCTTCTTTAGACTGATCAATTGCGGATCTTGCAACATTCTCTCATTGAGACATATGATATTGTGTTTCCTGATGCTGAGGTCTCAAAACACGAGCTTCTTGGCAAGCCTGCTGAGCGAGATATGACTTTGGCTAGGAACAGGCGTGTAGGATCGAAGGTGCCCCGGTTGGCTACAGCTACAAACAGCTGATCGCGTGCTGTGCTTCGATGTAGGTTATCCTAGTGACCGTATCTTCGCGATGGAAAAGTTCCAGGAGTAACGGATCACAAGCGCTGATGTGACAGCTTGTAAAAGGTGAAGAACAAGATAAAACCACGAGGGTCGGACGAAATGCACTGACAAACCTCGAGTAAAACCCCAAAAGAGTTAGTTCAAAGACCCTGCATGAGTGATCAGCGGATCACGTGCCGATAGCTAGACGAGATGCGTTTCAACTCTTTCACCCTTTGCATGTTCCTGAGGTGGGTCTGATGCTTTCCAAAAATTTAATGCACTATCGAAGCAGCCTAGGTCTGCTCTCTGGCTAGCAAAGCTTGCGGTGATGCGAAAGTGAACATCTTCTTTTCCACCTGACCTACACAGGCCGCCTCACACCTTCCGCTCTTATACCATGACAACATCATGACAAGTAGCGCCATAGAGGCGCTCTATGTCTTCGATCAGAACGATGACTGTATCCTCGAGCATGTCTACCGCTCCAGACCGGCGCGTCCGCACATCATTTTCCCGCTCTATATCGCCCATCCAGTGCCACGACCTGCCTTGATGAGCCTGGATACTAGTCCGGCTACTGTACTCTTTTCCCTAGTCCATTCCAATCTGCTATTCCTGTCTCCGGCATCGACGGATGTAGAACCCCTGTTTGTCCTTGAATTTCTACATCGAGTCATTGATGTCTTAGAGGAGTTCCTTGGCTCGCCTTTGTTGGCAACCAAGATTGAAGCCTCTTACGATGTCGTTGCGCAGTTGTTGGGGGAAATGTGCGATGCTGGCAGTGTGTGCAACACAGAACCAAATGCACTGAGGGATGACGTAGAGGTCACGGGTTGGATGGGCAAGCTCTTGGGAGGAGTCGGGCTACCGGGGTATGACCAGAGTCTTTGTGGGATTTCTCAATGGCTAAAAAAGTATTCACAGCTCATCACCAGCGCTACTCCCTTCTGGAGGTCTGAAGCAGCAGCTGAGTCTCAATTCATCGAACACTGGCTCGGCTATCCCCTGGCGCCGCGCAAATGTTCGTCATACCAGCAATGAGCTCTATGTAGATATCGTCGAGACTGTTTCTGTCACTCTGGCCCCGTCTGGCCGACCATTGGCAGCCTTTGCGAATGGTTCAATAGCGTTCACAGCTAAGATCTCCGGTGTGCCTGATATCCTTCTCACGCTTTCCGCGTCTGGTGGGAAACTGGGTATTGAGAAAGCAATCGAATTGCCAGTTTTCCACCGATGTGTGCGACTGCAGAGGTGGAAAGATCGACCTGGAGAACTAAGCTTCATACCTCCTGACGGCAAGTTCGTCCTGGCGGGCTACGAAGTAAACCTACTATCAGCCCTGTCGGACCTGAAGTCATGGTCCAATGCCAATCTTCAACTTCCTGCATCTCTAGAAGTATCGAAATCCCTTGGTCTCACAGGATCAGATTTCGAGGTGAGTCTCTTGCTCTCGCCACCCACATCGTCTGGATCAACCCCGTCTTTTGCGTCAAGGCCCGGCCCTGGATCAGCTCGTGGATCAGGGCGGTCCACTCCCATCTTCGGCTCCGGTGCTACCTCTTCCGCAGCTCCCACGCTCCAGGATGTCGTCGTCTCAATACCTATTCCATCCGCAGTTCGCAGCGTCACAGATCTCCGCGCCAGTCGCGGCGAAGCCTACTTTACTCCTGCTGAAAACGTCCTCGAATGGCGCATCCCGACGAAAGAAGCGGCAGCTGCTGGTAACGCAACGCTTCGTTGTACAACTGTCGGCCCATTCAGTGATGAAGATGATGATGAAGCCACGAATGGCTTTCGATTCGATGCTTCCAGCGGTGAGTATAACGAGTACGAGACATACCAAAGTTCAGCATCCGAGCCCACCAAAGGCATTTCCTCCATTAGGGATTCACGGCAACAGCAGGAACAGCGTGACATGAAGAAGGTTGAGCAGAACAAGGCTTTGATGCCGAGATCTGCATCTGTGAGCTTTAGTATCAAGGGCTGGTTGGCGAGCGGTATCCGGGTCGATGGTTTGGTAGTGGACAAAGCGAAAAGCCGCGGCCTGGGAGAGGGAGTTAAGCCCTACAAGGGAGTGAAATACTTGACTGTTTCAAGAAAAGGGGTTGAGACTAGGTGCTGAGAGCTTATGTGAAATACAGTTCAAGATTAACGAAAAGAATATTCAAGGACATTTACGTAACGGCCTTATGATCATCGAATCTTCTCTTTCTCGTCCACGAGGAGGTGTTTCTAATAGCAACTTCGACAACTCCCGTTCTCGAGATTTGAAACACTGTTAACGCATTTCCCCAACTAATTCGCTAACCCCATCCCTACTTCAACATCCTCCAATCTTACCAAGTACTCTAATCAAGAGAAATATCGCTGCTCGGCGCCATCACTCTTCCGCTCCACATACGCTGACACGGTACCAATTCCAGGGACCGCAAGACTCGGTTGCTTTCCACACTCAAAACCCGACTTGAGAAACGAAAATCGACTGAAAGACCAGGGATGACCCATTGCCATAGTGGCCAAAATGAAGAGAAACGAAATTCAGTGGCATAGAGTCCACGCACCCCGAGGAAGGAGGAAAAGCGAAGGGGTTGATTTGAGGCACCCGAATATTGATGCCAGCGCATGGATGTCTCATTAGATTTCAAAGAATATGTATACTTGTTCAAAGATCAGAATTCCATAAGTAAGTCCTCGATGGTTGGTAGGTCTACCCCGTGACTGTCCGGAAAGATTTTCAGCCAGACCTCTAGCTGAAATCCAGTACAGAGGCATCGGATACTTCGCTTTTTGCTCTGTTTTCTCTAAGAGGGGGGGGGGGTCGATTCTGAGCAGTGGGCGCATTTTCGATGGTTTTGTGTGCCTCAATCTCCAAGATCAACAACACTCCATTGACCGGATGGTACTTGGCTCAATCCCCCAGTCCATTCTCGCCACCTTGCTTGCTTCACCAACATCCCCAACTCTCTCAATCATCAATTCATCGAATAGCCCCTCTCCGCACTTCCCTCCCCTTCCCACCCTCCCCCCTCTCCCGCCCCCCCTCCTCAAACCCCCCCTCCAGCACCCCCACCAGCTCATCCAACCTCTGAATCCACATCCCCG
>JAABUQ010010296.1_pt1 | contig 12296 bp, 12 predicted proteins | sample 5560001 | NCBI WGS metagenome assembly JAABUQ01 (sample SAMN10711888, study PRJNA513371) | rock metagenome | isolation source: Antarctica rocks | place: Antarctica: Victoria Land, Finger Mt nord | collected 2015-12-18
GCACCGAGGCACCTAACTACAAAACAGGCGCTCACACAGGCGCTATTGTTGAAAATGCTGACTTTACCAGTGTCCAGCGAATCTCCGAGCCAGCACGTTACTATTGCTGTGCTTGGGGTGGGAAGAAAACGCGAGCGACAATTCCCGGTGGTTGCGAAGGAATTCCAAATTTATTAGGTCGTTGAAAGCTTTTACTATAAAGATGAATTTTGTAATGGCAAGACAACATTTTTTGGCAGAAATTAGTCAGCCCGACGAGCAGATTGATTTGGCAAAGGCAGCACTATATATTGCTCAAGAAGCGTATCCAGAACTCGCTCCAGATGAGTATCTCAATGCTTTGGATGTGATGGCAGAGGAAGTACAAGATCGGTTGCCGTCTCAAAACTATCCCCTGCGAATTATCCAAACTATTAATCAGTATTTGTATGATGATCTGGAATTTACTGGGAATCGAGCTAATTACAATGACCCCCGCAACAGCTTTTTGAATGATGTAATAGAGCGACGGACTGGAATTCCGATTACGCTCTCGCTAGTCTATCTAGAGATAGCACGGCGAATTAATTTTCCGATGGAGGGGGTAGGAATGCCAGGACATTTCCTGATTCGCCCTTGTGTTGCTCAAATGTCCATTTTCGTTGATGCCTTTAATCGTGGCGAGATTCTATTTGCCGAAGATTGCCAAAAATTACTATCTCAGATTTATGGTGAATCGATCGAACTGAAACCGGAATTTCTTGTGCCAGTAACTCACCGTCAGTTTTTGACACGGATGCTAACTAATCTGAAAATGATTTATCTACAGCAGCAGGAGTGGGAAAAAGCTCTGGCGGTAGTTGAACGAATTTTACTATTGTTTCCATTGCCAGAGGAACTACGCGATCGCGGCATTCTTTACTACCACTTGAGCAATTGGACAGCCGCGAGTGAAGATTTATCAGAATACTTAATGCGGGTTCCTAATGCTAAGGATGCTCCTGCCATTCAACAGTTGTTGCAATATTTAGGCAAAATGCAAAATTAGTTATCCTTAATGTTGCCGCTCTGCCACTTGTTTAAGGCGCTGTAACTGGGATCGCATATCTGCTTTCGTCCAGGACGCAGCAAAGGTGTGGAACCCCCAGCGAATTAAAGGATTAGGAATCTCAAACTCAAAGCGGTTAAGTAGGAGCGTTCCTTTGGTAATTGGTTGACATTGCCAAGTATCGCGTCCGTGAAAAAATCCTTCAAAACCCCAAACAACTAGACCTGGTTGCCGCTCTAAGACTACGCTATCTAAAGCAGGTGCTAAAACGGGGATTTGAATGATAAAGCGACTGCGACTGCCAGCATCAGTACTCCATTCCCCTACAGGTTCACATTTTAGAGCAGGGTTGAGCCATTGATGCATCAAAGCTAGTTCAGTAATACAGCGTTCGACTACTGTAGCATTGGCATTAATCTCGATTGACTGTTCAAATTGATTAGAAGACATCGATCAACTTTTGATGATAATTGCACATTTCTCCGACAAAATATCGCTATTTAAAAACTTTTGTCAGCTATTACGTCCTTTAGCAACAAAGTATCCACCCACTCGCCACTGCCCATCTTTTTCCTTAGTTAGGACTATTGTTTCTCGCGCTGATTTTTGTTGCTCGAATATGGAGTTGTATTGAAGAATTACATATTCTCCATCCGGTGCATCTGGTAGTGTTTTAGTATAGCTAATACTGTCTAGTTTTCTACTATTGAGTTGACCCACCTCAGTGCGGACACGTTGAATAGTTTTCTCTACTTGTTCTGGCGTTACTCTTTCTTGGAAAATAGCCGCCGCCAAATGTCTACTAAGAGCATATTTACCAGCGTCAACTACAGCTAACCAAGATGCAGCAGCTTTTTGGGCAGCGCTCATCTGTTCAGCGTCTATCTGGACGGGTGCGCTCGGCTCTGACAACGAGGGTAGGGCGCAAATAGAACTGATTGCAACTGCAAGTATTGGAGCTAATATCAGCTTTAGAGTGGCAATAAACATGATTGAAATAGTTCTAAGTGGCGCTTAGGTGATTGGGCGATCTTGAAAATCGATTTTGGTTTTGAGTTCATCCTTAATCCGGTTAAGAATTGAGGTTTCATCTAGTGAAGCTAAAATTTGGCTAACAACGGCTTTGGGACCATCGGGACCCCAAGATGCACCATTAGCTAAATATGCTTTGGTAACTTGTCCGATACCATAAGAAGATACACCAGCTACCCCCGCTTGAGTTAATGCCACCGATATGTAAGGACCAAGCGATAAGCCGCCAGTTGCTGGAGCAGATAAACCTAGTAAGCCTTTAAGAGAACTTAAGCCTAGAGTCGTTAACAATTCGCTAGCACCGATCCCGCCCATACTAATAGCAATCTTTTGTAATAATCCAATCGCTCCTGTCTGCGTCATTTGAATGCCGTAAAGCTTTGACAAACTCATAATTAAGGCGATATCAATTACAGCCCCACTCAAGAGATCGATGACTGTAACTGGATTAAGCGCGATCGCTACTGCCTTAGTCATAACCGCCCGCCAAATTAGCGTATTAGCACTGCGCTCCCGAATTGCCAATTTTCGCTGCACCAATTGCTCGTTTACAGTATCGGCATACAACATGGTATTGAGAGCAACTAGAGCTTTACCTTCTCGGTCTAAAATTTCTAAGATTTTGAGCTTCAACTCTTCAACTTGAGGTTTACTAGGGCTTAGAGTCACACTCCGGGTACCATCAGCGCGACGAGTTGCCGATGCTACTAAAGGTGAGGCAGCAGCCATGACAATTTCATCTGGTGAAAGTAACTCCCGTACCCGCTCATCCCGAATTTTTTGGTAGATTGCCATCCGATCTGCTTGGGGATACTGGTCGATCTTATTGAACACCAGCAAAATTGGTTTACCAACCTCCCGTAATTGCGACAAAGCCTCATGTTCTACCTGTGTCATATCTCCAGCAATCACAAACAGAATCAAATCTGCCTGTCGAGCAATCTGCTGGGCGAGAACAGCGCGAGTGTCACCGTCCACTTCATCTAGTCCAGGAGTGTCAATCAGCTCAACCTCGGAACCTAGCCCTGATAAAGTGATGGAGAGACAGCGATCGCTATACGTTTCTTGACGAATGCTCCAAGATGTGCGTGCCTGAGTGCGAGTCACACCATGTAGGGGACCAGTTTCAAATACTTCTTGCCCAACCAAGGCATTTAATAAAGAAGACTTGCCGCGTCCCACCATGCCGAATACAGCAATTTGCACTACACCGCGCTCTAAATTTCCCAACATAGTCTGTAGCTGTTCAATTTCTGTTTCCAGTCCAACCCGCTCTTGGGGTGTAAGGTCGAGATTAGCTACTAAGCCCTTGAGCGCTGTTTGTGCCTGGTTATAGTTAATTTCTGCCTGAATATCGGCAAAACTTGAAATAGCACTGTCTAATTCCCAGTCAGTTGAACTCGTACTATTTGCTGGGGGATAACTCGGATTTGGCTCAGGCAAGGTTATACCTCCATCGATTGATAGTAAGTTTAGGTCGTGCTTATTTATTCTTGCCTCTACACTAATTTTACCAACACGACTAAGAGTTCAACCGAGATGCTGATGCTGATGATGAAATTTGGTATTTGCTTAAGTTATGTTGATTAATTGAACCCAAAGCTCAAACAGTCTCCTTTGAGCCAATCTATATAAATAACGATCGTGAGTGGTAAGCGCTTACCTGAAACTATTGCCCATGTCCGAATTATTCGCCAATCCTGGCAACAAGGCTGCCTAGAGGGGGAAGTTAGAGCAGGTGACTTTGAGTGGCAGTTCCAGTGGTCTTTTCGACAGGGGCAGTTGTCTGTTCAGCCTTCTCAAGGTCGGGCTTTAATTAAAGAGCCGCTTGGTCGCTTTTTAGAGCAACGAGACTACCAGCTAGAACCTGGAGGAGACTATGCTTTTACGATTCGGGCTGAGCTTTAATTACCTTGTTCTAAATAGCGCTCGATTAGAAGGATAGCAACAATATCATCCCAAGGACGCGGCGGGGTGCGGAAGCTGTTTGGCAACAGACGCGAAAGACCTTGAGGAGGATACATCTGCCAATAGCGATCGCGTGCTTCTAAGCTGCTGTAGCGCTCATCTACAAAAACAATGGGTAATGGTGATAGTTCCGCTTCTAGTTGCTGCTTCCACTGTTTAGCTGTCGTCTGATCGCCCATTACTAGCAAGGAGATTGGTAATTGTTGGCGCAAAGCTCCGATGGTGGCGATCGCATCATCAGCCAAAACAACTTGATGATAGTGCAACTCTCGTTGCCGTCCCATCACTGCTAAGCCACACTTATCTCTGCCGGGGTCGAAGCCCAGGAGGAGAGGGGGGAGGGGAGGAGGGGAGAGGGGAGGAGGGGGAGAGAGGGGGAGGGGGGGAGAGGGAGAATTTGGTGCTAATACTTGTTTGTGAAGCTGGTTCTTCTGCTGTTCCTGTTTCCTCGGCGTTTTTCTTTCCATTTCTTGTGTTAAGAGTGAAAAATTACTTGTCCGTTTTGAATCGCTACCAGTTCTAGTTTGAGGGGTCCAGAGGTGTAGATGTCTTCCGTCGCAATTGCTTTAATATCTACTGATTGATTGTATTGCTTTAATTGCTCAATAAAATGGAATAAAAGCTCGATCCGGTCGTCTTTGAACTGAATTGTATCGTCTAAAATTCCGGTACTGCGAGCGCGAAACTTAGCAGCAAATAGTAGTAAGTTAAGCCGTTGTTGAATTGCCTCAGTTGTAATGTTAGCTGGATCTACTGAACTCGCCGCAATTACATCACCAGCATTAAAAATTACTTGATTTCGAGTGGCTTTGATCGTTACCTGTACGTGCTTTTCGCCCAAAAGGTAGTTTCCAGCCGCAAGTATTCTTACTACATAGCCTCGTCCGTCACCTATCTGGCGGATAACTTTGTCAAGTTGCTCAGGAGGAATTTCCACTACCTGTTGATTTAACTGTTTTGTGCCAGGTTGAGTGAATTGGATCGCGGTTTGATTGGCTGATTGTAAAACTGTCGTTACGGCTTGGCGCACAGCAGTAGAACCAACAATATTTACCACTGCAGCAGCAAGAACTTGATCTCGTAGCAGAGCCACATTGCCCTGACGCAGAACTTTATAAGACTGGTAGTACTGTGCCAGTCTTGCTACCTGATTTTCCAAAGCATATTGTTGTTTTTCCAGTTCTTCCAGGCGAGTCGCCCGCCCAGCAATAACTCGATCTCGTTGAATAATGTCTCGATCGCGTTCTTGCACAGTGAGATCTAGCCTGACTATCTCTCGATCGCGTTGGACAATTTTAGCTTTAACTTGGTTGCGTTGCTCAATCAATTGCTGGCGTTCTGTTTGGAGTGAATAAATTTCCCCGCGTAGTGTTTTTGCCTGCTGGGAAACTGCTTTCAGTAGAGCTTGAGCTTGCTGAAACTGGGTTGAAACTTGACTAAGCCTGTCTTGAGTACCATTAAGCCGAGTTTGAGTTTGAGCTTGTTTGGCGATCGCACTTTGTAATGACTGATTAGTACTTGCTAAAAGTTTTCGTGCTTGCTCTTGCTGCTTTTGCGCCTGTATTTGTTTAATCCGAGCTTGTGCCAGTTCTCTTTCTACCTGACTTTTCTGAGTATTTGTAGTGGCTAGCTGCTTTTGGGTGTTTTCTAGCTGGCGATAACTCACCGATAGCTGCTCTCGCTTATGCCTGAGATCTCTTTGAATTTTCTCCAGTTCAAACACACCTGTGCGCAGTTTAGCATCAGCAGCAAATAAAATTGCCAAGGTGGCGGCAGAAATAAAACTACCCGTTAACATGGTGACGACAACAGCAGTATTGCGGGGACGCAGCTTAAACAGCGACAACCGCGCCTTACCCACTCGCGTGCCTAAGCGATCGCCCACCGTCGCGATCACGCCTCCCAAAATTAAAGTTGCCACAATCAGGATTAATCCGGTGGTCATTTACAGCTACCGCCAACTGCTAGCTCCAGCTAACGCCAAGAGCTAGTACCAATTTAGCTTAATGCGGTTTAGGTAAATTGCTGACTCAAGGCTACTGGGTTATGAACAGTAATCTTTTTGCGATGAATTGAGATCATATTTTCTTGCCGTAAGTCACCTAGTAAGCGAGTCACAGTGACGCGAGTAGAACCAATTGCTTCGGCGATCGCTTGGTGGGAAAGTTTGAGATCGATCGTAATTCCCTCGGCATTGGGCATTCCAAAGTCGCGGCAAAGAATCAGTAGAAAACTGACTAATCGAGAACCCATATCCCGGTGAGCCAAAGTTTCGATCATCATTTCTGTCTGCAAAATCCGAGACGAAAGTCCCCGCAGCAACAGCATAGACAATTCTGGATTCTCTTTAAGTGCTTGTTCTACCTGTTCGATCGGGGCTGAGAGTAGCTCTACTGTAGTAAAAGCCACCGCATGGTAAAACCGATCCGAGCGATGTCCAGTTAACAGAGATAAAACACCAAAAACGCTATTTTCTCGCAGTAGCGCTACGGTAATCTCCTCCCCAGCCTCATAAACCCTGGAAAGCTTGACGGCACCTTTGAGCAAAAAGTACACTCGTTCCGCCGGATCTCCAGGGAAAAAAATTGTCTTGCCCCGTTCAAATGTCTCCACCATTGGTGGAAATGACCCAGTTGCAAATTGACGGAACACAACTGCCAGCGGTCTTTCTTGCGTCATTACCATATTTTTTGCTCTAAGATGCCCGAAAGATTACACCAGATCAACTACCAACGGAACTAAAAATTGAGAACTCGTTACCAGTATTTCTGACTTTTAACACACTTAATCTTAATTGCAATCATTTTTTTGTAACGTGTGATACGTATATCTATTGTAGTTGTCTCAAGGTTTCGTTGTACAATTAATGACTATGCTAGATCTAACTGGAAAAAACGCTCTTGTCACTGGCATCGCCAACAATCGCTCTATTGCCTGGGGTATAGCCCAACAGCTATCTAAGGCTGGAGCCAATCTTGGTATTTCCTACCTACCTGACGATCGCGGTCGGATGGAAAAAAAAGTTGCCGAATTGGTAGAACCCCTTAACCCTAGTCTGTTTGTTCCCTGTAATGTCCAGGATGAGACTCAGATTAAATCAACTTTTGAAGCAATTCGCACCAAATGGGAAAAGTTAGATATTCTCATTCACTGCCTAGCTTTTGCGAATAAAGAGGACTTATCCGGCGGGTTTAGTGAAACTTCCCGCTCAGGCTTTACCCAAGCTTTAGAAATCAGCACTTACTCACTGGTACAGTTAAGCAAAGAAGCTAAATCTTTAATGACGGCAGGCGGTAGCATTGTTACCCTGACCTACTTGGGAGGTGTGCGGGTTGTACCTAATTATAACGTGATGGGAATTGCCAAAGCAGGGTTAGAAGCAAGTGTTCGTTACTTAGCAGCAGAATTAGGTCCGCAAAACATTCGAGTGAATGCAATTTCTGCTGGTCCCATCCGGACTCTGGCATCTTCAGCCGTTGGTGGTATTTTAGATATGATTCATCACGTAGAATCAGTAGCTCCGTTACGGCGGACTGTAACTCAAACCGAAGTAGGAAATGCGGCAACTTTCCTGTGTAGCGATCTGGCAAGTGGAATCACAGGTCAAGTCCTGTATGTAGATGCTGGATACGAGATGATGGGAATGTGATTTTTTCAGCTTGAAAAACTATGCAAATAAGCGATCGCCTTTCAACTAGCTTAGAACTAAGTCGTACTGCCAGTGTCCGTCGCACTACAGGTGAAACTGATGTCAAAGTTACAGTTAATCTTGACGGTGTTGGTACCTGCACTGCCGCAACTGGCGTACCGTTTCTGGACCACATGCTACAGCAAATAGCTGCTCACGGGCTACTGGATCTGAACGTCCAAGCAACCGGAGATATAGAAATTGATGACCATCATACAAATGAGGATGTAGGTATTACCTTAGGACAAGCCTTGGGAAAAGCACTGGGCGATCGCCAAGGAATTGTCCGTTTTGGTCATTTTATTGCCCCTCTAGATGAAGCCTTGATTCAAGTCGCTTTAGACTTCTCTGGAAGACCACATCTAAGCTATGGCTTACAAATACCGACTCAACGTGTTGGAACTTACGACACACAGCTAGTACGAGAATTCTTTGTAGCAGTAGTGAATCACAGTCAAATGACGCTACACATTCGTCAATTAGATGGGATCAATTCACATCACATTATTGAGGCAGCATTTAAGGCATTTGCGCGATCGCTAAAAATGGCAGTAGAAATCGATCCGCGCCGACTTGGTAAGATTCCCAGTTCTAAAGGTGTTCTGTAATTAGCCAATAAGTGATTGGAATTACTCTAGAAAGAGAAGCTATTATAGTGAATGTTGATATTTATTAAGAAGTATCAATGTTCATTGCACCATCAAGCTGGACACAGTTGAAAGAATCCTTGATTAAAAAACTGTTTTTGGGTCACGAACCGTCACCAGAATTGGTCGCTATCCTACTGGTATACTTCGTCCAGGGCATTTTGGGACTGGCTCGCCTAGCCGTTAGCTTTTTCCTCAAAGATGAATTGGCACTGAGTCCGGCAGAAGTGTCTGCCATACTTGGGATCGTTGCCCTGCCGTGGATTATCAAGCCAGTATTTGGTTTCGTCTCAGATGGTATACCGATATTTGGTTATCGCAGACGGCCGTATTTGGTATTATCAGGAATTTTGGGAACACTTTCTTGGATCGCTTTAGCAACAGTCGTACACACACCTATGGGTGCAACGCTGGCGATTTCATTAGGTTCCCTCTCAGTTGCCATCAGCGATGTGATTGTAGACTCACTGGTTGTAGAACGCGCTAGAGCAGAATCTCAAGCTAGTGTGGGTTCGCTACAATCTCTATGCTGGGGTACTTCAGCTTTAGGAAGCTTGATTACTGCTTACTTTAGTGGTTTCTTATTACAGCACTTTAGTAATCGCAGCGTCTTTCTGATTACGGCATCCTTCCCACTTATTATCTGTGCGATCGCTTGGTTGATTGCCGAAGTACCTGTGAGCGATCGCCCCAATATCTCTACACTCAAGCATCAGCTAAAACAACTACGCCAAGCTGTCAGTCAAAAAGCGATTTGGCTACCTGCCGCTTTTATCTTCATTTGGCAGGCGACTCCCACATCAGATGCAGCTTTCTTCTTTTTCAGTACCAACGAGTTGAAGTTTGAACCAGAGTTTTTAGGGCGAGTGCGCTTAGTGACAAGTATCGCTTCCCTACTGGGTGTCTGGCTTTTTCAACGCTTTCTCAAAACTCTGCCGTTTCGAGTCATTTTTGGTTGGAGTGCAGTCTTCTCGGCAGTGCTAGGTATGACGACGCTGTTGTTGGTGACTCACACCAATCGCGCTTGGGGAATTGACGATCGTTGGTTCAGCTTGGGCGATAGTCTAATCTTGACTGTAGCCGGACAAATTGCCTACATGCCCTTATTAGTACTAGCTGCTCGTCTGTGCCCTCCTGGAGTAGAAGCAACGCTGTTTGCCCTGTTAATGTCAGTCTCTAATCTGGCAGGACTGATTGGCTACGAAATTGGTGCCATTTTGATGCATTGGTTGGGAATTACTGAGACTAACTTCGATCGGCTTTGGCTATTGGTTGTAATTGCCAATGTCAGCACCTTGTTACCACTACCCTTCCTAAACTGGCTACCAAATGTAGCCGAAGCGATGCCGCAAGAAAGTGCCACGCTAGATAATGCGATGGTGAAGCTTCCAGTAGGACAAGGATTACTGCAAGATTTATCTGAGTTAATACCGTCGTCTTGGCGACGCAAGCCAGCCCAAAAACCAGTTGAATAGTAGCGATCGCAATTATGCAAAGTTTCCAACTTTTTGAACATGCATCTACAATCCCAACAGAGTCTTTCCAACGTCAAGATTGGCAAGGGGGATATGAATCTCTCAAGTCAGAATATGACTATTGGATCGATGATGTAGAAGGGGAAATCCCTCCTGAGCTTAACGGTACCTTATTTCGTAATGGTCCCGGCTCTTTGGATGTAAATGGTCAACTAATCCATCACCCTTTTGATGGCGACGGCATGATTAGTGCGATCGCTTTTTCCAATGGACGTGCCCACTTCCGCAACCGCTTTATTCGTACAGCCGAGTACCTGGAAGAACAAAAGGCGGGAAAAATTCTCTATCGTGGCGTGTTCGGTACGCAAAAACCTGGCGGCTGGCTGGCTAATATTTTTGACTTCAAGCTGAAAAATATTGCCAATACCAATGTGATTTATTGGGGTGGCAAGCTTTTAGCATTGTGGGAAGCGGCAGATCCCCACCGCCTCGATCCCGAAACGTTGGAAACTTTAGGTAAAGATTCTCTCGACGGCGTTTTAGCACCTGGTGAAGCCTTCGCTGCTCACCCACGCCTCGATCCTAGCTGTAGCCAAGATAATGACGCTCCGTGCTTGGTCAACTTTTCGATCAAGCCTGGTTTATCTACCAAAATTACTATTTTCGAGTTAAACCCATCTGGTAAGGTGATCCGACAACACGCGCACAGTGTTCCAGGCTTTGCCTTTATCCATGACTTTGCCATTACACCAAATTATTGCCTGTTGTTTCAAAATCCTGTTGCCTTCAATCCCCTACCTTTTGCCTTGGGGTTGCGTGGGGCAGCAGAATGCATCAAATTTCAACCCAACCAGGCAACTCGGATCGTTGTCATTCCTCGGCATTCATCTGAAGCTGTCCAAATCTTGGAAACTCAATCAGGCTTTGTCTTCCATCATGCCAATGCTTTTGAGCAGGGCGATGAAATTCTGATTGACTCAATTTGCTATGAAACATTTCCCGAAGTAGAACCTCAAAGTGATTTTAGACAAGTTGATTTTGATGCTCTCAAGCCTGGACAGTTGTGGAGATTTCATCTGAATCTGAAGGATAAAACAGTATCGCGGGAGCTGATTGAACCTAGATGCTGTGAATTTCCGAGCATACATCCAGAACATGTAGGCAGGTGTTATCGGTACTTGTATATTGGTGCGGCTCAGCTTGACAATGGGAATGCTCCACTGCAAGCAATCCTCAAAATCGATCTGGAGTCAGGATCTCGGCAACTGTGGAGTGCTGCGCCGCGTGGCTTTGTTGGCGAACCAGTTTTTGTCCCCCGCCCCAATGCTACCAAGGAAGATGATGGCTGGGTGCTAAGTTTGGTTTACGATGCTACTCACCACCGCTCGGATCTAGTGATTCTAGATAGTCGAGACTTAAACCAAGGACCAATTGCCCGACTACATCTAAAACATCACGTCCCCTATGGTTTACACGGTACCTTTGCGCACAAGTCGTAAGTCGTAAGTCGCAAGTCAGCCATCGCCTACAAGTCGCAAGTCACCATCGTGTCCCCTAGAGTTTGCACGCTACCTTTGCCTCCCATCAGGGATAGAGATTAGTATATGTGGATACAAACTTCCTACTGCCAAGTTTGATTTACTCTGACAAAGGCATTTGGAGCGATGGCAGTGACTACAACCTTGACAATTAGAAAACCGCTAGCTGAGTTAGCCAAAGAACTGCAATTAGACTTTTTCCTGGTTTCCTACACAGACCTTTTAGGCGGCACCCGTGCCAAACTTGTTCCCGCAACTAAAATTGCTGCAGTTGAAGCTAGTGGTGCCTGTTTTGCTCCTTTTGCCTCTAACTTAGGATTAGGTCCAGATGCCCATGATATTGCTGCCATACCGTCTCCAGATTCACTCGTCACGGTGCTACCTTGGCAGCCAAATGTTGCATGGGTGGCAAGCGATGTATATCTAGATGGTGAGCCTTTTGCCGCCGCCCCTAGAGGCATTTTAAAGCGAGTCCTGAAGCAGTGTGAAGAACTTGGTTATAGCTACAAAACTGGTGTCGAAGCCGAATTTTTTCTGCTCAAGCAGGGCGATCGCGACTATGAGGTTGCCGATGTACTAGACACTGCCGCGCGTCCTTGCTACGACCAAATGAATTTGATGCGGCAGTTTGACTTGATTTCTACCATTGTGGGCTATCTAGAAGAACTAGGCTGGGAACCTTATCAGTGCGATCATGAAGACGGTAATGGTCAGTTTGAAATTAACTGGACTTACGATGATGCTTTGGTAACTGCCGATCGCCATGTATTTTTCAAGTATATGGTTAAAACTTTGGCCGAACAACGAGGGCTAACTGCTACTTTTATGCCCAAGCCGTTTACTCATTTAACTGGTAATGGAGCACACCTGCATATGAGTATGTGGCAGGATGAAAAGAATGCTTTTGCCGCATCTGATGAT
>JAABUQ010010298.1_pt1 | contig 12295 bp, 11 predicted proteins | sample 5560001 | NCBI WGS metagenome assembly JAABUQ01 (sample SAMN10711888, study PRJNA513371) | rock metagenome | isolation source: Antarctica rocks | place: Antarctica: Victoria Land, Finger Mt nord | collected 2015-12-18
CTGTAAGCAGCAAGAAGGCAACCGCCGCAACGAGCACAAAGGCGATGATATCAGTGGTACGGATGGTTGCACGCTTGTAGTAGAGTGTAAGCAAAAAGGCGATCGCAGCAACAATGGTTGGAAGCCAGGATAGGGATAGTGAAAGCATAGGGTTCATCTCCTTTTGAGAAGAGCAAAGCCCACATGTTACAATGATGCAGACATGTGGGCTTTGCTCTCGTGTTGGGTATGGACGGTTCTTTATTCTACTTGCAAGGTTGAGGGAGAACCGTCTGTTTGGAGGGTTGTAGGAGTGCTCGTGAGCACCGTATCAAGGTCTGATTGACGAATGCGATAGCCTTGACGCTTGCCCAAATGTGGGAGCGTGATAGCAGGTAAGATGTTGTTGGTGATCCAACGTCGTACCGTCGTATCATCGACACGTAAGCGGCGGGCGACTTCATGAACGGTGAGCAAGGTGCTTTCGTTGTGATCGTTGGGCATACTGTTGGTCATAGGTTTGTACTCCATTCTTGGGTAGTGCAGGTGGTTCTAAGAGTTTCGCAATACGAGACGCACAGAGATAGCAGATGAGCACATCTTTCGTGATGTGCTCATTGCCGTATTCCCACACATGAACGTGTGTAGTATTGTTACAAAACTCACATTGCTGAAGATGCTTGGTGAGCGTTGAACGTCCAAAGGCGTGTATGTCTTTGGCTAATAGCTCTAAGCGGTTCGCTCGGAGACGTTGCTTGATAGTGGTGACTATCGTGTAGATCAGCACCACAAGAAACGCGAGACCGCCGATAATGAGCCACGCGTTGAATGGAATATGTGGCATAGGTTGCTCCTCACTTCTCGTACATGCACGAGTAACAATATCGGTGATTGTCACCTTGAAACGCATGTAGCTCACATAAACGTTTCTGGCATCTATAGCAGGTATGTAGAGGAGCATCTTCACATGCACCCCCTAAAAAATCACCTTGACACTGATGCGTCGGTTGCTCTGCCTGCCCTTGTATGTATTTAAGGACAAACGTGATGAGAGACATACATACCATCCTTCCTTCAATTCCATTATGAAATTTTTATCTTTGCAGGTTGTCCAGCTGGACGCCCTTTTCCTCTTTTGCCGAGTGCTTTTAGCTCGCTTGTATAGCGGCGGCGCGTGGTTTCTGGCAATTCCCTAAGAATGTCTTGGGCTTTCCGTAAACCTGAGAGAGACATGCCTAGCAAAACCTTGTGAGCAAGTTTAGAACGGCGTTTCACCTCTAAGTCTGGTAGGTCAATAGACAATGGGAGTTCATACGGCTTCGCAAGGTTTCCAGCTCGTAGTGAGAGAACTGGAACAGGTAACACGGTGTTATGCTCAAAACAGATGACCAGCGAGGGGAGTAGCACTTTCGCCATGTGATAGCGTTTTTCGTAGTAGTCGAATGACGCGAGCAGGACGACGGCGGTGTAGTCCTTGCCTTGCATCGTGACCGTGTACACGTTGCCATGAAATGCCTTTACGCTGCTCACTTCGTAGTTATCGCGCCGAGCGAGCAGGAGTCCCATAACATCAGCTTCTTTCATGGCTCTCTCCTTCCTACGTCTATTCCATCATGATGGAATTGCTACAAGGGACTATCTCCGTCCGTACCCGCGTTCGTTCTTGGTATCATCGTCCTGTAAAGACTTTTCCATCTTGCTCAAAATGGACTCCATCACCATTTCGACGCCTTTGCCTATTTGCTTGGACATGTCCTCTTGTATCTTGAGTGTAGCTTGCATCATCTGCTCACGGAGCGCGGCGTTCTTATCCGCTTCCTCTATGCTTCTCTGAGCGTCCGCTAGCTCGCCTATCGCCGTTGCTCGTTTGCGTACTGACTCTATATGCTTCTGCATAGATTGTCCCTTGAACATGAGCATTGCAGAGCATCCTAAGTCCCCTAACGCAACGGCGCATACACGTATCACCATGCTCATCCCTTCGATGCCTTGTGGCGCGTGGCCTCCCGATATCACAAGGTAAACACCGAAAGCAGAAGACGCGTTCAGGACGAGCCATATTCCTATCACGAGTACGGCCTTGCTCCAATTGGCCTTGCCACTCGCTATCTCTGCAAAAGAGCGTCCCATAGCGATAGTCAGTCCTGCTATGATGCACTCAATGGTGTACGCTAGTCCGTATGCTGGTCCAGCGTCCATAACTGGCGCGTAATACTTGCCGAGCGGTGAACCTATCCACAAAACTAAAGCGAACGGTCCTATATATCCGACAAGTTGTAGGAAGAAACCAAGTATGCGTTCCCCCATTCCCTTGTAGTCCTCATCCATCTCAGCTACCGTGTCACGCATTTTTTCAATTGCAGAGCGTTGTCTTACTGGCAACAAAACAGGTGGTGCGAGTGCTGGTCCTGCTTGCGGTCCTGCTTGCTGTGACTTGCGTAAATTCGCCCACCATGCGCCCAGCGCATTAAGTAGTCTGGTGTTAGGTGTAGCAGGTGGTACGGGTGCTTGAGCAGGTGGTGTTATTGGCGGGTCCGGTTGTGTTGGCGGCACAACTGGCGAGCCGTTTGGTGGTGTATTCGTGTTGTCGTCATCATCTGGTATATTCATGATTTTCCTTCGTGGCTGTGTGAGACGATTAAACGTAAATCAGGTCTAAAGTTTTGAAATTCAGGTGTAAATCGTAGGTAAATGAGGGTTAAATTTGGCCTATGAGCTTATTTTTTCACCATTAGACCGCCATCAGAAAACCGTTACAATCCACTGGACCGCCATCAGAAAACGGTTAATCAGAATGATTTAACCCTCGCTCACTCCTTCCTGCTATGCGCTCGCTTTCTGGTTCGCAGCGTGTTTATCACGAACGGCTTTCGCGGCGGCTTCCTCTTCGGCTTCCTGTTGCTGTATCAGAGCCAGACGTGCTGTGGCTCTCATATCCGCTTGTTCCTTACGCGACGCTGCGAGGATTTCACGCTTGAAGCGAGCCTGTATACGGTTAATTTCAGGTGATACCAGAGCTACGAGACGTACATACTCATTCATCATGAAGATGCGCCCATCGTCTCTTGCCTTATCTACATCCTTTTGCAGAGATGCAAGCAGACCTTCCAAGTCTTTCAAGTCTTCTTCTGTAGGTGCCATACTCATGGTTTTGCCGTTGACAATGACGGACTTTTTACTTGGCATACAGTGATCTCCTTTTCTATTTATCATTGGGTGTTGACCGTCAACGCCCACGCTTGCTCACTTTGTTAAGAGGTAACACAATGAGCAAACATTGACGTGAGGGTAAGAAGTGGAGAAAGAAACAATGAGGATAAAATTGAGGAATGTTACAAAAGTGTTTGCTTACAAGCCCTACAACGTGCATCTTTCTATCCGTCCTTTCCTGCACAGTGCTTATGCTCGTAAGGTATGCCCCCAGGTACACCACATATAGGTTGCTCTCTGTTCGCTCTGCTTGCCATACAACCTGCATCCGTTCGACAATTGGACGCTTACGCTTAGCTCCTGTCCTTGAGACTTTCTATCTCCTTCCTGATGCTCAAGTGATCTCTTTTGCCCTGTGAAGGGAACCCTGCGGACACGTCACGCAAGAGAAAGAGGGCGGCTAGTTGTCTGCTCACTTTGCTGGGGCGAAAAATATGGAGTTCGGAATGTACCCGTTGCCTCGCTTGTAAACGTAGCCTCTCTGTCTAAACAGGATTTACAGTACAAAGAGTCTAAAGAGAATATACCTGATAATGTTGGTGTTGTCAATGCTTTTAGCATAAAGAGTCTAAAGACTAGCAAGAGGTGCTAGAATATGAGATAATCGGCATGGAAATTTACACTTTGTTGGAGATGAATAGTTATGACCAAAACGGCTAAGGCACCAAAGAATTTTTATACTGCTACGGAAGCAATTAAAAAGTTGGGTATGCCTCGTGCCACTTTCTTTAATTTAGCTAAGTCAGGAAAGATAAAAAGAGTTGTTCCTGATGGATATACAGAGGGTTACTATCCAAAAGCAGAAATAGATAAAATGGCCTTAGCAAGGGAAATGTTTACCCTCCAATATACTTCTGATTCTTCTATATTTAGGAGAGCAGAAGAAAAGGACATTCAGGGTATCACTGACTTAGGTATAGCTCTTTTTGGAACAAGCACCACACCAAGTTATGAGCTTCGTCTTGCATGCTGGAAGAAAAATCCTGATGCTTATTATGTTGTTGAACAGGATGGACTAATTGTCGGTTGGATAGCATTAGTTCCAATGAAGGATGAAGCTATCGCTGTATTAATGGGAGAGTCGAAAGACGCCACGTCTATGTTTGTCGGTATGCATCAGAATGTGATGGTTCCCGAAAACATACTTCCTTTTACCGTTGAAGGTGCTAAAAATGTTTTTCTCACTGTGGGAGCAAGACAAGGCTTACCTAGAAGTAAAACATATGGTATGAAGCTGATATCAGGTGGGTATGAGGTTTTAGAGAACTTTGCTAGAAATGGTATCGTTGTTAAGAAGCTTTATGCTACAAGCAGAACACCGGACGGTGTTAAGCTCTGTAGAGACTTAGGGTTTCAGGAGAAAGAGGATAATGCTACAAGTGCTGTCAAACGCTTTTGGCTAGACCTTGAAACTACAGACTTTCCTCTATTGCAAGAGTATAAGAAGATAGTCAAAGAGCGTTCAAAATTGACTAAATAAATTTGAAGAAGTTAGACTAGCCATTCTGTAGAACAAATTTACTAAAATGGTTCCTTTCTACCCTTTAATCAGGTATAATATCTTCTAGCTATTTCGCATTGAGTAAGTAGGTTATTCCTTTTGCTGTATCAGAAACTTCGTACACTTTTTCTAGGGTATTAAACCGCAAAGATTTACGTTGCCATAATACTATAGAATGTGTGACTCAAGACTTATTGTCAACTGGCACATTTATCTGTTATGTCACACAACTGATGAACGCAAGGATAGGCGAGAAAGAATAATGTGTCATCACAAAGGTGAGGAAACAACAGAAACTCCGATAGTTATAGCCATAGGTACCGTAGTATGTATAGAGGTGCAAGAACTATTTGGGGTACCTAACAACCTATTTCAAACAAAGGTATACTGCTTCTCATTGCTCATAAGTAAAAGCTATACAAAATTATTTACCTAGGAAATATCTTATTCAAGGGTGTAGTCAGTAGATTGGAAACGTATATGAGTATTACAGAAAACCAAATAAACGCTCTCGATATGATGGAGCGTGACGACCTTGTGAAGATGGTCAAAACGATGATGAATGGAGGTATTGTTCTAAATTTTCATGGTAAGCGTGCTGCTCAAGGAATTGATAAAAAAGTTCGGCCACGCCAGACTATTGTCAAAAAAGAGCTATCAGTCGGCACTCCAGAAGAGCAGGCACGCAACATGATTATCGAAGGGGAAAATTTACAGGCTATGGTAACGCTCTACAAGGAGCGTGGTCAAGTAGACCTTATTTTAACTGACCCACCCTATAATACAGGTCAACAGTTCCGCTACAACGACAAATGGGATACAGATCCGAATGATCCAGATTTAGGACAGGTCGTCAAACTAGATGACGGCTCACGCCATACCAAATGGATGAAGGCTCTTCTACCCCGATTAAACATGATGCATGCGATGTTGAGGCCGAACGGGGTACTCGCAATTTGTATCGATGATAACGAGCTTTTTCATCTTGGCATGATGTTAGATGAAATTTTTGGGGAAAATAACCGAATTGGTATTATAAATTGGCAAAAATCTTACTCACCCAAAAATCAGGATAACCACCTATCAAGCGCTACTGAATATGTCCTTATTTATGCAAAGGATAAGGACCTTGCCAAGACGGCGTTACTAGAGCGTGACGAAGATATGGATGCACGTTACTGGAATCCTGATAACGATCCGGACGGATTGTGGAAGAAGCAAAGTGATCCTACAGCCAAAGACCCTATTGCCGGAGCTATTTACGCTATCCAATCACCTTTTACAGGTGATATCTATTATCCACCTCGAGGTCGTCATTGGAGCCACTCGCGTGTGCAAATGCGAGCATGGCTAAAAGAATGGGATGTTCCATATTCTGAACGTGACATTAACGATGGAAATGGTCTAGCCATATTAATTACTGGTTTCGATCACGAGGAACCAACATCCCTAACTAGCGAAAAAGCATTAGAAATGGCTAGAAAGGCGGCTGAAGCACGTTTGACCCGTGATAACTGGCCGAAACTACATTTTGGTGAAAAAGGTACCTCTGCTCCTAATTTGAAACGGCACCTAAAATTTGTCAAAAAAGGCAAAGTACCACTAACTTACTGGGCGGATGATGATTATGAAGTGCCTATTGTTCTAGGTTCACAATCATGGGAGCATGAGGAGTCTGGTCATAGCCAAAATGCTATTAATGAGTTAGACGCAATTATTGGACGTGGTCATGGTTTCGCAACTGTCAAGCCGCTCAAGCTAATGAAAAAGATTATCCAGCTTTGGTGTCCACCTAATGGTCTTGTGCTTGATCCTTACGCTGGATCAGGCACAACAGGACATGCTGTACTTGAATTGAATGCTGCGGCAGAAGCTAATCGCCGTTTTATTCTCATAGAGCAAGGTAGTCCAGATCATGGCGATAAATATGCACGTAGCCTTACTCAAGAACGTCTACGTCGGGCTATTAGTGGAGAACGTCCAAGTATTAATGGCGAGCTTAGGATTACAACTCCACTTGCTGGCGGATTCCAATTTCGGCTTTTAACTAAAAAGATTGACTCTAAAATCGTGATGACGATGCGTAGAGACGAGTTGATAGACCTTGTTATTACCTCACATTGGGAAAATGATAGACGTGGTGGGAGTGGTCTTATTCCTATTCAGAAAGAAGGATATAAATTTCTTGTTGGCTGTAATGAGCAACAAGAAGGTTATTTCCTTATATGGAATGGTGACGACAAGGTCGGACAGCTCGACGCAACTAGCTATGTAACTGTTGTACAAGAGGCAAAAAGATTCGGTCTAAAACAACCCTATCACGTCTATGCACGATATGAGATTTATCAGTCGAAGAATGTTATCTTTTACAAGATACCTGATAAAATTCTTGCTCATTTAGGATTAAACGAAAATAGTGACGTTTTCAACGAAGACGATGATGAATAGAAGATGGTGATGAGTAATGGAACTATTTCCTTTCCAAATTGAAGCATCCACCCAGATAGCGGATCGCTTTGCTAGCTATATCCTTGACCCATTGACTATAACTCGCACAAGGCGAGTACCTTTCTACCAAAATCTTAATTCCATCACTGGTAGCGGCAAGACTTTGATTCTTGCTGACGCAGTTTCCCAAATTAGAAGCCGCTTGCCGATTGAGCCAATAGTTCTCTGGCTATCCAAAGGCAAAGTCGTCGTCTGGCAGACCTATAGTAACCTATCGTCCGGCAAATACGCCGATTTGGTTTCTAGCTTCACCGTCAAGCCACTTATGGAGTGTCAGCTATCAGACATCGAAAATTCATCATCAGGTCTAGTACTGATTGCTACAGTAGGCAAGTTCAACCAGGCTGATAAGGAGAAGGGAGACCGTAAAATCTATGAGCTTGCCTTTGATGAGGCATCGCAGTCACTTTGGGATAGGCTTAAGCAACGACAGGATTCATCTGGTATACAAAGACCATTCATTGTAGTATATGATGAAGGCCACAATCTAACCGATCAGCAAACAAATTTGCTTTTGGACCTCAATCCTGATGCATTAATTGCCGCGAGTGCAACTATGCGTATTCCATACGAGTTAGAGTTGCGCTTGGCACGCCTTCGCCAAGACAAGGGATGGATTGACAGCGATTTTATTACCGCTGTTAAAAGTAGTGATGTTGTTGAATCTGGTTTAGTAAAACAACAGATTTTGCTAGGCGGTTACGTCACGTCAATGGAAATTGCGATAGACGACATGATAGAAACAATGAAGCATGTCGAAGCCACAGCTGCACAAATCGCTTTGCCCTTCCGTCCAAAAGCGATCTACGTCAGCAACACCAATGCTGTTAATGAAACTAGTATTGATAACGTCCACGTCAACTTCGAGCAGCGTCAAGCACGCCCGATATTAATTTGGCGTCACTTAGTTGAGCATCTAGGTATCGATCCAGCGATGATTGCGGTTTATTGTAACCTTAAATTCGATGCAAAATTCCCCCCTCCAAAAGGATTCAACTTGTTCGCTGGTGGCGATAACGACTACGAGACATTCATGGCCGGAAACTATCAACACATCATTTTTAATCTCACATTACAAGAGGGGTGGGATGACCCAGCTTGTTACTTCGCCTATATCGACAAAGATATGGGATCGAGAAACCAAGTTACGCAAATTGTTGGCCGAGTGCTGCGGCAGCCACAGGCACAGCATTTTTCAGATAGTAGCCTAAATACAGCTCATTTCTTTATTCGTACCGATGAGCGTAGTGTCTTCGACCAAGTATTGCGCGACGTGCAAGCCAAGATTGCGACTGAATCCCCGGAGATCAGCTTGACCACATTTGTTGGTAGTAAAGGTGCAACGGCAAAAACGGTTATGCCTGCTCGGAAGATAAAGCAACTTCCCGATGTGTCAATCTACTCTGAGAAGGCAATGGAAGCTATTCACCGTGTGACCGCTTCAATTCATGATTACCGAGCTGATACAGTTAACACTGTTGGTAAAGGAGGTCGAATTCAAGTTATACAAGCCGTAGGTCACCAGGGTAACGCGGTTGAGGATTGGGTTGATATAGAACATAGCAACCGGGTTACTGCACGATGGGTATTCGTCCGAGAGGTGCAAAAGGCTTATGCGAAGGTAGTCAATCTTTGCAACATTGAAGACTCTAAGTTCGACGCCATGATTGAATATAACAGTCCAGCCGCTGAGTCTATGCGAGATGCGGCTCGCAAGGTTGTCGCGGCCTATATTAACAATTCTCGCATAGTTTATAGCTTTGTCGATCCATCAACAGTACCAAGCGTTAACGTCAATCCTTCAAATATCACTAATTTTACCTTCGCGATACATAAAGGATACAGTGATCTTAACTTATTAGAAAAAGAATTTGCTCTAGCACTCGATAAGACTCAACGCGTGTGGTTTCGCAACGCCTCACGTGGACTATTCGAGATACCACTACTAACTCACGGTGGCACCAAGAACTTTAACCCTGATTTTATCGTGTGGATTGATAAAGGAATTGTTGCAATTGATACTAAGGGCGATCACCTGATTCTTGAGGATTCAAGCCGCAAGCTATTCAATATTGATAAAATAGGTAGTGGGCTAGACCTAACAATTCGGCTCATCACGCGTGGCGAATGGAATGATAACGTGAAACCAATAGGGGATATTGGCTTTACTGTTTGGATGTTACAGAATGGAAAACAACATCCTATATATGCTCCTAATATTACCGACGCTGTTGCTATTTGTCTAGGATTAAAGTTGGATGTGTTGTAGTAACCAACCCTTAAATGCGAAAATCCAATGGTGCTTCCCATATAATCTTAGATATTCTGACCTTTCCTGAGATGCTTACGGCACGAATAGATTGTACTAGTTTCGCCCATTTACAATACTGGTACTTACATCTAAACAGCCATAAAATATAGCAAAACTGATAGCAAACCTGATTGTTTTAGGTTACATCTGGTTCTACACAGTAGACAAGTAGGAATTACTTTACGCACAGGGAAGACAGAAATAGAGGTCAGTGGACAGGGTGTGTACAATCCCCCTCGCGGCAGTCCGAGCAGTTACTCGAACCCCTCATGTAATTTAAACTTGTCAACAAGCAGCTAAGGTATGTCTTCCATAAAAGTGTGATAGGTTATATTGAATTGCAATTCAATATAACCTATCACACAGAGCTAAGTAAGCTAAATATAGATTAAAGCCTCTTCATTCACAAGTGGAAGATCTTCGCTAGGTTGAGCGTTAATCCAGCCTAGCAGATTCAAATCTCGAATAGCTTGGGCAACTTCTTCATCTTTGAGAGGAGGACGACGCCTTTGCTTCCAAAGTCTTACTCCCTCAAGAACTGCTGCTTCAGATACTATATCTCTAGCTTCATGCCTCAATGCCTGAGCAGTAAAATGCACTGTTGCAGCAACCTCTGCTTCCTGAGTTCGCATTCGCAAAAAAAGGTCTGTTATCCGGTCAATTATATCCTCCCACTGTTCCAACTCAATATGAAAAGCTCTAGCTCCATCTTTATAGGTAGGACCAGGCTTTATTGCAAACATTTTACCCAGCTGGACCTCTCGTATAAGACCATTGTTCACAAGTCGAGTGATAAGCGGTTGCAAGTCAGACGAGAAAGGACCATAGCTTCCACGTACAAAGTGAAGGTTAGTTGGCAGTCCAAGTTCGGTAGCAAAGTAGGCAATCTTTTGGAAGGTAACCCTACCTACTGGCCAATGGTAGGGTTCGCTTTCGATTCTAGCAAGTATCTCAACAAGGCAAATGTAAGCAGGATTAATTTTCCAGCTATCTTCATAAGGGTGGTTATTACGTCCTGTAGCACCACCAGCAAGGAAGGAAGTCTTAATTTCCTCCTCAGGTGTTCCATAGGGAGCATAAAGTTCGACAGGAATGTCGAGACGGCTCAGATAATTATATAATGTAGGACCTACAACGCGCCACTCAAGCTGCCCATTATTACAACCAAGCGCAGGGACAGCTAAAGATGTAATTCCCCATTCCTGATAGTATTTTTCGATGTACTCTAGTCCCGCTACGATATCTGATAGACGGGATACAGATCGCCAATGATCTTTTGTTGGGAAGTTAAGAATCCAAGGAGGAAGCAATCTATAATAGATATAAGGCTCGCCCAGCCTAACTTTCTTTGCCTTGCAAAGAGCTACGTAGTCCTCATACATATCTGGAAAGAGCTTTTTAAACTCAAGTGCCAAACCTTTTCCCATAATGCCCACACAGTTGACTGTGTTAACAAGTGTTTGAGCATTAGATTCAAATATGTTGCCAACTAATACACGGATCATTGTCTTGCCTCCTGAAAAAACAAATGAGGGTTGATAGTTATCTTCAAATTAGGTGCAGCACCTGAAAGGGCTACCTGACTTTGAACACAAGATACATAAGCTCCAATAATACGATTAGAAGGTATTTTATTAGGAATGAGAACTTCTGCGCACTTAATGCTTCGATGCCGCATATACTCCAACTGGTCGCCGGGATGACGCCAATCATCAGCAAACACTTTTTCCCTATCTATAAGCAACAAACCTGTCTTTGCCGGACGAAAACTTGCTATACTTGCAGCTGCATTTCTATCAGTTACTATAGCCCCATCGATATCTAAAATTGTAGTATTAACTTGAAGGACGCATAATAAAGCATGATCATCCTTTCTTTTGTACATCATAGAATTTCTAGCACAAATATAGACATTCGCGTAGTCATGTATCGTCAACCCATTGGTTCCTTGTACTAACTTATTCATCCTTATTTCTTGGACTTCCTGCATCGCTACTGACTGATGTGAAACTTTAGTGGCTAGATTATGTGACAGGATGCCTTTTGTGAGAATGGAAGCCACGTTAGAGATTGGAGTAATTTAGTGTAACTCATCAAGTTCTTCTCTCTTCATACCGCCATTCCTCTTTTAAAATGAACGCTTGTGCTAGTTAATTATATATGTTTATCAAAGCACGTGTCAAAGTGTACGAACAGCCTAAATCATTTCCTTATATCAACGAAATTTCAGGATACCACACCATAAAAAGGAGGCTGAGTTGAAAGATACAACTTAAATATATTGAGTTTGTTACAGTGTAGCAACGAATGTAGCAACACGAAAGAACTACAGCAAAGTTAAATGAACGAGAGCGAACGAGAGGCTAGAAATTAAGCCTATAAAGGAGGATAAAGAACGCTCACGAACGGGTATAGTAGAGTCCCCCTCGCGGCAGTTCGCGCATTGTACATGCTTAGACGCGCTGAGGAAAAATTTCCTCAGCGCGTCTAAGCATGTACCGTTCAACGTTCTGCTAGTTCGGCCATCTCCGTGAACGAACCTATTATGTCGGCATGTGACTGGTTCCCGCTGATTTCTCGATAAATTGTTGCTACCGTAACGGCGATGCGCTCACCATCTGTCCATGAAGCATACCGATCCATCGCTATCGATTTCGCCGCCTCAAAAGCAGGCATCCCAGCTTCGTAGCGTTTACGTGTCTCCTCAAAAACGTATTCGAGATAGCCCTTGAACTCTCTCACACCCTGTTTATCGGTGATAGGACCATGACCGGGAACGATGGTCT
>JAABUQ010010299.1_pt1 | contig 12294 bp, 15 predicted proteins | sample 5560001 | NCBI WGS metagenome assembly JAABUQ01 (sample SAMN10711888, study PRJNA513371) | rock metagenome | isolation source: Antarctica rocks | place: Antarctica: Victoria Land, Finger Mt nord | collected 2015-12-18
CAGGATAATGTCCGTGTCCTGAAGGCTTGCTGTGTAGCGCTTGTCGTCCTCGCCAAGCAGGGTTACCTGGTTGCGGGCGGCGTCAATGTCGCGGACCGAACCATCTAAAAGGAACTGCGGGCCGGGGGCAGTGGCGATGGTGGGAACGGGAATGGGCAGGGACGGGGTATCAACCACGGCAGGCTCCGGGTCCATCGCCGGGCGCGGCTCCGCCACAACCGGAGGCTGGAAGTAGGTGGGCTGGGCTTCACCGGAACCGGCGAAGTTCGGCAGGACACGCAGGCGGTCAGCTTCCAGCAGGTTATGGCCCAGCAGGGTGCCGACAACGCGCACACGCATTCCGCGAGCGAGGTTCGCCGTTTCGCCCATGCGCCTGTCCAAAAGAGTGATGTCCGCGCCGTAGGCGTCTATAATATAGCGGTTGAAATCATTGCCGTTGACAACGAGCCGTTCGCCGGAGCCGTTAACCGACTGCACGGTGCCGACGACCGTGTAATGGTTTGCCTGCTGGAACGGCGTGATGTCGTCCTGCTGCGCGAGTGCCGGAACGGCCATGATCGAAAACAAGCTGCAAACACCCAAAATCTTACCCAGTATTTGTGGCATCGGTTTATCCTTCTACGCAGTCATAACACAGTGAGAGTATCGGTATATTATACAGTAGAAATCAGAGCGAAAACGAGCGTCGGCCGAGGAAAAGAAAATTATTTTACGGCTCGCGCGGCCCGCAGCAGCCAGGCCGCTAGAAGGTCACGGCTCGCGGCCATCTCAGCCTCGACTTCCGCGTGAGACAGCGGCGCAGCGGACAGAAGTCCGGTGCCATAATTGGTCGCCAGAGCGACGCCTGCATAGCGCAGGCCGGCTTCGCGGCAGAGGATCGCTTCAGGAGCGCCGGTCATGCCGACGACCGACGCGCCCCACTGCCCGAACAAGCGCACTTCGGCAGGCGTCTCATAGCGCGGCCCCGACGTGCAGAGGTAGGTTCCAGTGGAGTGGAGTCGCGGCGCAATGTCCACTCCTGCCGTTTCCAGCAAAGTCTCACGAAGACTGGGATCGTAGGGATGCACGAAATCGGTGTGCCGGACATGACCCGGCTCGCCGTAGAACGTCACCACTTCGCCTTTCGTGAAGTCTAAGAAGTTGTCCAGCACGACAAAGTCGCCAGGCGCAATCTCAGGGCGCAGCGAGCCGACTGCCGTAGTCGCGAAGACCGCGTCAACGCCGAGATCGCGCAGAGCAGCGATATTCGCCCGGTGATTGATTTTGTGGGGCGGCAGCGAGTGGCCCGCGCCGTGCCGGGCCAGAAACAGCAGACTGGTGTCGTCGCCAAGCGCCGCCCGCGTCAGTGACGCCAAGCCGTATTCTGTTTCTACCGTTTCCGGCGTTCCCGCCATTAGCGCCGTTCCAAAGCCTGTGCCGCCGATAATCGCCACTTGGAGCATTGACAAAGCCTCTTCCGCATGATACACTGCCTGCCGTGCGAACTTCTTCCGCAAGCCATTCCCATTCTACACGAAACCTCCGCCCGTGGCAAGCGCATGGCCTTATCGCCGCGTTTCTGCTCCTGCTGACGGGGATCTACTTCCGGCGTCAAGTCATTGGCGGGCAGGCGCTGTACTGGGGCGATGTCGGCCTGTATTTCCTGCCGATGCAGACCTTTCTCAAGCAAAATCTGAACGCGGGCCGTCTGCCGCTCTGGAACCCGCTCATTTTGTGCGGCACACCGTATGCCGGCAACCCGCAGACCTGGCCGCTGTATCCCGTGACGGCCCTGCTGCCGTTTATGTCGGCTACGCAGTTCATCAACCTGACCGTGGCGCTGCATGTCTGGATTGCGGGCCTCGGAACCTATGCGTTCGCCCGTCGAGCGCTTGGGATCGGCCCCGGCCCGGCGATGCTGGCAGCAATCACATTCATGTTCGGCGGCCAGCTTGTGTCTAAAGAGCAGTTTCCAAACATGGTCCAGGCGTCCGCCTGGCTGCCCTGGGTGCTTTTTTGCCTCCATACCCTGCTGACACGAAAGCGCGTTCAGGACGCGCTCACGCTCGGGCTGGTGCTGGGCTTGCAGCTTCTCGCCGCGCATGTGCAGATGACTCTGCTGACGCTGTATCTAGCGATGGCTTACGGAGTGTTTGTGCTTCTTGATGGCAGGGCAAAGGCGAGAGGGCGGGCAGGGCAAGAAGGGCAGGCACGGCGGCCTGCCCCTACGGCACAGACGGCGGGTCTGCTTCTGCTGGCGATCGCAGTTGCGTCGGGGCTGGCGATGGGGCAGCTTTTGCCGACGCTGGCGCTTTTTCGGGGTGCGGCCCGGCAGAAGCTGTCGTTTGCCGTCGTAGACCGTTTCTACCTGCCGCTGGAGCAGCTTGGAAACTTCGTTCTGCCGCACCTTCATGGCAGCCCGTATTATGGGAACTGGGCAGCGCGGGGCAATCCTTGGGAGACCTGCTGTTATGTCGGCGTGCTGCCGCTCACGCTGGCGCTCTGGGGCGGCATGACGGCGTTTGTGCCTGCCGGGTCTTGCCAGGCTCGGTTCTGGGTGGGCGTATTCTTTGGCGGCGTCTGGATGGCGCTTGGCGGGGACGGCGGCTTGTACCATTTGGCGTATTTCGTGCTGCCCGGCTTTCGGTCATTTCATGACCCGGCCCGCTGCCTGCTCCCAGCATGTTTTGCTCTGTCTCTCTTGGCCGCGTTCGGCTTAGAGCAGGTGCCGCGTTTCAGTCGGCGGCGACTTGTCATTGCCGCCATGCTGCTGCTGGCGTTTGCCGATCTGGCGCACTTTGGGCAAACGCTGTATCCGCTAGTTGACCCGGCGGCGCTGTCCCCTGTGTCACCAAACGTGGCGCTTGTGCAAAGTGACCCGGAAATCGCGGCGCATCAGGCGCGAATACTGGCTCCAACCAACGGTATCTGGCTGCGGTTCACGACGCCAAAGGATTTCCGGCAAGCCGTGCCGGGTTACCAAACGCTGTGGGCGGACACACTGACGCCCAATCTGATGATGCCTTATGGCCTATATGATGCGTTCGGCTACGAGCCGGTGGCGCTGAAAAACATCGAAACGGCCTCGGTGACAGCGGCGCAGGCCTTTGACCCAAAAGCCGCTCAGAGCGTCAGAAACAAGGCGGCAGCACTCGGCGGGGCGCTGGGCGTCAAGTATGTTGCTGTCTGCCGGGTGACGCCGCCGGAGCGGACGCTGCCGGGCCTCGTTTCCGTCCGCAGTGCGCCAACACTCGCACCGCCGGGCCGTCAGCATGGGCCAAAAGCGCTTTTGTATCTGTCGCGGAACACGCAGTGGCAGCCGCGGGCGCATCTGGAACACGCGGCGTCTCCCGTGCGGCTTAATGACAACGGGCCGGACCAGGTCACGCTGACGTTCCAGACGGCTGCGCCGGACCGGCTAATTTTAGAAGACACCCAGGCGGCGAGCTGGCAGGCAGCGGTGGATGGTCAGCGTGTGCCGATTAAAACCTATCAAAGCTGCCTGCGGGCCGTGACCGTGCCGCAGCCTGGTCTGCACCGCGTCGTGTTTACCTACGCTCCCACCCCATTTCGCTTGGGCCTGTATTTGTCACTGCTGACGCTGGCCGGGCTGCTCGGCGCGGCAAGTTTCGGGCTAACAAGAAAACTTATGGGGCGGGAAGGATTTCTGCGCGAATGTGCCGAATAAGCATCCTAACCTACGCCGGGCAGCGCCGCCCCACCCTTTTTCACCCAACTCAACTCGAAGGATACTTGTTTATGACTGTTTTCAGCGTCCCGGCGCGTCTTTTCGGCTGTCTCTGCACGGCGGCGGCGTTGGCTTTTGTTTCCGCTGGCTGTGCCAACAAGACTTCCAGCACCGTCAACGGCATCTCTTCCGGGGGTGGCGCTCCGGCGGCAGGGTCTATCATGATCGGCGAGTACGGCTCGCTGACCGGCGACAAGTCCACGTTTGGGCATTCTACCGATAACGGTGTTGAACTTGCCGTCAAAGGCATCAATGCTGCCGGCGGTGTAAATGGTCATCCCCCGGCCGTGGACGTGCAGGACGACGCGGGAACTCCAGACGGCGCATCCAGTGTCGTCAAGAAGATCATCACGAGCGACAAGCCGACGGCAGTCATTGGAGAAGTGGCTTCCACGCTGTCCATCCAGGCCGCGCCGGTCTGCAACGCCGCCAAAGTGCCGATGATCTCGCCGTCCTCCACTAACCCCAAAGTCACCCAGCTTGGACCGTATGTGTTCCGGGTCTGCTTTATTGACCCATTTCAGGGAACCGCCGCCGCGAAATTTGCGCTCGGAACTCTTCACGCCAAAAAAGCCGCGATTTTGACCGACGCAGGCAACGACTACTCCATTGGCCTGACCAAGTTCTTCACCCAGAGTTTCACCCAGGGCGGCGGGCAGGTCGTGCTGTCGCAGAACTACGGCAAAGACGACGTCGATTTCACCTCGCAGCTCACGCAAATCAAGGCCGATGCTCCTGACGTGCTATACGTACCGGGCTACTACGGCCAGGTCGGCCCGATTGCCAAGCAGGCACGGAAGGTCGGACTGACCGTTCCTCTGCTCGGCGGCGACGGCTGGGACTCGCCCAAGTTGGTCGAGGGCGCAGGCGGACCAGGCCAGGCGCTGGAAGGCTCCTACTTCACCAACCATTCGTCCATGAGCAACCCGGACCCGACTATCCAGAAGTTCGTTTCGGCTTACAAAGGCGCTTACGGCGGCCAGCAGCCCGACTCGCTTGCGGCGCTGGGCTATGACTCAATCGGGGTTCTCGCGGACGCCCTAAAACGCGCCGGCGCACCGGCAGACGGGGATTATGCGTCGCTTGCCTACCATGCCAAGCTGCGTGACGCGATTGCGGCCACAAAAGGCTACAAAGGCATCACAGGGACCATCACGATTGGGCCGGACCGTGATGCCGTCAAGCCCGCCGTCGTGCTGCAAATCCACGGCGCGGATTACAAGTATGTCTCGACGGTAAATCCGTAGGCCACGGAATAAATTCCGTGGTAGCCTGAATTGACTTCATGCACCAACTCGCCCCACAACTTCTCATCGGCATTCAGCTCGGCAGCATCTATGCGCTGATCGCCCTCGGCTACACGATGGTTTACGGCGTCCTGAAGCTGATCAACTTCGCGCATGGCGACGTCTACATGGTCGGCGCGTATGCGGGTCTCGGCGCGGCGGGCGTTCTCGGGACCTGGCTGCCGGCGCATGGGCCGTTTCATTCGCTGCTGCCGTCGCCGGGCGGGGCGCTGCTGGTGCTGGTGACCGCCATGCTGCTCTGCGCCCTGCTCGGGCTTGTGATTGAGCAGGCGGCGTACCGGCCCCTCAGAACTCGGTCCTGGATCATTCCCGGCATTGTGATTGGCGGTGCGTCAGGCTACGTCGCTTACGGCATCGCGACGAATGACAACAGGACGCCCGCCTCGGCGATTGCGATTGGCGTGATGGTCTGGGCAGCTATCGCCGCACTGCTGCGAACGACGCAGAAGCGCCGGTCCGTGGGGACGCCATCGCGCCTGACAGCATTGATTACGGCCATCGGCGTGTCGCTCTTTTTAGAAAACTTCGGCATCCTGCCCCAGATTTTCTCGTCTGACCAGCGCTTTATTCAAGCCACTCAAATCGTCAAGTTGCCGCGCCCCATTCTAACGCACAAAATCTCGTTTTACATTTTTGGTCGCCACATTTACTTCGCGCCACTTTCAATTACTATTGAGACGATCTTGATACTTGGCCTCTCGCTGGTGCTGATGGCCCTGCTGACGTACATCGTCACCTACACGCGCATCGGCAAGGCGGTCCGGGCAGTCTCGTTTGACGCGGACGCAGCGGCGCTGATGGGGATTAACACGAATACAGTCATCGCGTTCACGTTCGCGCTGGGCGCGGCGCTGGCAGGCGCGGCGGGGGTCATGGTCACGGGGCTGACCGGAACGGCGTTCACGCCGTATGTCGGCGTTTTGATGGGCCTGAAAGCGTTTGTCGCGGCGGTTTTAGGCGGCATCGGCAACATCCCCGGTGCGGTAGTCGGCGGGCTGATTATGGGCCTTGCCGAAACCCTGGTGGTCGCTTACGGCCCCGGCATCGGCATCCCCAGCACCTACCGGGACGCCGTTGCGTTCTTTCTGCTGATTGTGATCCTGCTGGTGCGTCCCACCGGCCTGTTTGGCCGTTTAGCCTCGGAGAAAGTGTAAGTTGGAGAAAGCGCTAGGACATTCTGCGTCGTTTAAGTCCCCTGCTCTGCCGGTACGCCTGCTGGGGATTGTCGCCCTGCTTGGCCTGCTGCTCTTAGGGAACCTGTGGGTGGAACGGCCTTTGCTGGACCAGTCGGTCACGTCGTTTTACGGCATGGACCAGTACAAAGAAGGTATTATCATCTCGTGCGGCATCTATATTATCTTAGCGGTCGCGCTGAACTTGGTCAACGGCTTCACGGGGCAGTTCTCGCTGGGGCATATCGGGTTCTATGCTGTCGGGGCGTATGTGGCGGCGGCAGTGTCCACTTACGGCCATGCGAAGCTGTTTCCCGGCCTGCCGATTGACGGTTCGCCCATCGGCGTAGCGCAGGGGGCATATCCCATTCTAACGCTCTGCTTGCTGAGTGGCCTGGCGGCGGCGGCAGTGGGATACATAGTCGGGCTGCCGTCTTTGAGACTGCGCGGCGACTACCTAGCGATTATCACGCTGGGGTTTGCACAGATCATTCAGGTCGTCATACGGAACATCAAAGCGGTAGACGGCGCGACTTCGTTTACAGGCATCTCGCGCGGCGACACGACCATTCTGACGCCGCATCTGACAAACTTCTTTTGGGTCTACTTGTTTGCCGCGCTGACACTCTGGATCGCCTACGGCCTGCGCTTCTCCACGCACGGGCTGGCATTCCTCGCGGTGCGGGAAGACGAGATCGCAGCGGAAGCAATGGGCATTCCGACAACCCGCTACAAAGTGACCGCGTTTGTCCTGAGCGCCTTCCTGACCGGCATCGCCGGTGCATTGTTTGCGCTCTACCAGCCGTCGCTATCCAGTGACCAGTTCTCGTTTGTCCGCTCCATTGACACCGTCGTCATGGTCGTGCTGGGCGGTCTCGGCAGCATCAGCGGTGTCGCCTCGCCGCCGTTTTACTAACCGTCCTGCCCGAAGCCCTGCGCGGCCTGGACCAGTACCGCCTTGTCGCTTACTCTCTGCTGCTGATTATTCTCATGCTGACCCGGCCTCAAGGCATCTTCGGGCGCGAAGAGCTGTCCCGCGCCTGGCTGCTGGGCCAGATCGCGGCAGTGCGCGGCTGGTTCAGCCGGCGTCCTCCCGCGGCTCCGGCGCTCGCGACCGGCAGCGAAGTGATGACAACGGCGCGGGACCGGGACGACGTGGATATTTGATTAAGGAGTTAAAGATGACAGGTCAGGCAGCTTAGCCCGACGGGCATCCTGGTCGACTCCTGACTTCCTGAACAGAAACACACTTTTGTGGGGAGTTCGATGGGGCTGTTTCCCGCAAAAACGCTCCAAGAAATCCAAGATAACGGACCAAAATGTCAAATTTTGTGTATGGCTACGTCGAGACACTGAACCTACCAAGTGTAATCAAGGATATTGAGCAAATAGTGGTCAACCAGCCTTTGGGCTTGATTACAGGCTCAATAGACTCTTTGTACAATTTCCCGCCTTCCCTGCTTCCTCACGGGAATAATGTCATGGTCTTTTCGATATGCGACTCCAAACAAAGTAACACAGCGAGCTGTCTTCTTGATACTCTCGATTATGTCGTTGATTTATCGAATGGCTTACCCCGAGAAACGAGAAAGCGCTGGGAACTATTGTTAGGATTACTATCAGAAATTTTCAAGCTTGAGCAGGTCGAAAAACTCTATGTGGCACTAACTGAGGTGGAAGAGATTGAGTCGGTAGCAACACTCTCACTAGAAGAGCTAAAGGAAGTGACCATCAATAATTATGAGGCACCTCCTAATGTCCTGTATATTGTTGAGAAACGCTAGTGCTTACAGGATTGAAAACTGACCAACCTAGCAGGTACAGAGCCAGTGTGCGTCAGCCCAGCTCCGTAAGTGGTCCGGCGACGGCGTCCCAGGTATGCGCGTCGTAAGGCCAGCCGTGCAGCAGAATGACCGGCTTGCCGTCTGCCGGCCCCTGCTCCAAGTAGGCAATGTCGAGAAGCGGCGTTTGGATCGTCTTGAAGTCGGTCATGTCAAATGCCTCCGTAGACAACTTCGCTGCCGACAATCGTGGCTTGAACTATGGGAGCGTCGGGCCAGCCGGCAAGGACAGCGAAATCGGCGCGGTGGCCGGGAGCGATCTGGCCCCGGTCGTTTTCTAAGAAGACGCTATACGCTGCGCCTCCGGTGTAAGCCCGCAGGGCGTCAAGCGCGGAAACGCACTGGTGGGAACCAAGCACTTCGCCGGAGGGTGTACGCCGGTCTGTCGCGGACTGAATGCCGTCCAGCGGAGCGCCGGGGATGACGGGAATGTCGGATGAGAAGACGAGCGGCAGGCCGGCAGCCTGCGTTTCGGCGTAGGGCATGAGGCGGTAAGCGCGGGAGTCGCCGATGGCTTTCGTGTAGGCGTTGCCGAAGCGCATCAGAAACTCGGGCTGGTAGACCGGCAGGATGCCCAGACGCGCCAGGCGTCCGACTTGGTCCGGCCAGAGCAGCATGGCGTGCTCGATTCGGTGCCGGGTGCCAGTGCGCGGCGACTTTGCCAGCGCTTTGCCATAGGCATCTAAACACAGGTCAATCGCGCTGTCGCCGATCGCATGGGCGGCGATCTGCCAGCCGGCGGCGTGCGCTTTTAAAACCATCGCCTCCAGCTCTTCAGCGCTCCAAACTGCCGTGCCGAGGCTTTCAGAGCCGACAAACGCCGAGCGCAGCAGGGCGGTCCGCGTGGTCAGCGCCCCGTCGGTGAAGATCTTGGCCGGGCCAATCCGCACCCAGTCGGTTTCTGCTGTTACGTCACGCGGATTTGGAACAGTCTCCAGTGCGGCAATCTGCGAAAGCAGCATCATCAGCGAGCAGCGGACGGTCAATGCGCCGAACGCGGCAGCTTCGTGGTAGACGGGGATCTCCTGGAAGCTGTCACGGGCGGCGAGGCCGAGCGTCGCATCTACTGCGCTCGTAATCCCCATCGCGTTCATCGCCGACGAAGCACGTTTCAAGGCGGCGACTTTGTCCGCTAAGGGCGGCTCCGGCGCGGCATCATAGGCCAGATTGGCGGCGGTTTCCAGAAGAACACCGGTTGCTTCGCCGCGCTCGTCCCGGACAATCGTGCCGCCGGGCGGATCCGGCGTTTCGGGGGTGACACGCATCCGCTCTAATACACGGCTATTCACGGAAACGGCGTGGCCGCTGGCATGAGTAATCAAGACAAACGGCAGCCCGCCGCCAACGGCGTCCAAGTCCTGCCGCGTCGGGTGGCAGCCCTCGGCCATGATGTTCTGGTTGTAGCCGCGTCCGCGCACCCAGGTCTCCGGCCCAGCCTGCATCTTTTCCGCCCGCGCCTGCAAGCGCTGGACCAGCTCAGGAATGTTAGGAACGCCCGTGAGCGTCACCGCCGCAAGCGTCAGGCCAAAGCCCAGCACATGACAATGGGCGTCGTGGAAGCCCGGCACCAGCGTCAGTCCGCCGAGCGGCTGCCGTCGGGTGTCCAGCCCCGCCGTCGGCAACACATCGGCTTCGGGACCAACCGCGACAATGCGGCCATTCGCCACGGCAACGGCATCCGCAGGGCCACTTGTTAAAGGCAGGCGAGCCTGGGTATAGATGATTTCAGGAATTGGGTTCATACCGTGATGATACCCAAAGAAGGAAGATAAGGAGAAGAAGATGCCAACCAGGGAAATTGCCCGCACCGAATGGAAGACCTACTTTGACGAGTTCAGCCGCGCCCGCGCCGGAGAATTAGTCTCCGTCGAGCTGATTTATAACCCGCAGGGCGACCCGGAGTTCCCCTGGAACAAGCAGCCGCTGGTCGGGCTGACGTTTGAGGAAAAAGACAGCGAGCCGGGGACAATCGAGATTTCGGCAGGCGGCGAGGAAAATAATCAGCACACGCACACGGTCACGAACCCGGTGCATGTGTATCACAAAAACGCCCGCGGCCTCATCAGCGACGAAGTCAACATTGACGAAGTCGTCGAGATCACGTCTACCGACGACCCGCGCATTACCTTCCTGCACTTCACGCCTGCCTCGTGAGCGCCTTAGTCAGTCACCTGGTCCAGTGTGTGCCGAACTTCAGCGAAGGGCGTGACCCGGAAGTCATCGCTGCCATTGTGGACGCCGTGCGGCAGACGCCCGGCGTCCGGCTGGCAGACTGGAGCGCCGACCGCGACCATAACCGCCTGGTCGTGACCTTTGTCGGCCCGCCGGACGCCGCTTGCGCCGCTGCCCTCGCGTCCGCCGCCGCCGCAACTCAGCGCATTGATCTACGGACGCACAGCGGCGTCCATCCGCGTCTTGGCGCACTCGACGTTCTGCCGTTCGTCCCGCTGTCCGGCATCACGCTGGCCGAGTGCGCCGCCCTCGCCCAATCCGTCGGCACCGCACTCGCCGACCGATTCGCTCTGCCGGTCTTCTTCTACGAAGCCGCGTCACCTGACAACCACAGCCTGCCGTTCGTTCGCAAGTCCGCATTTCAATCGCTTTTGCCCGACTGCGGCCCGGACGCCCCCCACCCCACCGCCGGCGCAACGGTTGTCGGCGCACGGGAGCCGCTGATTGCTTACAACGTCAACCTCGCCGCTTCCGACCTTTCCTTCGCCCGCACCATTGCCCGCGAGATGCGCGTCCTGCCCCATCTGCCCGGCGTCCGCGCTTTAGGCCTGCGCCTGCCGTCACGCGGCCTCACCCAAGTCTCGATGAACCTGACGCGCCCCGCCGCCACCCCACTTTTCGCCGTCTTCCACTATATCCAGCGCCGCGCCCAAGAGCTTGGCACGTCCGTTATCGAAAGCGAAATCATCGGCGCACTCCCCGGCCCCGCTGCTTTTGGCATTCTCGCAGACGCCCTGCAAGCCACGACGCTCAAACCGGGCCAAGTGCTGCTGGAAAACTGGCTTGGCTAGTATTGACATTCTTACCGCTGGTTATACTAAAGCACAGGTCAAAAATTATGCCAAGCATCAAAACAGCAATCTCTCTGGAACAAAACTTATTTTTGCGGGCAGAGGAATTCGCTAATTCTCAAAAGGTCTCCCGGAGCCATGTCGTTGCGCTGGCACTAGAAGAGTATCTTCGGCGGCAGGAAAACTTGGCGTTGCTGGAAAGGATCAATGCGTCTTACGACGACATGCCGGACCCTGAAGAGGAGAAACATCTTAAAGCAGCCCAAAAGTCATTCCTCAAAGTGGCAGACAGATGGTGATTCGGCAAGGGGAAGTCTATTGGGCTGAACTCGATGAACCGCTGGGGTCTGAACCCGGATATATTCGCCCGTATGTTGTCATCCAGAACAATGTTTTCAACCAAAGCCGGATGAAAACAGTTCTCCTCTGCACCCTAACACCCACTCTCAGGCGAGGCCAAGATCCCGGCAACGTGACACTGAATGCCGGTGAAGCTGGTTTGCCGAAGCTAAGCATTGCTGTCGTCTCCCAGATCGTTACGCTGGATAAGTCCCAACTAGGCGATTACATCGGTACGCTGTCCAAAAGCCGCGTTCGGGAGATATTGGACGGAGTACGGCTTGTCACGGAGCCTCGCAAAGTGGAGTAAGGCAACGGCAAGGGTACAGTAGGAGTTGTTATGCTATCACGTTCCACTTATTCTCTAATTGGCGTGCTTGCCGGATTTGCCTGCGTCTTTTTCCTGCTTGTCAAGCGCGAAAAGAAGATGCCAAGCAGCAGTGCGGAGGTCTTGCTGCAGAAGGCCCAGCAGCAGATGCGTGAAGCGCAGGCCAAGAACCGCGAACGTGCGGTGCAGGCCATCACGCAGAAGAACAACTTAGAAGCACTAACAATCTATTTCAAAAGTAGCGGGTTGAGTTTCCAGGTTCTGCCACCGACAATAGCGGCATGAACCCGCTCATTGAACAAGCCATAGAAACTGAGAAGTCACTGCCGACGATTTGGAACGCTCCCGACCCGCTTTGGGAGTTAATCGAGGGAGTTAATCGAGAAGGTGCTGGCCGTTTATGATCCGCCCAACAACATGGGCCGCAAGCGCTGTGATGATGGGCCGCAAGCGCTGTGATGATGGGCCGCAAGCGCTGTGATGATGGGCCGCAAGCGCTGTGATGCACGTAAGTCCTTCGACGGCATTATCTTTAGTCCTTCGACGGCATTATCTTT
>JAABUQ010010300.1_pt1 | contig 12293 bp, 16 predicted proteins | sample 5560001 | NCBI WGS metagenome assembly JAABUQ01 (sample SAMN10711888, study PRJNA513371) | rock metagenome | isolation source: Antarctica rocks | place: Antarctica: Victoria Land, Finger Mt nord | collected 2015-12-18
GGGTCAGATCAAGGCGCTGGAAGCTGACGTTCTCTAGTCGGTGAGTGGCGCAGGTTTTTGCCGCCCGACTCAGCGCCAGGTGGGAAATATCGGCGGCAATCAGGCGGCCAGCGCGAGCCGCAAGTGGGACCGTTAAATAGCCTTCGCCACATCCTAGCTCCAGTACCCGCGTGAGTGGGGTGGATGGCAGCAGGTTGAGGGTCTGCTCATACTTAGTCTGCTGGGATGAGCTGGTGTGCTGCCACGGGTCACGCACAAGCGTAAAGGTCATCTCGAAACAGAATCGTTGCCAAAGACTGAGCAGGCGGCGGTTAATTTGATTCATTTGGGTGAATTTGATTCCGGCTGAATATTGATTCCGGGGAGCTGGAGCCGTCAAGGAGAGCTGAAATCATTAACTGGTAAGAATTTGGTGCTCCGTAGTTACCTCGGAAGTTCAAATCATTATCTGGTAAGGATTCATTGGGTGTATTTGTGGCACCGAGCCCTGGAATTCATATTGAGCCATATTTGGTTTATGTATCGTAGCGTACATATCTCCGAATTGAGCAGAATTCTGTCAGCGACTTGCCCTCAGGCTTATACTCTTTAAACAATAAATTGGGACAAATTCCGGGCCTGTTAAAGCGGATGAATTTGCAGCTAAAACATAACTTACTCGCCATCGGGGGGAGTGGGGATGCCTCTACTTGGCTTTTTTGTGTGGGGGCCGCTCCATCGTTATCTATACATCCCGACCTAGACCCGCCCGACGATGAGCATGCCGCCAGCTATACCGCCGACAACGCTGCCAGCGCTCCTGACTACCTGACGACTTGGAACCGTCAGCCGAGTCAGCAAGACGTGCGGCACGGTCGGGCGCGGACTTCACCTCTGGGTTGTTTCCAGCCCATCTTTTTGTTGATCCACCGAGGTCAAGGGGTCGGCTCGAGCCAACTTGGTGAGCGAGCTGTGTCAAAAAACAGGTCACTCAAGAGCTTGTCTAAGTTGTTGTGCTAGTCTATCGGCAGCAACGCTTCCAGTCCAGTCCTGGACTTTCAAGATTGAAATTGACCGAGTGCCACTGACCCAGCTGCCCTCTCGCTACGGGATTGCCCGTTCAGCTCTCTACACTCGCTTGAAGGAGTTGAAGATTGAACAAGGATTGGATAGGAAACGGGCTGACATCAATGCCCAGCAGCTTCAACTCCTTGATGCTCTGCATGAGCAGATCCAGCAAGGAGGGACCACAGGAGAGTTCCTCAAGCAACAGTCCGGCGATAGTCCAGTCCAGTCCAGTTTTTCGACCAGATTTAGACAGTCCAGTCCAGCTAGAACCCTGGAATCCCGATTAAGCGTCTGGAGTATGTAGTGCAGATCGGCAATGGTGCTGTCACTATGAACCAGAATCCGTCGCCAAATCATCAGACTGATACCTTGTAGCACCACCTTGAGTTGATAGACGAGAGGTTCCAGAGGCTTGAGCATTGGGTCATCTGATCTCATTGTGTTACACATCTCCCACACTTCTTTCGGCTCTCCCTACCTGGCGCTCCCGCTTATCTTCATGGCATTCATTTCTGGGTGATTAATGCTTATTTACAAACAGTTTTTCAATGCCTTAGTTCCTCTTGATTTCTCAGAATCACTGAACGTGAAAGCAAGTGTTACACTGATTAATTCATGCCGTTTACGAGGATTAACCAAGACGATGAAAGTTGCTTTTATTTCTATTCCTGGAGAAGATTATTCAGCCTCAAACCTCACTCACCGTTGGCCGATTTCTCTCTGGATTTATGAAGTATCAAATAGAATTGCCAAATCCCACGACGTCACTGTTTTTTCTGGATTAAAATCTAGAAACAAAGAAATCGTTGAGGAAAATGGAATTAGGAATATCAAAATTAGCAGTTCTCTTGATCTGCTGATTACTAAGTTTTTCAAATCGACCAAGCTTGCGAACTTACTCAAGCTAGACTCTGCTCTGTACTATAAGTCTTACTATTTCAAGATACTTTATCATTTCTTCTACATTGCAACAGCTGCACTTAAAATCAGAAAAAACCGAATAGATACTGTTGTTGTTTTAGTCTTTCCTCAATTCGTGTCAGTGCTGAGGTTTTTTAACAGAAACCTGAAAATAATCTTGCTTATGCAGACTGACTGGTTGGTTGAATTAGACACAGAAGAAACAAAACGAATTCTTGAAAAGACTGATATTATATTGGGCTGCAGTCAATACGTTACAAAAGGTGTGCAAAAAAAGTTTCCACAGTTTCAAGCAAAGTGTTTTACACTCTACAACGCTTCAAATTCCGAGGTGTTTGATAGAAGAGTTCTATCAGATGACCCAACCCAAACAATTCGGGAAGAGCTAGGACTTGGCAATGAAAAAATCATCTTGTTTGTCGGTCGAATTTCTGCTGAAAAGGGAGTCCATGTTCTAATAGAAGCCATGAGGCAGGTTTTAGATTCAGAGCCGGACTGTGTGTTATTGATTTTAGGTGGATTCTATCCCCATCCGCCCAGTCCTCTCTGGCTTAAAGAGCACAATTCGCAGTTGAATAACTTTGAAGTTCTCAAAGACGGTTATGAACAGTATTTGAAAACTTTAGTAAATGGGATGGAAGACAAAGTAAAGTTTCTTGGTCCCCAAGCTCACTACAAACTGCCAATCTATTATGCGACGGGCGATATCTTCGTTCATCCGGCTGTATGGGATGAGCCTTTTGGTATGGTCTTAACTGAGGCGATGGCTTCCGGTTGTCCAGTGATATCGACCGCCGCAGGAGCAATGCCTGAAATTGTGGTTGATGGTGAAACTGGGTTACTTGTTAACCCCGGAGATTCTGAGGCGTTAGCTGATGCGATTCTGCACCTGTTAACTAACGAGATTCTCAGGAAAAGAATGGGGGAGGCAGGAAGAAGAAGAGTTGAGAAGGAGTTTTCTTGGGAGAATGTTGCTGAAAACTTCCTCAAGATTATTAGCGATAAAAGCCTAGCTGACTGACACATCTTAGTGAATGGGGGTAAATGAGCCAGCGAGTCGAAACATATGTGATTGACCACAACGTATGCTAGCTATGTAATCTCAATGTCTCTTGCCGGCTAATTCCTAGTTTTTGCTGAGGAAAAATTCCGGTCAGTTAGGATTTCAGCGAAAATTGCCTAACAAAAAATTATTGTTTGGCCTCAAAATCTAGCTACTCGTGTTGTTATCGTCTGTTTCTGCTCCGAGACTCATCTACCCCCGGCTCTGCTTGTGGCGCTGGGGTTACTTGTGAATATCATCGAGTAAATAAATTTGACCGGATAATAGACAACGCCAGGATGATTTGACATTGTTTTAGCTCAAAACTTAGAGTGCGGACAAGTTTAAGCATGTTAAAAAAGACACTCAGATTTTTCGCCCAAAAACTTAGATTTGGGACAAGTCAAACCAGGTTGAAAAAGTCCCTCGGCCTCGATAATCAGCTCTACAATTATCTGTTGTCAACTTCCTTGCGGGAGCCAGAAATCCTCCGACAGTTGCGGCAAGAAACTGCCCGTCATCCGGGGGCGATGATGCAGATTGCACCGGAACAGGGCCAGTTGATGGCGCTGCTCGTCCAGATGCTGGGAGCCACGAAAACGCTGGAAATTGGTGTGTTTACCGGCTACAGCTCACTTTGTGTGGCCCTAGCGCTTCCCCCCACGGGCAAGATGATCGCTTGTGATCTGAGTGAAGAATATACCGCGCTCGCTCGTCGGTATTGGCAAACAGCTGGGGTAGCGGACAAGATTGACCTGCGATTGGCACCAGCGCTGGAAACCTTAGAGCAGCTGTTGGCATCTGGGCAGGCAGAGACGTTTGATTTTGCTTTCATTGATGCCGATAAGGAAAACTATCAGGGCTACTATGAGCGAGTGCTCCAACTGGTACGTCCCGGTGGCTTGATTGCGATTGATAACGTCTTGTGGTTCGGACAAGTTGCCGACCCTCAGGTGCAAGACAACAGCACCCTGGCTATCCGGGCGTTCAACGACAAGTTGCACGACGACGAACGAGTGACGTTGAGCCTTGTCCCGATTGCCGATGGACTAACCCTGGCGCTCAAACGGCACTAGATGGTCGGGTAGCAGGGCAGCAATATAGCCCTGCTACCCGACCATCTACTCAGAGCCGACTAGATTAGCGACAGCAAGGCGGCAATGGACGAAGTCACCGCTTGACCACTGATCAGCGTTCGTTAGGAGCTCGACCGGCTGAAGCTAGAGACTACCCTGCCGCTGCTGGCGCTCAGATGGAGTCTGCCGGGTGGGCGATTCTATCCTGCACTATCAGGGGTAAAACCAGGGTGGACACAGAAGAGCGAATTGCCGAGCTCCGAGCCTGTCATCCTGGCTCGGCTGTGACATGCCCCAATGTAAGAATGTGAGATTCAGGAATTCGCTCTTCTAGATTAGGGTCTGTGTCACTGGTGGCGAAGTAGTTCTCAAAGCATTACTCCGGGAATATTTCGAGGAGCGAGATTTCGTCAATCATCAGTGCTTACGAATACCTCTAATTAGGCCAAGCAAAACAAGTTTAGAGGGAAATTCTCAGGGTTTTAGCCCGGTCAGTGGTATGCTAACAACTGCTGTTTTCGGCTTAGTTATACGAAGAGCGCCCCTGATGACACAAAAGACTGACACTGATGGCAAATTGCCGCGCTCCGAATCTGGACTCCTTGCTCTGTCGCCACCTATCCTGACTACCGGGATAGTGAATTGACTCGATTCGTCACTAGTGTCAACTCTGGGTTGACCCCTGAAAGTCACTGTGTCTCAACATGAGTTCACTCTAGCCAAATCAAGTTGACGTCGCTCCTAACGTTAAAGGTTATAAGCCAGTGAAAACTTCCGTCCAATTTTTGGCAACCGCTGCGGTCCTATTGAGCCTGACGATTTTGGCCGCTTGTGGAAATCAGGCTTCCGGGAATCAACCTGTCTCCACAAGTCCCTCGGAGACTACTAGCAGTTCTCCACCTGCCAGTTCTAGTTCTCCCACGGCGAAAGCCTCAGCTAAGGCGACCAAAGTTGACGTGTCTGAAACCGAAATGGCGATCAAGCTCACTCCCGCCACAGTTCCCGCCGGGCCAGTTGACTTTGTGATTCACAACAAGGGTGCCGTACCTCACGAATTTGTTGTATTTAAAACAAACCTGGCGCTGAATCAACTGCCGATGAAGGACAGCAAGCTGGATGAAGACAGCAAGAGTCTCCAGAACGTGGCTGATAGCGGAGCCCAAAAACTCAACAGTGGAGAGAGCAAAACCCTACAGGCGAATCTCACGACTGGAAACTATGCCGTGATTTGCAATGTCGGAAATCACTTCCGGCGCGGGATGAAAACAACACTCACCGTCAAATAACTGGTAACCAGTTAATGGCCTCCGACTAACCGAGCTAACAGATAAGCCGCACAGGCGGCTACACTTCCCACTAAAAAAGTTTCTAAAGCACTTTTGAGCGGTGGCACCGAGGTAAACTTTCCCTTCACCCCACCAAAGAGCAGCAAGGCTACACAGGTCGCGACAATACTCAGATGCAGTGCTGTATTGATCGACAGGCCAAACGCGTAGGGTGCCAAGGGTACTATACCCCCGACCACGTAGGCCCCGCCAATAAATAAGGCCGTCTTCAGGGCTTGCTTGGGATCTGGCTGCTCCAGACCCAGTTCTTCTTTCATCATGAACAGCGCCCATCCTGTCCGATTTGAGATGATGCCTTTGACCGCTCCCACAAGTGCCTCTCCTTGCAGTCCATAGCCCTCTAGGATCTGTCTGACTTCTTCAATCTCTTCTTCTGGGCACTCCCGAATCTCCCGATGTTCCCGCTGGAGTTCGGCTTTGTAGGTATCCGCTTGGCTCTTCGCCGCCAGGTAGCCCCCTAAACCCATTGAGATGCCACCCGCTGCCAATTCGGCTAAGCCCCCTACCAGTACGACATGGCTTTGAGCGATCGCCCCAGCCAGTCCCGCTGCTAGAGCAAAGGGCACCGTCAGCCCATCAGACATGCCGATGATGATGTCAGAAATCGTTTTGCCGTCAATTTTTAGGTTCATTGGTGAGCCAGACGCAGCGCTGGAGTCAAGAAGAACGAGTTAGAGCCGGTTTCATCCTAATTTTTGGACTCGCTACACTATCGTAAGCCCAAAAAGGTTAACTTTTATTGCAACTTTGCGAAAGCCTAAGTGAGTAAGAATTCCCGAGCTAAATAGCTCTGCCCTGATCTGGGACCACTCACGAGGAGCTTGACTCATTACCACAAGGGGCGGTTGCGTTGTAAAAACTGGCAGTGTTCTGGTAAATATACTCACTAAAGACTTCGACAGCCAGAGTCACCGCGTTCATGAACCCAAAGCACCCTTTCAAGTGGCGTCACTTTCAATCAGACATCATCCGGCTGTGTGTGCGGTGGTACTTAACCTACCCACTCAGCTACCGCAATTTAGAGGAAATGATCTTGGAGCGGGGGCTCACGGTAGACCATACGACGGTGTATCGGTGGGTGCAGGCTTATGCCCCTGAACTGGACAAACGCTGCCCCAGGAGCTAGCCGACCAGGAGTTAGACCAAGAGCTAGAAGAAACTCAAGTCAGCAGCGAAAGAGAATTCCAGCAGCAGCGAGAAATTGCAGTAGAGGAGCAGTATTCCGAAGCTCCATCTTTAGATAGCAATAAAGTCAAATATCCAATAAATAATAAAAGAGAGCAGGAGCCTAGCCTAGAGGAACAGCGAGAGGCTTTAGAAGAATTGCGACGGCTAGGGGTGAAAATTAACCAAGGCGTACGCCGCGTACTACTAGCGTATTTCAGCAATGTTTGGGATGTGATCGCAAACGTCAGGGAGAGGCTAGATGGAGGTGAAAAACCTCGTAAGGATATCAACGCTATGGTTTTGAAATGCCTGGAAGAAAGCTTATAAGCCTTTTGGAGCCTCTAGAAGCCTAACTAAGGAGACGATTGATGAGTTCTCCAGATGACCAGCTGAAGCTGCTAGAAGAGGCCAGGAGCAGGAAAGAAATCTTTGGGCACGGCTACAGCATCTTGCTCAACGCGGGGCGCGAGTAGCAATCGACCCAAAAACCGGGTTAAGGCTGAAGCCCTTGCTGTATGTTCGTTTGTCGCACCAACCTCACCTTGCTTTGTCACAAGAGGTTTTCTGATGCTCAAGATTGTTATCTCCGCCATGAAAGCGCCTAAACCCTGACAAAACTTGGGATACGGCAACAATCATTGTACGGTTTTTTTATCGTTATCACTCTAATCAAACTCTTAACCCGGTTTTTGGCTCTAATGCTACTCACGCCTCTTAGTTTTCGTTCGGATGCTACTCGACCCCTAGATAGCAGTAATTTCGTCAATCATGTTCCCCTCCTATTTTTCCCGGAGGAAAATTTTATCTCTTGCCTTTCGCTGCCTAAATTACCCAACTGGTTTAACTATTAGCTTGAGTTAAGAGTTTGTTCGCTAGTAAAGAAATCTATTTTCTTGCTCAACCAAAACTTCAAAAGAGACTTAAAAGTTCGGGCTTATTTACATCTGACTTTTGCTGACTATAGAGCAGACGTTTTTGGCTATTTAGCTAAAAATTATTGTGGTTAGATTGGAGTAGTGAACCGAGTCAATGCTTACTGAAAAAATCGCTTTACTCTTTTGCAAAAGGATAGCTGGGGTAAAGTGAGCATTTAATCCGGCCTGAGTTCAGCAATACGTAAATTCTACTTGATTATGTCTTTATTATGATCAGCGTCATCACATCTGTTCTTAACGGCGAACAATTCATTGAGGAGTGTATCAAGGCCGTCATTGCTCAAAACTATTATGAGCTAGAGCATATTATTATGGATGGCGGCTCAACAGATCAAACGGTGAAAATCATTAAACATTACTCGGAGAAGTACCCGCATATTCGGTGGTTGTCGGAAGAAGATCAGGGGCAATCGGATGCTTTAAATAAGGGGATTGCAATAGCTAAGGGTAATATTATAGCAATTCTTAACGTTGATGATTTTTATGAACCAAATGTATTAAACCGGATAGCGCAAATTTTTAAACAGCTACCGGAACCAAGCCTTCTGGTTGGAAATTGTAATATTTGGGATGATGAAGCTAAACTTAAGACAGTAAATAAACCGGCAAAATTAAACTTGAGAGATTTGTTGTTAGGCAATTGGGTAAATCCTTTTCCAGTCAACCCATCTGCCTACTTCTATCATACTTCTTTACATCAACAAATTGGATTTTATCAGGTTGATGAACATTATGGAATGGATCTAGATTTCCTCCTAAGGGCCGTACAAGTAGCAACGGTCAAATACGTGGATGAAACTTGGGGGAATTATCGGCAGATTGAGGGAACAAAGACTTTTAATGATATTAAAAGTGGTCAACATCATCCCCGCAAGGTATCTATTCTAAAGTTTTACCGAAAAGACCTTCCTCTGTTTCAGCGTTGGCAACTAGCTATCACATACGAGTTTTACTACAATTGGGAAAGGCTCAAGTTTTTTTTATTAGTAAAACCACAGGCTTTATTGCCAAAGCTCAGAGTCGTATTAATGAGAATCGCTCAACCGGGATTCCAGGGCTCTAAAAAAACCAGTAGCTCCTGACTTACAATGCTAGCTGGTTGTGTTGCCAAAAGTGAAGGAGATGATACGGTAGGAAAGCTCTGACGTTGATGCTCAACTTTCCATGTCCACTCAAGCTCTGTTCAAATGGCGTCATTTCTGGTCAGAAGTCATCCTGATAAATGTGCGATGGTACAGTCGTTATGCGCTTTCCTATCGAGATTTGGAGGAGATGATGCAGGAGCGAGGGATTGACGTGGATCATTCCACCCTGAATCGATGGGTGTTGAAATATGCCCCAAAACTGGACAAACGGATCCGGCCTCATCTGCAACCGACGAATGATTCGTAGCGGGTGGATGAAACGTATGTCAAGCGTCTTGGGAGTGTGGAAGGATCTCGATCGAGCGGTAGATAGTGTAGGCAACACACTAGACTGCATGCTGAGTGCGAAACGTGATGGGAAAGCAGCAAAACGATTTTTCCGCCAAGTCCTGAAGGCCACTCCTACTCAGACACTGCGCGTGATTACCGTGGATAAGAATGCCGCAGGTCCGAAAGCCATTGACCCGAATTTCTCACCAAGCTGAGCCAAAATGAGCCAGAGTCATTTAACTGCTAGCATTCTGGGCACTTAAGCAAAATGACAGACTGTTTTTTCGAAGATTTGTCTAGAAGCATTACTGCTCATGCTTTACGAGCTATTTTAGGAGAGAGTGGTGAGAAATCAAGGGGTGCCCTGTTTCTCTCCGTTCCCGTGCCGAGCTTCTGGCTTACAAAACTACCCGAAGGCGGGTGGTGAACCGCTCAAGCTGCTACAGCTATAGATAGGGAGAAATCTGTCCTGTCTGCGATCCCTTTCCTGGTCAATGGCTCCGGCCCTTTCGCGGCACCCCGAAGCCGGGATAGTGGGGCAACAGTTCCGCCGTTTCCTCCGGAGTCAGCAGCTTCACTCCGTACTTGTCAGCCAGCGCGATCGCAGGGGCAGGATCAGAGTCCGCGTAAGTGGTTACGTTTGCAGGGATTTCCATGCTGGTAGCCGGACTCGACATCGCTTCAAAGTACCTGTCCAGACCGCCCGGTTGCACCAGGGCGAGGAACCGGAGGGTAGGCGACAGGAAGTAGAATGCGTGTGCCTGCTGCCGGGGGAGGAAGACCACTTCGCCCGCCCGCGCTGTCCGCACCTGACCCATGCAGTACACCTCTAGCTCGCCTTCTAGAATGTACATCACTTCATCCTGCTCATAGTGGAGATGGGGCGGCGGCTCAGCTCCCGGTACCGCCCGAACCTCCAGAAGAAAGAAGCGGTTTTCGGTCTCGGCGGACTTTACGAGAGAAGTATGGAGATTGCCCATATAGGATCGGGTGGTCTCCACCACCGCGCTACGAACGAAGAAATCTGCTGACTGTTCCATGATTCAACCTCTGATATTAATCTGAATGTCGTGCTCACAATTGGTTTTGTGGTCACTTAAATCTTGCAACTCAGTTATTGCATTGTTTGCCTGAATTCAATAGATGCATAAGAAAATTCAACGACGGCATTTTCAGCAAATAGGTCTACCCCTGACTGCCTGACAGAAGTAGGTGAAAGCCAACAGCAGGGGGATTTAGGAACAAGGGGGTAGAGAGACATGAGAGGCTAAAGTTACCACACAACAGCCATCGCTCCATGACAAACTCTACCCATCTGTATGGTCAATTATTTGGCTTCCTGCGTCAATATAGCCGCGCCAGGGATTTGCGGCATCTTAAAGCCAAGCCGCGCGATGGTGAGTGCCTTGATTTGTAGTGGGCAACTGAGTCTACCTGCCTGGGAACCCTATGTGCTGGGTCGAGCGACCAAAGCGCAAAGCGTGGAACGACGGTGGCAGCGATTTCTAGTCAATGCCCGGATTCGAGTAACCCGTTTGTATGTGCCCCTGGTGCTAGTCGCTTTGAATGACTGGAAGGGGCATCGGCTGTATTTGGCAATGGACACCACTGTGCTGTGGGATCGTTACTGCATGATTCACGTATCGGTCGTCTGCTGTGGACGCGCTGTACCTTTATTGTGGCGGGTGTTGGAGCATGGCAGTGCCACGGTGGCATTCAGCGAGTACAAAGGAGTCTTACGCAGAGCCAGGTGGTTGTTACGCGACTCATGAGGATGTGATGCTCTTAGCGGACCGAGGTTTTGCCAACCATGAGTTGATGGGGTGGCTGCGTTCGAGTCGCTGGCACTATTGTTTGCGCTTACCCGGAGATGTCCTCTTGCATGGTCCGCAACGGAATCCGACTGCTGTTGGTTCACTGTATCCACCGCTAGGGGAAGCACGGCTTTATCGCCATGTCGGGTTATGGCTTGATGGGGTGCATCGCTGTAACCTGGTGTTAGCGACCGTTCAAGGGGCAAAAGACTCTTGGGCCGTTGTCACCGACGAAGCGCCTACCTTGCAGACGCTTTGGCAATATGCTTTGCGGTTTCGCGTGGAGGAATTGTTTTTGGATAGCAAGTCCGGAGCCTTTGAGGAGCGAAGATTCCCGGTTGCGCTCAGCAGCAGCCCTTGAACGCTTATATCTAGTTGCAGCTATTGCCATCCTATATGCGACGACTCAAGGCATGGCGGTACAAATGGCAGGGTTACGCCAACGGGTTGACCCTCACTGGCAGCGCGGTATCAGCTATTCTCTTGATTGGCTTGCGTTGGCTTCAAGGTGTTCTTCACAAGGGGCGAGAACTGCTTACCCCCATCCCACTTCTGAGCCAAGACCCACAACCCGTTTTTGCCTCGAAACAGGCTGAACGTGATTTCTATGACCAAGTCTGGTTTTCTCGCATCCGTTCCCTAACCTGTAAGACTTGATTTGACGGAGATTTACGAAGATGTGTCAGGCAGTCAGGGTCTACCCAAGGCATGGATATCCTTTTCAGTCCGTGCCAGATGAGTGGCAAAAGTCTCTTGCAGTTGTATATTGCTCTATATGCAGTGCCGTCTGCATTAGGTTCTCCTTGTTCTATCTATCTGAAGTGTACTGAGTTCCAATGCTTGACTTCTTTCAGATTCTTACAATGATTTGTCAGATTCTTATGGTAAACCCGGATTTCTCATCAGGTAGAGGACAACAGAGGAACTGAACTGGGAGAATACAAGCATGACAAAGCTTCTCGCAGTTTCAGCAGATGGTCCCAACAAAAATTGAGTCGCAACCCAGAACATATCACTTTGGTCAACTCGGACGCCGCCAGATCGTTGCTGATTTTAGTGGCGGTCAGATCACTTCTGATGGTGGGCTGTTCCTGATTGCCCAACTTGACCGACACTACCGTATCACCCGGCGATTCGCCCAATGTTTTGAAGACCATCGAGACCCGAAGCGAGTACAACACTCTCTAGATGACCTGATAGCCCAAAGGGTCTACGGCTTGGTACAGGGTTACGAAGACCTGAATGACCACGACTGTTTGCGCGCTGACCCGATGTTTGGCATCGCTGTGGGCAAACTGGAAAGTCAGCACCCGCGATGTGCCCCATTGGCAGGTAAGAGTACACTTAATCGTTTAGAGCAAGCTCCTAGCCCCAAGAATATCAGTTCTCAAGACCGTTATCTGCGCGTAGCTGTCAAACCAAGAGCGATTGAGCAATTGTTGATTGACTTATTTTTCGACCTGTCTGGTCCAGCACCTAGACGCATCTTCATTGATATGGACGTGACGGATGACTCTGTGCATGGACAGC
>JAABUQ010010301.1_pt1 | contig 12291 bp, 9 predicted proteins | sample 5560001 | NCBI WGS metagenome assembly JAABUQ01 (sample SAMN10711888, study PRJNA513371) | rock metagenome | isolation source: Antarctica rocks | place: Antarctica: Victoria Land, Finger Mt nord | collected 2015-12-18
CGGAGCCCCGCGGCCTCGAACGTCGCGCGGAGTCCGTCGAGCCGGAAACCCGCGACACCCCCCGCGTTCGACCGGACGACCGCCACGCCCCCCGGCCGGAGGACGCGCGCGATCTCCATCGCCGCCGTCGCGGGGCCGTCGGTCGGGAGGTGCTGGACGACGTCGAGGCAGGTTGCCAGGTCGAACGTCCCCGGCCTGAACGGCAGGGCGAGCGCCGAGCCGATGACCACCCGGTGCCCTCGCCCTCGCGCAGAGGCGAGCGCCTCCGGGCTGGGGTCGATCCCGGTCACGCCCGCGACCGCGGGCAGGCGGTGCAGTCGGGCGAGGGTCAGGCCCGCACCGCAGCCGACGTCGAGCGCATCGAGGCCGGCCCGGCCCCGCGTCGTCGCGTCGAGCCAGGCGCGGGCGACCCTCCAGAGCGCGGCCGACCACCAGTGGGTCGCCTCGAAGGCCGCCAGGCGATCGAAGTAGGCGACGGGGTCGTCCAGGGTGACGGGGCTCATCGAGGTCGCGGCTCCATCGCGGGCATGGCCTTCCCGACCCATCGGACCGCCCTGAAGGCGAGGCCCGCCCCGTACCCGGCCGCGCCCGCGAGGCAGGTAACGGCCAGGGGAGCCCGGACGGCGAGGAAGGCCCCGGCGATCAGGCCGAGGCAACCGAGGGCGAGACGACGCCGGGGGACATCCCGCGACGGGTCGACCCCGGCCTTGCGGAGCGCGGCGATGCCCCCTGCGAGGGCGACCACCTCGACACCCAGGGCGGCCGCCCCGATCCCGATCGGGCCGGCCCCGACCGCCGCGATCGGCAGGACGGCGACGGCCAGGGCCGCCGCCACGGCCGTCGCCCTGAGCGCTTCGGACTCGCGGCCGAGGGCCACCAGCGCCGACTGCAACCAAGTCGCGACCAGGAGCAGCGGCAGCCGGGCCGCGACGAGGCCGAGCAGGGCAGCCCCGTCGCGATAGTCCGGCCCGAACAGCCACGGCAGGAGCCGCTCGGAGGCGACAGCCAGGCCGAGGGCCGCCGGGGCGAACAGGCCCAGCAGGATCGCGACCCCCCGCCCGACCTCGGCCGAGGCGGCGTCGCGACCCCGGGTCGCGGTCCCGGCCAGGCCCGGGGCGAGGAGCGTCGGCACGACCACGCCGACCGCGACCAGGGCGAACGAGACCCGCCTCCCCGCCGCGTACGCCCCGAGCCCGGTCCCCGTCGCCAGCGCGAGGGCCAGCGCATCCGAGGCGTAGAGGCCGACCCGGAGGAACCGGGTCAGCCCGGCCATCGCCGCCCGCCGCGTGATGACGGCCGCCGCGCCGGCCCTCCAGGCGGGGACCGGCCAGCCGTCGGCGGCCCGGGCTCGGAGGGCACAGGCCGCGGCCACCAGGGACTCGGCGACCGCCGGCCCGGCCGCCGCGCGGGCCAGGTCGCCGGGCCCCGCGACCGTCGCCCCGAGGAACCCGAACAGGCCGAACGCCCGGACCACCTGCATCGCCGCGAGGAACGACCATTCCTTGCGGACCCTCGGCCCGACGTCGGCCACCAGCGCGGAGGGGATCAGGACGAGGCCCGCCGCCAGGGGGGCCCACGACCCGGACCCGGCCGCGACCAGGCCGACGGCCGCCAATCCGGCCGCGGCCCAGACGCACCGGAGGGCGATCAATTGCCGGGTCAGCCGACCGACCAGCCGGGGGCGCCGGGCCGCCTCGCGGATGACGATCTGGTCGAGCCCGCCCCGGACCAGCACGAGCGCCCACCCGGCGCTCGCCGCGGCCACCTCGAGCGTCGCGAACCCGGCGGGCCCGAGTCGGCCGGCCAGCAGGATCGTGGCCAAAAAGCCGATCCCCCCCGCCGCCACCTCCGCGGCCAGGCAAGCGGCCATCCCCGACACGGCGACGCCCGGGGACTCGCCCCGGTCGGCCCTCGTCGCGACTCGCGCCTCCAGGGCCCAGAGCGGTCCGACCGACCGGAGCAGGCCCCTCGTCGGCGGCAGGCGTCGGAGGATCTCGTAGCCGATCCTCGCAACCCGATGCGAGGCAGGCCGCCCGGCCGACCACGACCTGGGGATAGGCGGGACGCCTGTCCTGACCCCGACGAAGCCCGCCCCGCGGGCCAGCCGGGCGGCCCCGGTCGCCGAGAGAGTCCGCGGGACCCAGGCCCCTCCGCGACGGGCGCCCACATACGCGTCGGCCCAGCGTCGCGGGAGGTAGCCGATCCCCCAGAGCCGGACGTGCGGGTCGGTCGCCAGGGCGTACCGGTTCGGCGACCAGAGGACCAGCCGCCCGCCCGGGCGGAGCACCCGCCGCCACTCGTCGAGGGCCGCGCGGGGGTCGTCGCAGTGCTCGATCAGGCTGTCGGCGACGACCGTGGCGAAGGTCCCGTCGGCCCACGGCAGACGATCGGCCGAGGCGGCGACCAGGGGGGCCGTTACCCCCCGATCGTCGAGCCGGCGACGGGCGACCACCAGCCACCGCGCGGCGATGTCGACGCCGACCACCTCCAGGCCGCGACCCGTCGCGGCGACGAGGAAACCGCCGGTCCCGCAGCCGACCTCCAGCACCGGGCCGTCGTCGACGATCGCCGCCGCCAGCGATTCGCCCCGGGCCTCGGCCCCGAGGATGTGGGCGAGATAACGCGCGCAGCGCGGGGGGTCGACGTCCGGCGTCATCGCATAGTAGGCTTCGGCGACGCCGCGGAGGTCGGTGGTCGTCGCGATCGCCGCGAGCCGCTCGGCCTTGCCGCGTTCGGCGACCAGGTCGAGATAGCGGTCGGACCCCAGGCGAAAGTCGGGCAGGCCGGCCACCCGCGGGTAGCGTCGCCCGCACGACGCGCAGCCCTCGCCCGTGATCGGCAGCCGGCAAGCTGGGCAGGCGAAGCCGATGTCGTGCAGCGAGGAGCCCGTCATCGTCCGACCGGCCGGATCGACCGCGCGACGTGCCGGGCCGCGCGGAGGCCCCTCCGGACCGCCAGCCACGGCCGGAGCCGCCCCGCGATCAGCCGTTCCATGACTCCGGGGAAGCCCAGATAACAGCCGTCGACCCTCGGGAGGTCGAAGGCTGCGGACTCGCCGGACGCGATCGCCGGCCGGGTCCCGAATGCGGCGACGAAGGCCCGCCCGGCCCGCTCGCGGACGGCTTGGGTCGAGACGCCGTAGGGGTAGGCCAGGAGCGGGCACGGCCGGTTCAGCCGGGCCTCGATCGCGTCGCGCGAGCCGATCAACTCGGCCTCGACCTCGGCGGGTCGCAGCCGGTCGAGCCTCGGGTGGGTCGCCGTGTGGGCCCCGAACCGGAAGCCCCTGCGGGCCAGGTCGTCGATCTCGGACCAGTCGAGCATCGCCCGACGGCCGACCCAGCCCGGCTGGCCGGGCCAGGCGTTGTCGCCGCCGACGTGCCGTGTCACGACGAAGATCGTCGCCGGCACGCCCGTCCGTTCGAGGGCCTCGACCCCCGCCAGGACGGACCGGAGGCCGTCGTCGAACGCGACGGCGAACCCGCGCTCCCGGTGCGGCCTCCCCCGGGCGACCCAGTCGCCGAGGTCGACCGCGACGAGGCCCGCGTCGACCAGGCGGCCGATCGTGTCCGCGAATCGGCCCGGCTCGACCGCGATCGGCGAGCCCGATCCGTCGATCGCGTGATAGGTCAGGACGATCATCCGGTCCCGGGCCCCCCGGCGAGGTCGCCCCGGTCGGCCGGCGCGAGGACGGGCGAGGTCGAGCGGGCCCGCCGGGTCATCGGGAGCGCGACCTCGGCCCCGCGGCGGTCGGACTCGTAGAGGGCCCCGACGATCTCGGCGGCCCGGCAGCCGTCCCAGCCGTCGGCGAACGGGGACGGCCCGGCTCCCCTCGGGGCGGCGAACGCCCCCAGTTCGGCCGCGATCGACGGCTCGCACCCGGCCCGACGGGCGAACGCCCGCGCGGCCAGCCGGTCGACGAGGTAGCGGCGATCGAGGCAACGGCCGTCCTCGAGCCGGCCCCGGAGCCGCCACGGGGCGGTCTCGACGGCCAGCCACCCCGACCCGCCCCGGACCTCGATCGACAGATAGCCGGCCCGGAGGTTCCAGCTCGAATGCAGCTCGCCGACCCCGTCGCCCTCGCCCCGCAAGAGCCCGAACGCCTCGCGCTCGCACCCGACCGGGCCGGCCGGGTCGTGGCGGAGCGTCCCCGTCACGGCGGAGACCTCGCCGAGGAAGAGGCGGATCAGGTCGCAGGCGTGCGGGCCATTGTCGACGAGGGTCCCGCCCCCCGAGACCTCCCGGTCGCCGTGCCAGCCGTCGAGGAACCCGGCCGTCGCCGGATGGCCGATCTGGACCCGGACGCTCTCGACCCGGCCGATCCCGCCGGCCCCCGCGATCGCGAGGGCGTCGCGGACCGGCGGGTAGGCCCGATGATTGAAGCCGGTCGCCAGCCGGAGTCCGGCGTCATCGGCCTGGCGGGCGAGCCGCCGGGCGTCGTCGGCGTCGATCGCCAGCGGCTTCTCGCAGAGGACGTGCTTGCCCCGCGCCAGGGACAGCTCGACCGATCCGAAGTGGTCGGCGTGCGGGGTCGCGACCACGACCGCGTCGACGCCGGCCAGGTCCAGGCCCTGGTCGAGGTCGGCGACGGCGAATGCGCCGTGCCTGGCCGCGACGTCCCGGGCGCGGTCGAGGTCGGGGTCGACGACCCCCACCACCGAGGTCCCCCTGACCGTCGCCGCGGCGGCCGCCCGTTGCTTCCCGAGGAAGCCGGCCCCGACGACCAGGATCCCCATCGTCTCTCGCTCGGCGTCCATGCCCGGGACCTCCCTCGGTTCGGTTGCGTCGGACTCCAGGCCGACCCTCCGTCCGCGTCCGCGTCGATCAGGGCCTCGGCCGGCCGGCCATCGCCCCGAGGGCCTCGCCCGTCGCCCAGGCCGAGGCGATCACCAGGAAGCTCGGGGTCGCCGCGAGCCAGGGCCCGAGGGGCATCCGTCGCGCCCGGAGCCCCCGGCCCGCCCTCGCGAGCAGGACGGCCGGGACGATCGGCGCCGCCAGGGCCCGGGCCCATCGCGCGGGGCGGGACCAGAGCCCGGCCCGGAGCGCGCCATAGCGATGGGCGTGGCGGACCCGCTGCCCGGCGATCGCGCGGAGCCCCGTCGGGCCGACGAAGGTCACGATCGCGTCCGGCGCCATGGCCCAGGTCCCCCCCGATCGTTCGAGCCTCGCCTGGACCTCCGCCTCCCAGAACCCCTCGGCCCGGCCTTCCCGCTCGCCGAGCAGGTGCCGGCGATAGAGGGCGTTCTCGCCGGCCGGCCTCGCCGGGATCGGGCCCCCGGGCCGGTAGGCGAGGAACCGCTGGAGGTAGACCGCGCGGTCGACCGGGCCGAGCCCGTCCGCCTCCGCGATCATGCCCCCGACCCCCCACGCGTCCGAGTCGACCAGGCGGCCGAGCAGGCCGTCGAGCCAGCCGGCCGAGGGGACCATCTGAGTCGTCGAAAACGCCACGAACTCGGCGTCAGCCGCGCGGAGGCCGTCGCCCCAGAGTTCCGGCACGAGCCGGCCCGCCGGGGCGTCGACCCGTCGCAGTCCCGGGGGATCGTCCGTTGGCCTCGGCGTCCGGTCGCCGACCAGGATCAACTCGCCGCGCCCCGCGACCTCGCGGGCGAACCCGTCGAGGCTCGCGGCCCGGGTCGGTGTGTCCGGGTCGACCGAGGCCAGGATCACCGCGACCCGACCTCCGATCATCGTCGGCCCGCCGCGACTCGCGAGGCCGCCGGGGCGTGCGGGCCGGGGATGGCCCGGGCCGTCGTCGGCGAGCCGGCCCGTTCCCAGTGCCGCTGGACCGCGTGGTTCGAGTGCGGGACGCAGCGGCGCGCGACTTCCGAGAGCGGGTCGCCGACGACCTCGATCCGCGAGAGGTCCGCGACCCCGAAGCCCGCCTCGTGGGCCAGCCTCAGGTAGCCGATCGCCATCGGGTCGAACCCCATCGCGGCGGCCCCGACGGCGTCGACGGCGACCGGGTCGGTCCCGACGGCCGCCAGGCCGAGCCGGATCGGCGTGCCGTGCCTCGGCCCCTCGCGGTGCATCGCGACGAACCCGTCGAGGACGCTCAGGTGCGGCCCGACGATCGAGCTGAGCGTGACGAGATTCCGATTCATCGCCGCGACCGACGCGAGGAACCCGAGGTCCGCCTTCGAGAGCCGCTCCCAGCCCCGCGCGCCCGACTTGCCGACCAGGGCATTCCGGACGTTCCGGGCCCTCCCCTGGGCCCGGGTCAGCAGGTTGACCAGGCGGCTATCCCCCTTGAGGAACTCGACGATCGGCCGCTTCCACCCGGCCGACCCATTGCCGCCCGCATATCCATGCATCCGGACCCGGTCGGCCGGGTGGACGCTCGAGAGCATGTTCTTGAGTCCCATCGTCACCACGGCGGTGACGTGCGTCTTGAGCAGGGCGAGCGAGACCCGGCAGGGCGACCCCGCGACCGTCCGCGAGACGCGGGCCTCCAGCGGCCTGCCGTCGACCCCCGCGAGGGTGATCCGGTCCCAATCGTGCTCCTCGACGTTGAGGTCGAGGAACCGGACGGGCCGGCCCTCCGCCTCGCGGCGGAGTCCGAAGGCATCGAAGCCGGCGCTCGCATCGGTCGCCCCCTCGGCGACGGTCGCGCGGGCCGCCCCGGCGGCGAACACGGCGTCGAGCGTGGCCGACAGGGCGTCGGCATGGGTCGAGGGGACCTGCCGCGCGTGGCTGACGAGGTTCGGCTTGATCAGGACGTCGGCCGCGACGACCCGCCGGACATCGTCGCGGACCAGGTGCAGCGCCTGGGCGAGGGCCCCGCGGCGGTTGTCGGATCGGACCAGGGCGACGCGAGTCATCGCGGCCATCGGGAGGGCCTCCGGGTGCGGGCGGGCGTGGGCTTGGGGACGGCGGGGGCGGGCTCGTCGCGGCGGAAGCCGACCGCCGTGGCTCGGGCCTCGGCCCGCCTGAGCCGGCCATGCCAGAGCGCCGTCGCGATCACGACCGACGCGCCGCAGCAGGCGTGATAGACCAGGTGCAGCGGCAGGCACGCTGCCGCGAAGGCCGGGCCCTTCTTCCGCGCGAGGAACGCATAGAAGTCCCGGTTCAGCACGACGACCGCCGCCAGGCACGCCGCCGCCCCGATCCCGAGCGCGGGCCGGGCGATCGACCCCAGGGTCAGCAGGCCCGCCAGGCCCGTCGCGGCGACCGAGAGCCGGCCGGCGCGGTCGACGTTCAGGTCGTGCTCCTCGGCCTTCGACCGCAAGATCAGGAGCATCCAGGGGACCCCGCGGCGGAAGACGTCGGTCCGGATCATCCCGAAGAACGTCCAGCGCTTCAGGTGCGCGGCCAGGACGTCGCGGGCCAGGACGATCCGGCCCCCGGACCGGCTGATCCGATAGCCCAGCTCGATGTCCTCGATCGCCGGCCTCCGATAGACCTGGGGGTCGAACCCGCCGTGCGCGTGGAAGACGTCCTTGCGGATCATCCCGCAGCCGGTCCAGAAAGTCCGGGCCGGGCGCGCCTCGTCGACGAATCGGCCGCGCTGGTGGACGAAGTGATGGAGCAGGTTCCGGTATTGACTGACCAGCCCGGGGGCCACCGGCCGGTCGTCGTACGAGCCGAAGAGGGCGGCAAGGCCGGGGTCGTCGTCGAAGCGTCGCAGGGCCCGGCCGAGGGTGTCGGGGTGCACGGCGACGTCGGCGTCGAGGAAGAAGACGAGCGGCGCCGTCGCGGCGATCGCGCCGGCGTTGCGCGCCGCGGCCGGCCCGCGCGGGCGATCGTGGCGGATGACCCGCGCCCCGAACGAACCGGCGGTCCTGGCCGAGCCGTCGGTCGAGCCGTCGTCGACCACGACGAGTTCATAATCCATCCCGGGCGAGCTATCGCGGAGCCGTCGGAGGCAGCGTTCCAGGTCGCGCCCCCCGTTGTGCACGGGGATCACGACCGTGAGCCGCGGCCTCCGCGGCCCCGGGCTCGCCGGACCGGCGGGGAAATCGTCCATGACCCACCCTCGCCCGTCATCGGCATCTCGGCCGGAATGCGCCCCCGTCCTTGGGATCGCCCGAGCCGGGATGTGGATCGCCGTCGGACGCGCCGACCGGCCGCGGTGGGTGGGGCTCCTCGGGTGCGATTCAGTGGCGCCGATCGCCCGCGACCTCGACGATCGCGACGTGCGGCGGGACTCTATCCCGAGGGCTTCGAAGTGTCAACGCGAGGGTCGGTCGGGTTCCCCCGGGATGCGACCCGATCTCACGCCGATTCCCTCGGGAGCGGCTTGGGGTCGTCGGGGAGAGGCCGGTTCGGGAAACGAAACCACCCCGCCCGGATCGATCCGGGTCGGGGTGCGTGTCGGGACGACCGGGGTAAGGCCGGACGGTCGCGATCAGGGACGGACCGACGGGTTCGTGCCCGGGGCCACGGTGCCCGGCGCCGGGGCGTTGCCCGAGCGGATCATGCTCCTCGGCGAGTTCGGGGCGTCCGGGAGCCGGAGCATCCGGACCTGATTCATCACGGCTTGGCGGGCCGACTGGGCCTCCTGCTGCGAGATCTGCCCGTCGTTGTTGGCGTCGACGGCGCGGAAGACGGCGCGGGCCGGCTCGACGATCGCCTGGTCGTACTCGGCCTGGCTGATCTGTCCGTTCCGGTCCGTGTCCGCGGCCTGGAAGGCGGCCGTCGCGGCGGCGTTGGCGATCCCCACCAGGGCGGCGTTCACCTCGGTCGGGCTCATCTGGCTGTCGCGGTCGGTGTCGGCCGTGGCGTAGAGCGCGGTGACCGTCGTGGTGACGAGGTTGCGGACCTCGGTCGCGGAGACGTTGCCGTCGCGGTTGGCGTCGAGGAGCGACTGGAAGGTCAGGGCCGCATTGCCGGCGGGCGTCCCCGGGGCCGTGGCCGCGGGCTGCACGCCGCGATTCTTCTCGACCAGGACGCGGAGGATCGGGTTCTGCGCCAGGACCGCCTGCTGCGCCTGCTGGAGCTCTTCCCTCGAGAGGGTACCGTCGCCGTTGGTGTCGGCCCGGAAGAAGAAGCCGCCGACGACGAGGTTCCCCGCGTCGATCGCCTCCTTCTGCGAGATCAGGCCATCATTGTTGAGGTCGGCGATCTTGAAGATCAGCTTGCCGGCATCCTGGAGGGCGTCGATCGGGTCGGCCACGTCGGCACCCCGGGCGGCCCCGGTGCCCGACAGCAGGCCCAGGCCCAGCAAAGTCGTCGAGACAATTCGGATCGTTCGCATCGTTGTCCATGCTCCATGCCGGTCGCAGCGACCGGATCGGGACGAGGCAAGGGGTCGACCGATCCGACTCGGCCGTCCCGCCTCGAAGCTCGACCTCGGCTGATGCAACCCGGATGCCGCCCGTGAATCCGTCGCTCCGACCTCCGTCGTTCCTTGCGCAGTTTACCCTCTCTGCCAAAATTGTCAGATTCTTTCCTGGTCTGATGGGATCGACGGGGGAATAATGCCCACACCGGAACATCCGGAAGCGCACGACTGCGCAACCGGATGCTCTCGCGAGGGATCAGCGAAACATCTGGCCCGACCCGGCCGCCTCGAAGGCGTTCCGGATGTGCTCGATCACGGGTGCCCGGCGATCGTCGGGCCAGACGACGGTCACGACATCGAACCGCGACGCCCAGTCCAGGAGCCGGTGCCGCCTGAGGAAGTGGAGGGCGGCCAGGGTGAGCCGGCGCTGTTTTTCCGGCGTGACCGCCTCGGCCGGGTGGCCCCGCCGTCGTGTCTTGACCTCGACGAAGACGACGGTGTCCCCGTCGCGGGCGATCAGGTCGACCTCGCCCTGCGCGGTCCGGTAGTTACGGACGATCGTCCGGATCCCCGAGCGCCGGAGGTGGCGCGACGCCGCCCGCTCGCCGCGGTCGCCGAGCCATCGGCTCAGGAGGGCTCGCAGGGCTTCCGACCGGGGGGGACGGGCGGGGCTCTTACCGGACGTTGAAGTGGCTTTCGATGTCGCGAGCTTCCTTGCTCCAGGTCCCGCGCGAGAGGCCGGACGAGTGCTCGCCCTTGGGGATGCTCGCGTCCATGTCGTTCGTCCCGGACGAGGTCGAGGCCTCGGGTCGATCCTTGCGGACCGACTGACCGTGCCAGGGCTCGCAACCGGCCAGCACGAAAGGCGCTCCGACCGACAGGATCGCCACCGAGAGAAGAGGTCGTTTCATCCGTATCTCACCCAGGGAGGGCCGGGTCGATTCGAGTCGTCTCGATTCGAAGGCCCTGGTCGCGACGGGGCTCCCAGGTGCGTGCGGGCGCCGACGGCCCCGCGGCGAGGAACCCACGCATCGTGCCAGAACGCGGCGCGACCGTCTAGCCGGCTTCCGGCCCCGGAGGGCTTTCGGTGTCCCGCCCCCAGCCGATCAGGATCGCGGCGAGTCCGAGAAAAGGCAGCAGGCCGACGACCAGGAAGACGGGCCCGAAACCGCCGGACGTGTCCTTAATCCGCCCGGCGATCGGCGATAATCCCGCGGCGAACAGGTTGCCGAGCCCGCCCAGGATGCCGACGACCAGGCCCGTCCGCCGCGACGACACCTCCTGGCAATAGGCGAAATAGTTCGCCATGAAGGCCGCCGTCCCCAGCGCCATCACCGCGAGCAGCACCATCGTCAGGCCGTCGTCGCGGATCCAACCGACGCCCGCCCCGGCCGCGATCAGGAAGACGCAGGCGGTGAGGACGATCCCCCTCGCCCTCGAACTCGCCATCCCACGACGGGCCAGCCATCGCGACGCCGCCCCGCCCCCGAGGTTGCCCGCGTCAGCCGCCAGGAACGGCACCGCGCTGAGCATCGAGCCCACCGCGAAGTCCATCCCCCGGTCCGTCTTCAGATAGGTTGGCAACCAGTTGATCAAGAAATGCCAGCACACATTGATCGAGACCGAGACCAAGGCCAGCACCCAGAAGCGGCGGAGCCTCACCACCTCGCCCAGCCCTTCTGCCCACCCGCCTTTTCCCAGTCCTTCCATCGGCACGAGCCTTGCCACAGCCAGGACCCCGAACATCAGCCATGCGACCGCCAGCCAGAATGCCGAGAGCCCCAGCGGCCTGATCCGGAGGCGGAGGATGGGCATCCCCTCGGCCATCGATGCGCCAGCGCCTCCCGCCCTCTCGATCACCACCCCCCCGCCATCCGCGAGCAGAGTTGTCGTCGCTCCGGCCCGGGTGACGTCGACGACCGGTGTCCCCTTGCGGATCGTCTCGCCTTCGGCCACCCGCCAGGCCGCGACGGTGCCGCCTTCCACGGGCATCGTCAGCGTGAGCGTCGCCTCGTGACGATACCCGACCAAGCCGATGGCGAGCCCAACGAGCAGAAGTCCGGAGAATGCCCACCGGGCCGTGCCCCCCATTCCGACGGCTACGACGACCGGACGCTCCTCGCTCGCGAAGAGGACTCGCGCCGGGCCGAACACCGCGAAGAGCCAGGCCACGACCCAGACCAGGCCGCTGGCGCCGATCAGGGCGAACGCCGTCCGCCATCCGAGTCGGAGCGTCAAGGGAACGATGATCAGGGGGGTCAGCACGGCGCCGACGGCCGCGCCCGAGTTGAAGATTCCGTTGCCGAGGCCCCGGTCGGCAGGCCGCAAGACCGTCGCCGTGACCCGCAAGGCGCATGGCCAGTTGAACGATTCGCCGATTCCGAGCACCGCCCGGAAGGCCATCAGAGCCCCGAGCGTCGGGGACCAGGCCACGGCCATCGCGGCGATCGACCACCAGATCACGGCCGCCGCGTACGTCAGTCGCACGTCTCGGACGTCGGCGATGAATCCTGCCGGCACCTGGAACAGGGCGTAAGGCAGCTGAAACGCCGCGATGATCCAGCCGAGTTCCTCGTAACCGACCCGGAACTCACCAGTAATCCGCTCGCCGACGACGGAGACGGCCTGCCGATCCATGTAGTTCAGGACGGTGGAAGCGAACAAGAACCAGCAGAGCCACCAGCCCCATCGCGGTGTCGAACCTCCCGCCCCAAGGTCGGACGACCGATCTGCTGTGTCCGAATGCACCGACCGTCCCCCACTCATCGCGACGAATCTTGAGCGACGAAACGGGATAAGGTCTCAAATCCTGGCTCCCTCCGCAACGACACAGCCGTGCGGGCTCCCGATCATGTTTATTTCTGTGCATCCATTCAGGTTAAATAATCAAGCTTGTCTTGATGCAAACAAAAGAGCCCACGCCGCGATCCCCCGGTGAGGGGAGGCGGCGTGGGCTGGTGGGAGGATCCGGCGATGACCGACTTTCGCGCCGTGGGCACTATCATGGGCCCGGCGGGCTTAACGGCCGTGTTCGGGATGGGAACGGGTGGGGCCCCGCCGGTTTGGTCGCCGGA
>JAABUQ010010302.1_pt1 | contig 12291 bp, 11 predicted proteins | sample 5560001 | NCBI WGS metagenome assembly JAABUQ01 (sample SAMN10711888, study PRJNA513371) | rock metagenome | isolation source: Antarctica rocks | place: Antarctica: Victoria Land, Finger Mt nord | collected 2015-12-18
CGTCCACGCAGGCTGTGTCCACAATAACGCCTACTGTGTCCACCACAACGCCTATCATGTCCGCAGCCATGCACGCCGCCGGCGAGGCTGCCCCGGCCTCGGTCTTAGAACAAGACACGGCTAGGCCCACCGCCCGTCCCCGCCGCAAAAAGAGCGTCGTCCCGGCCTAGTTTATCCGGTCATTTGGCAAGCAAGTGCGCAGCCAAAACGCAGGCGGCTCCCTTGGGCAGGGCAGCCGCTTTTTTGCCGTCCCCATTGACATTCGCAAAGACCTGGTAACTCTACGGTCAAGTTCGCACCCAATCTGCCGACAATAAGCCTATCAATGTTGCGGGGGAACTGGAAAATGCCGCTGTCGCGCCTGCTTGGATATTATGGCCTGCTGATGCTGCTGTGCAGCGCCTTGTTTGCGCGCTGGCTGCCGCCCGCTGACTTGTCCGGCGACATAACTGTGGCGGCGGCGCAGGACGACCATCCCTATCATCGGCCCAGGCCGCTGCGCGTGTCCCTGCGCATCGTGCCCAGCGTCGTGCTGCCGGTCAGCAAGTAGGCGCTGTGCCTGATTTCAGGGCGCGATTGGGTATACTGCCTCGTTGTCAATGAAGGCGAGGTTGTCCCATTCATGCCCCCCGACGGCTGGTTCAAGCGTAAATCCAAGTTCCCCCAAGCACCCACGCCCACGGTGGCAGTCCAGGTGCCCGATGGCGTCGCCACCAAATGCGCGCGCTGCGGCCAGATCATTTTCACCAAAGACTTTGAAAAGAACTTAAAGGTCTGCCCGCATTGCGGGTTCCACCACAAGCTGTCCAGCGGCGAGCGTATTGCCTGCACCGTGGATGAAGGCACCTGGCAGCCGATGGCAGAGGGCCTGCGCAGCGTTGACTCGCTGGGGTTTGCCGAGTATCCCGCCAAGCTCGCCAAGGGCGAACAAGCGACAGGCCTCCACGACGGCATGCAGGTGGGCATGGCATCAGTCGGCGGCGTCCCCTTAGTGCTGGGAGTGGCAGACTTTGCATTTATGGGCGGCTCCATGGGGTCGGTGGCAGGCGAGAAAGTGGTGCGCGCAATGGAGCGGGGCATTGAGGAGCGCTGCCCCGTCGTGCTGTTCACCGCTTCAGGCGGGGCGCGCATGCAGGAGGGCCTGCTGTCGCTGATGCAGATGGCAAAAACCAGCGCGGCGGCGGCGCGGCTGGCGCAGGCCGGCCTGCCGTACATTGTGGTGATGACCGACCCCACGATGGCCGGAGTGCTGGCCGCCTATGCGTCCTTGGGCGACATCATCCTGGCGGAACCCGAAGCGACGATTGGGTTTGCCGGGGCGCGCGTGGTGGCGCAGGCGGTAGCGCAAAAGCCGCCCCAGGGTTATCAAACTTCGGAATGGCAGCTTGCGCACGGGCAAATCGACCAGATTGTACCGCGCAAAGACCTGCCGCAGACTTTGGCAGCCCTGCTGTCCCTGCTCATGGGCCGTCCTGCCGCGTCTCTTGGCATCGCCAGCGCGCCTCTGCCTGCCCCTGTGCTGTCCGGGCAAAGCAGCCTCATCCTTGAGCTTTCCACGGAAGCAGGTGCCGCGCATGGCTAAAATGACCGTGCTGGACTTTGAAAAGTCTATCTCTGAACTTGATGACAACCTTGCCAAGCTGCACCAGATTGTCGCCGACCATGCCAACCCGCAGAACACGCCCGACCTTGCCGACCAGATTGCCGAGCTGGAACAGCACCGCCGCGCCCTCCTAGAAGCGCTTTTCAGCAACCTGACCCCGTGGGACCAGGTGCTCCTAGCGCGCCACCCCAAACGCCCGTACACGCTGGACTATGTCGCGGCCTTGTGCGAGGACTGGCAGGAGCTGCACGGCGACCGGCTGGGGTATGACGATGGGGCCATGGTAACCGGCCTGGCGCGCCTGGGCACGCAGCCGGTCGCCATTATTGGGCAGCAAAAAGGGCGGGATTTGAAGCAGCGTCAGCAGCGCAACTTCGGTTCGGCGCGCCCCGAAGGGTACCGCAAGGCCGGGCGCATACTCAAAATGGCCGCGCGGTTCGGGCTGCCCATAATCAGCCTGGTGGACACCGCCGCCGCCGCCGCCGACATCGCCGCCGACGAGCGCGGCATCTCGGAAGCCATCGCGCGCAACATGTTTGACATGGCAACGCTGCCCGTGCCCATCGTGACTGTGATTATCGGCGAAGGCGGCAGCGGCGGGGCCTTGGGGATTGCGGTTGCCGACCGCGTCCTGATGCTGGAGCATGCAGTCTACTCGGTCATTCCGCCGGAAGGGTGCGCGGCCATCTTGTGGCGCGACCCCGAGCGCAAGGCCGATGCCGCCAAAGCCCTTAATCTGACCGCCGAGGCCGCGCTGAGCGCTGGCATTGTGGATGCTGTCGTGCCGGAGCCTTTGGGCGGGGCGCACCGCGACTGGGCTTTGGCCGCCGAACACCTGCGCACCGCCCTCCACACCTACCTGGAAGACTTGGTCGGCACGCCGCCTGAAGTTCTGGTGTCTAATCGCTACGACAAGTTTCGCCGCATGGGGCGCTGGGTGGAAGACGGCCAGCCGCCCGCCCAGGAAGCCGCCGCCGCTTTCTAATCTTGCTGCCTTTGTGCGCCGCGTCCTCACCTGATTATGCCCCTGCTCACCTATTATGCCCCTGAAATACCAGCGCCCCAAGTATACGCATGACCTTTATCCCCACGCCCCTAAGTGGCAGGACGACAGCGAGCGCGTGCTTGCCACTGTCAGCCAGTTCCGCGCCTTGTGCTGCGTGTATGGCTACGGCGAGGTGCGCACGCCCCTATTTGAGTCCACCGACCTGTTTGTGCGGGCGGTGGGCGAGGGCACGGACATTGTTTCCAAAGAGATGTACACGTTCACAACCAAGGGCGGGGACAGCCTCACCCTGCGTCCTGAAAGCACCGCGCCCGTGCTGCGCGCCTATTTGGAAAATGGATTGCACGCCCTGGGCGGGCTTGCCAAGCTTTACTATGTCGCCGCGCACTTTCGCTATGAGCGCGGGCAGACCGGGCGCTACCGCCAGCATGAACAATTGGGCGTGGAGGCGCTTGGCTCCGATGACCCCGCTTTGGACGCCGAAGTCATCCAGCTCGCCCTCGCGTTCTTTGAGCAGGTGGGTATTGACAGGCTGACTTTGAAGCTGAACTCTGTGGGTTCGCTAAGTTCGCGGGCGCGCTATTTAACCGCTTTGCAGGACTTTGTGCGGCCCTTTTTGGGTGACTTTAGCGGCGAAGGCCAGGCTCGTTTTGAGAAGAACCCCCTGCGCCTGCTGGACACCAAAAACCCCCGCGAGTTGGAAATACTGGCGGATGCCCCGCATTTGTCGGCCTATTTGTCCGATGAGGAAGACGCGCACTTCCAGGCTTTGCTCGGGTTTTTGCAGGCCGCCGGTGTCGCTTACACCCTTGATCCCTACCTCGTGCGCGGCTTTGACTACTATACCAAAACCGCGTTTGAGATACAATCCCCCGACCTGGGCGCGCAGAACGCCCTGGGCGGCGGCGGGCGCTACAACCGTTTGGTGGAAGAACTCGGCGGGCCGCCCACGCCCGGCATCGGCTTTGGCATCGGGCTGGAACGCACCATGCTGGCCTTGCAGGCCCTGAATGTGGTCACGCCCCCCGCCTCCGGCCCGAAGGCGTTTATCGTGACCCAGGGCGAGGCGGGACGCGCGGCAGGGGTGGCCCTGCTTTCGCGCCTGCGGGCGGCAGGCATCAAATCCGACATGGAATACGGGGCGCGCAGCATGGGCAAGCAAATGAAGGCTGCCGACCGCGCCCGTGCCCGCTATGCCCTGGTGATTGGCGATGATGAGATGGCGCAGGGCGTGGTGCAGTTTAAGAGTCTTGCTGACCACTGGCAGCACATGGTGCCTCTGGAAGAAGCGGTCGGCTGGTTTTCGGGCGGCAAGACAGGGTAGCGCGCCATGCCGAAAACTGTTCCCATCTTCGCGCGCTGGCTGTTTGCGGTTGCTTTGGCTGTGTGGCTTGGCGGCTTGCTTAGCATTGGGGCTGTTGTCGCCCCGGTCACGGCGCACTTTATCCAGTCCCACCCCGGCTTTGCTGCCGACCCTGTGCGCAAAGCCGCCTTGCTGACCGCGATAGTCGGCGGCAGCCTGCGCGTGTTCAACTTTGCCTGCTATGGCTGCGCCGCCTTGCTGCTTCTCAGCCAGGCGCTTTTGTGGCGACGCACGCCCCGGCGCATCGCCGGTTGGAGCCTTGGCGTCACGCTGCTGCTCGCAGCCAGCGCCTATTTCCTCGGCTTTGTCTTGTTTCCCCAAATGGACGCGGCCCAGGCATCAGGCCAAATGAACGCTTTTAACCTGCTGCACAAGCGCTACGAGGCTGTTTCCACTGACATTCAGTTTCCCCTGCTGCTGGCTCTCGCGCTGCTTGCCGCCCTCCGCGACTCCGCCCGCGACCCGGAGCATTACCCCTTGTCACTCGTGTTCTGATTGGCCGTCATTCGGCTCCTGACCGTCGCGGGCTGGCCCGAAGAACATGCCCGTGAATATCAAGGCCGCTGCGGCATACGGCGCAAATCCCAGCCCGCCACACGCCCCAAGCCCCAAGCTGTGCGCGAGGGAGCCTGTGCCCCACAACGCCAAAAGCACGGACGCCATTCCCAGTAAAACAATCTGCATACCCCCATTGTCGGCTGATTGGCAGCGAAGCCGCCCCGTCAGCAATGCGGGCTTTGGGCGCTTTTAGACGTGTTGCAAGGGCGTTTCTATGGCTCTGCCTGCGCGTACCAACGATGGAACAAAATCTTCCGTCGTTGGCAAGCCCTAGAAACGAGAGAAAAACGCCTGAACAACGAGTGTGCCGCGCGCGAGCTAACGTGAAACAGGCAGCGATGGCCCGCCCAGTGTGTCACTTGGCGCGTGCCGACGCCGCCGAAACGCCAGCGCAGCCAGGGCGACGCCAAACACCAGCGCGTGTGTGCCAACGAGAAACGCCCTCGCCAAAATGCTCGTGCCGGGGTGGGCAAGCTACGCTGTCAGCAGCGATTGGAGATTAAAGCTCGCGCTCTGCACCTCGGCTTCGCGCCCGCGCACAGACGGCTTTTGGCGCACCAAAGCATCCAATGTCGGCAGCAAATCGGCAGGAGGATTGACGGAAATCACCATGGCGACGCGCCCGTCCTCGGTGAGATACAGCTCGTCAAAGCGACCCGACTGCACTGTGCCGTGGAACAAGCCGCCTTTGCCGCCCTGCGGGTCGCCGTACAGCTTGAAGTGAATATCCAGTTCATCCGAGAAGAAATGAGGGATATGGTCGTAGGCAACCCGCCCGCCTGCCATGTTGGCGCCGGCAATCTCGCCGTGCCAAAGGGCATTGTTCCAGTGCTCCACGCGCCACTGCTTGCCTAAGATTGGGTCGGAAAAGCCGGCGACATCCCCCCCAGCATACACATCGGGGGCGCTGGTTTCCAGATATTCATTCGCTAAGATGCCGTTCTTTTGGTCGTCAATGTCCAGCCCCAGGGCTTTGCCAAAGGCTAAATTGGGCGCGACACCCACTGCCACCAGCACCACATCTCCCGTAAACTCGCGTCCCTGCTTGGTGCGCACGCCCGTGGGAATAATCTCGGTCACCTGGTCGCCCAGGATAATCTCCGCGCCTGCCGCCTCTAGTTTGGCTTTGAGAAACGCGCCGTACTCGGGCGACGCGAACTTGCTCCACAGGTGATCGGTCGGCTCAATAATGGCAGCCTGCCCGTTTGTCATCAGGAAATCGGCGGCGACTTCCACGCCGATGTAGCCGCCGCCGACCAGGATCAGCTTTTGGCCCAGGTGCGCGTGCAGCTTGTCGCTGTCGTCCCAGGTGCGCAGGGTATGGACATGGGGGCTGTCCATGCCTGGGATGTCTAGCTGTTTCGGGCTGGAGCCGGTGGCGACCAGCAGTTTTTGGTAGCGGACAGTGTCGCCGTTATCCAGGACAATCGCCTTTTGAGAGACGTCGCCGCCCACGGCTGTCACGCCGGAAAAGAGCGTCACGTTGTTGCTCTTGTACCACGCGTCGGGGTGGATAAGCAGGGGGATAGGGCCTATTTCCTCGCCGCGCAGATGCTCTTTGGAGAAGGGCGGGCGGTTGTAGGGCGGGTGTTTCTCCGCCCCAACAATGAGGATTGGGCCGTTCGCGTCTGCCTTGCGGATGGCCTCCGCCGCCGAGGCCGAGGCGAGGCCGCCCCCAACCAAAACATAGGGAAAAGCGTGTTCTGCCATATCTGTCTCCTGTGCGCGTCTTTGATAAGCTTAAGTATACGCTGTTTGCCGGGCTGTTTGTCTCTATGCACAGGCGAAAGGTGCGGGTTCATTCTTGGGCGCAGACAACAAAAGCGGCCCTGCCGTGGGGCAGGGCCGCTTTGGTATGGAGAGTGATGCGTGTTTGGCGTGGAAAGCAATGCGCGGGGCGCACGGCATTAATCTGTCTTGTTCGGCTTGCCGACTTTCACTAGCACGGCTCCATGCGCGGGCACGGCATAGGTATAGCCGCTCGCCATCATCCCTAAGTCTTTGCGCAGCCACAAGTCACGCACAGGCTGCGCCCCGGTGCGCCCAAGCTGCGCCCAGGTCACGGTGACATTGGCCTTTTCCGGCCCCAGGTTGAACAAGCCGACTGCCTGCGTGCCGTCCCACAGCGCGCGGGCGTAGACCTGCGTCTGCCCGTCGGGGCCGAGGCGCGCGGCAGGCTTGCCGAGCGGGTCTTGATTGACATCCAGCACATCGTCATTGGTGAGCAGGGCGCGGGTGAACGGGTCGAGGCGCGTCAGGTCGCACCCAATCAGCAGCGGTGCGGACAGCAGGCACCACTGGGTGATATGAGTAATCTGCTCGTTAGGCGTTAGGTGTGTGGGGTGCGTATTGCCAAAGCCGACAACGCCAACCATCAGCATATCCGGGTCGTTCCAGTGCCCCGGCCCGGCGTGCTGCTCATGCCCGTTCTGGCTGAATGCGATACCCCGGAGGCTGTTCCAGTTGTCCTGGATGTCATCGGTGGTGCGCCACGCATTGCCGCCCACGCTCGCGCCCCAGTTCCACACATCCCCCATGCCATACTGGCACAGGCTGTAGACGATGTCGCGCGGCTCGCGCGCCAGCGCATTGCCCATGACTTGGTACGGGGCCATTTGGCGCGGCAGGCCGTCGCCTGTCGCGACACTGCCATAGGAGCACCAGTCGTATTTGAGATAATCCACGCCCCAGGCGGCGAATGTGTCGGCGTCCTGCTGCTCGTGCTGCCAGCTTGCCGTGTAGCCGCCGCAAGTGGTCGGGCCGGGGGAAGAGTAGATGCCGATGCGCAGGCCCTGGGAATGCACATAGTTCGCCAGAGCCGCCATATCGGGAAACTTGGCATTGGTCTGGATCACGCCCTGGGCATTGCGTCCCGCCTCCCAGCTATCGTCAATGTTGACATACGAGTAGCCATGCGCGGCCAGACCGGCAGAAATCAACTGGTCGGCGGCATCGCGCACCTTTCCCGCGTCCACTTTCGTGGCCCACACGTTCCATGAGTTCCAGCCCATCGGCGGGGTCAGGGCGAGGGCGTGGAGACTGCCGACAATGGTAAGCGTCCGCGTGGCCCGGCCCTTTGGCCCCTGCACCGCGAGGCGAACGCGGGTTGTGCCGGCCTGAGCAAGCGCGCCGGAGATAACCCCGGTCGCTTTGTCCAGGGTCAGGCCCATCGGCAGGCCCGGCGCGGCAAACCGCAGCGGGGCTTGGCCGGTCGCGGGAATGCGGAACAAAAACGGATGGCGAGGCGTGGCCCCGACAATGCGCGGCCCATGGATAGCAGGAACCGGCGAGTCGCCGCCCAGAAAAATCGGCAGCGTCGGCTCGGGGAGAGGGACTAAAGCCACCGGCGTTTGAGATGCACCGGGCACCAATGTCAGGGAAGCATCCGCCCAGTCGGCATGGTCATTGTTGTAGCCATCGCCGCCATCACTCACAATCAAAGTCAGCCGGTGCGCCCCGCTTAGGTCTACCGACAGGAGAACAGGCGCATCGCCGCCGTGCAGAACCGGGGTTTGGGCCTTTTGCTGCCCGTCCACATACACCTCAAAGACCACTGACCCTTGTCCTTTGCGCTCATCATCCACCCCGACAGTGGCCTGAAAGCGCTTCGCCGCGCCCTTGAGGTTGATGGCAAACCGGCTCTCGGCGTGCGTGCCCAGCCCGTGCGGGTAGACAATGCCCGCGAGCGTGAGCGGGTTGTTGTCCACCGATTTGCCTGCGTGCGGGCTGCCGAACCCCTGCGTGACAGCGGACAAGTCCAGTGTTTCCAGCCGCACCGTGGGCGCGGGCACTCTCGGTGCCTGCGGGAGAGGCGCGGGCGCGCGGGGCGTCTGCTGGGCGTGCGCGATGGGCTGGGCTGTGCGTGCGGCGAGGCAAAGCCAGCCCAGGCCGACGCGAAGGAGAGGGTTCATTGTGTGTGCCTTGTGCGCCAAGTGCGCCTTGTTTCTTTGCAGGGGTTTTAGCAGCGCCTGTGCGCTATTTGTCCCTATTATAAGACAAGGCTTGAACGTTGTCAAGACGCGCCGCTACGGCGCAGTCGGCGGCTTGCCGAATGTCGTGCGTGATGCCCCGCCTGTCGTGGAACCTGTGTGCCCATCCAGGGTGATGGTGATTGCGCTCGCTCCCGTCGCCCCGCGCGCGCCGGGAATATCCAAAAAATAATGCTCCGTCAGCAGCGTCGTGCTTCCGGGCGCGCCCGGTCCCGGTTTGGTGTACTCCCACGAAATGCTGCCCACACTGGGCTTTGGGTCAAGGTCGTTGTGCAGAAGCTTGCCGTCAATGCGCCCTTCCCGCACCAAATCCAGCAGCGAGTTCGGGTAATGCCCATGCGCCGCCTGATATTCCACAATGGCCCGCTGCAATTTGAGGCCGTCCTGCATTGCCCGCCCCGCCATAAATGTTGTCCCCAGGATGCTGCCGCGCGTTGGGTGCTCGTATTGCTGCTTGCCGAATCGCACCAGCAAAACGCCCCCGATGAGCACCAGCAGAAACAAAACGCCGCAGGTCAGCCCGGCGGCTTTCCAGCACCCCGCCGACCCGGACTTGGGCGGAACCGGCGGCGGGTAGTAGTTCCCCGGCGGCGCTGAATAATTGCCCGGCGGCGGGGTGGGGGGCGGCAAAGGCGTGCTCATGGCGTGTGCTCCTGGTGTGTACTTTGTTTAACGTTTGTGTGTCTTGCGTGCGGCGCGTGTGTGGTGAACGGCTTGCTTGCGCAGTTTCGCGGCGTGTTAAGCGTGTTCTAACGACGGACGGATTTGTTCCGTCGTCGGTATCGGCTCGCGGCGCGCTGGCAAAGCGTCAAGGAAGCGGGGGGAAGCCCTTTTCCCCATTATAACATAAACCCGCAAAGCGTGCAGGCGCAGTGGCACAAAGCCTGCACTGTCCCGGCAGGTTCCCCGGATTACGGTTTGCCCTCTAGTTTCCCCCGCCAAAAGCCACAATCTAAAGTAATACAGCATGGCTTTGCGCGCCTTTTTGCGGCGCGTCTCTATAAAAGGAAACGATATGCTTGGTTTGCAGCGCATCTTCAGCAAGGAAATGGTGGTCGGCGTAGACATCGGCAGCCGCCTGATCAAAGTGGTTCAGGCCGAAGCCGGACGCGTGCCGGGCCAGTACCGAATCACGCGGGCGGCGGTTGCGGCGACGCCGTCCGAGGCGGTGCGCGACGGCGTGGTGGTAGACCGGGCGGCGGTCGCCACGGCCCTGCGCGAGCTTTGCAGCCTCGCCTCTATTGATGCAAATGGGGCGGCGAGCGCCATCAGCGGCACCAGCGTCATCGTGCGGCATGTCAAAATGCCGCGCATGGCCGAGGCAGTCCTGCGCAAGTCGGTGCGCTTTGAGGCAGGGAAGTATATCTCGTCATCGGTGGAAGACAGCCTGATTGAGTTTGAGATTACCGGGCCGGTGCCGGGGGAACCCGATAAAATGGGCGTGATGCTGGTTGCGGCCCCCAATGACATGGTGGACTCGCGCCTTTTAACTTTGTCCGAAGCCGGACTGGAGCCGGTGGCGGTGGACGTGGAAGCGTTCGCCTTGCAGCGCGCCCTCCTGGAGCTATCCGCGACCCGGCCTGGCGATGGCGTCACCCTGGCATTGCTGGACATCGGGGCGGCCACCACAGATGTCAACATTGTCACCAATGGACAATTCGCGCTCACCCGCACCATTTCCATCGCGGGCGACCAGTTTACGCAGAGCCTCAAGGGAGTGCATCCTCGCCTGGAATGGGCCGAGCTGGAAGCGCTCAAAACGCAGGTCAACATGAGCGCATTGCTTCAAGCCGATGCCGAGCCGGAGGCGGTTGCGCTTGCCAAAGCCGTGCAGCCGGTGATGGACGAGCTGCTGCGCGAAGTGCGCCGCTCCATGAACTACTATCAATCGCAGCTCACCGACACGATCAACTCCAACCTGCCCGCCGGCGTCACCGCCGATACAGGCGGCGGAGCGGTTTCCAAGATTGTTTTGTCGGGGGGCAGCGCGCGCATGCAGGGGCTGGATGCGTACATGTCCGCCCGCTTAGGCGCGAGCGTGGAAGTGTGGAATGTCTTTGACAACCCCGCGCTAGACACGTCCGCCTTCGCACCGGAGTTTCTGGAAGCAAACTTTGCCCTGCTTGCCAACGGCGTCGGGCTGGCCCTGAAAGAACTCGCAGACCTTGCCGAGCAGCGCGCGGGCAAAAAGGACGTGCTGCAAGCCGCCTAATCTCGCGCCCCTGTGACCCTCACACCCACGGAGAAAAAACCTAATGCCCTCCATAAATATGATCGCCAATCGCCGGGCCGAAAAAAAGCGGCAGGAGATGAATGTCCGCAAGCTGGTGTACGGCATCAGCGCCGAAATCGGCTGCGTCCTGGTCGCCACCAGCGTGTTGTGGCTGCACATGGCGAACGTGCGCGGCCAGATTTCCGATCTCAGCGGCCAAATCCAGAAGCTGGAGCCGAAAGTCAACGCCATTGACGACCTGGAAAAACAAACCCAAACCTTGACGCCCAAAGTCACCACCCTGGACGGAGCCAAAGCCGACACGCTGTTTTGGTACAGCAACCTGTCTGCCATCACCGGCAGCCTGCCCGAAAAAGCGTGGCTGACCTCGCTGGCGGCAGCAGGCAGCGGCGGCGCGCCGGGCAGCGCATCGGGGGCCGACCCCACGGTTCAGCTTTCAGGCGTTTCTTTAGACCAGTCGCAGGTGGGGGAAGCGATGCTGCGCATGAACCAGTCGCCCGGTTTAGACCATATTGACCTCGCCTTTGTGCAGCAGCAAAAGACCGGCGACGCCAATACGGTTTCCTTCCAAATGACAGTGCATTTGAAGCCGGAGCCGTCCGCGCTTCCAGGAGCAAACGATGCTAAAAAATCCTAACAGCGCCAGCCTGTCGGCGGCCCCCAGCATGGCGCGCGTCACCCAGATGCTGATGATTGTGGCCGGGCTGGCCCTCGTGGTCGGCGCGGCAATCCTGCTGCTGATGAATGCCCGTATCGGCGACCTGCAAAGAAACGCCCGCGACAAAGAAGCCAAAGTGGGCAGCAACGAGCAAATCGCCAAGCGTTATGGCGCGACACTCGCCGCCTACAATGCCACCAAGGCCCGCGCGCAGTTTCTCGAGTCGTCGGTCAGCGCCAAGTCTTACGTGCCTACATTGTTGCAGCAGCTTCAAGGCCTCGCCGGGCAAACCCACCTGACTGTGGATGCTGTGCGGCCCGGCCCTATCACCTCGCCCGTTGTCGCCAAAGCCGCCGCGCCCGCCGACAGCTCGTCGCCCGCGTCCACAGACGCCCCGGTGAAGAAAGCGCCCCCGCCGCCCTACGATACCCTGGGCATTGATGTAGACGTGACCGGCAGCTACTCAAACACCGTCGCCTTTCTGTACGGCCTGACCCGGTTCCCTAAGATCATCTCGGTGGACGCCGCGCAGATTACGCCCGGCACAGCCGCGCCGTCTACGGGGAATGCGTCCGGCCCGCTGCTGAGCACCAAGCTCCACCTGACCGCCTTTGTCTTCCATGACAGTGCGGCCCCCGCCACTGCCGGCGTGCCGAATGCGGTGGCTGCGGCTGTCGGCGCTGGCCCTAGCAGCGCGCCTGCCGCCTCCTCCGGGCAGGGCTTTCTGCCCAGCTCCCACATGGTGGGCGACGCGGCGGGGCATGCCGCCGCCAGCGCCGTCGGCGCTACCAAGGCCGCCCATGCCCGCTCCGAGGCCGGCATTCAGATTATGTAACTTAAAGGGCCGGCCATGGCCAGCCCTTTGCAAGGAGACGTGGATG
>JAABUQ010010303.1_pt1 | contig 12290 bp, 9 predicted proteins | sample 5560001 | NCBI WGS metagenome assembly JAABUQ01 (sample SAMN10711888, study PRJNA513371) | rock metagenome | isolation source: Antarctica rocks | place: Antarctica: Victoria Land, Finger Mt nord | collected 2015-12-18
ACATCTCCTCCAATCGCGCCTCGTATCGCCGTTCCATGCTCTCCCCCGTTCCAAGCCGCCTCCCTGAGGAAATCCATTGGTGCAAAAGGAATTATACCAAGCGAAGCCCGGGATACAGTAGAAGTAGAACACACCGCTTTGAAGGTCGCGGGACGCCGCGACGCCACCTGACCCGTCGATCAGCGCTGCGATCGGGGTCGTCACGTCCACCAGAAGATACCGCTCCGACGCATTCGTGCTGAGGTAGCCGAAGGACTGGCTGACCGGGTCGGCGGCGGGGAGCTGGAGCTTCAGGACCGCCGAGGTATACGTGCCGGCCGGGACGTTAAACGCGAAGAAGTTGTTGTAGTTCAGGTTGGGGCCGGCCAATCTGAGCCAGAACACCTGATTATTGCCTCCCCAGTAAGTCCACACGTCCGCCCGCGAGCCCGCGCCCGCCCGGTTGCCGCCGAGGATCTCCAGCGTCTGAAGCGTATTAGCCCCATTTTTGGGGATGATCCGCCAGTAGCCGTCGCCCAGCCGCTTGAAGATCCAGCGCTGGGCGTCGTTGCCATTATCCTCCCAGGTCCCGACCGTCGTGCCGTTATCGATCCTGCCGTTGGCGAGGTCGAGCATCTGCAACGAGTTCTTACTGGAGTAGGCGTATATTTTATAAGTTCCGTCGCCCTGGTCCTCGACGAGCCATTGCTGGTTGCTGGTGTGGTTGGCCCAGTAGAGGCTCACCCCGGTGCCGTTGCCATTGCCCCAGCCCTCAACGTCCAGACTCATCTGACGCTGGCCGCGGGTCGTCAGGCGGTACACGCCAGTCTTCGGACCCGCCGCCTCAGCCTGGCAGGTCAACGACCCTGACAACCAGGTGCAAGCACAGATGGCGATGGCCAGTCTAAGTGGATTCAACATAGGTGAAATTCCTTGATTCGAACCCCGATCGAGCGGATCGGACGCCCGACGCAGTGATTGTGCGTCGTCGTGCGCGAGAGCCTGATCGAGATCGTCGGAGACCAGATATTCGAAATGGGGATAGGCGAGATTATGATCAAACCGACTCGGCCTTACAAGGATATTTTCCGGTTGGTGAGCAGACCACGGCTATCGACGGCTGATGGTCCTGTTGGGGAGGGAGGGGTTCAAGGTCAACACCAAGTGGGTCCGTCGCCAGAAGTCGACAACTTCACGAGGGAAATGCGGGTTCGAACAATGCGACCGATCCGGAGGGTCGAAGGGGCCTTGACGTTTCGGCGTGGTTGCTGCTGGCCAGCCATTGCATTTCCGGCACGCCCTGGGACCGAACGGCCGAAGTATTCCCCATCATGACCCGTCATTCGATCCCCGTGGCCGGTGCATTGGGGAATGGATGTCCGGTTCCTGGCGAGCGGGCCAGAGCGAGAGGAAGTCTCGGGGGGGAACTCCCTCGGGATTTTGAGGTCTCCGGCGGCAAACGTGGAGGCGACCGATGGACAGGCGACAGCGATTGGCGATTGAAACGCTCGAAGGCCGCGACCTGCTATCCCTGACGCCGTTCATCGGATCGCCGGTATGGGTCCACAGCGCGGCGGCGGGGACCGGCGGCGGAGGTTCGGGAGGCGCCGGCCAGGGCGGCCAAGGGGGGAATGGGAGCGGGACGGCGACCAGCCAACTGACGGTCGATCCCATCACGGGGGTCATCATGAACACCAACCTGGGTGGCAGCGGTCTGACGAGCGACGTGGCGCCACCCCGGCAAAATGAGGCCAGACGGCGACTCTTCACCGCGAAGTTCACGGGCCTTGTTCAGGAAAAGCCGCCCCGACTGCTCGACCAGGCCCGCCACTTCTTCATCCTTGCCCCGGGGAACACGAACCAGTTCCTCCACGGCACCTTGCAGATGCGCTATTACACACCGAACTCGGTGCCTATCACGGTCCCGGACCCCGCCAATCCCGGGACGCCGATCACCTCGACGGTTACCGCCACGACCGGGACACTCTCGATGTCCGACCGCAGCACGCAGAGCGGGGGGGTGATCCTGGGCAACCTGACCGGCGACCCGGCGAACGTCGACCGTCGAGGTCGGCCCACCCATTTCGACATGACACTCAACGGCGGCGGGGGATCGGGCGGCATCTACGCCAGCGCGACGGGTTCCGGCACCGTCGACATCGTTTATCAGGGCAACCGCGCGACGGTCACGGTCCATGCCTCAATCTTCACCCAGGGGGTTGGCCAGCCGCTGCGAATCTTCCAGACCATCCACCGTTGATCCCCAGTTCAGGGCAGGAGCCGCAGGCCGACGGCGGTGTTCAGGTTGAGCATGCTGCGTCGGTGGCGGACGGAGGTGTCGCGATACTGGCGGACGACCTCATTGTTATCGCGCTGGGCGTTCAGGTAGGCGACCACGTCCCCTTCTCCGCTTTGGAACAGGGTCCTTGAGTTTTCCACGAGCTTCCGGCCCGTGGGAAGGAGTTTGCGTTCCAGGCGATCCACGCTTTGCTTGGTCAAGGTGTACTGCGCCATCGCCCTGCGGACCTCCGCGATCACAACCTTTTCTTGGGCGGACAGCTCGACCAGGCTCTGGCCCACGTTCAGCTCGGCGCGGCGGATGTTGCCCTGATTGCGGTTGGTGATCGGCAAGGGGACCGTCACGCCCAGAGCCCAGGAATGGGCGCTCTTGGCCTGGAAGGGGGCGTTGTTCTGGAAGGTGTAGGGTTGATAGAGCAAATAAATGTCGGAGAGCCGGTTGGCCTTCGCCAGCCTCACGTCGGCCTGGGCGCGATCGATGCCGAAGCGATACGCCACGAGGTCGGGCCGGGAGGCGAGAGCCTGTGGGATCAGCACCTCCTCGGGTGGGGGAGCGGGGGCCACCTCGCGGATCGTCCCGCGCAGTTCCAGCGTGTCGGCTTGCTCGGGGGGGATGACCAGGAGCCCGGCCAGGACGCGCTTCGCATCGCGGAGGGCCCCCTCGGACTCGGAGACCGCGATCTCAGCGGAATCGCGCAGAATCTCGATGCGTCCGACGTCGGCATCCGTCTTGAGGTCGCGCTCCTTCAACGAGCGGGTCGCGGACAGCAACCGTTCGGAGCCCGCCAGGCTCGTCCGCGCGTAGCGCACCGTCTCGCGGGCCGCGAGCACATCGACGAAGGCCCGGTAAAGGTTGTCGATCTGGACCCGCACAGCGTCCTGATACTGGGCCTCGAGCACCCGCTTGGCCTTGCTTGCGACGAGGGTCCGGGCCTGACGCTTGCGGCTCACGTCCAGCGGTAAGGTGACGTTGACGTCATACTGAGTCGGGCCGCCAGGCCGGACCTTCGAGAATCCGCCGTAAGGGATGAGCTGACTATCGGCGTACAGGATCGGGTTGGCGCGGAGGCTCGCCGACAGGATGTCGGCCTGGGCCTGGGGGATCTCGAAGAATTTCGAGCGGAGGTCGAGGTTGGTCCGGACGAGCCGTTCGATGGCCGCGTCCAGGGTCAAGCCGTCGGCGGGGCCGTCTTGGTCCTCGCCGTTGGGGACCTCCAAGGGCCCGTAGAGGGGGAGTTCGGCGATCGGCAAGGTCGCCGGGGGGGTGATGACCGACCTCGGGGTCGTGCCGCCAGCCGGCTGCGGACCCGGAGGCGAGACGCGCGGGGTCGACGTGCCGGGCCGGCCGCCGAGAACGTCCGCGCCCTGGCCGGGCGCATTGCCGAACGGGCTGGCCCCTTCGCCTGGGGCGGCGCCGAGCCGTGATCCTCGGGTGCCTGGGCTGGGTCCGAGGTCCGAACCCGTGCCACCCGGGGGGGAAGGCCGCTCCTGGGTGACCGTCGGACCCTGGGCGTGCGCCTCGGTCCCCCCGACGGCCAGGGCCGTCGCCAGCAACGCTTTTCGCGTGATCGAGACCCGCGTCAACATCCCGGAAACCCTCCCTGGTCCACGGCGGTCCGCGAGGTCACTATCCCTTCCCTCATCGGTCGCAAGCCAGGACGCTCTCGATCCCGACTCGCTGATTCTCGAAAGTCAAGCGGGGTCGGGCTCGTTGGCGGACCTGGAACCGGCACCACCAGTCATGCGACTCGGTGGCCGACAACGGGGAGGAGCGTCGGTCGCGAAGCGGAAGGTTCCCAATACAATATTTTGAACACGTGTGGGTATCTTTTTGATGAAAAGTTGTCGTACGTCTTCAAGAAGGGGATCTCCGCATCGCTCATCGTGATCTTTTTAAGCCGAAGGGGTTGCAACGGCGCCTGGTACACGCGACGATCTGAGCCCGTGGCAGGGGGCCGGGCCAAGCAGCCGTGCGGCTGTCATGCGTGGGCAGGCCCCCGGCCGCGTTGAGGAGGATTCGCAATGCTGGGCAAAACGATGGTGCTGGCGTTCGGCGTGACGCTTTCGGTGGTCGGAGCCGCCCTGGCTCACGAGGAGAAAGTCGACCTGGCCAAGGTTCCGGCCCCCGCCGTCGCGGCGGCCAAGAAGGCGGCGCCCGAGGTCAAGTGGTCCGGTGCCACCAAGGAGACCAAGGACGGCAAGACCACCTACGAACTCTCAGGCAAGGATGCGGCCGGCGCCGGGATCGAGGTCGAGGTGACCGCCGACGGGAAAGTCGAGGCCGTCGAGACCGAAATTCCCATGAGCAAGGTCCCCAAGGTGGTGCTCGACGCCCTGAAGGCCAAGGGCAAGGGGTTCAAGGCGAACATGGCCGAGGAGGTCCGCAAGGGGGGCAAGCTCACCGCCTATGAGTTCGACGGCAAGGACAAGGACGGCAAGGACGCGGAGGTCACCGTCAGCGCCGATGGCAAGACGGTCGAGTTCGAGGAAGAATAAACCCGCCACCCGGCCGGCGCGGGGCCGCCGAGGTCCCGCGGCCCGCCGGGAGCCTGTTGCTTGCCTGCCGGACGGCTGGGCCGAGATTCTCGGGAATCTTCGGACTCCTGGGAGCCTCGTTACGGGTTGGCGGGCGGCCGGCAACCTGGACGCCCAGGGCATGGGCCCCCCCGGTCCGCGTGCGAGGGAGGATGTCACGCGACCCGGGGACGCCCGAAGTCACCGCACCGACGCTAGGACTCCAAGAGCTGCAAGGCGTCGAAAGCCTTGGGTCGCCTCGGGTCATTCCTCGGCAACAGGATTTGCTGCAAGACGTTGCCGAGGTTGCCACCTCCGTAGCCGCCGCCGGGGTAGGCGTATCCCTGGGAAGCACCGCCATAGTTGATGCGACGGTGCGAGTCGCCACCACCGCCGGTGTAGCCGTACCCGCCCCCATTCGGGTACCCGCCCTGTGGGTAGTATCCTCCCTGCTGGTAGCCGCCGCCCTGCTGGTAGTATCCTCCCTGGGGATAACCGCCGCCCTGCGGGTAGCCGCCACCTTGCGGATAACCGCCGCCTTGCTGGTAGCCGCCGCCTTGCTGGTAGTATCCCCCCTGGGGATAACCGCCGCCCTGGGGGTAGCTGCCCTGGTAGCCCCCTCCGTAGCCTCCTCCGTAGCCCCCACGAACCTGAGATCCGCGTGGGATGAAGAATCGGCGTTGCGATGCCCGGGCGGGTCGTGCCAGGGCCGGGAGGGAGAGGGCTCCCCCCAGGATCGCGGCGATCCGACCGAGGAATCCTCGACGATTGACGCTGTCCAGATCCATGTGGTCGTTCCTTTCGTGCGCAGTGGGTTGTTTGCTCGAATGAGCAAGGCCCGCGCGTCGGCCCCGGAGCCGGCCGCATCCTCTCGATCCTGCCTGTCTCATTCTCGGCTCCCCTCGCGCCCCTTTGCAAGCGGGCTCAGGGGTGGGACACCCCATCGAGGCGTCGTCGGATTCTCGATCAATAGGCGATTCTCAGCTTGGGCAGGGCCTTGTGCAGTTTCGCTTTCCCCTCCTCGGTGACGCGCGTGCCGCGGAGCCCCACGTCTTGCAGGCCCTTCAGGCCGCTCAGATGCTCCAGGCCCGCGTCGGTGACGGGCGTGCCCTGGAGCACGAGGGTTTGCAGTCCGTCGAGCTCGCGCAACTGCTTCAGTCCGGCGTCGGTGACGTGGGGACCACTGAGAACCAGCGTCCGAAGGTGTTCCAGCCCGCTCAATTGCGCGAGCCCGGCATCGGTGATTCCCGGGCCCAGGGTCAGCGTCTGGAGGTTCGCCAGTCCTTTCAGGCTGGCCAGTCCGGCGTCGGTGACTGGGGTGCCGTTGAGGTTCAATTCTCGAAGTTCGCGGATCTGGCCAAGTCCGGCCATCCCGGCGTCGGTGATGTGGGTGGAGCTGAGGTCCAGTGACCGGAGTCCGGTCAGCCGGCCCAGCTCCGCCGTCCCGGCATCCGTGATCCGGGTGGACCCGAGGTCCAGCGATTGGAGCTTGGTGAGTCCGCGCAACTGCGCCAGCCCGGCGTCGGTCACGGGGGTATCGTCGAGGGCCAACGTCTGTAAGCTGGTGAGCCCGCGCAACTGCGCCAGCCCGGCATCGGTGATGTGCGTATCGTTGAGGATCAGGGTCTGAAGGCCGGTCAGTCCGCGCAACTGCGCCAATCCCGCATCCGTCACGTGCGTGTCGTCGAGGGCCAAGGTCCGGAGTCCGGTCAGTCCGCGCAACTGAGCCAGCCCGGCATCGGTGATTTTCGTGTCGTCGAGCGCCAGCGTCTGGAGTTTCGTCAGCCCGCGCAACTGCGCCAGCCCGGCGTCGGTCACGGGCGTCCGAGAAAGGTCCAGCAACAGGAGGTTGGTCAGGCCGGCGACCTGCGCCAGTCCGGCATCGGTGACGTGCGTGGAGCCGAGGCCCAGGCTCTGGAGATTCGTGAGCCCGCGTATCTGCGCCAGCCCGGCGTCGGTGACGTGGGTGGAGCCGAGGCCCAGGCTCTGGAGCTTGGAGAGCCCCCGCACCTGCGCGAGCCCGGCGTCGGTGACGGGGGTGCTGGTGAGGTCCAGCGACTTCAGGCTGGTCAGGCCGGCCAGGCGGGCGAGGTCGGTGTCGGTGATGCGCGCGCTTCGCAAGTTGAGTCCAACTACCGACTTGCCCTGGCCCTCCTCATCCCGCACGACCTGGCCGCCGAGTTTCTCGAATTCCGCAAGGACGCCTCCCGACTGCGTTTCGGGCTCCTCGGCCCTTGCCGGCGTCGTGGCGGCGGAGCCGACCAGACACGCCGCCAGAGCGAGCCGCCGCCAGGTCAGGGCCACCAAGCCACTGTGTGCCTTCGACCGGAGAGAATGGAGCATGCGACTTCCTCGATTGGTGTTGGGACGGAGCGGAGATGCTGAAGACCTCGATGGCCTCGGTGGGCCCGGGTCCGCCTTGCAGGATAACGGCGATCTTCGGCGGTTGCACGCTCTTGTCCGCCGGGAGTCGCGATTGGGTGCGCCAGCGGATTTCGGCATTTGGTAGGGCCGGTTCGAACCGGCCATCACCCTCTGGGCCAAAATCGGCCGGTGGGAACCGGCCCGACGTGGGAGGTTCGGGACGTTGCCAGAATCCTTGGGCGCACCCGTTCTCGAACGACCACTGGCAGCGGCTCCTCCTGGGCCTGGCCGTGCTCACAGGTCGGGGCGACGGCCGGACCTCGCGGGACTCCCGGTGCCCTCTTATAATGGTGAGCCGGGGTTCTCTCGGCGAGGGGGGCGGCGTCGATGGTCGAGGCGGTCAAATCGGCGGGAAACGATCAGGCTCTGGAGCGAACCCTCCGCGAGCGGTTCGGGCTGGAGCAGTTCCGGCCGGGCCAGCGTGAGGTGATCGCCGACGTGCTGGCCAGGCGCGACGTGCTCTGCGTCATGCCGACCGGCGGCGGCAAGAGCCTCTGCTACCAGTTGCCGGCGCTGTTGCTCGACGGCCTGACGCTGGTGGTCAGCCCCCTGATCGCCCTGATGAAGGACCAGGTCGACGCCCTGACGGCGCGTGGCCTGCGCGCGACCCTGCTCAACAGCACGCTGGACCCCTCCGAGCAGCGCGCGCGGCTCTTGGAGATCGAGGGGGGCCGGTACGACCTCGTCTACGTCGCCCCGGAGCGGTTCCGCTCCGGCCGGTTCGTCGAGGCGATGGCGCGCATCCGCCCGGCCCTGCTCGCGGTGGACGAGGCGCACTGCATCAGCGAGTGGGGCCACGACTTCCGGCCCGATTACGCCCGCATCGGCCAGGCGCGCCGGGCGCTCGGCATGCCCCCGTGCATCGCCCTGACGGCGACCGCCACCGACCTGGTGCGCCGGGACATCGCCGACCAGCTTGACCTGCGCGAGCCGAGGCAGTTCGTCACGGGGTTCGATCGCCCGAACCTGTCGTATCACGTCGTCGAGGCCCGCAAGGACCACGACAAGCTCACCGCCCTGGCCGAAGCCCTGGCCCGCGCCCCGGGGCCGGCGATCGTTTATGCGTCCAGCCGGGCACGCTGCGAGACCATCGGCCAGTTCCTTCGCCACGACCTGAAGCGCCCCTCGGCCGTTTATCACGCCGGGCTCTCGCGGGAGGATCGCACCGCGGCGCAGGAGAGCTTCATGGACGGCGACGTCGAGGTCGTCGTCGCCACCAACGCCTTCGGCATGGGGGTCGACAAGGCCGACGTCCGCTCCGTCGTCCACTACAACTTGCCGGGCACTCTGGAAGCGTATTATCAGGAGGCAGGCCGCGCCGGCCGCGACGGCCATCCGGCGCGTTGCGTCCTGCTGTACGCCCCGGGAGACCGCTTCCTCCAGGAGCTGTTCATCGCCAACGAGTACCCGCCCCCCGAGGCGGTCTTCCGCGTGTACGAGTTCCTGCGGAAGCTCGACGCCGACCCCATCGAGCTGACGCACGCCGAGATCAAGGAAGGGGCGCGGCTGGACCTGTCGGAGCAAGGCGTCGGCACCGCCCTGAAGATCCTGGAAGGCGCCGGCGGCCTGGAGCGGTTCCGCCCCCGCGAGAACATGGCGATCGTCCGCATCCACGAGTCCGACGAGCCGAGCCTTTCCGGCCGCCTGTCCCCCCAGGCGAGTACCCAGCGCATCGTCTTGCTGGGCCTGGAAGGGCTCGTCGACCGCCGCTTCGGCGAGCCGGTCTACTTCCACCCCGACGACTTCGCGACCTCCCTGGGCCTGGAGCGCACCGCCCTGACCCGCGCCTTGAAGCACCTGTCGGCCGAACTCCCGATCGACTACATCCCCCCCTTCCGCGGCAACGCCGTCCGCATCTCCGACCCGAAACGCCGGGCGCGCGACCTGGAGGTCGACTTCACCGCCCTCGACCAGCGCAAGCGCCAGGAGTACGACAAGCTGGAGCGGATGATTACCTACGCGTCCACCTCCAGTTGTCGGCGAGCCTATATCCTCGGCTACTTCGGCGACGCCGAGGTCTCCGCCTGCGGCCATTGCGACAACTGCGGCACGGACTCCGACGGCGCCCCGCCCCGCCCCGACGCCGCGGAGTCCTCGCCGATCGACACGGCTGGCGGGGTCGAGGTCCTGAGGAAAGCCCTCTCCGGCGTGGCTCGCGCCAAGGGGCGGTTCGGCAAGACGACCGTCGCGCAGATGTTGACGGGCTCCGGCTCGGAGAAGATGGCCCGCTGGGGCCTGACCCGGCTCAGCACCTTCGGCGTCCTGTCGGACTTCAAGCAGGCCGAGGTCGCGCAGATCCTCGATGCCCTCGCCGCCGCCGGCCTGGCCGAATGCACGGAGGTCGATCGCTTCCGCCCAATTATCAACCTGACCGAAGCCGGCTGGGCCCTCCTGAAACAGGAAGACCACGCGCCGATCACCCTGGCCCTGCGCGCCGGCCTGGCTCGCAAGGTCCGCTCCGGCGGCCTGGAGCGCAAGCCCCGGTCGGCCCAGTCGTCCACCCCCTCGCCCGCGACCTCCGACGACGGCGAGCCCGCCCCGGCCACCGCGGGCGACCCGCTCGGCGACCGGCTCCGCGCCTTGCGGACCGAGTGGGCGCGCGAGGCGAAGCAGCCGGCGTATTGCATCTTCACCAATGAGACCCTGGATGATCTGGTGCGGGAGCGTCCCACGACTCCCCACGCCCTGGCCGCGATCAAGGGCATGGGCCCCGCGTGCATGGAGCGGCTCGGCGCCGCCTTGCTGCAAGCCATCTCCGGCCATCCCTCCCCGCGTCCTTCCGAGCCTCCCCGCCCCCCGATCATCGAGGCGGAGGATTCCCAGGAGGAAGCCACTTCCTCGCCGGCTCCGCTTCCCGTCCCGAACAGTCGCGCTGTCGTCCAGGAGAATCGCGAGCCGGCGCCGCCACCGCCTCGACAATCGGGAGCATACGTTTCGACGGAGGAATGGACCTGGCGCCTGCTGGACAAAGGCTTCACGCCCGAGGAAACGGCCGCGATCCGGGGCCTGGAGCCGTCGGCGATCCTCCGCCATGCGACCTGGGTCGCCCGCCAGGGCAAGGCCGTCCCGCTCGGCGCGTTCCTGCCCGCGGACACCCTCGCCCGCTGGGATGCCACGCGCCGCGAGGGCGACGACACTCCCCCCGACGACGACACCTCGCAGGCCCTGTGGTCCCTTTATCTCGCCTGCCGCGGCCTGAGTGGGGGTGCCGAGGCGTCCCGCTGAATTCGTTCGACGAATTCGCCGACGACGTTGCGTGCCCCGACGGGGTGGGGTAGGCTTACGCGCCGAACGGATGCCAAGGAAATCGTCCGTCCAGGGTATGAGGAAGGGTCGCGGCCTCACCTCCTCAAGGCCCACGAGACCACGAGAGCGACGGTCAGCACCCACGAGGTCGGCAGGCTCGCGCGCTCCCAGGCCCTGCGCAAGTGAGTCGTCCCCCGCGCCAGGTCCCACCAGGCGAGGGCCGTCGGCAGGACGATCAATGCCAGAAGCACCGGGCTGAGCGGGTGCAGGGTCAGTGCCTGGGAGACGTCTCCGCGCAGCAGGGCCATGATTCCCCGCGTCGCGCCGCAGCCGGGGCAGTTGATTCCGGTCAGACGCCGCCAGGGGCAGAGCACCAGGTCGGGACGGCGGCCGGGAAGCTGCGAGGCCAGCAGCAAGAGCGCGGCCAGGCCGCCGATCGCGACGGTCGCCGTGGCGGAGGGTCGGGTGCGCATCTCAGGAGCGGACCCGCTCGGCGAGCGGCCGGGTGCGGTGGACGATCTGGAGGCGGTTGCCCTCAGGGTCGTTGCAGAAGGCGGTCTGCATCGCGGGCTTGTCGACGGTTGTGTCGGCTTCAAACTGCGCCCCGAGATGCTCCAGGTCGGCGCGGGCGACGGCGCAGTCGTCGACGTGGAAGGCGACGTGGCAGACGTACCGCTGCCGGGTGGCCGACTCGCCCGGGGGACGGCCAATGATCTCGATCGCCGTGCCGTTCTCGTCGGCCAGGAAGTAGCCCGGCGGCGAGCTCGCGCTGTGATCCACGGCGACCCGGAGGCCGAACGCCGCCACGTAGAAATCCTTCAGGGACGCGGGGTCGGCCGCGTAGATTGCGAAGTGTTCCAGGGTCGGCATGGGGGCGGTCTCTTCAGGGTTGCGAGTCGGCCAGGGCGACGACGACCGCCCATTCCGCGGGGGTGACGCGCTGGATCGACAAGCGGCTGCCTTTGCGGAGGAGTTCCATGCTCGCCAGATCGGGCTCCGACCGCAAGCGAGCGAGTTCCAAGGGGGGGTCGATCGGGCGGACGGCCTGGATGGCGACCTGGAACCAGACGGGGGAGGCCGGGTCGCCCCTGGGGTCGTGGTGCTCGGCGGCCGGGTCGAAGGCGGTCGGGTCGGGGTGGCCAGCCTCGAGGACCTCGGCGATCCCGGCGACGGCCGGCGGGCGGGCGTTGGAGTGGAAGAACAGGACGCCGTCGCCCACGGCCACCTCGTCGCGGAGGAAGTTCCGCGCCTGGTAGTTGCGGACACCGTCCCAGCCGGTGGTCCGGCCGGGGCAGGCCATCAGGTCGGCGAACGAGAAGCAGTCGGGCTCGGATTTGAACAGCCAGTAGGCCATGAAGTCAGCGCCCGATACCCGGGCGCACGCCGGGGTTGTCCAGGCTTGAGGTGCCCGGCAGGAGGATGACCCCTTCCGGGCCACGGCCCACGAAGGTCGGCACGCCCACGCCCCCGAACCAGCCTTTAAGGGAGTCCCACTGCTGCGTCCGCAGGTAGGCGGGGATGTCGTTCTCATTCGCGGGGATGTGGATGATCCCGAAGGAGCGCATCCCGATGGTGTGCGCCGGCGCCAGCTCGATCTTGCCCTGGCCGTCCTCCAGCCATGCCGAGCAGATCAGGTTGGTCGTCTGCATGGTCTGCGTCCCCGGGCCGCCGCGGAAGGCGCCGAACTGCTGGAGTTGCAGCTCGCCACCGGGCTGCTCCTCGACGTTGATGACCAGGTGGACGGGCTCGTTCTGGGCGATGGTGACGCCCACCGCGGCGAGGTTCTGCCCGACCTGAGCCGCCAGGCCCCGGCGGAAGCCATCCGGGTC
>JAABUQ010010305.1_pt1 | contig 12289 bp, 11 predicted proteins | sample 5560001 | NCBI WGS metagenome assembly JAABUQ01 (sample SAMN10711888, study PRJNA513371) | rock metagenome | isolation source: Antarctica rocks | place: Antarctica: Victoria Land, Finger Mt nord | collected 2015-12-18
GCGATCCTCGGTGATGAGCATCTACGAAGTCAGCGCGATCGAGGCCGGCACCGGCTTCCTCGCCCGCGACCTGATCCGAGGCGGCGAGCCGGTGCGGGTATCAGAGCGCAGCGCCTCGCGGACGCTGAAGCAGTGGGACAAGATCGGCGCGCGGGTTGTCATCGTAGGCGCGAAGCACGTGCTGTCGGGTGGGGTGCTCTCGTTCACGATGGAGGCCGCCGATGCGCTCATGGCGGGGTTGCGGCGCGCCGAAGGCAAGCGCAGCTCCCGCGCTAGGCTCGCGCTGGACGACGACAAGCTGCGCGGGCTCGCCTCGCTTATCAGCACCGTCTGGCTGTTCGACGTGGTGCCGCGGGCGATGGGGATGACCATCGTGCCGAGCCTGCACAACAGCGACGGCGAGGAGGTCGTGTTCCACAAGGTCCGGTTCCCGTTCGCGCGCGGGGTCACCCAGGCCGTCGTCGCGGAACGGCTCGGTGCCGTGGCGGAACTCAACAGGGAGAACGACCGGTTCTGGAACTGGCTCGGGACCAAACCCCGCCCCGGGTCGGGAAAGAGCGCGGGTCATCTTGCCTGGGGCGTGTCGATGCAGGACGGCACGCCCGTGCTGGGCAATGTCGAGCTGAAAGGCCGCGCGCTGGTTCTTGCGGTCACTTCAGCCGAGCGCGCACGGCGTGGGACCGCGCTGCTGGAGCAGGCGCTTGGGCCGTTGGTCGGCGCGCCGCTAACCGAGATCGAAACGGTCGAGCAGGCGATGGCGGCGCGGCGCGATGCACCGCACGAACCGGAACCGGCCATCGCGCCCGAGATCGCCACCCCGCTCGTTCACGCCATGCTCGATCGCCAGTACCGCGCCACGCTCGACGAACCCGTCGGCATGCTGGGCGATGTCACCCCGCGCGCGGCCGCCCGGACCGCGGCCGGACGCGAACGCCTATCGACTTGGCTCAAGCATCTGGAGAACCGGTCCGGCAACCAACCGGACCCGAACGACCCCATGGCGACCTACGACTTCACCTGGATCTGGCGCGAACTCGGGATCGAGAAACTGCGGCGCTAGGAGCGCCCGCGATTGGCCGCGCGGCTACGGTTCCGACCACCCGCGCGCCTACCGTGAATCCGTGTCCGAATAATGCACAGAGGCCTACAGGCCCGGCCCGTTCAGGCGAACAGGTCGCGCATCGCCCGCAGCCGGAAGGCGTTGGACCAACGACGCCGGCGATGTTCGGCCCCGTCGTGGAGCATGTGGCAGCGCTGGCAGAGCGCCGCGAGGTTGCGCGACCGGTTGTCGCCGGGATCATGGTTGAGGTGCGCGCTGGCGAGGACCACGCGGGTAGAGAACAGTCGCGAGGGCGGACCGATACCAGCGAGTCCTGGTTGATCGATCGACAGCTCGGCAGGAGCCGGGAGGCGGCGTGCCCGCCTACCCCGGCCGTCACGCCAGGTGACGCCATCCTCGTCCCACCAGGTCCCATCGCCGAGGTGCAGCACGCTGCGGCCGTGCGGGCGGCTGCAATGTTCGCAACGCCCTTTTGCGCGCCGGAACCGGATCAAGTTGGATAGTTCGGGCCAGTCAATCGGGTAAAACCAGCGCTGTTCGGAGGCAATCGGCATGACGATTCTATGAGTCAGCCGGACGAAGAACGAAAGAGGAAAGATGCCATCCGCTCACTTGATGGCGAGGCGTGCTGACGAGCTTTTTCGGCGGACTGCGTTAGGCGCGACGCCGTGGTCGACTTAGCCTGTTTCCTAAGCTCGCTTACACTTTTCCATGTACGACTTGCGAGGCTTGCCGTGCAGCCCGTTCGTATCCGCTGACCTGGAGCAAGCGAGCGACTTTGCCGTGCGCGGCTGCTGGGTCTGAGCCCCTCCAGTTTGCGCTGGCGGCACCATCTTCGAAGTAGCCGGAAGGGGCTTCGCGGCAGAGTGAGCTTGCATCGCGGCAATCCGGTCGCGCAAGGTCGGCTTTCCCACCTGAGGAGTCTGAGCCAGGGCAGCCGTCGAAAGGAGCACCGTTAGCACGATCGTCGTAACAGGAAAGCGAAGCATGCAAATCATCCTTTAGGAAGGTCCGAAGTGTGAGCAAGCAACAATCGGGATTGCTATCAAGTACACATCTCAGTTGGGGCAAGAGCGGTTCCGGCCGCTAGAGCGGTGGTGGGCAGGAGCAGGCTCCGTCGCGTGGGTCCGTGGTTGTAGTTCCTCATGAAACCTTCCCGAAGCGGAGTGTCCCGGTACCCGCCAAAAGGGGTCCGCCAAGGATGGACCCGCGGCGGAGTAGTGGGGAGCTAGATGCTGTACCACGCATGTCAGAACCGAATACGGATACCCGCGGAGTAGACCGCGTCTTCGTAGCGAACATCGCGCGGATAAATGGGCGAGCCATAGTAATCCCGGAAGGGCTTGCGCAGCACATTGGTCGCGTCCGCGGTAAGAGTGAAATGGTCGGTCAGCTGATAGGACGCCGAAATATCGAGCCTCGAAATAGCGTCGTTGTACTCCCGCGATTGCAGTCCGCCGCCGCCGCCGCCCGAAGACGTGTAGTTGGTGATGTAACGGCTACGCCAGTTATAGGCGGCGCGGACGGAGATGCGGTCCTTCTCGTAAAAGCCGATGAGATTGTAGCTGTACTTCGAAACTCCGGGGAACTCACCGCTGGTGACCGGCACTCCGGGAACCGAGAAGGATTCGGTTCCCTTGATATAGGTCCCATTGATCTGGGTGCCGAACCCGTCGAACGGCTGCGGGAGGAAGTTAAAGAACGTCGTGAAGCTCGCCTCCAGACCCTTCAGCGTCCCCGATCCGGCACTGTACGGACGGCTGATCCGGGCATTCTGCCCGTTGAACGTTTCCGCCGTTGAGAAATTCGTCACGAAGCCGTTCACGTCACGATAGAAACCCGCGAACGTAATAGAGCTGGTCGGATTGAGGTAATATTCCAACGAAGCATCGTAGTTCTTCGACCGGACGGGCGTGAGGCTGGGATTGCCGCCGCTACCGCTCACTTCGAAACCGGACCCCGCGCTCGCGATCACGACAGACGGATTCAAGGCATTGAAATCCGGCCTGGTGACGGTTTTGCTGAACGCTAGCCGCAGCTGGAGCTTGTCGGTGAACCGGACCCGCGCGCTGGCGCTCGGCAAATAGTCGTCATAGAATTGCTTACCGTTGATCGGCGCGAGAACGCCGTTCACCTGACTGGTGCCGACAAGGCTATTATTTGTCCTAACATAGCGAACCCCCACGAGGCCATCTACCCGGAGGTCTCCGATCGGAAACTGATAGCCAGCCTGCGCATAAGCCGTCTTGGTTCTTTCCGTTGCCCGGTAAGCCGCCAGCGGATTGTACGGCGGCGGGGCGGTGCTGCCAAAAACCAGGTTCCGCAGCGCGTCGAGGTTGTCGCGGATCCCTTCAAAGGAAGAGGTAAGCCACTGGCGTTGCTGTTGATACGGCGAACCGACGAAGCCCGCCTGAACTACCTTGGCTTGATTGGCACCGGGCAGGTTCGAGAACAAGGTCGTCGCAGCCGTGCCCTGACGCCGGTCCCCTTGCTGATAATCCGCCACTCGATCAGAGTAGCGCAGCCCGACATCGACGTGGCTGATGAAGAAGTCGCTGAGGTCATAACGCGCGTCGATTCGCGCCTGCTTCGAATCGCCACTCGACCTTGAACGCCCGTCGTACATGTTGTCGAACGCATAGCTGTCCGGACTGAGCAGGTCGACATTGGTGTATTGGTAGTCCACTCCGCCCGCGGCATTGAAATTGTTCACCTGCACGCGCGGAGGCGTAAGAAACCGGGTATCAATGTTGACGTCGGTCGAACTGGCGGTTGAGCGCGTGTAGGCGAACTCAGCAGTCGCCTTCAGGTTTCCGGCCCTGAAATTACCGCCAACCGCGCCCTGAAACGTATCAGACCTACTCACGTTGGTGATCTTTGCGGGCCCATTGAGGTTTACCAGCGTGGCGGTCAGGCTTCGGGCCGTTTCTCCCGTCGGGATCAGGGTGACGTTTTCGAGCGTAGCGACGTTGCCGAGGTACGAGCCGAGGAAGTCGGGGTCGCCCTTGTTGCGGTAGCCCTCGTACAGACCATCGACGTAGAGATCGAAGTTGTCCGATGGCTTCCACTGATAGGACGCGTTTACCGCTGGTCGCTGGCGCTCACCGCGGTTGTAATAGATGCCGAGAAAGTTGGAGTAGCTGAAGGCCCGGCCTACGGAGGCCGGCGTGACGACCTGATTCGAGCCGACTGGGATCTGGTTCGAGTCGAACCTGGTCGCGTCGAAATAATGCCGCCGCGTATAGGAGACATTTAGCAGTAGTCCCATTTCGCCGAGCGATGTGTTCCAGCGGTCGCTGATCAACAGATTCGCAATGGGATCGAACTTCTTCGCCTGACTCGCATAGGTCGCGCGAGCGCCGCCGGAGATCGTCAATCCCTTAAAGTCGAGGGGTCGCCGCAACCGGATGTTCACCAGCCCCGCAACCCCGCCTTCGATCAAGTCGGCGCTCGTGCTCTTGTACACATCGATCCCAGCAAGCGCGTCGGCCGGAAAATCCTGGATTGCGACCCGGCGTCCCGTCGTCGTGAAAATCTCACGCCCGTTCACTGTGGTGACGAAGGTAGACAAGCCGCGAATGAGCACGTTGCTGGCTTCGCCCGAGCCGCGTTCGACCTGGACGCCGGTCACTCGCGCCAACGCCTCGGCAGCGTTGTTGTCGGGGAGCTTGCCAATATCCTCCGCCACGATCGAGTCGACTACTTGATCGCTGTTGCGTTTGATCGTCTGGGCGGTGCTGAGACTGCTTCGGATGCCGGTCACGACGATGTCGTCGGCCGCAACTCCGGCGTCGGGCGCGCTGGGCACCTGGTTCTGGCCGGACGCGCGAGGCGACGCGGCTGCATTGTCCTGCGCGACCGTCGACTGCGGAGGGGCCACGCCGGCAACCGTTTGCGCGGTCGCAGGTGAGATGTCATTCGCCGGAGCGGTCCTGTCGACCCCGGATACGGCGGGAACAGAGAGCTTCGCGTTCGCTGACGTCGCGTGAGCCAGAGCCAAGGCGGAAGCGCCAAGGGCCAGAGTTCTCAAACCTTTCATCATCACCTCCCCAGATAAACAGGTCTTTTTGCCCGTCTCAGGAATGAAGCTACCAGAAAAAAATAAATCCGACAATATCCTCAGACGACCTTTTCGTCTCGTCATGCAGCGTTCGTCAGATCCAGTTTAGGCAAGGTCAGAATGGTATCAGGAAGCTCTGCCCCGCCCTCAAATATGCAATTTAGGCGTGAGGTTGCGTCACGAACACAAGCAGGGCACAACATGAAAAACCCGAGTTAAGGGTTACCGGGAGGACGAGGATGCATGATCGAAGAGAGGTTTTGACGGTCGGCACGGCCGCTACCCTGTTAAGCGGAGCAGGCATCATGCTCGGCGGTGCCGCCCCCGTGCCCACGACCGCACCGGGCTGGTCGGCTGGAACCGGTCATGGACAGAGCTTCCCACCGTCACGCTCGGCTTACGGCTGGACCGTCCCGCGACCGATGTATTGGAGCTTCGACGACCCTAATCCGGTTATCGACGTCGCCGGCCTGCGTGTCAGCTTCAACGTTGCTACCCTCGGCCCGATCGAGGCCAGCTTCGGTCTTGCTCGCGAAGGGCTTACCGTGCGGAACGAGGGTGGCCGCTGGGTAGTCGAAGCGGCTTCGCTCGCCTGGCCCGGCCAGCATGAAAAGGCACCGGGCACGCTCCGCGCGGAATTCGTGACCGAAGGCGACGTTACCATCGTTCATATCCAAGCTAAGGCGATGGAAGACGTGCGGGCGGTGAAGATGACACTGCACGACCTGCCGCCTGGGCGTCTTTTCCAGACGGGCTGGCAGGTCGTTGAGAACGGAGCGCTCGTCGACGAGTTCGGCGTCGTTTACAACTACCCAGTCTATACAGGCGGTTCGCCCGTGTGGCTGCTTGGCAGCGCCGCAAAGGGCATGGCGTTCGCCTCAATGGATTTGACCGCCATGCCGCGGCGCTGCGCTGCGCGCGCACGCGGCGGCAAGGTCCAGGTGGAACTGATCGCAGAAGCGAATGCCAGGACGCTGGGGCCCAGCTTTGCGCCGCCGCCCTGGCGGATTACTCGCGGCAGTTCGTTGCAACAGGCGATCGACGATCGCTGCGCGATGCTCGAACGCGTCGCGGGACTCAAGCGCTGGGAGGACCGCTCGGACATGCCCGGTTGGGCACGCGACATCGATCTCGTCGTCACGCTGCATGGCATGCACTGGTCCGGCTACGTCTTCAACGACTTCGCCCGCATGGCCGAGGCGGTGCGCTGGGTAACGAAACGCATCGACGGGCGGCGTGTCCTGTTCTTCTTGGCCGCATGGGATGGTCGCTATTATCGCACTTATGGCGCGAGCCGCGCGGAGCCGGCGATGGGCGGTGCCGATGGGCTCGATCGGTTGGTGAAGCTGATCCATGCTCAGGGCGCACACGTGATGGCGATGTTCGCGGGCAACGTTGTTGACGAGCGCTTGCCAGGTACTGCGGAGATTATCGCCGCGTCCGAGTACCGATCGCTCCCCGACGGCATCGATTCGAGCCCGATGCGCGGGTACTCGGTCGACTGGGCGCAGATTCGCGCGCCGCTCACCGGCCTACACTGGTTGAACTTGGGCGCGCCAGCGTGGCGCGATCACCTGACCCAGCAGATCGCCCTGCTTAACGAACGCCACGGCTTCGACGGAACCTTCATCGACACGCAACCGATCCTTGGCAACGATCGACTGCATGACTCGCTTTCGGGCTTTCGCTATCTCGCGGATACGCTGCGCGAGAAAAAACCCGATCTCCTGATGGCCTCGGAGACTTGGCTTGATCTGTCGCTGCCGTTCATGCCGATGTCGCAGACTCCGAACGGCCCCTACAATTGGTCGGACCGGTATCAGCGCCGCTTTGCTCATCTTTCTTTGGGAGAACCAAGCCGCGGCTCGACGGGTGTTCACGAGGTAGGCTATGTGCCCTACGATCGCGCTGACCTGCTACGCACCTTCACTCTGCCCACCGTATCTTTTGTCGAGCGGACCTGGGAAACAGCGCCACAGGCAGTTGAAGCGATTATTGACGCGGCTAAGCGACGAATGAAAGTGTGATTTGGTCCTGACGAGAGCGGAATGTTTGGTCGTGACGCGGGCAGAATGATGCAGGACAGAAGAATTCTACCATGGTCGACAGGCGGATTCGGGTTAACAGGCCGCACGACACGATCGCGGACGCGCTCGGGGCGGCAATACTTAGCGGCGATCTGGTGCCTGGACAGGTGCTCGATAGTGAAGCCGCCGCAAGCGTCATCCATAATGTTTCGCGTAGCAGCTATCGCGAGGCAATCCGTACGCTCGCCGCGAAGGGCTTGGTGTCCAGTCGACAGAAGGCTGGAACCCGGGTGCTGGATCGTGAACGCTGGAATTTGCTAGACCTCGACGTGCTCCGATGGCTGTTCATTCGAGAGCCCGACGAAAAGGTACTCATTGACCTGTTCGGACTGCGCGGAGCCGTAGAACCCCCCGCAGCCGCACTTGCCGCACGTAACTGGACCGAGGAATCGATCATCCCGTTACGGGCAGCGCTCGATACAATGATAAGCTACTCCCCCGATGATGAAGCCTGGCAGATCGCCGACAAGGCGTTTCACGACTTCATATTTCAGGTTGGAGGCAATGCATTCCTGATATCGCTGTCCTCGGCCATCACCACGGCAGTACGAATGTCGACCCGTTACAAGATGCGCGGCCTTGGTCCCGTGCGTAACTCTACAGTCGATCATCTGCGAGTTTACGAAGCGATCAGCGGGCGTGATCAGGAGCTAGCGAGTGAACGGATGCGCGATCTCGTCGATATCGCGCTCAACGACACATTACGCGAGCGTCGGCGCACGCTTGCCGAGACACCCGCTAACCGCTTCCGTGGTTACGGCGACAAGACTATCGGTGCCACAACCGAACGAGGCCATTGAAACATTCGGGAGGGGGTTAGACCCCAACGCCAGTGTGATGTATAGCGGGCGTCCGCACGCGGCGGCTTTCGATCCCCGTGCCGGACGTTAACCGCTGACGTTGGCAGACTCAGAAGCGCGGCTACACCGCGTAGCTGTCGCCTAATATGCAGCAGGATCGTGAGCAGCGTGGAGTTGGTGCGGGTTCTGACGAGCGCAAAGAAGATCGCGTCGATACGCGCTCACTCCTACCATGAATCTGTGTCCGAGCAATGCACAGGGACCCTTAGCGTTGGAGGAGGCTACTCTTGGCTAGCGTTGGGATCGAAATCTTTTCGGCCGGCTTTGACGAGATCCTGGACTTTTGTAGAGCTATCATCATCGACCTTACTAGCGAGATCGCTGGTTGTGGTCTGTCCCGGATTTTGCTTCTTGATGTCGTCGCTGGGGTCTGCGCCTTCGTTGCTGTTCGGTTCGTCGGCCATAGAAATCTCCTGTCCTGAACCGTTTAACGAGCGAGGATAGTGATGGGGTCCATAGTCGGCTATGGCCGATTGGTTCGTCGCCTTAATCCCGTTGGCCAGCCCATGGCCGGTTGCTGTCAGAAGGCGAACCGAAGCCCAGCTTCGATGCCGTGCGTCCGCAATCCACGAATGCGAACATTGCCGATAAGCGGGGCGGTTAGCGTGGTGCCAGGGGTTGCAAAGTACCGGTAACCGAACGAGGCGGTGACATTGCCCGTAACCGGTCCGCTCAGGCCTGCCATACCTTGATAAGCCAAGACGGTCTTGCTTCCCGTAATCGATCCGAGGCTCGTCTGCGGGGCAATGATCGGCAGGCCAATGGCGCTGACGCCCCGAGCACGGAAGCGCGACACGCCGATGCCGCCACCGAAATAGGGCCGAATTGACCCGAGGCCAAAGGACGGCTCGAAGTACGCATTGACCATCCCGCTCAACGCCGAGACGCGGCCCGTGCCGGCCGCCCTTAGCCCAAACCCCGATGCACTATTGACGGAAGCTGCCCGGTAGCTGCCCTCGATCTCGGCACGGATCGGTCCGAACCGTCGCCCAATGGCTCCAGCCCCAAAATACCCGTCGTCGAGCGTTGCTTCCACTCCGGCGCTTGTGCGGAGCGGTTCGGGCAGGACAAGCCCGCCGCTTAGGGCAATATAGGGCCGCGAGCTGGTATCGTCGGGTACGCTTCCGTTTGATCTGGTCTGACTGAGAGCGGGTGTGGCAATCACCATGCCAACGATTGTTCCGACAACCATCAGCGAGCGCGACATGATCATTTTACGCTCCAATCAGGTTCTTACACTTTTGAAGCAGCGGCACGCCCGTACCGATCGGCTATTTTGTCGATTGGTTGGTTGCGGAGTAGTAGGCGGCAGCGCCGCCAGTCACCACGACGACCTTTGGATCACCAACGCGCCACGCCCGTTCGACATAATAGGCAATCGTCAATTGATCAAGGCTAGCGCTTCCTGACGCCCGCGTGACGCGTTGGAAGCCAGATTCCTCTGGAGTATGATCATGCGCTGCACCGCCCTTGCCACCATCTCGCTGCTGCTGACGACCACAGCTTGTTCGAAAGCCCCGGAGCCCAAGGAGTTTCTGATCAAGGCCATTCGTGGCGACAACTCCGAAACCCAGCTTGGCGCGATGGCTGCTCAGAGGGGCGGCCCTGCCGTGCGTGCCTACGGCCAGACGCTGGTGGCCGACCACACCAAGGCGCGCAAGGAGGCCGAAAGGGTCGCTGTGCGCCATGGGGTCCAACCACCGACCGACCTGCTGCCGGAGGCCAGCGACGAGCAGCAGAAGCTGGCGAAGCTCCAGGGCGCGGACTTCGACAAGGAGTTCGCGAATTATATGGTGAAGGACCACAAGGAGGACGTGTCCGATTTTACCAAGGAGGCGCAAAGCCACGCTCCCGACGACGTGCGCGCGCTTGCACAGGGTGCGTTGCCCGACCTGCAGAAGCACCTCGATATGGCAAAACGCCTGAGCTGAACCGAGCATGTCCGCATCAATCTACGGAGCATCGCGCATTACACCGGTGTAATGTTCGGGTATGATTGGGGGCTTGATCGGTTTGCATGGTCCCCAATCGAGGTCAGGGTCGGCGTAGTTCCTTTGCGCCGGCCCGACACGCTGTTCAGTCGGCCAACACGTCACGACCGTACGACCCGGCCTCCCGCTCGCTTGCCGGGAAGTGTCGGTAGAACGTGGCGAGCGACACGCCGATCGTCTCGGCGATGTCGCGCGGCCGATCCCCGGCCGCGAGCAGCTTGCGCGCCGTTTCGCGTTTCTTGGGCGTCAGGAGCGACTTGCGGCCCCCTTTTCCGCCAGCCGGCCGCAGGCGCGCCGCCGCGAGCCCGGCGATCGTGCGTTCCTTGACCAGCTCGCGCTCCATTTCCGCGATCGAGGCCAGGATATTGAACACCAGCCGGCCCGTCGCGGTGGCGGTATCGATGCCGTCGGTGAGCGAGCGCAGGTCGATGCCGCGCGCGGACAGTTCCCCGGCCAACTCGACCAGTCCCTTCATTGAGCGGCCGAGGCGATCGAGCTTCCAGATCACCAGGCAGTCGCCCGCGCGGGCATGACCAAGCGCGTCGACGAGGCCCGGCCGATCGAGCTTCGCGCCACTCAGCTTGTCCGAGTAGATTTTATCGCAGCCGGCGGCGGTCAGCGCCTGGGCTTGCATCGACAGGTCCTGATCGACCGTCGACACGCGCGCATAGCCGATCAGCATCAGCGGGAGCGCCCGCGCGGTCGATCGAGCGCGCGATGATCGGCGTCGGGCGTCCCGGTTTCCTTCAGCAGGCTTTGCGACGTTGTATCGAGAAGACCAGTGGTGCGGCCAGTATCCCGAGCCGCGTCCATCAAACCGGGCACGCGCGTTTTAAGGAACGTGGCCAGCTCCCCGGCGGGACTTTCACCGGCCTGGCGACCTTGCCCCGCGCGTTGCTGGTCGACGTTGCGGCCAGCGTTGGCGGCGTCATCGAGGATATGATCCGCTGACTGTATCAGTCGCGCCGCTTCGAGTTCGCGCAGGAAATCACCGGTCGTGACGACATGGACGCGATCGGCGATCGTGCCGCCACCGACAAAGCGAGTGTCCCTTACCCATTGGTCCTCGTAGATCAGCACCGCGTGCATCGTCGGGTCGCGTTCCAGATATTCCGATGCGAGCTCCACGGCCGCCCGCTCGCCGCGACCCTTCGACTTAGCCCCGGGATTGACGACCAGGAGCTGCTGATATTCGACGCCGATCGTCGTCGGCAGGACGCGCACAAGATCCTTGTTTTCAAGCACCCAGTCGATCACGGCTTGCGCGCCGGGCTTGGTCGGATCGCGCGTCACCTCCAAGAACACGATGTCGGGTAACACGACTGGCAGGCCGGGTCGCTTGAGCGTGTCTAAGGCGTCAGCAGCCCCCAGCGTGACCAATGGCGAGGCGTCGGTGACGATCAGGCCAAACTCAGGCATTGGCTTTGCTCAGCAGTGCGCGGAGGTAAGCACGGCCACGCGCGCGATGTTCGGCGTTGCTGCCCTCGTCTGGTCCAAGGGCCGGGTAGCGTAACCCGAGCCTTCCAAGCGCGACCAGCACGTCTCCGAAGCTGTCCCAACCCCGGTCTTGCAGGTTGGGCCATGTCAGTTTGCCGGCGGCATAGAGCCGAATGTCGGCATCGTCGCCTTGGCCTTGTGTCGCTTCCATCAGCCCTCTCCTACTAGCATGGCCGATCAACATCATCGGGAACGCCCGCCGCGCGGTCGATCGAGCACCCGTGCTGTTCCTGGCGTCGCTTGTGATCGAGCAGGTACGACAGGAAGCGATCATACCCTTCACGCAGATGCGCGCCATCGGGGCCATCTAAATTGGGGCGAGGAAGCCGCAGCCCAAGCGCGCCCAGGCCATCGAGCACTTGCGCGTAATTCAGCCCGGTCGCCTGCATCACCGCCTTGGAGGTCAGTTCGCCGCGCGAGTAGCGCCCGAGGGTGTCGGCAATTGCGTCGTTCATCGGGCGATCTTTCGACATGCCGGTCAAGCGTTCTCGCAACGTCGTGGTGGACCGATCGCTGTGAGAATGCTATAACGAGAACGGGTTATGAGAACAAGCCGATTCAGGGCGATGGCGACCGGCTGGCGGGCGCTACGGCGTTCTCACCAGACGTTCGTTTGCGAGAACAGGAACGCCGGCGGCTTGCGCCCAGTTGTCGCCGTTCGGCGATGCGTTCGCGATTGCTTGGAAGCCGCGTTCGTTCAGCCTAATGCTGGCGTAGCGAGGAGGGTCGTATGA
>JAABUQ010010306.1_pt1 | contig 12288 bp, 14 predicted proteins | sample 5560001 | NCBI WGS metagenome assembly JAABUQ01 (sample SAMN10711888, study PRJNA513371) | rock metagenome | isolation source: Antarctica rocks | place: Antarctica: Victoria Land, Finger Mt nord | collected 2015-12-18
CGAAGCCGTGTTTTTCGTTTTAAAATCATACGGGTCGCGGCACGCACTTCTGACGTGTTCGAAGACGGCTGCACTTGGTCTACCAGTACGTCACGATGAGGATACTTCATGATCAACCTTGCCAAACACCCCAGTCGCCGAGCCGTCATCGGAAATGTAGCGGGGGCGACGGTCCTTGGATCGCTCCTCTCGGTGGTCGGAACCGCGCCGGCGACCGTCAACGCCAAAGGCGTCTCGGACACCGACATCCTGAACTTTGCGCTGAATCTTGAATATCTCGAAGCGGAGTTCTACAACTATGCCGTCAACGGCAGAGGCATTGGAGCTCTTGGAGTCGACCTGCGCGGTACGGGAACCAGCGGCGCCACCGTTGGCGGCTCGAAGGTTGCGCTGAATGATCCATTGATGGCTGCAACGGCGCAGCAGCTCGCCTATGACGAGCTGACGCACGTTAATTTGCTGCGTAGCGCCCTTGGGAAAGACGCGATTGCCAAGCCGACGATCGACTTAAGTGCTCTCAAACTCGGCTTCCGTAGTCCAGGGGAGTTCTTGACGCTGGCGCGCGCCTTCGAGGACACCGGTGTCAGCGCATACGGTGGCGCAGCACCGCTCATCGCATCAAAAGACACGCTCGGCACGGCCGCTCGGATACTTTCGGCAGAATCGCAACACGCCGGCGTCATACGCTTCATGCTCGTTCAACATGGCGTAACGGTACCGGCGCTCGACTCCTCAGACGTCGTTCCCGGCGCAAACGGAACGAACATCTTCTCGGTAAACAAAGACGCGCTTTCGATCGTGCGCACGCCCGAACAAGTCCTCGCTATCGCGAAGCCCTTCTTTCCAAACGGCCTCAACGGCGCCATCAAATAGGGTCGCCGTTTTGTGATTCAAGGAGATTCCGTCTGCGCGAGATCGGGTCGGTTGCAAGCAATTACACAACGCAACGCGTAGGGCGTTTAGTGACTGAACTCTGTAATCGCTTATTGCCGTTCGCCGCGGCTGATTCTTGTTGTACGCGCTGGGCCGCAACGACGACGGTTTTACACCGTCAATCCCGCGGTTTTGACTCGCGAGAAGGGCGCCTTTTCGAGGCGCGACCATACCTTCAAGACACTCGGAAGCCCCTGCAAGTAGTCGTGAAGGCGTTCCCGGCGCGTTCGACTTCGTCAAAGCGAACGACGTTACGCACCGATGGCGCAACGCTTACCCATCCGCATCGGCCGTATTTCGGGGGTCGGCTCCGACCATGGCCGCGGCGGAGTTCACGAGCCGTATTCCGTGCCTTTTACGGCCAAGGCTGGCGCGCCTCGTGCCCATCGCACCGCGTTCGTTGACACTGTCGATCACCGACGGGCGCACTCCATCGATTCGCACTCCATTCGATACAGCATTTTGGGACGCCAGAACCTAATGGCTGTAGACCGCGTACTGCGCGTCCTGAAGGGGTCATAATCGAGACAGGTAGACCCTGAATTCGGGACGCCCGTGTGTACCTACCCCGAGAGGTAGGGGCGCACGGATCGCATTGCTTAAATGCGCTCGAATGATCAAGAAATAGCGTTCGTCAGTTATCCGGTCACCGACGTCGCGCGCGCGGTCGCATTCTATCGTGATACGATCGGCTTGACGCCCGGTGAATCGTTTGGCGACTCGGTGGTCGAATTTGATATTGGCAACGCCACCTTCGCCGTTGACGCCGAATCGGTCGGCACGCCTGGGACGCAGTTTTCGGCAGCATTCGAAGTCGACGATATTGCGACGATGCGCGCGTCGCTCGCGGAAAAGAACGTACCCGTAACGGAGGTGATGGAGTTCCCTCATCACCGTCTTCGCGCGCGCGGTGAGCTGTGCGAGCGGCTTACAGTCGCGCAGGACAGTAAAACGGCCACGCAAATGCGTCGCCGGGAGCTCGGCTATGTCTGGAGTCTAGTTGACCGGACCGCCTCCACCAACGCTCACCTGACCGCCGCCGCCGATGAATAGTGCACCTACTGGCCCACCGCCGTGAATGCTAGGAACCACAACCATCGCGAACCTCACCACTCGAACGGGAAACCGAAGTAGTCCACTTCGCTGCCGCTCGTCACCGGTGTTTGCCATTGGCGCCGCTTACACGTTATTTCGGGGTTGCGTTCGCGGCGACGGACAGCGCACGAGCCAGAACGTAATCCCGTCGAGGGCGATCGTCTTGCGGCGTGCGGCTTGCGGCGAACGGAGATGGCCCTCGTCGGTGAAGTGGGTTAGCAGCCACACGATGAGCGCGACGACGTCGTCGCGCTTCGACTCGGTCTTGAGCCGATGACGAATCTCCTCAAACAGCGGGGATCGCTGAAGACCCACGGAACCGAACGTATGTTCGCGCCGGAGTGAAATCCTGGTCGAATGTGAGGGGTGATTAGGGCCGCGGGGCGCGATCGTCGATTTGTTCCTCCACCCCGTAAGCGACAACGCCGTATTCAGCGTGGCGCCTCTTGCGCGCCTCAGCAGCCCGCTGGGCTTGTTCCATGGTTCGCTGACTTCTGGCGCGGAGCGTTTCGCCGCTCAGCTCACGCTCTAATTCTCCGCTCTCCTCGTATCGTGTGTGCGAGCGTTCGTGGGCACGCACCGCTTGATCTTCCCAGTCGCTCCACGTCTTATCCGGCACCTCGAAGTCGCCGAGTCCGATGTAACCGAGCCAGTTGTCTTCGCGTCCAATATCGTCGGGTAAACGTGGCACGATTTTGACGTGATAGATCTCGCGCGTTTCGGGGCGAATCTCACAGATCGTGACGTCTTCGTCAAGCTCGATTACCGCCGACGCCATTCCCGGTGAGGATCTCGGAGCACATAACGGGCGAACTTCAATGCGCTTACGACGGCGCATTGACTCCATGGCCTTTCCCGTTTCTCGGTCTTCCATGAACGTCGTTTTTTCGACGGGCTGCGACGTAACGAGCCAGCCGATGACGCGCTGAACTTCAAGTTTATTGGAGCGTGGATTTTGAGGCATTGGTTGAAATGTCTTCCCTTTTCATCAGTCGCCAGCTCGGGTCACGAACGCTACCGGCATAATTCGGCCGCCGTGCGTTTAGGTCCGCCGCGATGAGCGGACACGTCGCCTAGGTGCCGCCCCGCGTACGCGAGGCGAAACGCATGTTGCGCGACGCCGGCTTCGTGTTCGCTCGTCAAGGGAAAGGAGACCACACATTTTGGGTTCATCCGACTGGGGTCAAATATTCGCTCGACGGGGCCGATTCCACGGAGATGCCGAAGGGAACGTGGTTGGAGTTGCAGCGACTGCTGAAGCGCGTGGAGGGCAAGACGTGAAAGTCGTCGTCGAGTTCGAGTACGGACCGCGTAGCGTCGCTGCCACTAGCCCCGACTTCCCAAACGTCGTCGCGATCGGCGAAGACCACGACGACGCATTGATGCGGCTCCGGCGTAGCATCGAAGAGTGGATCGAATGGCATCGGGATCTCGGCGAGCCGCTGAAGGTTCCAAGCGACGATCGTGTGATCGAGATTATCGCCGCATAGCTTTGTCGCGGAATCCTTACGCCGTCGCGAGCGGGCGCAGTCGGGCTCGCTAAACCGTATCCAACCCTCAGAGCACGCTGACGCTCTCGTCCCAACGGTTTCCCGCGCGGATGTAGCGCCGCGCGACTGCAGCGCTTTTCCAGCGGCCGTGCCTCATGATCGCGGCTTCGCCGAAGCCGCCTCGGGCGGCGGCCGTGGCGAACCCGGCACGCAACGAGTGAGCGCCAAAGTCGCCGTCGAGCCCGACGGCGGCGACGCGCGCCTTCACGATCTCGCCGATCGCCCACGGCGAAAGCTTCGCGCCGATCGCGCCGTGCCGATCGATGCTGCGAAAGATGTTCCCCTCGGCGAGCCGTGCCGCGTCGAGCCAGGTTTGCAACGCGCGGACCGGGCACTGCTCGAGCTCGGGCGCAAACGGCACAGCGACCTCTTCTCCTTCCCCCTCCTGATCGCGCTTCGAGCGGCAGATCCCGAGCACGACGCCTTCGCGCTCGAAGTCGAGGTCGCGGAGCTCCAGTGCGGCAAGCTCGCTGCGGCGTAGCGCCGCGGCCCAGCCGACCAGGATCAGCGCGCGATCGCGCAGCCCGCGCAGATCCGTGCCGATCGGCGCCAGCACGGCCAAGAGCGGATCCCGAAGCAGCGCGGTCTTCTGCTGCTGCGCGACGCCCAGCTTGCGGCGATAGCCACGCTCGACGTCCCGGACGACGCCGTGTGCCGTCGGCGACTCGAAGCCCGACGCCTTGTGGTAGATGCCGACGGTCGCGAGCTTGCGGGCGATCGTGGCGGGCCGGCGGCCGCGCGCCGCGAGGTCCGCGACGTAGAGGGCGACCGTTTCCGGGTCGGAGGGGAGGGCGTCGCGGCCGATCGAGGCCGTGAAGGCCCGGAAATCGCGCCAGTCGGCGGCGTAAGCGCGTTCGGTCGCGGGCGCTTTGCTCGCGTCGGCGGCCTCGCGGGCCGCCGCGCGTAACTCAGCGACGACCGCGTCGATCGTCGACTGCAGCGGTTCGAGGTTCGCGAGCGCGAGCTCCCTCATGTTCCGGCCTCCATTGGGGCCTCGTTGTTGCGTCAGAGCAACGATTCCTGGCCCATGAGAGCGATATTCTCGAGGGTCAGAACGAGCTCAGAACGACACCACCTTGACACCATGGTGTATGTTGAGATCATCGAAGGTCTCTCTTTAGAAAGGCCTCCACCATGCGCCGCACCCAGATCTACCTCGACGAAGCCCAGAAACGAGCCCTTCGGCATCTCGCCGCTGAGCGCGATTCGAACATGTCCGACCTCATTCGGGAAGCGGTCGGCCGCATGCTCACGGACGAGGGCGTCGACTGGGGCGCGCGCTTCGACGCCTTCCGGAAACGCATCGAGACGCAGCCAGGGCCTGGGGTCACCGATGAGGACGTGGAGCAGGCCGCCATCGAAGTTGGCGTTGGCCATACACGCCGGCAGCTGGCGACCTCAAACTAAGCGTTGCGCGTCGTCCTCGACACCCAAGTCTGGGTCCGAGGCGCGCTGTCCAAAGACCCCGACGCGATCGGCTCCGTGATTCTTCGTGCCGCGCGAGCCGGGGTCTTTGACTGCGTGGGAAGCGTTGCGCTCGTCGACGAGATCGCAAGGATACTTGAAGCGTCGCACGTTGCACCAAAGACGACGCGCGACGACGCGGTCGCAGCGTTGCAGCTTGCGATCGCGCTGATGCAGCTCGTCGAGATCGAGGGCATCGTCCTCGGCATCGAAGATCCGCACGACAACCACGTGCTCGAAGCTGCGCTCGTCGGCAAAACGGAGCTGATCGTGACCCACGATGGCGACTTTCACGACAAGCTGCCAGCTAAAGTGAGGGACATGCTGAAATGTGCCGGTATTAGCGTCGTCCTTGACTCTGAGTTTTGCGGGCAGCTGCGCGCGGAACCGCTGATGATCAACGTCGAGGTCGACCGCATTGCGGCGTTGCCGTATCTCACCTTGACGCAGCAGAACGATCACGACGACAAATGGACGGCACGCTTCGTCGGGCTCCAGACGCGCAAGAGTAAAGGTGAGATCGAGACGGTCGATCTTGCAGGAGAGGGTGATACGCCAGACGCTGCCGCTGCAAACCTGTACGACGCGTGGCTCACGTGGATTCGCGAGCAGTTGGAGAACGGCGTGCGCATCTTTCCGCCTAAGGTGCACGTATGATCAGGCACGGCGCGCGAAGTCAATGCTCCTCGGTAGACACGCCGACTTTAGGGCACGCTGGGGTCGTCTTCTCGACCCTTGGACCACGACATCTAGCGCTCGGCAAACCCTGGGATTCGAAACAGCCAAGAGAACAGTTTCATGATCTATGGGCGGTGAACGTTCATGTGGCAGGGTTTTACTGAGTCGTAGAATCTTAATTTCATGATCTAGACCGGTTGTCGCTACATGATCTAGACGATCCCTTAGAACTAGCAAGCTCGGCGGCCAAGGTTGTCACCTGTGCATAGGGACCGGACGACGCCGGGCTTCGCACCCGACCGAAACCGTAGCCGGGTTCCCATGGTACCATGGCATCTCAAGTCCTTCGGCAATATTCTGCATGCAAGACGTCTTTCGCACGCGAGCTTCTTACAAAAGGGCTTACCTCGCCATAAGCTTGCGATAACCTCGATCCGTAGATACTGGGTTGTGCGGATACTCGTTATTGAAGACGACATCACCCTCGCTCGAGTCGTACGGCGCGGCTTGCTCAAAACTGGTCACACGGTCGACCTCGAGCACGACGGACGTGAAGGAGAATATCTCGCGGCGGAGCGCTGCTACGAAGCGATCGTGCTCGACATCATGCTTCCGACGAAGGACGGCGTGTCGATCGCCCGCGATCTGCGACGACACGGCGTACGTACGCCGATCCTAATTCTATCGGCACGCGACACAGTGGAAGACACCATCGCCGGCCTGGACGCGGGGGCGGACGACTACCTTCGCAAGCCGTTCGTCTTTGCCGAACTCAACGCACGCTTACGTTCCCTGGCGCGGCGGGAGCCGGTCGCCGCAATGCCGGAGCTAACCGTTGGCGAAGTGACGCTAAATCTGGCTTCGCGGACAGTTATGCGTGCCGGACACGCCGTCGACGCGACGCCCCGCGAGACTGCGTTCCTTGAGTATTTCATGCGGCGCGCGGGGCAGATCGTTACGCGTGCGATGCTTGAAGAGGCGCTGTGGAGCACGGCCGCTACATCGAGTCGAACATCACCCAAGTCTACGTGAGCCGCTTACGGAGCAAGTTACGCCTCGAAGGCCGACCCGACGTACTTCATACGATTCGGGGCGCTGGGTACCGCTTCTGCGGTTGATGCACGGCACGCTGCATGGCCGGATAATCGTCGCGAACTCGGCTGTGCTCTTGATCGCGATGTTTCTCTTCGTCCTCTTGGCGCGCACTGGTCTCGGCGAATTGCAGAGTGAGTTCACCGACGAACGCCTCCGTGTCGCGGCCACTCTCGTCGCATCGAGCGTCGCGGCGACGAAGGATCGCGAACGTCCGGACCTCGCGCTGTTGCCGAAGTTGGGTGTCGATGGCGCGATCCTGGGACCACACGAATCTATCGTTGCCACGAGCGCGCCCCTCCCGTTTCACATCGCTTGGGCCGGAATGCCGCTGGCACAGCCGCAGCTGACGCGCGCTCGATCCGGTCGCGACCGCTTCCGAGTCATACTCTTCCCGCTCGTCGCTCACGGGTTGAAAAGGCTCGGAATCTGCTGGTGGACCGTCGACACGATAAATGATTTCGACCGTCGCATGTCTCTGACGTTCTTGTTAGCGATCCCGGCGATCGTGGGAGCCGCCTTCTTCACCGGCCTGCGCTTGACGCGCGTGACCCTTGCACCCCTGCAAGAACTTACCGGACTCACGAAAACGATCGAGGCGACCGATCTCTCGCGTCGCATCGATACGGTGCCGTCTACCCGCGAGCTTGCGGAGCTGTGCGGCACGTTCAATCGCATGCTCTCACGATTACAATCGGCCTTCGAACGGCAACGGCGCTTCACGGCCGACGTGTCACACGAACTCCGTACGCCGCTCTCGGTCATCATAGCCGAAGCGGACCTCGCGCTGCAGACGCCGTGCAGCGTCGACGAATTGCGAGCGGCGATTGCCGTCATCTTTAACGAAGCGACGGCCATTGAAGGTCTCACGAGTGACCTGCTTGCCGTGGCACGTAACGAAATGCCGGCGGTGCGTCAGTCCGCCGTCAACGAGGTCAGACCGATCCTGGCTCGCGCCGCAGAGCGCCTCGCGACGTTGGCACGAGCGCGGAACGTAACTGTCCGCATCGCCTCGATCGCGTCCTGGCCCATCGGCGTGCGTGGGGATCCGGATGTCATCCTGCAGATCTTCGTGTCGTTACTGCACAATGCGATCAAGTTCTCGGCCGAAGGCGGCTTCGTCGACGTGGCAGTCTACGTGGGAAACGAAATCGTGGGCATCACTCTCGAGGACGGCGGCCCCGGGTTCTCGAGCGACGCGCTTGACCATGCGTTCGAACGGTTCTGGAAAGGCGTTCCATCGCGCAATCGCGATGGATCCGGACTGGGTTTAGCGATCGTGAAATCGCTCGTGGAGACGAGCGGCGGGACAATTCAAATCGGGAACGCTCCGTCAGGCGGTGGCAGCGTTATCGTGAGGTTTCCGGCAGTCGAGGTCGTTACGATGATGCCTTGAACGGTTGAACGAAATCGCCATCGGGTTGGCTCCAAACGATCCACACGTAGCCTGTCTTGCTATCGATGCCGACGGTGTGAACGCTCATGGGAACCGGCATCCGCGCCACGACGACAGGCGGTCCGTTCGACGTCTCCTTGAGTACCGTTACGAGTTCGTTTCCCGCACAGGCGATTGTTCCGGAGACTTGGTCGAGGCTACACTGGTCGATACCGTCTTGGACGGTTTGGCTGGCAAGAAGTTTGCCGGAAGTATCGTAGAGGGAGAGTACGCCATTGGTTCCGGCGACGAGAATGCGGTGCCGTCGCGAGTCGTACTGCAGCGGATGATTGACCCGAAGCTCCGGCGTTTTGATGATGCGCTTGATGGTCAGAGTTTGGGGATCGATCACTGCGATCTGGCCCGGATAAGAGATATTCTGGTAGACGTCGCCCGTGGCCGGATCGACCGAGAGATACTCCGGTTTCCGACCTGGGATGTCGATTGTCGCGATGCTCTTCATCGCCTTAGCGTCGACCACATACACGTGCGTTCCCTCATCTTCATCGGCATAAATGTGGTCGGTCGCGGGATCGAAAGCGATGGCGTCGACCGCGCCATCGACGCTCGCCGAGCGAAGCACTTTAAGGGTGCCCGGGTCCACTTCCGAGACGGTCCGGTCGGTGCCGTTTCCGGTGAAGACGTGACCCGTTGCCGGATCGATCGCGATGCCGTGCATCGGTCCTACGCGCACTTGCCCCGTCACCTTGCCGGTATCCGCATCGACGACAAGCAGCGTTCTGCTGGTGGTATGCGCGGCGTAGATCCGCCGGCGCTGGCTGTCCGCGACGACGTAATCAAAGCCGCTGTAGATCGCGACCGGCTGGGGCGGAGCTGCTGGGATGTACGGCATGATCTGAACGATGACATCGCTCGCTGAACGTTGCCTGAATTTGTCATGCGCGTTCAGGACCGGTTCAGGTTCGTTTGCGACTATCACAACAGCCGCCGTACGTCAGTGGGGAACGACCCGTGTTGGTTCGCATGGCACTGTTGATCCTTGCAATGCTATCGACGATTCCGCGCGCTGTATTCGCGCAAAGCATCCAACCAGCGCCCCCGGGCGCGACGACCGGAACCGCGATCACGGGCTTGCTGCTCGATCAACAAGGTGTGGGCATTCCAGGCGCGCGTGTTACGCTTTTTCGAGCGGCAACGGCCGTCGCAGAGACGCGAACCCGCTCGACCGGCGACTTCTCGTTCAAAGACGTCGCGCCCGGAACCTATTCGATTGCCGTCTCGGCGCCGGGTTACGGCACGACACGTTCCGATAACATCGCGTTGCGGCCCGGCGACAGCAACGCCCGAGTGTCTCTCGTCGTTGAACGCTCGACGACCGCCGATACGCATCTGCGCGAGATCGGTCGCGTCTCCACCTCGCAAAATAGTTCGACCGCCCTCCAGACGACGGCGACGATCACGCGTCGCTTAGACCCCCAAGTGGCACAGAGCGAGAACTTCACGCGAGTCGGCAATGCACTCGAGCAGCTGCCGGGCGTGAACCTCTACAATAAGAATGTGTCTGTCGGAGACGATCTTTATGCCGACATTCGCGGCCTCAAACCGAGCGAAACGCAAACGCTCCTCGACGGGCATCCCATCGGGCCAATCGGCGTCGCTCCGGGTACGAGCGGGACGTTTAACATGCAGGATTCTCCGACGTTCGCTCTGCGGAGCGTTCAGACAACCTACGGCGCCGGTGCCCTCGGCTTATATGGAACGAATACGACGGGCGGCAGCATCGACTTTCAAACGTTCGATCCGATTCCGGGTCACCACGCTTACTTTGAGCAAGGCATCGGCAACCAGGGGAAGACCTCCACGAACCTGCGCGTCCAGGGCGAAGAGGGCAAGGTCGGTTTCGCCGGCGTGTACGCGGTCCAGGGGCTTCACAGTGGCGAATGCCAAACTCAATACGTACACCGTGTCCGCCGTCTACACGCTGCGCAACGCTCTGCTCAAAGCGCGTTACGACTTCTCATCCGCAACGCACCTGACTCTAACCGGTTATTCTGCGACGTCCTACGATGATAAGACCGGAAACGGCGACAACGACGCGAGCACGTACCAAGGCCAGTATTACATCGCACCGACGAACGCCGCAAGCGCGGCATTCTGTCCCGGCGGCGTGACGGTGAAGACCGATCACGGACAATCGTGTCTGAGCCGCTCGCAGTGGGCGACCGCGACCGCCGGCCCGCAAGGCGCCTATCCCGCATTTCAGAACATCGGTAATCAAGATTACCACGCACGCTTAACGACGACGCTCGGAAAGAACAACTTCACCCTCGACGGCTTTCTTGATGCCTACAACCTCATCTACAATCGCAATGCGGCGAGTTACGATGCGACCGCTGGCATCTTCAACGGCGGATTCAATCAGGATATCTTTCACACAAGCGGGGTACTTGCGTCGGACGATATCATTTCCGCGAAAAATCAGTTTGGCTTCGGATACTACGTCCAGCATCAGTTGGTCACCGGTACGGTCTATCAACAACCGGTCCTGGTTGCTCGGCAACCTGCAGCACTCGGTAACGGTAGCGTCTTCATTCGGGACGGCTTTACCCCAGCCGACCGCCTATCGTTCTACACGAACGTTTGGGTGAAAACCAGTACGTCGACGCACGGTTCAACGATCGACCCACGCTTCTCGGTCGTGTTTCGGCCGACGCCGGCCGACGTGGTTCGATTCGGCGTAGCGAAATCGGAAGGCGATCCCGACCCTTCGCTCGCAGGCGGCAACTTGAACACGACGCCGACGAACCTCAACCCGCCCTGCGGCGCCTTCAAAGACAAGACTGGGATGCGTCTCAACGTCGGACAGATTGGCAACGCGAACATTGGGCCCGAGACGGCGACGGATCTGGAAGTCGCATACGCACATCGTTTCAAGGGCGACACAATTCTCAACGTTGACCTATACGACACGAACGAGGCCAATGAGATCTTCAATGCTGAGTTTTCTGCGACGCAGTTTCCCGGAGAGATACCGCCATTTCTCCTACGAGAATATTTCGCGCAAATTCAGAATGTTTGCAGCATCACGCCCACGCTTGACAATCTCAGTCTTTCGCAAGCCTCGAACTATTCTTCAGGACGCTTTCAAGGCATAGAGATCAGCGGGCGCATCCGGATCACACCGCACGTTTTCGCCGACTACAGCTACGATCTCCAATCCGCGAGACAGCTCGGCGTTCCGGTCGCCATCCTGCAATCGAATCCAACGATCATCAACGGTGCGCAACTGCTCGGCATTCCGCTCCACAAGCAGTTCTTTGGAGTCGACTACTCGACCCCCGGCGGAATCGAAACCCGCGTCGATGCCTTTCACCTCGACGATAACAACGGTCTTAATCGCCCGGGGTACACGTTTGCGAACGGCTTCCTTTCGTATTCGGCGCCGACGCGCACGACGTTCACCTTTGGCATGTATAACATGTTCAACAGCGCGGCGGCAATCTACGGGCAGATTGGGCTAGGCATCTTCCGAGCCGAGAACCAGTACGGTACCGACCGGAACTCTTTCGATCAAGGCGTGAAGTACCGTGGGCAAACGCCACGGTCGTTCAGTTTTTCGATCGGCGAAGCCATCTGATCGGGCAAAGCGCGTCATTCCATAACAGTCCACGCACACGCCAGTGTCGGCCAAGCAGTGCGCCCGCCAAGGCGGTGTCGGCGAAGATCGGTAACGTCCGGAAAAGTGTGTAGAGTGGAACGTTCCTAGTCACCTGAGGAACGTCCTGGTCGACGGTCCAATCTCTGCGCATGAAGCGCAAACGAAAGGACCCTATGTCGCTTCCCAACTTGACCTACGAGCAGCGAACGGCGTTTGCCGAACTGCTAGGAACCAAGGACATTGACGTGCTGCGCGAGATGCTGGCGCTGGTCTATGATGCGGCGAATCGGCGCACATCGCGGTAGGGATTCGCATTTCTGCGAACCCCCCGCACAGATCCGAGCGTGCGCAATTCACGCACTCGGCTCTTACCTCGGGTGGGTGGCGACGAACCGTGCGTTCGGCCAGGGATGCAGGATGCG
>JAABUQ010010307.1_pt1 | contig 12283 bp, 12 predicted proteins | sample 5560001 | NCBI WGS metagenome assembly JAABUQ01 (sample SAMN10711888, study PRJNA513371) | rock metagenome | isolation source: Antarctica rocks | place: Antarctica: Victoria Land, Finger Mt nord | collected 2015-12-18
GCCGCCTTCCAAACCCTGCTCGGACTCGGCGCCCTCCACCATCCCAACACCTACAACCAGATCACACGGCGTGACCAGGCCGCAGCCTGAGCCAACCGGATACGCACGCGGCGGTCAATGGGACCACGTGCCCCCGCCGGGCCAGGGCGGCATGCCCGGCCCGCACGAAGCGTGGGGTCCCGGGACGCGGATCCCGGCGCTGACGATCTCCCCACGACTGCGCGGCGACTTCGTAGTCGACCACCGCCAACACGACACCACTTCGATTCTGGCGACGATCGAGCACCGCTTCGCGCTTGCCCCGCTGGGCTCCCGCGACGCACACGTAAGCGACCTGGCGAGCGTGTTCGCTGCGCCGAGCCGGCGCCGCGCGCTACCGCCGCCACCACCGCATGCCCCGAGGACACGCCCGGGCCGCTCGCCTGGTCCCGTGTCCGATTGGCCCGAGGCCAAGCGCGTGCTGATCGTCCGGGGACGTGGTCTTCAACGTCGCGCTCCTGAACGGCCGTGTCGGCTTGCGCGAGCCCTGGGGTGCTGACCGTCGACCCCGCGCGCAACCGCGAGCCTTGCCCCGCTTGAGTCGAGGCCGGCCTTAACGAAGCGGGCTCACACGCCTGCCATCTCCCGAACCTGGGTGAGCCGGATGTGGTTGCCCGAGGGATCGCGGAACGACGAGTCGATCCCGTATGGGCGCTCCTCGGGCTGCTCGACGAACTCGACCCCGCGGCCCTTGAGCTCTTCGTACGAGGCATGACAGTCCTCGGTCGCGAGGAAGATCGTTCCCGCAAAGCCCTTCGCCATGAGGCTCCGCACCTGCTCGGCGCTCTCCGGGTCCATCACCGGCGGGCCCGGTATGGACATGAGGACGATCGCTACGTCGGGCTGGCCGACCGGTCCGACGGCGAGCCAGCGGAAGTCCCCCATCTCGGGGAGCGTCACGTCGGCGCGTACCTCCATGCCGAGCTTCTCGCTGTAGAAGGCGAGCGCCTCGTCCTGGTCCTGCACCCACAACTGCGCGTTGGCGAGCCTGATCATCGGATTGCTCCTGAGTCGATGGACTGGTCTCAGCGAGGCTAGGTCGGCGGCGCTCTGTTGTCTTCTCGAAACGTGCGGTGTTGCGGGCGGCCGTGGGCGCGCAGTACGCACGCCGGGATCAGCGCATGCTGGGCGGCCGGGGGGAACGACAGGCGGTAGGCGGTCGGGGACACGCCGTGGTTGCGCTTGAAGCTGGCGGTGAACGAGCCGACGCTCCGCAGGCCGACGGAGAAGCAGATGTCGACGATCGAGCGATCGGTGCTCCGCAGCAGCGCACCGGCACGCTCGAGGCGCCGAGTGAGCAGGTAGGCGTGTGGGGACTCGCCGAACGCGCGGCGGAACTCGCGGCTGAAGTGAGCGCGCGAGAGCCCGGCGGCGCCGGCCAGGTCATCCACTTCCAGCGGCTCGAAGTAGCGAGCGTCGGCCAGGTCCTTGGCGCGAAGCAGGTGGCGGGCGGTCGGAGCGAAAACCATGCGGCGCAGTATCGGCGTCGATCGGCTCGGTCAGCTTCGCTCGTACGGCGCGTAGCGGTGGTGCAGCATCAGGTCGTTGCCGTCCGGGTCGCGGAGGAACGCCATGTGGCATACGCCCGTGTCCAGCGTCTCGCCGGCGAAGGCCACGCCCTTGGCCTCGAGCTCGGCCCGCGCCGCCGCCACGTCGTCGACGTGGAGGGCGGGATGGGCGTTCCGCTGCGGCGTGAACTCCATGCCGAGCCGCTCGGGCTCCCAGATGCCGAAGCACGTGTCGCCGAGCCAGAACTCGAATCTCCCGTGCTCGTCGGGCCGCAGCCCCAGCGTGTCGACGTAGAAGGCACGTGAGCGTTCGGAGTCTTGCGAGGGGATGGCGACGAAGTCGAGCTTGGTGATCATGTGCAGAGCGTAATGGCCGGTCGATCCCGACGCTGCTCGCTCCTCCAGGACCGCCGATCGAGCTCGCCCATGCACAGGCCGAGCGGCGCTTTCTCGAGCGCCGCCTCGCCGAGCTCTGACGCGCCGGCCACGGATCGGTGCCCCGCGCTGCGCAGGCCTTTCTGGCATCCCGGCCGTCCCTCGGGTTGCGAAGATGTCCGCGGAATGAGCCACCCCGAGCCGATCTCCCGCACGTATCGCTTCGCGATGGCGGTGTTCTCGCCGATCGTGCGCTGGTGGGGTCGGCTCGAGGTCTCCGGGACCGAGCATGTGCCGAGCGCGGGCGCGGTGCTGCTCGCGGGCAACCACGACTCCTACTGGGATCCGATCGCGATCGGCATCGCGGCGCTGGGCCGCCGTCAGATCCGCGCCCTGGCCAAGTCGTCCCTGTGGGAGGTGCGGGGGCTGGCTCCGATCCTCGACGGCATGGGGCAGATCCCCATCGACCGGGGCGTGGGGGACGCTCGCGCGCTCGACCGGGCGGTCCTCGAGCTGCGCCGGGGCGCCTGCATCGGGGTCTTCCCCGAGGGCACGAGGTCGCGCGGGCGGACGCTGCGGGCCCGCAGCGGTTTCGGTCGCCTGGCCGAGTCCGTGCCCGAGGCGCAGGTCGTGTGCTGCACGGTCGAGGGCACGCTCGACGTGGCGCGCTTCCCGAGGCGCCCGCGGATCCGGGTGCGGTTCTTCCCCCCGGCCGCCGGCGGCCTGAACCAGGGCGAGAGTGCCGCCGAGCTCGCCGTCCGCCTGCTCGCGGAGATCCGCGGCTACGCGCCCATCGCGGCCGTCGGGCGCGGCCGCACCTAGCGGGCCGGGGCCAGCGCTCGCACGGCGCGGGCGACCCAGTCCTCCTCGTGCTCGGCCAAAAGGAGCCGGTATGGGCGCCCGGATAGACCGCGTAGGTGTGCGGCACGCGAGCCCGCAAGAGCTCCCGGTGCAGGGCCTCGTTCTCGGGCAGGAAGTGCGGGTCGGCGTCGCCGACGTAGAACGAGAACGCGAAGGGCTGGCCGGAATCCGCGAGGAGCTTGGCCGCGCGCACGTAGGAGTGGACGCTGGCGGCGCTGTCGGCTTCGGCGGAGCCGAGCGGGAGCGGCGCGTCGCCGACGGGGTTCGTCGGGTGAAAGTATCCGCTCCAGGACTGGATGACCGAGAAGCTGTGCGGATGCCGGATGCCGATGATGGTGGCTCCATAGCCCCCGGCGGAGACGCCGATGAGCGCCCGGCCCCGACGGTCGGCGATCGTCCGGTAGCTCCGGTCGACGTGGGCGACGAGCTCGCGGGCGATCGCCGTCTCCCAGTTGCGTCCGGGCCTCCAGTCGTGCCACTCGGGGTCGGGGTCGTCGCGGCGAGCACCTTGAGGAGAGACCACGATGGCGGGACGCCCGGCGCCCTCGGCGTCCCGGGCCCAGTCCGCGGCGCCCATGCTCCGGTAGCTCAGCGGGCCGGCGGGCAGCCCGTGCAGCGCGTAGATGACCGGGTAGCGCCTGGAGCCCGAGTCGTAGCCGGCCGGGAGATAGACCGCGTAGTGCTCGCGGTCACCGATCGCCCGGGAGGGGAAAGGAGGCATCGACCATGCGCGCCGGTGCGGCGGCGGGGTGCCGCCCGGCCCGCGTGGATGCGTTCGAGCTCGCGCCGCAACCGGCGAGCGGGATCGCCGCGAGCGCGCAGGCCAGCAGCCGACGGGTCATCGCCGCTTCGTCAGGCGGCGCGCGGAGGGGGCACGATGGCGTCGAGCGCGGCGAGGTCCTCCGCGCTCGGCGACCACCTCGCCGCGTGGGCGTTGGCCTGCACCTGCTCCGGCTTGGTGGCGCCCGCGATCACCGAAGCGACGGCAGGCTGCGCCGCCAGGCCGCCGATCGCCACGTCGATCATCTCGAGCCCGCGGTCACGGGCGAACTCGGCGAGCGCCTCGAGGCGCGCGAACGTCTCGGCGTCGGTCACGTCGCCCCGCCCGTGCAGGCGGGTTCCCGCGGGCGCCTCCACGCCGCGGCGGTACTTGCCGGTCAGCAGCCCGCTCGCCAGCGGGAAGTAGGGGAGCACGCCGACGCCCAGACGCCGGCACTCGGGCACCACCTCGCGCTCGATCTCCCGCTCGAGCAGGCTGTACTCGTTCTGGAGGCTGACGAACCCCGAGAAGCCCTCACGCTCGGCGATCTCCGCGGCCTCGGCGAGCTGGGCCGCGGAGAAGTTCGAGCACCCGACGCAGCGCACGGTGCCCTCGCGGACCAGCTCGTCGAGGGCGGCGAGGGTCTCCTCGATCGGCGTCACCCCGTCCGGCGCGTGGTACTGGTAGAGGTCGATCGTGTCGACCCGCAGGCGGCGCAGCGACGCCTCCACCGCCTGGCGGACGTAGGCGGCCGACCCGCGCGGGCCCGCCGGCTCGCCGTTCGCTCCCTTCATGTCCATGCCGAACTTGGTGGCGAGCACCACCTCGTCGCGGCGGCCCGCGAGGGCCTGGCCGAGCAGCTCCTCGCTGCCGCCCTGCCCGCCGTAGATATCGGCGGTGTCGAAGAAGCTCACGCCGGCCGCGAGGGCGGCGTCGACGACCGCGCGGGTGCCCTCGAGGTCGACCCGGCCGCCGAAGTTGTTGCAGCCCAGACCGACCGTGGTGACCCGCAGGTCCCCGAGGGTGCGGTGCGTCGGACCGGGCATGCGCACTACGGTAGTGAAAGCCCGAGCTCCGGCTCCCTCATTCGAGGGAGAACGCCTCGGCGATCAGCTCGTAGGAGCGCCGGCGCGCCTCGTGCCCGTAGGTGATGGTGACGACGATCACCTCTTGGCGCCGTAGTCGCGCGCGAGCTGATCGACGCCGAGGCGCACCTTCCCGGGCGCCCCGACGATCGCCCGGCGCCGGCGCCCCGGCTCAGATCCGGCCGACCGGTCTCCTTCGGCGAGGAAGCGCAGCGCCTTCTCGACGGGCGGAACGGCGATGAGCTGGCCGCGACGCAGGAGCGAGAAGGTCATGCGGCTGCTTGCGGCGAGCGCCTCGGCCTCCTCGTCGCTCGCGGCGCAGATCACCCAGGCGGCTACCGCCACCCGCGGGGCGCTGAGCCCGCGTGAGGGCGTGAAGCGCTCGTGGTAGCTCGCGGCGATCTCCGCCCCGTCGGGGTTGATGAAGTCCGCGAGGGCGTAGGGGAGGCCGAGCTGCGCCGCCCAGACGGCGCTCTGCTGCGAGGAGCCGAGCAGCCAGGGCTCCGGCGCCTCCGGGCGACCGGGAAGGATGCCGCCGAGGCGCGCGAACGGATGGTCGGAGGGAAGCTCGTCGTCGAGGTAGGCGAGCAGCTCGGCGAGGAGCTGCGGGAAGTCGTCCGGGGCCGTCTGGCGGCGGTCGCGCTGCAGCGCGAAGGTGGTCAGCGGATCGGTGCCCGCCGCGCGACCGAGGCCGAGGTCCATCCGGCCGGGGAAGAGGCCGGCGAGCATGCTGAAGGTCTCCGCCACCTTGAAGGGGCTGTAGTGGGGCAGCATCACGCCTCCGCTGCCGACGCGCAGGCGGGAGGTCGCAGCGGCGACGGGACCGATCAGCGCCTCGGGGCTCGGGCTGGCGAGCATGGGGCCGCCGTGGTGCTCGGCGATCCAATAGCGCTCATAGCCGAGCTCGGTCGGCGAGGCGCGCGAGGTCCACCGTGTTGCGCAGGGCATCGCCGCCGGTCGACCCCTCGGAGATGGGCGACTGGTCGAGGACGCTCAGGCGCAGGGGATCACTCATCGCGTGCTCTCCTCATCGCGAGCACGATAGGCGGGCGCGCGACGTCGGAATGCGCCGAGCCGCGATGGGGTAGGGCAAGCTTGAGCATGGCGAGCACAGCAAGAGAACCGCGACGGCGCGCGCAGGGTCGGCCGACCGCGGCCACCCGTGAGGCGGCGGCGGAGCGGCGGGAGAGTGCGGAGGACGCCGGCGGACTGCGTGGGCTGATCGCGCGCCGCGGAGGGCAGTGGTCGGTCGAGGTGGAGGACGGCCTTCTGCGCCGCACCCAGCGCCCGCTGTGGAACTTCGTGATGGACCACTACTTCCGCATGGAGGTCGAGGGCTGGCACCGGCTGCCCGAGCCGCCCGCGATGCTCATCGGGATCCACGCCAGCGGCCTGCTGCCCATCGACGCCTACCTCACCGGCTTCCAATGGGACCGGCGCTTTGGCAGCGAGCGTCCACTGCACGGCACCTCGCACGACATGCTCATGGCGCTGCCCGGGATCGGCGACTACCTGCGCAAGCTGGGCGGCCTCCCGGCCGCCCCCGACTCCATCACCGCGGCCCTCGCCGCTGGGCACGACGTGATCATCTGGCCGGGAGGCGACCTCGACGCCCTGCGTCCGTGGCGCGAGCGCGACCGGGTGGTCCTCGGTGGTCGCCACGGCTTCGTCAAGCAGGCCATCCGCTCCGCCGTGCCCATCGTCCCCGTGGCCACCATCGGCGGCTCGGACACGCTGATCCAGCTCGCCGACGGCAAGGCGATCGCCAAGCGGTTGCGCCTCGACAAGCTCTTGCGCGCCAACGCGTTCCCGATCGCCCTCGGCTTTCCCCTCGGCCTGGCCCCGGGGATCGTGCCGCAGATCCCTCTGCCCGCGAAGATCCGCACCGAGTTCCTCGATCCCATCGAGCTCGACACCGACCCCGAGCGGGCCGAGGACAAGCGCTACGTCGCGATCAAGTACCGCGAGGTCGAGCGAAAGCTCCAGGCCGGCGTGGACCGGCTGGCCCGGCGGCGGAGCTTCCCCGTCCTCGGCTGAGGAGGGCGCGATGAAGGCTTGCGTCACTGGGGCGACCGGCTTCCTCGGCGGCCACGTCGTGCGGCTCCTCGCCGAGCGCGGCGATGAGGTTCGCGTCTCCTACCGCGACCCCGAGCGGCTCGAGCGGCTGGCCGGGCTCGAGGTCAAGCCGGTCAAGGCGGACATCCTCGATCGCGCCGGCATGCGCCGCGCCCTGCGAGGCACCGAGCTGGCGTTCCACACCGCCGGCTTCGTGGGCTCGCGACCCGCCGACCGGGTGTGGCAGATCAACGCGCTCAGCCCGCGCGTGGTCGTCGAGGCCGCGGCCGCGGAGGGCGTGCGCCGCGTGGTGGTCACCTCGAGCGTGGCCGCGCTCGGGCCGGCTCCCGAGGGAGAGATCGGCGACGAGTCCCAGCTCTACCGGGGCGGCGGCCTGGGACTCACCTACGCCAACGCCAAGCACGAAGGGGAGCGGGAGGCGTTCCTGGCCGGCGCGCGCCTCGGCGTCGAGGTGGTGGTCACGAACCCGAGCTACGTCTTCGGGGTACCGGTCGATCGCTCCCAGCCCGGCGAGACCTCGACCCGCATCGTGGCCAACTACCTGCGTGGGCGACTGCCGGCGGTCGTCGACGGCGAGATCAACGCCGTCGACGTCGAGGACGTGGCGGCGGGCCACCTGCTCGCCGCGGAGAGGGGCGCGCCGAGCGAGCGCTACATGCTGGGCGCCCACAACGTCTCGTGGGTGGAGCTGATCGATCGGGTGGCGAAGCTCTCGGGCGTACGGCAACCGGTGGTCGTGCTGCCACCCGAGCTGGCGCTCGTGGCCCGGATCAGGGAGGGCCTCGGCCTGCCCGGGCCGATCGCCGCCGAGGGATACGTGCTCATGGGCCAGAACTGGCGCTACTCGTCGCGCAAGGCCGAGCGAGAGCTCGGCTTCAAGGCGCGCCCGCTCGACGCGACGCTCGAGGCCACCATCGAGTGGTACCGCGAGATCATGGCCTTGGGTGCCTTTGTCGAGGAGGGGCGCTCGCCGCTGTCACTCGCGGCGAGCGGCGTGCGACTGGCGCGGCGGCTGGGGGGCGGCGCGGCGCTGCGAGCCGCCGAACGGCCCGTTGGCCGGCGGCTCGTGGCCGGGCTCGGGGGCTGACGCAGACGCGCGGCTCGCGCATACGGCCAGTCGCGGCCGCCGCAGGGGCAAGCCTCTAGGCGACGGTGAGCAGGCCGGCCTGCTGCTGGCCGTAGAGGTAGCCGACGAGAGCCTGGGTCACGCGCGGGTCGAACTGCCGGCCGGCTGAGCTCAGGAGCTCCTCGATCGCCTCGGCGTAGGACATCGCCGCGCGGTAGGGGCGGTCGGTGGTCATCGCGTGGTAGGCGTCGCAGGCGAGGATGATGCGGCACCCGATGGGAATGTCCTCACCGGCGAGTCCGTCGGGATACCCGGTTCCGTTCCAGCTCTCATGCTCGTGGCGCACGATCCGGGCCACCGGCCCGAGACCGGGGATGACGCGGAGGATTCGCTCGCCGATCACGGGGTGCTGGACCATGAGCTGCCACTCCTGCTCGTCGAGCGGCGCAGGCTTGTGCAGGACCGCGTCGGGGATCGCCACCTTGCCGATGTCGTGCAACAGGGCCGCGGCGCGGACGCGCTCCACGTCGACCACCGACAGGCCGAGGCTGCGCGCGACCGATCCCGCCATCTGGACGACCGACTCGGAGTGCTCGCCCGTGTAGCGGTCGCGCTCGAGCAGCGCGACGGCCAGCGCCTCGACGACGTCGCGATGCGGGCTCTCCTCGTCCGGCCCCGCCTCGGACGATGCTTGCTCGCAGTGGACCGCGACCCGGCCTCCGCCCTCGGCCCGCGCGCGGGCGAGCGCGCGACCGGCGTGGTCGAGCAGCTCCTCCGGACTGCTCGACGCCCGGTCGTCGGCGCCGATGCCGACCGAGATCGAGGCGCCGCGCACGGGCCCCGTCTCGAGCACCTCGAGATCGAGAAGGATCCGCTCCATGCAGATCCGGGCGTCCGCGGTGGTCGTCTCGACCAGGAGCAGGGCGAACTCGTCGCCTCCCGTGCGGCAGACCAGACCTGCGAGCGGGTGCCCGCCCGGAGGACCGCTCCCACCGCCACGAGCAGGTCGTCCCCGACGGGATAGCCGTGCTGGCGCTGCAGCTCGCGGAACCCGTCCACGTCGACGAGGACGATGGAGAGGGGACGGCGGTGGCGGCGGGCGCGCTCGGCCTCCTCGGCCAGCGGTCCGCGGAAGTAGCGGAGGCTCAGACAGCCGGTGAGCGGATCGCTGCGACCCTCGCGCTGGCGCTCGCGCGTGCCTTCCTGCTCGAGCTCGGCGATGCGGCGATGGGCCTCGGCGAGCTCGCGTGAGAGAGCGTCGCGGTCGACCCGTTGAAACATGACCCTCCAATCATCGGCAAGCGCGACGCCGAACTGAAATCGTGTCGAGCGCGCCAACCCGGGCTTGAGCCGAGCGCCTTTCGTGTCGATTCGCACTCGACACCATGCCGCTCGCCGCCTGACATGACGCGACTGACTCCTCGGTGGGGGACCACCGTCCTGAAGAGCACGGGAGAGCGCGAGCTGGCCGGAAGGCTCGGCGGGATCCTGTACCTCACCGCCGGGCTCACCACGCCGCTCATCCTGCTGCTCCCCGGCACGGAGACCCGCCACTGGCGCGCAGTCCTCGCCCTCGCGGGGCTCGGGGTGGCCTGGGCGCTCACCAGCCTGTTCCTCATCGGGTGGGAGCGCGCCTGGCCGCGGCTTACGCACCCCTCCAGCATCGCCGGGATCGCGATCTCGGTCCTCGTGGTCGCTCTGACCGGCGGCCCGCAGTCTCCGGCGCGCTTCTACCTGTTCTTCGTCGTGGTCTTCGCCGCATGCTTCTATGCGCGCCGGGCGGTGCTGCTCTACGTCGTGGGCTGCGGCGCCGCCCACGCGCTGGCGTTGCTCTACACCCACGGCGCCGAGCGCGGGCACTTCCTCGGGGAGCTGGCCATCGTCCTGCCGACCTACTTCGCCCTGGCGGCGCTGGTCGCGACGGGGCGCGGGCTCCTCGACCGGCTGCACGAAGATCAGGAGCGCCACGCCGCCGAGCAGGGAGCCCTGCGGCGCGTCGCCACCGCGGTGGCCGAAGCGCGACCGTCGGCCGCCCACGTCTTCACGCTCGTCGCCCGCGAGGCGGCGGAGCTCCTCGGCGCCGACGCCGCGGGGATCCTGCGCTTCGAGGCGGACGGTGAGGCCCGGGTGATGGGTGCGTGGAGCGGCGGCTCGCCGACCGTCGAGCCCGACACCGTGTTCGCGCTCCCGCCGGAGAGCGAGCTCGCCGTCGTTCGGCGAACCGGGCGCCCGTTGCGGATCGATCCCTCCGACGGCGCGAGCCGGATGAGCCAGTTCGGCGACGTGGCCTGCGTGGTCGCTCCGGTGGAGATGGGCGGCAAGCTCTGGGGCGGCATCGTCCTCACCACGCTGCCGGGTCGCTCCTTCGCACCGGGCGCCGAGGAGCGCCTCGCTCACTTCACGGGCCTGCTCGAGCTCGCGATCTCCAACGCCGAGGCGAAGCAGAGGCTGACCATGCAGGCCTCCTCCGACGCTCTCACCGGACTGGTCAACCACCGATCCTTCCACGAGCGCCTGCGCGCCGAGGTCTCGCGGGCGATTCGTCACGGACGCGAGCTCTCCCTGGCCGTCATCGACGTCGACTCCTTCAAGCGGATCAACGACGAGACCGGACACGAGGCGGGCGACCGCGTGCTCTCCGCGATCGCGGTTCTGCTCGAGCGCTCGGCGCGGGCGGGCGACGTGGTGGCCCGGATCGGCGGCGACGAGTTCGCCTTGCTGCTCCCCGAGACCTCGCGGATGGACGCCTACCTCGTCGCGGAGGCGGCTCGCCAGCTCGTCTCCTCAACGGAGCTGGCCGACGGCGTGCACGTGACGCTGTCGGTTGGGGTGTGCGATCTGGGAACCGCTCCCGACGCCGAGGCGATGTTCCGCCTCGCCGACGGTGCCCTGTACTGGAGCAAGGCGCACGGCCGCGACGTGTGCTGGATCTACGACGCCGACGTGGTGCCCGAGCTCTCGGCCCGTGAGCGAGCCGAGCGGCTCGAACGCTCCCAGGCGCTGCTCGGCATCCGTGCGCTGGCCCGCGCCATCGACGCCAAGGACCCGAACATGCGCAGCCATTCCGAGCGCGTGGGCGATCTGGCGTGCCGGCTCGCCGCCGAGCTGGGCTGGCCGACCGAGCGCCGCGCCCTGCTGCGCGAGGCGGCGCTCGTCCACGACGTGGGCAAGATCGGAGTCGCCGACGCGATCCTGCTCAAGCCCGCCCGGCTCGACCTCGCAGAGATGGCGGCGATGCGGGAGCATCCCGGCCTCGGCACCCAGATTGTCGGCGACCTCCTCGCTCCCGAGCAGGTGCAGTGGATCCGCTGGCACCATGAGCGCCCCGACGGCGCGGGCTACCCCGACGGGCTCGAGGCGGAGGAGATTCCTCCCGGCGCGGCGCTCATCGCCATGGCCGACGCGTGGGACGCGATGACGGTCAACCGCGCCTACGCGCCCGCGCGCGAGCCCGATGAGGCGCTGGCGGAGTGCGTGCGCCTGGCGGGAAGCCAGTTCGCGCCCGCGGCGGTCGAGGCGCTGAAGACGGTGCTCTCGCTGGACGCCGGGCAGGAGTCGCAGACCGCTCGGTGAAAGGAGGCCGATGCGGCCCATGTACATCCTGTGGCTTCCGGCCCACGTGACCACTCCGCCGCGAGCGCGCATCGCTCGGCCGGGGCTCGTGCGCTCGGCTCTGCGTCGCGCCGCAATCGTCCGGCGGCGCGCCGGGCGCTCATGCGGCTGAGAGGACTCGAACCTCCACGGGGTTTCCCCCACAGGCACCTGAAGCCTGCGCGTCTACCAATTCCGCCACAGCCGCCGGGCGTGCGCGTCTAGCACGTAGCCGCTGGCGCCCGGGACGATAGCGGCGCCGTGCACGGGCCAGTCGGCGACCCGCAAACGCCTGGAATCGGTTGCTAATCTCGGGCCCCTCGCCGCTATCGTCCAGGGGACTAGGACGCCGCCCTCTCACGGCGGAAACCCGGGTTCGAATCCCGGTAGCGGTACTCCTAAAAGCCCTGCTAACGCGGGGCTTTTTTACGGGCAAGTTCGACGCTGTCGGGGCCGCGACGGTGCCGCGACGGTCAAATCCGGGGTGCGGGTCCCGCGAGCGGCATTCGAACGCGCCGCGCGGCCCCGCGCTGGTCCGAATCCCGTTAGCGTGCGGCGCGGCTCTGCGGTATACTGCCGGTAGGCGTACTTAGCTGTACGTCCCCAAGGGCAGTACTCGACACGGGTCAAGAGAAGGCCGTCCGGGCTGGCATCGAATCCGTGACCCCGTCGCATTGGGCGGGGACCCGAGGGGCGTTACGCCAGGCGAGAGGCTCGCGGTAGTCATCGTCGGGGAGTTCTTACGGGGAACTCCGAGGAGCGGCAGCGCTCGACTTTCAGTCCAAGTGGCTGGCGGTCGAGCCCGCCAGTCGTTCCCCGGAGGTTGAGCATGTCCCGTAAGAAGAAGTCTCCGTTGGCGCTCGTCGAGCAGCGCCGTTGGACGGACGTAGCCGGGTTGGCTGTGTACCTGGGTGTAGCTGAG
>JAABUQ010010308.1_pt1 | contig 12283 bp, 12 predicted proteins | sample 5560001 | NCBI WGS metagenome assembly JAABUQ01 (sample SAMN10711888, study PRJNA513371) | rock metagenome | isolation source: Antarctica rocks | place: Antarctica: Victoria Land, Finger Mt nord | collected 2015-12-18
TCCCTGGGCCGCGGTGGGCGCCGTGTTCGCCGTGGGCTACCTGTTCGCCCCCCGGCGGCGACGGCGCCCGGCCCCGACCATCCACCTCGCCCCGGCCGAGGTGGCCCGCTCGGTCGGGGTGGAGCCGTCGCGGTTCGCCGCGATGGCCCCCGAGCCCAAGAAGAAGGGGAAGGGGCTGTTCCGGACCCTGATCGGCATGGTCGCCCCGCTGGCGCTCAAGGCTGGCCAGGGTTATGCGATGCAGTTCCTCGAACAATGGCTCGCCCAGCAGATGGTCCAGCAATCCGGCCCGCTCCAGGGCATGGCCGCCGCGTTCGGGCAGGCCACGCAGGGCCCGCCCCCACAGGCCCCGCCCCGGTCTCCCTACTCGCCCGGGCGCCCGCCGGAAGGTCCCCGGTTCTGAGCCTTTCTCCCCTTCGCGGGGCACTGTTCCAAGCTCCCCTGTCGGTGATGCGGCAGCCACTCCGAACCGCGCCGGGTGACGGCGGAAGGTCGAAACGATGGTCGATCGGGTGCAAGGGTTCGCCGCAGGCCGCGAATCGGGCGGCGTCGAGATCAAGGAACGGGCCCTCGATCTCGCGGCGACCGCCAAGGAGCGGCTCGCCGGGGGGACCAAGACGTTGCGTGATTATATCGTCAAGCAACCCGTGCGAGCCCTCGGGATCGCGCTGGGGATGGGGGTGCTCCTCGGATGGCTGATCAAGCGTCGGTGAATCGGTCCAACGGGTCGGACCGGGTGCGAGTCCAGCCCCAGCCCCAGCCCCAGCCCCAGCCCCAGCCCCAGGCCACGGGCCTGGTCGGCAACATCGCCGAGTTCGGCAACGACGTGGCGACCCTGGCCGAACTGCAAGCCAAGCTGGCGATGCACGACGCCAAGGATTGCGTGGGCAAGGCCACCTGGCCGGTCGTCCTCCTGGTCGGCGCGGGGGCGACGGCCCTCGGGAGCATCCCGATCATCCTGCTCGGCGTGGCCGGCCTGATCGCGCGATCGAGCTCGCTGGCTCCGGGGGCGGCCCAGTTGCTCGTCGGGGTCGCGGCCGTGGCGATCGCGGGGGTGACGGCCCTGCTCGCCTGGCAGTCCTTCGGCGCCAGCCTGGGGAGCTTCCGGCGGTCTCGCGAGGAGCTGGTCCGCAACATCTCCTGGATCCGGACCGTCCTGGTCCACAGCGGCCGGATGGCGTCCAGGCCCCGGAAGTGACCGAGGCTCCCCCTTCGTCCCGGCCGGGCCTCACCGGCCTCCTGATCAATGTCCGATCTCGGCGGGCGGCCGAGGCCGAGGCGAGGATCCTGGCCGCCTTGAAGGAGAGCGGGATCTCGCCCGGCCACCTGGCCCGGGTCCGCCGCCCGAGGTCGCTGATCCGGGCCACCGAGGCCCTGCTCGACCTCGGGGTCGATCGCCTGATCGTCTGCGGCGGCGACGGTACCCTCGGGACCGTCGCCCCTCGCGCCGCCCGGCGCGGGGTCTTGCTCGGCGTCGTCCCCCTGGGCACGGCGAACGACTTCGCCAGGACCCTGGGCATCCCCAACCAGCCGGGGGCGGCGGCCGAGGTCATCTCGGCCGGTCACGTCCGCCCCGTCGACCTGGGCAGGGCCAATGACGCCTACTTCCTCAACGTGGCGAGCGTCGGGATGTCGGTCTCGGCGATGGGGAGCCTGTCCGACGAGACCAAGCGACGGTTCGGGATGCTGGCGTACTTGCTGGCCGGGGCCCACGTCTTCGCCCGCCACGCCACCTTCCGGATCCGGGTGGCGAGCGGCCCCGACTCGATCGAGACGACGGCCCACCAGGTCGTCGTGGGCAACGGCCGGTTCTACGGCGGCGGGGTCCTGGTCGCCGGTCAGAGCACCTTGGAGGACGGGTTGCTCCAGGCTTACGCCCTGGGCACCCGAGGCCGCTGGCAACTCTTGAGGACCGTCGCCATGCTCAGGCTCGGCGTCCCGGTGAACCGGCCGGGGGACCATTTTCTCGAGACCGCGGCGCTTCGGGTCGAGACGATCCCCCGGCTGGACGTGAACTGCGACGGCGAGATCCGGACCCGGACCCCGGTCGATTTCTCGGTCGAGCCGGGGGCCTTGCGGGTCCTGGCCCCGCCGGTCGCGGGGTGAAGGGGCCGAGCCGAGCGATGGTGGTCAGGATCGATCGATCACGTCGTTGACGACCTTGCCAAGCTGCTGGTCGGAGACGTGGGGGGCGATGTCGGCCCAGGCCACGATCCCCAAGAGCTGGCCTTGCGAGTCGATCACCAGGAGGCGGCGGACGCCCCGGTCGGAGAAGCGGCCGGCGATGGCCTCGACGGGCTCATCGGGGGCGACGGAGACGATCCCCCGGGTCATGATGTCGGAGATCGGGAGGCGGAGGAGGTTCTCGCCGTGGTCGGTGAGGGCCAAGGCGACGTCGCGATCGGTCAGGAGTCCGACCGCCTTGCCGTCCTCCAGCACGGGCACCGCGCCGCAGTCGGCGTCGCGGAAGATCAGGACCGCTTCCAGGACGGTGCTGAAGGTCGAGCACGTCCGGGGCGAGGGGGTCATCAGGTCGGCGGCGGTCGGCGATTTCGGGGCGCTGGTGGCCATGCGAGGAGCCCTTCGGGGAAGCCGGGAGCCGGGGGTGGAAACAAGTCCTGGTCCTGCCGATGCAACTCCCGGACCCCGCTCCGGCCGGCCTCGCCCGGCCGGGTCAGGCGGACTTGAAGGGATACTTGTCGATCCCGTACTGGCTGATCTTTCCCGAGACGCTCCGCCGCGACAGCCCGCAGAGCTCGGCGCAGCGGCCGACGTTCCCCCGGCTCTTCTCCAGGGCCTTGAGGATGTACTGCCGCTCGATCTGCTCGGTCGCCTGGTTCAGGTAGAAGGGCAGGGGATGCTTGAGGTCGACGTCGAACTTGGGCCGATCATCCAGGGACTCGCCCACCACCTGCGTCGGCAGGTTGTCGGCGTTGATCGTGTCGTCGACGGTCGTGACCGCCGCCCGCTCGATCGCGTTCTCCAGCTGGCGGATGTTGCCGGGCCAGCGATACGTCAGGAGCCGGTCCATCGCCTCGGGCGAGACTTCCTTGGGCGGGTGGCTCGGCCGGGCATACTTGTTGAGGAAGTGGGTGACCAGCAAAGGGATGTCTTCGGGCCGGTCGCGGAGCGGAGGGACTTCGATCTTGATCACGTTGAGCCGATAGAAGAGGTCTTCGCGAAACCTCCCCTCCTTGACCTCCTTCTCCAGACTCTTGTTGGTCGCCGCCACCACGCGGATGTCGACCTCGATGCTCTCGTGCCCGCCGACGCGCTCGAACTTCTTCTCCTGGAGCACCCGGAGGAGCTTGGCCTGCATCGCCGGCGAGATGTCGCCGATCTCGTCGAGGAAGATCGTCCCCTTGTCGGCGAGCTCGAACCGGCCTTTCCTCCGGGCGTCGGCCGAGGTGAACGCCCCCCGCTCGTGGCCGAACAGCTCGGATTCGAGCAGGCTTTCGGGCAAGGCGGCGCAGTTGATCGCGACGAGGTTGCCCTGCCGGTCCTCGCTCGAATAATGGACGGCCTTGGCGATCAGCTCCTTGCCGGTGCCCGTCTCCCCCTCGATCAGGACCGTGCTCTTGGTCCCGCCGATGTGGCGGATGAGCTGGAAGATTTTGTGCATCTCCGGGCTCTTGGAGATGATGTTGTGGAAGCTGTACTTCTCCTTCAGCTCCTGGCGGAGCTGGAGCACCTCGTCCTGGAGCGCCCGGCGGGTCAGGGCGCGATCCATGACGATCCTGAGCTGGGTCGGGTCGATCGGCTTGGTGAGGAAATCGTAGGCGCCGAGCCGCATCGCCTCGACCACGCGCTCGATCGAGCCGAACGAGGTGGTCACGATCGTCGTCACCATCAGCCGCCGCTGGGCGACCTCGCGGATCAGGTCCATCCCCCCCATGCCGGGCATCCGCAGGTCGGTGATCAGGACGCTGTAATCGGTCGCCACCAGGGCCGAGAGGGCTTCCTGGCCGCTCGACACCGCCTCCACGCTCAGCTCGTCGGTCTCGAGGAGCTTCTTGAGCTGCGTCGTGCTGTACGTATCGTCGTCGACGAGCAAGACTTTACGAAGCATGCGGAGGATCTCTCGTGGGGGGAAATCCCGGACGTGATCGGTGGTCGATCCGCCATCCTCGCGCGATCCGGTTCTCAGACCCGCGCAATCGTGGAGTAACGCCGAAACCGCGGATCGCCGGAGGGAAAACCTTTGCCGGGTCGCGACCGAGGTTCCGGTCTCGGCAGATCGGGCCGCCTTATCATAGGCAACCCGTTACCCGGTCGGCCAGCCTGTTTCGGTGAGCGATCTCCAGCAAGGTCGGGGCGTCGATCGGACCAAACCCGAGGCACGAAAATTGCCGCACATCACGACGAGCCGCTCACTCCCGGAGGGAACGGATCCCGCCGGACCGCCACCGGCGCGACCCCGGCTCGCGAGGGAGGTCCGAACATGGTGGACGTGGCGCGCCCCCGCCGGATCCGGCACGAAGTCCCGGCCGGGACGGCTTGGCCGCGAGATCGTGCCCAAGGTGCCCTCGATCGCGTGAAGCGGTTTGCCCGCGATCGTCCGGTCTCGTTCGGGCTCTCGGCCTTCGGCGTCGGCTTCCTGGTCGGATGGAAACTCAAGCCCCGGTGAACCCGGCCTCTTCTCGATCCCGGGATCCGCTCGGTCCGTTCGCGCGAACCAGGCCGTATCAACCGATCGCCCCTCGCCAGCCGACTCGCCTCGCTCGGGAAGACGCCCAACAATCCGCGGGAACACCTTCCAGTGACTCCACCCGATCCCATGATGATCTTCGACGAGCAGGGGCCGACCGCGGCGAAGATCGTCGCCTGCTTGGGGGAGAACGGGTCGTCGGCCTCCAAATACGAGAAGGCCCAAGACTTTCGCGAGGCCCTGCGTCAGGAGCGGCCGGCCCTGGCCTTGATCGTCGTCGGGGCGGGGGATCCCGCGGGCCCCGAGCACGATGCCCGGGAGCTGGGCATCCGGACCCTCGCGGTCGTCGCCCCGGGGGTCGACCCGAAAGCGATGGGCGAACGCTTGGGCGGGTTCGACGACTGGCTGGCCGCCGAGGCGATCGAGGGCGAACTTCTGGTCCGGGTCGGCAGGCTGATCCGGGGAAATCCAGGGTCGGCCCCGCCGGCCATCGACCCGCATTTCCTGGCGCTGGTGGTCCACGACCTCCGGACCCCCCTGAACGTGATCGGCCTGACGATCCGGGCGATCGGGCAGTCGACGCCGCACCCGACCGCCGAGTTCGAGGAGGACCTGACCTTCCTCCAGGAGAACGCCCGGCAGATCGACCGGATGCTCGCCCAGCTCGCCGACTACTGCCGGCTGCTCGAAGGCGAGTCCTCGGCCCACCGCACCCCAGCCTTCGAGTTCGACCCCCGGCGATTCCTGGCCGACTTCATCGAGGATCGCCAGTCCCGCCCCGGCGTCGAGATCACCCCGGTCCGGCTCGAAGTGGCCGATCAATCCCCCGTCGAGGTCGAGCTCGACCAGGGTCGGGCCCGCCTGGCGCTCCAGCACGCGGTGGCGAACGCCGTGGCCGCCGCGGGCGACGGGCCGGTCCGGGTCCGCTCGACCGGCACGGCCGATCGCTGGATCATCGAGGTGATCGTCGACCGCCCCCCGCCCCCCACCGTCCAGGCGACCGACCTCCGACCCGGCGTCTTCGAGCGGCTCACCGGCGTCGCCGCCGAGCGGAGGGGCCTCGACCTGGCGATCGCGGCGCGAGTGACCGAGTTATTCGGCGGTTCCGCCCGGCTCGACGTCGACCCCGGACGCCGGACGACCATCGTGCTCGACTGGCCCACCCGGCCCGCTTCGCCCCGCTAGGGGCCGGGCCCTCATCCCCTTTCCGGGCCCGCCGACGGCCCGGCGGCACATGGGTTGCCCCGCTCGAATCCCCTCGTGCCGCGCCTCGCACTCGCGATCCCCAAGGGCTGACCATGTCGACCGATCGGACCATCAATCGCGACTGGATCGCGACCGAGTTCTCCAAGGGGATCGACGCCAAACAGGCGCTCCAGGACGACGCCCAGGCGACCTCCGCCGCGCCGCCGGATCCCGCCTTGGGCCTGCTCTATCACGAGATCGCGGCGGCCGACGGCCGGCACAAGGCCATCATCGAGACCATCGCCACCCGCTACGGCCACAACCCGTCGCGCGGCGGAGGGCTCGGCATCGGCGAGACCCTGAGCCGATTCAAGGGGAAGATGGGCGAGCTCGGCGCCTCCCCCCAATCGCGGGTCGAGCACGACCTCGTCGCCAAGGCTTCCTCGATCCACTGGTGCACCGCCTGGGTCCACGCCTTCCAGTCGATCGGCGACACCGAGAGCGCCCGCGAACTGGCGGCCGTCTTGACCGAGGAGAAGTCGCACCACGACGCCCTCCAAGAAGGGCTCAACCGGATCGTCGCCCAGGGGGCGGGTGGCCCGCCCTGAGCCGCCCCGGCGATGTCCCTCCCCGGACGCCCGGCTTCCTCCCGCGACCGGGGCGATGCCGCCCACGACACGCCGTTGGGCGAGCGCCAATCTCCGCCGATCGAGGGAAGCGGTTATCCCATGCAATCAAGCACGCATCCATGACGATTGTCGAAATTTTTCAGCATGCCGTTGATCATCCATGATCGACGTCGTTAAAGTGGACGCTGTCGTTATCATTGGACGGTCCTGGTCGGATCCGGGCCGCGAGGTCGCGGCGGGGACATCATGGTCCATCGAAGGTTTTGGCCCATCGGGCGGCTCGCGAGTCTGGCCATGCTCGGGTTGATGGCGTCCCGGGCGTCGGGCGGCTTCACCGTCCGAGACTTGGGCGTGATCAACTCGGCGGCGGTGGTGGGCCCGAGCGGCGCCCGCTTTCCCAGCAGCGGGGCCAGCGGGATCAACTGCGGCGGGGCGACGGCGGGCTCCGAGCAGGACGGGCCGGGGTCGGATTCGGCCGTCACGGCGGCGGCGGGGTCGCGGTTCCGGGAAGTCTCGGCCCCGTCGGCCACCCCGAACAGTTCGGCCGCGGCGATCAACGCGGCCGGCAGCATCGCCGGCTCCTTCGACAGCGCGGTCGACCATCAGACGCACGCCTTCGCCAGCATCAACGGCCGCGCGATCGATCTGGGCACCCTGGCCAAGGGCCGGGATGCGTCGGCCAGCGGGATCAACGCGAACAACCAGGTCGTCGGGTCCGGCACGATGGCCGACTTCTCGGAGCGGGCCTTCCGGGTCGACGCCTCGAGCGGCGCGATCACGACGATCAAGCCCCTGGCCGGGGGGACGTCGAATTACGGTAATGGCATCAACGACGCCAACTGGGTGGTCGGGACGTCCGGCGTCGGCTCGGGCTACGTCCACGCCTTCGTCTTCGACGGGACCAAGGTGGTCGACCTGTCGACCGGCCAAGGGGGCTCGGCCTTCGGGGCGAACAGCCAGGGGATCGCGATCAACAACAACAATTACGTTGCCGGCTATGCCGACGTGGGCAGCTCCGAGCACGCCTTCCTCACCTCGGTGAACGGCCCGATGATCGACATCGGCGTCGGCGGCGGGTTCACTTCGAGCTACGCCCACGGCCTGAACAACCTCCAGCAGGTCGTCGGCTCGGAGGACCAGGGCGGATCGTCGGGGACGGCCTTCGCCTACGCGCCGGGCTCGGGGAACGGCTCGCCGATCGACCTGAACTCGCTGCTCGACCCGACGGACCAGGCCACCTGGCACCTGGTCGTGGCCACCGGGATCAACGACTCGGACCAGATTTGCGGGGTGGGGATCTTCAACGGGGTGCCGCACGGCTTCGTGCTGACGCCGGACTCGGTCGCCACGGCGTTCCGGCCGTTCGGCGGCGTCCCCGCCCCGCCGGCCTCGGTCCTCTCGGCCCTGGGGATGGCCCTAGTCGCCGGCTGGTCGCGGCTCAGCCTCAAATTCAAGCGCGGGCGAACCGGGGGCCGGGCAACCTCCTGACGAGCCTCCGCATCTCCAGGACGCTGAGCGTGGCCATGACCTGCGACGGCGTCAGGCCGGTGGCCGCGATCAGCTCGTCGATCGCGATCCCCCGGTCGTCCAAGCGGTCGATGAGCTTGCGTTCCTGATCGGTGAATTTGAGCCCCGGGAGCGTCGCCCTGTCCGGCTGCTCGAGGGCCGCGGCGTCGGGCTTGGCCCTGACCTCGCCGGCGAGGGGGCCGAGCTCTTCGAGGATGTCTTCCACGGTCTCGACCAACTTCGCCCCATCGCGGATCAGGCCGTGGCATCCCCGGCTGGGCAGGCTGTCGACCGGCCCGGGGACGGCGAAGACCTCGCGGTTCTGGTCGGTCGCGTGCCGGGCCGTCGAGAGCGACCCGCTCCGGGGCGCCGCCTCGACCACGACCACCCCAAGCGACAACCCGGAGATGACGCGGTTGCGTCGCGGGAAGAGCTCGGGCAGCGGTTTGTATCGCATCGGCACCTCGCTCAGCAGCGCCCCGGAGTCGACGACCGCGCGGGCCAGGTCTTCGTGCTCGGGAGGATAAACCGCCGCCAATCCGTTGGCCAGGACGGCGATGGTACGGCCTCCCGCCGCCAGGGCACCGCGGTGCGCGGCGGCGTCGATCCCTCGCGCCAAGCCCGAGACCACGGTCACGCCGACCCGCGCCAGCGACGCGGCCAGCCGTTCGGCGATCCTCGCGCCATAAGGTGTACATTTCCTCGCCCCCACCAGCGCGACCGCGAGTCGGTCCACCGGTTCGATCGATCCCCGGACGTAGAGCAGGGCGGGAGGATCGGGAAGTTCGCCGAGGATTGGCGGATAGCCGTCATCCCACCTCGCGAGGACCGTCACCCCATGCTTTTCGCAAAGTTCCAGCTCGATGTCCGCGAGGTCGCCCTGACGGGCTCGATGGATCTCCTCGGCCGTCCCCGGGCCGACGCCGCGAACTTCGCGGAGGACCGACTCGGGCTGATCCAGGACCCGCCTGGCCGAGCCGAACCGTTGGATCAGCGCCCCGGCGATCACCGGCCCTACCCCGGGCACCAGCATCAGCCGGAGGTTGTCGAGCAAGGCCGCCCGGTCGTCCCCTTCGGTGTCGCTCATCGCCCCTCCGATCCGAGATCGGCCACGGTCGCCGCCAGGGCCTCGGCGATCAGGCTCGGGGGGCCTTCGGCGGCCTCGACCCGGCCGATCGCCCCGGGCAGGACGAAGCGGATCTCGCCCCCTCGGTTCTTCTTGTCGCGGCCCATCGCGTCGACGAGCCGGCCGGGATCGAGCCCGGGGGCGGCGGTGGGCAGGCCGAACCGCGCCAGGAGCGATTCGATCCGGGCCGTCACCTCGGGCCCGCACCGGCCCAGCCGCTCGGCCAGCCTCGACTCGGCGACCATCCCGACGGCCACGGCCTCGCCGTGGCGGAACGGCCCGTCGTAGCCGGCGACCGCCTCGATCGCGTGGCCGATGGTGTGGCCGAAGTTGAGCACGGCCCGGAGGCCGGTCTCCTCGCGCTCGTCCTTCGAGACGACGGCGGCCTTCAGCTCGCACGACCGGGCGATCACCCGGGCGATCGCGGCGGGGGCCTGGTCGAGGATCGCTTCGGCCTGATCTTCCAGCCATTCGAAGAAGCGGGCGTCGAGGATCACGCCGTACTTGACGACCTCGGCCAGCCCGCAGCGCAGCTCCCGGGCGGGCAAGGTCGCCAGCGTCCCCGGGTCGATCCAGACGCCCGAGGGCTGATGGAAGGCGCCGATGATGTTCTTGGCCCCGGGGTGGTTGACCCCGACCTTGCCGCCGACCGAGCTGTCGACCTGGGCCAGGAGGGTGGTCGGGATCATCAGGAGGGGGAGCCCCCGGGCGTAGGTCGCCGCGACGAAGCCGGCGAGGTCGCCGATCACGCCGCCGCCGAGGGCCACGACGCAGGTGTGGCGGTCGGCCTTGAGGGCGACCAGGCGGCCGTAGAGCTCCGAGGCCCGGTCGAGCGACTTCGACGCTTCGCCGCTCGGCACGGTCGCGACGGTCGGGGCGATCCCGGCTCCGGCCAGGGCCCTGGCGAACGGCTCGGCCAGCGCCGCCAGGTTGTCGTCGGTCACGACGAGCGCCGAGCGGCACCCTCGGCCGGCCCAGGTCGCCTCGAGGCTGGCCCTGGCGAAACGGGCGAAGCCTCCGGGCCCTTCCCCCTCGACGATCCGGACTTCGTGGGACCTCGGTCCCAGGTCGACGCGCACGCTGGTCATCTCGCGGCCTTGGCTCGGGTTGCGGGGGGCCCGGGGGGCCCGGGAAGGCCGAAGGGTCCGAGTCTAATGGAATCGCCCGCCGGCTTGAAGGGATCGGCCGATTTCGCCCGGCCGGAGGGCTCGGGCCGAGATCGGCGCGGGTGCTTCCCGAACCGGGGGTTCGCTGCTACATTGGAGATCAAAGGATGCCGCCTCGCCCTGGACCGACGTCCGCATTCCGCCAAGGGTGGCCCGCATGACCGATTTACCCACATGGTCGATCAACCTGGGCCGATGGTCCGGGGTCCAGATCCGGATACACCTCTTCCTGATCCTCTACGCGGTCTCGCGACTCATCAACGCCGCGGTGGCCGAGGGCCATCCGGTCGGGGCCACGGCCGCCTGGCTCGCCTTGCTCCTGGTCGCCTTGATCTTCCACGAGTTGGGCCACGCCGTCGTGGCGTCGGTCCAGAACGTCGAGGTCGAGGACATCCGGCTCTGGCCGCTGGGCAACCTCGTCATGCCCGGCCCCGCCAAGGCGGGCGAGGGGCTGGCCGTCGCCTCGGCGGGCCTGGCCACCAGCGGGGCCCTGGCCATCGCGTCGGCGATCTTCCTGCGGTTCGCGGGCGCCTCGATGATCTTCAGCCCGTTCGGCTCGGGCCCCGACCCGGGCGCGCCGACGGATCACGCCGGGCTCGCGATCCCGGCCTTTCATGGGCTCTGGTGGATCGGCTGGTTCGGCCACCTCAACTGGGTGCTCTTCCTGGCCAATGTGATCCCGGCCCTGCCGCTCGACGGCGGGAGGATCTTCCGCCGCTACCTCGCCCGGAACTCGGTCGGCCTGACCCGCGACAACCCGTACGCCCAGTGGACGGCCCGCGCGATGGCGGGCATCCTCACGCTCGTCGGCCTGGTCCGGATCGTCTCCGGCTCGCTCGATAGCGGGGTCCTGCTCCTGTCGCTCGCGTTCCTGATCGAGATGATCGTCCGGACCGAGACCAAGATGCTCGAAGACGGCGGGTTCTACGAGGACGGCGTCTTCGGCTACGACTTCTCCGAGGGGTACACCAGCCTCGAGGCGGGGGCGGCCAAGGTCCGGCCGTACAAGGAGAGCGCCATCAAGCGGTGGAGGCGGAAGCGCTCCGACTTCCGCCGCCAACGGCGGATCGCCCGCGAGGCGGCCGAGGAGCGGCGGATGGACGAGATCCTCGAAAAGCTCTACCTCCAGGGCAAGGGGGCTTTGACCGACGAGGAGCACCGCTTCCTGGTGCGTGTCAGCGCCAAGATCCGCAACAACCGCCCCAGGGCGCGGTGAGCGGGCACGACTTGTCCGGTCGATCGCTCGGATTTCGGCTCCGGGGCCCGTGGGCCCTCGACGCCGCGATCGGCACCCGCCTGATCGCCCGGGGACTCGACCTGGCGGTCGATGACCCCTGCCTCTGGGACCTGGACCGGCCCGAAGTCGTCCTGGAGCTGCACCGCCTCGACGTGGCGGCCGGGGCCGGCGCCATCCTGACCACTTCGGCGCCAACCGGGCGTGGCTCGACCGGTTCGGGCGGGCGGGCAAGGCCGACTCGATCAACCGCCGGGGGGTCGGGCTCGCCCGACTCGCCGCGGGCGATGAGCGCATCGTCCTCGGCTCGATCGGCCCGACCGCCTTCGTCGAAGCCGACCCTGGCCCGCTCACCGAGCAGGCCGGGGCCCTGGTCGCCGCCGGGGTCGACGGGATCGTCCTCGAAACCTTAGAGATCGACGCGGCCGAGGCCGCCCTGGCCCGGCTCCGCGACCTGCCCGTGCCCCTCCTAGCCAGCTTGTACGCCTGGCCCGACCCGGTCGGCGACGCCGTCTGTCGGCTCGAAGCGGCCGGGGCCGGGGCGGTCGGGGCCAACTGCGTGGTCGGCGTGGCCCGAGCGGTCGCCCTGGCCCGGCGGATCCGGGCATCGACCGACCTGCCGATCCTGATCCGGCCGTCCGCCGGACTCGAACAAAATAAAGAGGCTCATGATTCCAGATCGGTGGAACGCGGTAGTCTGAGGAGCAGTCCCAGGAAGTCATCGGTGACTCGCTTGAGGTTGTTGGCCCACTCGAAGATCGCCACATATCCGGCCAGGTGCCACTTGCT
>JAABUQ010010309.1_pt1 | contig 12282 bp, 11 predicted proteins | sample 5560001 | NCBI WGS metagenome assembly JAABUQ01 (sample SAMN10711888, study PRJNA513371) | rock metagenome | isolation source: Antarctica rocks | place: Antarctica: Victoria Land, Finger Mt nord | collected 2015-12-18
GGGCGACGCGCCGATGCCGCCGTCGTCCATGACCAAGCTGATGACCGCATACATCATCTATGGCATGTTGAAGTCGGGCCGATTGACGCTCACTCAGGACCTGCCGGTCAGCGAGCGGGCTTGGCGTATGCAAGGGTCCAAGATGTTTGTGCCGTTAGGCGGGACGGTGAAGGTCGAGGACCTGATCCGCGGCGTCATCGTGCAATCCGGCAACGACGCCTGCGTCGTGCTGGCGGAGGCGGTCGCCGGGTCGGAGGAGGGGTTTGCCGAGCAGATGAACGCGAAGGCCAAGGAGCTTGGCCTGACCGCATCATACTTCCGCAACAGCACGGGATGGCCCGATCCGCAGCAGCGCATGTCCTGCCGCGACATCGCGACGCTGGCGCGGCGGCTGATCACCGATTTCCCGGAGTACTACAAGTACGACAACGAAAAAGTGTTCAAATACAACAATATCGAGCAGCAGAACCGCAACCCCCTCGTGCAGAAAGGCGTCGCGGACGGCTTGAAGACGGGCCACACCGAAGAGGGCGGCTATGGCCTGGCCGCCAGCAGCGCCCGGGGCGGGCGGCGGGTGATCGTCGTGGTGAACGGCCTCACCTCGATGCATCAGCGGGCAGAGGAAAGCGAGCGGCTGCTGGAATGGAGCTTCCGGGAATTTGAAAACGTGACGCTGTTCGCCGCGGGCGACACGGTTGAGCAGGCGAAGGTCTGGCTGGGTGCGCGGCCGACCGTGCCGTTGGTGGGCGGGCAGGACCTGGTGCTGACCATGCCCCGGCAATGGCGTCGCAACGCCAAGATCGAGGTCGAATACAGCAATCCGATCCCGGCGCCGGTCAGCCGCGGCGATGTGCTGGGCAAGCTCACGGTGTCCGGCCATGGGGTGCCGGCGATGGACGTGCCGTTGCTGGCCGGCGCCGACGTGCCCCGGCTTTGGCTGCCGGGCCGGGCGGCGGCGGTCATGGCCCGCTACGTCACAGGATCCTGACAACCGGGTGTTCATCACGTTGGAGGGCGGGGAGGGGGCCGGGAAGTCCACACAGGCGCGCCTCCTGGCCGAAGCCATGATGGCCGCGGGCGGCACGGTGCTGCGCACCCGCGAGCCTGGCGGCACCCCCGGCGCGGAGATCCTGCGCGGCCTGCTACTGTCGCGCGGGCACGACTGGTCGCCTCCGGCCGAAGTTTACCTGCACTTCGCGGCCCGGGCCGAGCATGTGGCGCGCACCATCCAGCCGGCCCTGGCCCGGGGCGAAGTCGTGATCAGCGACCGGTTCGCCGATTCGACGATGGCCTACCAGGGCTATGGCCTCGGGGCCGACCGCGCCCTGATCGCCGCGTTGAGCCACTTGCTGCCGGTGCGGCCCGATCTCACGGTCGTGCTGGACGTGTCGCCGGCCGTTGCGGCCAACCGGATGGCGGGCCGCCGCCAGGCGCTTGACCGCTACGAGGCGATGGGGCCGGCGTTCCATGCGCGGGTTGCGGAGGGTTTTGCCGCGATTGCCGCCGCGGAGCCGGACCGCTGCGCCGTGATTTCGGCCGATGGCGGGGCGGACGAGGTGCATCGCGCCGTGCTCGCCGTCGTCGCCAGCCGCCGCCCCGGCGCCGCATGACCGCGCCGACGCCACGCGAGAACCCTTCCCTGCTGGGCCACGCCGCTGCCGAGGCGGTGATCGACGACGCGATCCGAGCCGGCCGCATCCACCATGCCTGGCTGTTGACCGGACCGGAGGGAGTTGGCAAGGCGACGCTGGCGTACCGCTTCGCCCGACGCCTGCTGGCCGGCCCGCAAGCCTCCGCCGTCAGCGCGAACGATCCAGCATCCGCGGTGTTCCGCCGGGTTGCGGCGGGCACCCATGCCGACCTGCTGACGATTGAACGCGAGTGGGACGACAAGCGCAAGCGCCTGCGGTCCGAGATCGTGGTGGACGGCGCCCGCGGCGTGGCGGACTTCCTGCGCCTGACCCCGGCGGAAGGCGGCTGGCGCATCGTCGTGGTGGACGGGGCCGAGCACCTGAACCGCAACGCCGCCAACGCGCTGTTGAAAGTACTGGAGGAGCCGCCGCCGCGCGCTGTGCTGCTGCTGGTTTGCGCATCGCCGGGCCGGCTGCTGCCGACGATCCGCAGCCGATGCCGGCAGTTGCGCCTCGGCGAACTCGGGCCGGCGGACATAGACCGGGTGCTGGCCCGCTGCTTGCCGGCCATGGACCCGGCGGACCGCGCCGCGTTGGCCGCCCTGTCGGGCGCCCCGGGCCGCGCCCTGGCGCTGGCAGAGGAGCAGGGCGTCGAGTTGGCCGCTCTGGTGGCCGACGTGCTACAGGCGGCGCCGAACGTTCCATTGCTGCGCGCCTACGAGGTCGCAGACAAGCTGGTGCGGAGCGAGACCGGGTTCACGGCCTTCATGGGCCTGCTGCGCGATGCGATCAGCGCCGCGGTCCGCAACGCCGCGCGGGGCCAGGCCGATGCCGGCCAGCAACGCCTGGCTGCCTTAAGGCCTCTAGCCGAATGGGGCGATTTGTGGCACGCGCTCACGCGGCTGCAGGACGATACCGAGCGGTTCAACTTGGACAAGCGGCATGCCATCGTCTCGAGTCTGGATTTGCTGAATACCTCATGAGCAAACGGTTTTACGTCACCACCCCGATCTATTACGTCAACGGTGCGCCGCATATCGGCCACGCCTACACTTCGGTTGCCGCCGACGTGCTGGCCCGGTGGAAGCGTATGGACGGCCATGAGGTGTTCTTTCTGACCGGCACCGACGAACATGGTCAAAAGGTCGAGAAGGCGGCGCATGACGCGGGCGTGGCGCCCCAAGCCTTCGCGGACCGCATTTCACAGCAATTCCAGGGCCTGTCCACGCTAATGACCCTATCCAATGACGATTTCATCCGCACGACGGAGGAACGTCACAAGCTCGCCTGCCAGGAGCTTTGGCGCCGGCTGCGTGCATCGGGCGACATCTACTTAGGCCACTACGAAGGCTACTACGCCGTCCGCGACGAGGCGTTCTACAACGAGAGCGAGCTGACCATCCGGCCTGACGGAAGCCGCGTCGCGCCCACGGGGGCGCCGGTGGAGTGGGTGAGGGAGCCTTCGTATTTCTTCCGCCTGTCGGCTTGGCAGGACCGCCTGCTCGCGCTGTACGAAAGCGAGCCCGACTTCGTGTCGCCTGCCAGCCGCCGCAGCGAGGTGGTGAGTTTCGTCCGAGGCGGGCTGAACGACCTTTCGGTCAGCCGCACCAGCTTCACCTGGGGAGTGCCGGTGCCGGACGACCCGGGCCACGTCATGTATGTGTGGCTCGATGCGCTGACGAACTACCTTTCTGCGGTCGGTTTTCCCGACACGGCTAATCCGCGGTGGCCGTTCTGGCCGGCCGACGTGCACCTTGTCGGCAAGGACATCATCCGGTTCCACGCGGTTTATTGGCCGGCGTTCCTGATGGCCGCCGGGTTGCCGACGCCGCGATGCGTGTTCTCGAACGGCTGGTGGACGGCGGCGGGCGAGAAGATGAGCAAGTCGCTGGGCAACGCCGTCGATGCCGCCCGGCTGGTGGACACCTTTGGCCTTGATCCCGTGCGGTATTTCTTGCTGCGCGAGGTGCCGTTCGGTAACGACGGGGATTACAGCGACGCGGCGCTGATCCGCCGGCTGAACGTGGAGCTTGCGAACGACCTCGGCAACTTGGCGCAGCGTACGCTGTCCCAGATTGCCAAGAACTGCGGTGGCCAGTTGCCGGAGCGTGGGGCTGCGACCGTTCAGGACACGGCACTGTTGGAAACGGCGCAGGCGTTGCCGCATGCCGTACGGGATCGCCTGGACCGCCTCGCGTTCCACGATGCGCTGGAGGATGTGTGGAAGGTCATCCGGGCAGCCAACGCTTATATCGATCATCAGGCGCCGTGGGCCTTGCGCAAGACCGATGCGGCCCGCATGGCGAGCGTGTTGAGCGTGTTGGCCGAAGTGATCCGTTGCGTGGCTACGGTCCTGCAGCCCTTCATGCCGGGCAGCATGACGGCGATGCTCGACCAGGTCGGCGCGCGCCCGGACGCACGGGGCCTTGCGGACCTTGCGGCGCCGCTGCCGCCCGGCACGGTGTTGCCGACGCCGCAAGGCGTGTTCCCGCGCTACAGCGACAAAGCCGGGTAGGACGCCGACGTTGATCGACTCGCATTGCCACCTGGACATGTTCGACCCGGCGCAACTTGATTCCGTGCTGGGGCGGGCCGCGGATGCCGGGGTCGGCGAGATGATCACCATCGGCACACGGCTGAGCCAGAGCGCGCCGCTGATCGCGTTGGCACAGCGCCCCAGCGTGTGGTGCACTGTCGGCGTCCACCCGCACAATGCTGGCAATGGGCCGGTGGCCGATGCGGCCGTGATCGCCAGCTTGACTGCCGACCCGCGAGTGGTTGGCATCGGCGAGTCCGGGCTTGACTACTTCTACAACAAGGCGCCGCGCGACATGCAGCAGGCTAGCTTCCGGCAGCATATCCGCGCCGCGCGCCTGGCCGGGCTTCCCTTGGTGATCCATGCGCGCGATGCCGACGAGGACATCGCTGCGGCCCTGTATGAGGAATGGGATGCCGGCGGGCCGTTCCAGTTTGTCCTGCATTGCTTCAGTTCCGGACGCGCCTTGGCGGAGCAGGCCCTCAAGTTGGGGGGATATGTCAGCTTTTCCGGCATTCTGACATTTCCCAAGTCCGGCGCGCTGCGTGACATCGCCCGCGACATCCCGGCCGAGCGGCTGTTGGTGGAAACCGATGCGCCATATCTGGCACCCGTGCCGCATCGCGGAAAACGCAATGAGCCCGGCTACGTCGTCGAGACTGCGCGCGTGCTGGCTGATGTGCGCGGGATGGATCTTGCGGCCCTCGATGCGTTGACGACCGACAATGTTCGCGCTTTGTTCAAGCGAATGGCTTAGCGATGCCGCGTGTGACGATCCTCGGCTGCGGCGGCTCGGCGGGCGTGCCGCAAATCGGCGGCGGCGACGGGCATGGTGATTGGGGCGCGTGCGACCCGGCTGAGCCGCGCAACCGACGCACCCGGTCGAGCATCGTCATAGAAAGCAATGCAGGCGAGCGATTGCTGGTGGACACGTCGCCCGACATGCGTGCGCAGTTGCTGGCCTGTGCGGTGCCGCGGGTGGATGCGATCCTGTTCACGCATGCCCATGCGGACCACGTGCTCGGACTCGACGATGTTCGAATTCTTAACCGAATCTTGAACCGGCCCATTGAGGCGTTCGCCACGGCGCAGACCCTGGAGGAGTTGCACAAACGTTTCGACTACGCGTTCCGGCCATGGAATCAAACATATTTCTTTCGGCCGGTGCTTACGCCGTATGTTGTCGAGCCGGGGCAGACCGTCGAGGCTGCGGGCCTGCGCGTGCAGTTGTTCGAGCAGGACCATGGCTTCATGCCGACGCTCGGGCTGCGCATCGGCAGGTTCGGCTATTCAACAGACGTGGCTATCCTGGACGATGCCGCGTTGGCCGCGCTAGCGGGGGTAGACACCTGGGTGGTGGACTGCTTTCAACGTCAGCCGCACAAGACGCACGCGAACTTAGAGCAGGTGCTTGAGTGGGTGGAGCGATTGCAGCCGCGCCGGGTCGTGCTGACGCATATGGGCTACGACATTGATTGGTCGTGGATGAAACGGCGTCTGCCGCCGCATATTGAGCCGGCGCATGATGGAATGCTGCTGGACATTTTTGATTCTGAGTAGTTTGACTTTCCATAATAGGAATTATCGGGCTGGCATCGCAGCCAAATCGCCGGGTCAGTGAAATCTCAAAACCAGCACCACGCCGAACACGATCAGCACCAGCCCGGCGATGTCGGCGCGGCGCCGCGAGTCCTTCAAATAAAAATCGGCCGAATAGCAAGGTGAACACCATTTCCACCCGGCCCAGCGTCCGCACAAGCGCTACAGGCGTCAAAGCAAAACTTGCGCACCAGCACCAAGCTGAGCTGCGCCATGACGGGAACGCGGCACGCAGGCCCTCCGCCGGCTGCACTATGGCGCGCAGCAGCGTGCCCAAGTGCAGGCCACGGCCGACCAGCGACAAGGTCAAGACGCCGCATACGCCAACGCCGATGCCGAACCAGGCGACCGGCACCAGCAAGACATCAGCGCGGCCTGCATTGCGTCAGTTTTGGCATAGTCGGTGTCGACGGCAAAATTGCGGTGCCCAAACGCATGATAAGCAAAGACGTGCCAAGGACTTTTGCGAGTCCTGCCACAGCGCAGGCCAGGATAAAGGCCGGGGTGGAAAACGGCAGGACGGCTCCGCTTGCAATCCAGAAGACGAACAGCAGCAGCCCGACTGAAGCGGCGCGCAATCCTTCTTGTCGGCGTTCTGCGCCGGGCGTGCAACGCCGGGGCAGATCGAAAACGCGCTGACAACTTTCCTGTCGGCATCGCGTTCCGATTGGACGAGGAGCCAGAACCCATGCGACGACTGATGACTGCGATGCTTGCCGCTTCCCTGCTGTCCAGCACCGCATGGGCGCAGACGGAAAAGCCGCCAGAGAAGGTTTGGACTGCGGCGCCCGTGCCGGGCAATCTGCCGTCACGTCCGCCGCCCGCGGATCGAGCCGGCAACAGCACCGGGGCGGACTCTACATCTCCGTTCAGCGCCTTGCCGCTGGGCGCGCAACCGGATAGCAGGCCGACCGACAGCACACGCGATGGGGGCGGACCCGGCACCGACTCGGTCACACCCGACCTGTCTCGCTGAGCTCTCGCTGAGGTGTGCTATTAGGCTCCTTTGAAGACGGGTGCACGCTTCGCGAGGAACGCCTCCCTGCCCTCGGCATGGTCGGCCGTCAGGAACAGGGCCGATTGCGTGTCCCGCTCCCAATCCAGCGCCGCGTCCAGCCCGGCGGCGAGATACTGCTTGATCATGGCGACCGGCAAAGGCGCCGCACCGTGGAACAGCGCGGCGCGGTCCAGGGCGGCTTTCAGCGCCGTGCCGGACGGGACGATGTGGTCCACCATGCCAATCGCGGCGGCCCGCCCGGCATCAGTCGGCTCGCCGTAGAGCAGGATCTGCCGCGCCTTGCCCTGGCCGACCCGCGCCGGCAAGGTGTGCAGCAGGCCCAGGTCGGCAACCAAGCCGATCTTGCCGAACCCGGCGGCGAACCGTGCATCCTCGGCCGCCACCACGGTGTCGCAGCACATCGCAACCGATAGCCCGGCGCCGACGCACCAGCCTTCCACCGCGGCGATCACCGGCTTGCTGCCCTTGATCAGCAGCCGTACCAGCCGGTGCGTCAAGCGGAACCGCTCCCGCCCGGCAGCGAGGTCGCCCACGTGCATGCCGCTGATGTCGCCCCCAGCGCTGAAGGTGCCCCCGGCGCCGGTGATGACGATGGCGCGCAACGCCCGATCGGCCTCGATGGCCTCCAGCGCGTCCACCAAGCATTGCCGCATCGGCATGGCCAGCGCATTGCGCCGCTCCGGGTAGTCCAGCATCAGGACGGCGGTGGCGCCCTCGCGGGTTTCGCTCAGCATGGGCGGTTGCGGGTGTCGGTCATACGCCGTCTCCGAGTTCGATGACCGCATCGGCGGCATAGGCCCCCTCTCCGTCCGGCATGGCGAACACCGGGTTGAGGTCGATGGAGCGGAGCCGCGGGCCGGCCTGATGCGCGAACACCGACAGCCGGGACAGCATCGCCGCAAGGGCCGCGATATCGGCCGGCGGCCGGCCGCGTGCGCCCAATAGAACCGGAGCGGCGCGAAGCGAGCGGATCATCCGCTCTGCAACATCAGGGCCGAACGGGCAGCGGTGCAAGGCCACGTCGCGCAGCACCTCGACGAAGATGCCGCCCAGGCCGAACATGACGACAGGTCCGAACACCGGGTCACGCTGGACACCTAGGATGCACTCGACGCCGCCGCGGAGCTGCTTGGCAACCAGCACGCCCTCAAGCCGAGCCGCCGGTATCGCAGCCCTCGCCCGGTCGAGCAGGGTAGCGAAGCCAGCCCGCACGGCGTCCTCGCCGCGTACGCCCAGGATCACGCCGCCGATCTCCGACTTATGGATGATGTCAGGCGAGAGAACTTTGAGCACGACGGGGTAGCCGAATCGCTCGGCAGCCTCCACCGCGGCGTCCGGGGTGGCGCAGGCGGCCTCGGGCGCGGCGGGGATGCCGGCCTGCGCGAGGATGCGCTTGGCGGCAGCCTCGGACGGGTTGGTGGGCGGCAAGTCCACGATGGGTACCGCCGGCGGTGGCAGGCCCGGGGTGTTCGCGAACGCCTCCCCGAACCGGCCCATGGCGTGGATGGCGACGGTGGCGCGGGTCGGGTCCTCGAACACGGTGAAGCCGTCTGCCTCATACTCGCGGATGCGCGCCGTCGGCGCCACGACCGACAGCACGAACAGCCGGTCCGGGTGCCGGGCCTTGGAGGCGTTCATCTGCTCGCGCAGCTTCGGCGCGATGCTGTCGGCGCCGCCGACCTGAGTGAAGAAGCCGAGCACCGAGGCGTAGCCGCCATCCTCGATCATGGAGTCGGTGAAGCGGCCAATCAGGCTCATGTCGTTGAAGGCTTGCGCGGTGCAGTCCACCGGGTTGCGTGGCGCGGCGAAGGGCACCATGGCCTTGAGCCGCGCCTGCGCATCCGGCGGCATTTCCGGCATCGGCAGGCCCAGCACCGCGGCCGCGTCCGAGATCAGCACGCCAGCGCCGCCGCTGATGGTGATGACGCCCAGCGTGTTGCGGGCCGGGTAAATGCGCCGGGTCGCCGTCGTCGCGATGTCCAGCATCTCCTCGGTCGTGCGGGCGCGGACGACGCCGAACTCCGCCAGCACCGCGTCGGTCACGGCGTCGTTGCCGGCGATAGACGCGGTGTGGGACTGCGCGGCGTGTGCGCCGAGCGTGCTGGTGCCCACCTTCATCATCACAACCGGCTTGCGGGCGGCCCGGGCGGCAGCGAGGGCGGCGAGGAAGCGTTCGGCTTCGTGAATGCCCTCGGCGTAAGCGGCGATCACGTCGGTGTCGGGGTCCTCTGCCAGCCAGCCGATCACGTCGCCGATAGTGACGTCGCCCTCGTTGCCCGTGGTGACGCAGATCGGCGTGCCGATGTTGCGGTTGCGCGCGGTGGCGAACATGTGGGTGCCGTAGGCGCCGCTTTGGCTGGCGATGCCGATCCGGCCGGGCGGCGGCCAACCGTTCTCGAACGAGGAGGAGAAGATGGGGTAGAAGCCGATATGCGCGTTGAACAAGCCGAGGCAGTTGGGGCCGAGCAGGCGCATGCCATGACGCGCCGCCGCCGCCATCATGCGGTCCTGCGCCGAGCGTCCAGCCTCGTTCATCTCAGCGAACCCGGCGGTGAACACGATGGCCGAGCGCACGCCGCGCGCGCCGAGGTCGTCCACCGCTTGGACGGCATGCTCCGCGGGCACGGCGACGATGGCGGCGTCCGGCACGCTCGGCAGGTCCGCGACGCTGGCATAGGCCGGGAGGCCCTGCACCTCCGCCCGGTTTGGGTTCACCGGCAGGATGGCGCCCGCGAACTTCTGCGACAGCATGTAGGAGATCGGCCGGCCGCCGATGCGGGTGGGATCGTTGCTCGCCCCCATCACGGCGATGCTGCGGGGCCGCAGCATGCTGTCCAGGCTGGAGAACCGGCTGCTCAAAGCGCCGCCGCTGTGCCCAGCAGCGCCGTGCATTGGCTGGACAGCGTGCCGCCATTGCCGTGCACGAGGGCGACATCGAGGCCCGCCACCTGCCGTTCCCCGGCGTCGCCGCGCAACTGGGTCACGGCTTCCAGGATCAGGAACATGCCATACATGCCGGGATGCACGCAGGACAGCCCGCCGCCATTGGTGTTCACCGCGAGCCGCCCACCGGGCGCGATGGCGCCGCCCTGGATGAACTGGCCCCCCTCCCCCTTGGCGCAGAAGCCGAGGTCTTCCAGGAACAGCAGCGTGTTGATGGTGAAGGCGTCGTACAACATGGCCAGCCGCACGTCGGACGGCAGGACGCCCGCCATGGCGTAGGCGCGCGGTCCGCTGTCGGTGGCCGCCGTGATCGTGAGGTCCGGCATACACATCACGGCCCGGTGCCAGCCGGCCCCGGCTGCGCCCAGCAGGTAGGTCGGCGGATGCTTGAGGTCGCGGGCGCGGTCGGCCCGAACCAGCACGCAGGCGCCGCCGCCGTCCGTCACCAGGCAGCAATCGGCGGTGGTCAGCGGGTCGCTGACCATGCGGGCGCTCAACACGTCGTCGACTGAGAGCGGCCCGCGGGCAAAGGCAGCCGGGTTCAGGTTGGCCCAGGCGCGGGCGGCGACTGCCACCTCCGCCAGCATGGCGCGCGTGGTGCCGAACTGGTGCATGTGCCGGCTGGCAGCGAGCGCGTAGGCAGTAATGGGATGGCGCGGCTTGTATGGCGCCTCATGCGGCTGCGGCTCGCTCATGGAGACCAGGCGGCCGCCGGCGGTGCGCTGGTTGCTGCCGTAGCAGATCAGCGCCGCGTCGCACAGCCCGGCATCCAGCGCCAGAGCAGCGCTGAGCAAATGCGCCTCGAAGCTCGACCCGCCGACATTGGTGCCGTCGAAGTAGCGGGGACGGAGGCCAAGGTACTCGGCAACGGACAGCGTCGGGAAAGCGTGCGTGCTGGTCGCGGCGAAGAGGCCGTCAATGTCGTGCAAGGCAAGCCCGGCGTCGGCGATGGCGGCCAGCGCGGCCTCCGCCATCAACTCGTTGGCGGTGCGGCCCGGTGCCTCGCCGCAGCCAGCGGAGCCGATGCCGACCACCGCCGCCCGGCCGCGGAGCGAATGCGTCATGCTGACTGCTCCGGAACGAAGACGACCAAGGGCGCACCGTCCTGCTCGATGATGCGGGCGCGGACGCGGGTGCCGATGGGCACGGTCTCGACCCCCTCGATGCGGGTCATCATGCGCGGTCCTTCGTCGAGATCCACAAGCGCCAGGTTGTAGGACCCCTCCCGGGTGCGGTTTACCGTGATGGCATACACGGTCGCGAGGCCACTGGCTGCAACCCACTCCAGATCCTGCTCCCCAGTGCCAGGGATGGCGATGCGCGGGTAGAAGGTGTGAACGCCGGTGGAGCGGCTTCGCTGGATCATGAAGCGCCCGTTCCGCAAGTGGGCGCGGTACTCGGCTTCCGGCCCGGGACCGGTCATGCCCACACCAGACCGCAGCCGCCGCGGTTGGCTGCTTGAGATGCTAATGGCAGCGACGCCGCCGAAACCGATAAGGAACGGCTTTGGCCGGGGCGGATCAGGGTCACGGGTGCGCCTCCCAACTGCTTGCCGTGACCATGCCAGGGTTGATCTGGCCCTTCAACGGGTGATGTGTCCGCTCCGGATCAGCCGAAGCCCAGAAAGCCCGGCGCGTCGCGCAACGGCGCAGCGGCGGTGAGCGCCGCGATGTCGGGGGTCGGCCGGCCCGTGCGGGGATCTCCGGCCAGCAGGCGCTCCATCGCCGCAGCAACCGCCAGGACCTGCGCGTCCCCGCCGCGCCGGCCCACGATCTGCAAGCCGAACGGCATGCCGTTGCGGTCAAGCCCGACCGGCAGCGACACCGCGGGGTGGCCGACCATCGACACGGCGTAGGCCAAGGCCAGCCAATGGAAATACGTGCGGGTCGGCGTGCCGTCGATGCTGGCGGGAAACAGCTCCGACCAGGGCCGCGGACTGATGGTGATGGCAGGCGACAGGATGACGTCGAAACCGTCGAAGAAATCCAGCCACCGGCGATACAGCACTGTCTAATGCCGCAATGCCCGGGCCACGTCGAGCGCGTTCAATCGCAGCCCGGCCGCGACATCCGCATGCACGTTCGGGCCGACCGCGTCCGGCGTGTCGCGCACCCGGTCATAGTGGCTTGCAAGCGCCCCAGCGGCACGCAGCGTCTCGAATGCCTCGTTCGTGCCAGTGCAGTCGGGCGACGCTTCCTCGCAGCGGCCGAAGACATGGCGGAACAGCGCGGTTTTCTCGGAGAACACCTCGGCGATGTGCCGTTCGGTTGGGGCGATGCCGAAATCAGGCGTGAGCGCCACGCGCAGCCCGGCCAAGTCGACGGAGGGAAGCGTTGTGAACTCCTCAGGCCGGCGCATCATGCGGCCCGGTACCGTGCAGGCCAGCGGGTCCCGTGCGTCGTCGGACGCGATGCAGGACAGCAGCAAACACAAATCGGGCACGGTGCGCGCCATCGGTCCCAGCACCGAAAGCGGGTTCCAGCCTAAAGCCCGCTTTTCGCTCGGCACCAATCCCGGCGTGGGCCGAAAGCCGACAATGCCGCAGAACGCGGCCG
>JAABUQ010010310.1_pt1 | contig 12279 bp, 13 predicted proteins | sample 5560001 | NCBI WGS metagenome assembly JAABUQ01 (sample SAMN10711888, study PRJNA513371) | rock metagenome | isolation source: Antarctica rocks | place: Antarctica: Victoria Land, Finger Mt nord | collected 2015-12-18
CGCAGAGCGATCATCCCAACGTTATGTCGAGCAGCGGAGTATAAAGGCTTGTCTGGCTGACTGACAATATCCGTGCAGTCTCATGTGGCTTAGTTCACTCTCCACTGTGTAATCGAGCGCGCTCAGATACCGCCGGAGCGTGCCGAGTGTGAGGTTTTGTTGCGGCCGTTCCAGTTTGCTGATCGCTTGTGGGCTGAGACCAACCCGCGCTGCGAGCGCCTTCTGCGTCATGCCCCGCCCTTCCCGCGCATGATGCAGCAACACGGCGCTATACAATGGCCAATGGCGAGCGAGGCCGCCGCCAATTCCTCCCGTTCCGCCTCGTCATACTGCGCGATGTACGTGTCCAGATCGTCCATCGGTTGATCGCTCATGCGTTTCGTTCCTTCCAGTCGCGCTGATAGTCCTGTGCATGAGTTCACACATATTTAAGCTCCTGCCGCCGGAAATCGCGCGCAATATACCGCACGGCGTATCGCCTCGCGCATGGCAACAAACGCGCCATTGTGAGATACGTTACCAGAGGGGGAAAGGCGCTGGCGTGCTTTGTGCGTTATACGTTGGTATACCATGTCAATGATGGGGAGGGAAATCATGCTGGATCACGGAGTTCGCGCCCTGCTGGACATGCACCCGCTGCTGGTGATCGCGGCGCTCATCTTTATTGAAGAGTTGGGCATCCCCAGCCCGATTCCCGGCGACCTGATGATGATCCTCGCCGGGGTCAAGGTATCACAGGGGGTCTATCCGCTCTGGCTGGTGCTTGTGGTGATGGAGGGCGCGACGATGCTCGGCACGACGGGGCTGTTCCTCCTGAGCCGACGGGCCGGGCGACCCGTGGTGGAGCGGTACGGGCGGTACATCCACCTGGGGCCGGAAACATTGGCGCGCGCCGAAACGCAGATCCGGCATTCCGGGGGGCGGGCAATTGTGCTGGGGCGGCTGATTCCCGGGCTACGGATCGTGACGCCCGTGGCGGGAGGCACGCTGGGGATGACGGCGCGGCAGTTTCTGCCGGCGGTCGCGCTCGGCGCGTTCGGCTACCTGCTCGTGCCCACGCTGCTTGGCCGGGTGCTTGGACCAACGGCGCTCGCCCTGTTCGAGCGCGTGACGCGGGCGGCAGGCGCGTTCGTCTCCCTGCTCGTGCTCGCCGTGCTGCTCGTGCTGGTGCGGCAACTGAAGCGGGAATTGCCACCCGCCGTGCGAGGGAACCGCGCACCCGCGCCCGCCGCGTTCGCGGTCGGCGTGCTGTCGGGCACGGCGGCATTGCTGGCGATGAACGGCATTCTGGAACTGGTCAGCCGTGGGTTGCGGTTGTCGGGACGACGAGTACCGACCGTCGCGCCCGTGCTCACGCGCTCCGGCGAGGTCAGCACCGGCTGGCATTTGCTGCTCGGCTGGCCGGTCTTTATCATTGTCGCGGGGCTGGTCGCGGTGCTGGTCGAGCGCATTGGCCGCAGCCGGTTGACGCGGAGCGGGGCGATTATCTTCGGCGCCGGGATTCCCCTGGGCGTCAGCATCCTGCTGATCGCGCCGCTGATCGCCCACCCACTGCCGGGGCTGGCACGCAACAGTGGCACGATCCTGCTCGCGCTGGAAATCCTGCGGTGGATCGCCTTCGGCATCGCCCTGGGCGATTTCCTGCCAATCGCCGTGCGACTACGCCCGCTCCCGCGCGTCCCGGTGCAGGCGGCGCCCACCGCGACCGGGTGATTTGCCACGGGGCGTATGCGTTCTGGGATGGGTCTTCCTAAGCCCCGTCCCCTTCCCTCGAAGGGAAGGGGAGTGAGACCCGGCAAGGTGACGTTATTCCTCATGCGCCGCGATATTCCCGCAGCACCCTCCCCTTCCCTTCGAGGGAAGGGGACGGGGCTTAGGAGGATTCGCCGTTTGCACGCATAGCCCCGGTGATCTGTCGCACCCCATTGCGAACGTACACACTGCGGGCGTACACTCCCGGCGATGGAAATGGAAATGGAAACGGAAACGACGCAAACGGGCAACTCGCATTTGATCGCCGCGATTCGCACCACCATCGCGGCAGCGGGTGGGCGTGTCACGTTCGCGGAGTACATGCGCCTCGCGCTGGCACATCCGGCGTACGGCTACTACGCCGCAGGGCGGGGCGCGCCGGGGCGGGCAGGGGCGGACTTTCTCACCGCACCGGAAACCTCGCCCTTTTTCGGGCGCTGCCTCGCGGTGCAGGTCGCGGAGTGCTGGCGGTTGCTGGGGGAGCCGGAAACGTTCGCCGTCTGGGAACCGGGCGCCGGGGCGGGCACGCTCGCACGCACCGCACTCGATGCCCTTGCCACCGATGCCCCCGGCGCGTACGCCGCCTGCGCCTGGTGGCTCGACGATCTCGCGAACCCCGCGCTCGCCCGCGCCCATGACGCCTTAAGCGCGCACGAGGCGGCGGGCCATGTACGGTGGGGCACGCCACCCGTAGGCTTCACCGGCATCGTGCTGACCAACGAGTTCGCCGATGCCCTGCCCGTGCATCGCGTGTGCATGACGGCGGACGGGTTACGGGAGCAGTACGTGGGCTGGGATGACATGGGCGGGCACTTCCGCGACGCATGGGACACGCCCTCCACCCCTGCCCTCGCGTCCCACTTCGCCGCCGAGGGGGTAACGCTCGCGGCGGGGCAGATCGCCGAAGTGTCGCTGGCGGCATCGGCGTGGATGGCGGCGGTCGCGGCACGGCTGGGGCAGGGATACGTCCTCACGATAGACTACGGCGACGAGGCCGCCGCGCTCTACCGCCCCGGCCGCTTTCCCAACGGTTCGCTCATCTGTTACCGTGCGCACACCGCGAACCGCGAGCCGTTCGCCCATGTGGGCGAGCAGGACATGACGGCGCATGTAGACTTCACCGCGCTGATGCGTGCGGGCGCGGCGGCGGGCCTGACCACGCTCGGCCTGACCACGCAGGCGGCGCTGCTCGCCTCACTCGGCCTGGGAGAAATGTTGTACAGGGAGACCCAGACCGCGACGAGCGCCCCCACGTACATCATGCAGCGCAACGCCGCCGTGCGCCTGATCGAGCCGGGCGCGATGGGTCGCTTCCGCGTGCTCTTCGCGGGCAAAGCCGTGCCCGCCACGCCTCCTCAGGGCCTTCGTGAGCAACCAATCTAAAGGGGGGAGAAACGCAAAGGGCGCAAAGAACGCAAAGGACGCAGAGAAGGCAAAAGAAAAAATCTGTTTCCCTTTGCGCCTTTGCGCCTCCGCGCCTTTGCGTTTCCCGTGGTATCTGTGATGGTGAAGGAGGGGGAAGCACCGATGGCGGATAACACGTTTACCGCGCCCGCGAACGCGCCGTGCCCGAAGTGTGGCGGCATCATGGCGGTGGCGAACCTGCGCGACGCGGACAAGATTGACCTGATCCGCGCCGAGACGATGCTCGACCGCGCCACACCCGGCGCACGCCGGGCGTACAAGCGCGTCGAGGGCACCACCGTATTCGCCCTTGTTTGCACGACCTGTGGCTACATCGAGTGGTACGCCCGCGATCCCCGCGTGCTCCGCTGGCAGCCGTCAATGCGGTGAGCGGGGGGGGGGAGGGGAATGCACCATGGAGGCACAGAGAACACAAAGAGGAAACAGGGAATGCGCAGGTGTTTTTCCTCATTCTCGTATGAAATCTTCTTCGTGTTCTCCGCGTCCTTTGTATCCTTTACGTTTCCCCCTGTACTATGATTCACTGCCATTGCGGAACTGGTGCGCGACGCGAAAGGGAGACGCCCTGTGCAAAATATTTCTCGCCCCCCAGAGCAGTCGGGCTATCCGCTACCGCCGTCGGGGTGGTATCCGCCGCAACCGGGATACGCGCCGCAGGAAACGAATAGCGCGGCGGTTGCGAGCCTCGTGTTCGGCATCGCAAGCTGGTTCCTCATTCCGCTTCTCGGCGGTATCGGGGCCGTCATCACGGGCCACGTCGCCCTCCGGCAAATCCGGCAGTCCGGCGACCGGCTGAAGGGGCGCGGCATGGCAATTGCCGGTCTCGTGATGGGCTACCTGAACATCGTCCTCTGTACCATCGCGCTCATCGCCGTGGTGGCTTTTTTCGTCATCGTCGGTGATAAAGTCATTTGATCGTTGCGCCAGTGGCGAGCAAGTATCGATGCGTGCGGGCGCCGTATCTTCCTAACCCCCGGCCCCTTCCCTCGAAGGGAAGGGGAGGGTTGCTGTGGGAATATTGCGGCGCATGAAGAATAGCGTTACCTTGCCCCGTTTCCACTCCCCTTCTCTTCGTGGGAAGGGGCCGGGGGTTAGGAAGACCCGCGCCATCTGCTTCGCGTTTCCGTCGTGCTATGGTTCAATACTGCATGGGACAATGATGCGTGATATTGAAGGAGAGCCGCCCCCGTGCAAGATGCCCCCCGCCCCCCGGAGCAGCCCGAAAGCATTTATCCCACGCCATACGGCCAGCCCACGCCGTACGGGCAACCCGCACCCTACCCGCCCACGGGGCAGTATCCATCGCCCTACGGGCAACCCGCGCCGTACCCGCAGCCGGGCTACCCGCAGCCGGGATACCCACCCCAACCGGGCTACCCGCCGCAAGGCTACCCGCAGCCGCCGTACCCGTACGTACCATCCCCGTACCCACTACAGGAGACGAGCGGCACGGCAATCGCAAGCCTCGTCTGCGGCATCATTGGGATCATTCTCGTCCCCTTCCTTGCCAGCATTGCGGCGGTGATTACGGGCCATATCGCTCTGCGCCAGATCCGGCAGGGCGGCGGGCGATTCAGAGGACGCGGCATGGCGATTGCCGGTCTCATCATGGGCTATTTCATGGTTGCGATCCTCGTGGTCATCATTATCGCCGTGATTGTCGGTGCGGGCCGGAACGGGAGCGGTACGTCGTCGGCCTTTCTGCTTTAGCGACCCGTATGCATGAACGTCGCGGTGAAGTGAGATTCGGACTGGCTATTATTGTGTTTTTCAGACCAAAATTTTATACATATGGGTAGAGACTGATAACTTAAATGGTCGGAAATAGAGAATCCGGGTAACCGCAACGCTACGAAAAGGTATCCTTGATAGTCCGAACCTATCCAGCCTTCGTCGGCAACCGAATCGTCATCATCGTCGGGAGTTTGATGTTTCAGCACTCGATCAACGTCCTGCAATGCGTCGGGCACGTCGAATGCTTGGCAGAGGGCGGCCGCATTTCCCGTCGTCAACCAGGGCGTCACGTACTTTGCAGAATTGATCGAATCGAAGGGCATGTAATAAAGGTATGACCTTGGCTCTGAGCAATATGCGTCAAGAAGTATGCCTTTCTGATATAGCTTATAGAATAGTTAATCTTCGTCATGGACCCATGCAAACAGGGTTACACAGCCGAAATGCTCCGAGAGCGCGAGAGCAATGTCTGCACGCTCATTGTCATACACTGCGGTGATGTCGCCCACGGTCGGAGAGACGTACGCTTCCCAGCCGCGCTGATTGAGAAACGTGGCGATCTCCGCCTGTGACGGCCCCTTTACGGTGATGTTGTCGTACGTTAAGCCCATTTCGTAGAGCCTTTACGTAAGGAAGCGGCGGAACCAGCCAATCGTTTCGGTCGCCATGTTGATCGTGACTTCGTGCCCGATGCCCGGCTCAATCGTTAAGTGGAGGCGGGCGGGGTCCATCTGCGGGGCGAGGGCGTCGTACAGGGCTTGCGTGTATGCCGTAGGCAGGCGGGTGTCGTCCGCGCCCGCGAGCAGCAGAAAGGCGAGATGGGTGAAGGCGGGTAGGTTGCGGCGGACATCGCGGGCCTCCATCATGGCGCGGCCTTCGGGCGTCATCGCCGCTTCCGCCGCCGGGTCGCGCGGGAAGATGCCACCCCCGATCAGTGAGACCGCCACGGTGAAGCGCGGCTCGCGGGGCACGGCATCATAGAGCGTGAGCGCGCCGAAACTGACGCCACAGATGCCCGCGCCGCCATCTGCCGCCGGGCGCGCATCTGGGCGGGCAAGCAGCGCATCGAGCAGCGCGGGCAGTTCCGCCGCCGTTTCCGCCACGGCCCGCACCACCGCCGCCCGCTCATCCGTTTGTGCGAACTGCGCCCACACCGGGTCGAACCGCTCGCCATGAAAGCGGGCGTCCGGCACGGCGGCCACGTACCCCATCGCGGCAAGCGGTTGCAAGAGCGGGATCATCGTCTCCTTGTTACCCCCCAACCCATGCAGCCCGATCACCACGGTGTAGCGCCCCGCCGCCTCCGGCGCCATCACGACCACCGGCATCTCGCCCACCGTCAGCTTTTCCGTCCGTACCGGCAATTGCACTGCATCACCCCTTCATTACATAATGGAACGTGGAAAACGCAAAGGACACGAAGAACGCAAAGGACGCGGAGAAATTCATCCACATTTTTGATTTCTTCGTGTTCTTTGCGTTCTTCCGGGCGCCCTTTGGGCAGTATTCGCGTTTCTTCACACTTCATGCCTCACGCTCGCGCACACTCTCGACCACGATTGCAGCGAGGGCGTCGAACAGGGCGGCGCCCTCGGCGGCGGTCGCGGTGGCGGGATCGCCGAAGTAGCCCTCGGTGCCGCCCGCCTCCGCGAAGGTGCGCGCGCCCGCTCGCAACCGCGCCGGGAGGTCCACCCACACGGGCGGCAATGCCGCATATGCCACGCGCACCGCGTCCGGCACGTCCGCGAGCATCAGCGCCGTCTCGTACCCCCCCGCATGGCGCGCGCCACGACGAAACTCGTCGCTCAACCGCGCCGCCCAGCGGGCCTCGCGCTGATCCGCGAAGGCGACACGCAACCGCCCACCAGTCGCCGCCTCCGCCGCCGCGATCCCCGCCCGGATCGCCGCGACATGCGCGGGTTCGAGGTGGCTATTCACCACCGCCGCGCGCGTGCCGCCGTAACAGTCCAGCCCCGCAAGCACGTCCCGCACGAGCAAGGTGAACGTCTCGGCGGTAACGGGAAGCGTGCCCGCAAAGGAGGTACCCACAAACGACACGCCGTATGCGAGCGACGGCAGCACGAGCGCGGGCGTGCCCGCCGCTTCGAGCAACGCCGCCGCCCGCCGCGCCACGCCTTCTGACAGCCGCACATCGGTATCGAGCGGCAAGTGCGGCCCGTGCGCCTCCGTCGCCCCGATGGGCAGCAATGCCACGGCTCCCGCCACGAAGGCGTCCCGTGCTTCGGGCCATGTGAGCGCGGCGAGGTTCGTCAATGCATCCCTCCTTTGATTCGCTCCCGGCTCGCATCCACGTAACCGGCGAAGACGATTGAACCGCCAGGACGCTAAGACGCCAAGAAATGCAAAAGAAGAAAAATATTTTTCTTGATCCTCTTGGCGTCTTGGCGGTTCAACTTTCCCCTCCCACGCCGCCCGATGCAAGCACGACGCGGGAAAAAGCCGGTCCCCAGTGAGTATGCGACAATAGGGGGCGCGGCGCGAGGCCGCCATGAAACGAATTGCGCGCGATGCCCCCGCGCCGCCCCTGTGGGCGGGGGCGTGGAGGGGGTTACGCCGATGTCCTTTTTCCGTCGCATCTTCGGGCGTGAGCGCCCGGAGCCGCCCAAGGTCTTCGAGGACTCGCCGGCACAGGTCGAGCAGAAAACTGAGGCGATGGTCGAGAAAACCGTCAGCCGCCACATGTTCGGCGGTCTCGGACGGATTTTCAACCGCGAAACGATAGACGAAGAGTTGTTCGAGGAGTTGGAAACGGCGCTGATTGGCGCCGATGTCGGCGTGGAAACCACCGACCTCTTGCTGTCGCAACTGCGGCAGGCGGTGCGCGACGAGGGCATCCGCGACCCGCAGGAGGCGAAGCGTCTGCTCAAGGCCGCGATGGTCTACATCCTCGAAGACACGCGGCGCGAGCGCACGGTGAAGATTTTTCAGCGCGGCATCCCGTGGGTGATCCTCGTGGTCGGCGTCAATGGCGCGGGCAAAACGACCACGATCGGCAAGCTCGCCGCGCAACACCGCCTTGCGGGCCGCAAGGTGATGCTTGCGGCAGGCGACACCTTTCGCGCCGCCGCCATCGAGCAGTTGCAGACATGGGCGACCGAACGGCTCGACGATGTGCCCGTGATCGCGCACCGGCAGGGGTCCGATCCCGGCGCGGTCGTCTACGATGCCGTGCAGGCCGCGCACCGGGGCGGGATGGACGTGCTGATCGTGGACACGGCGGGCCGCCTGGAAAACAAGGAACCGCTGATGCGCGAGCTGGAAAAGATTCGCGGCGTGATGAAAAAGGTCGAACCCGCTGCGCCCCAGGAAACCTTGCTCATCATTGACGCGAATACGGGCCAGAACGGCTTGCAGCAGGCGCGCGTTTTCACGCAGCGCGTGGATGTCACCGATGTCGCCCTCACGAAGCTCGATGGCACTGCACGCGGCGGCATCGCCTTTGCCGTGGTGAAAAACCTCGGCATCCCTCTCTCCTACGTCGGTACGGGCGAGCAGGCCACCGACCTGATCGAGTTCGATGCCCCCCTATTCGTGAACGCGCTCTTCGGCGAGAGCGAGTACGGCACGCGCGGCGCGTAACGCGGGAGACCCCTCCCCCTGGCCTGCGGCGGCGGGAGAGGGGAGGGGATGCATTACAATGCCGGGGCGTATCCCCAACATCTCGATATTGCAACGTTCCCCTCCCCCTCTCCCGTGCGCCAGCTAAGGGGGAGCGGGTGCCCTTTGGGCGGCACGGGGGGTGGGGTTTCCCCACCCTAGTTCCGCATCGGCTCCGTCGGTATGGGTGTCGGTGTGGGCGGGCGCGGCACTGCGGTAGGAGGAGGCGCGGGCGTGGGCGGGGCCACGGTCGGTACTGGCAGTGGTGTAGGCGGCACCGGCGTTGGGGCCGGAGCCACGGTTGGAACCGGCGTAGGTGGCGCAACCGCCGCGACCGTGGGCGGGGGCGCGACGACCATCGGCGGTTCCGTCGCCACCACCACAGGCGGCGCAACTTGCGGCGGCGCGACAGCAGGCGCCACGCGCGGTGCCGGGGTGGGGGTGTTCACCCGTGGCAGCGGCGTCACGGGCGGCGGCGAGAGGAAGGGGGCAACCACGGTGAAGGTGGAGTCCGCCACGATGTTGCCACGGTAGCTCACCTGCAAGGCGTATGATCCGGCGGAGAGATAGCCGAAGGAAAAAACCGCAAACCCGTCCGACTGCGTGAGCGGCACCTGATGGGTCTGGAGCGCGGTGTCCCCGGCGTAGAGTATGGCCTCAAGCGTATCCTGCCCGACCACTGCCCCCCCGAAGTTGATCCAGCCCCAAACCTCCTGCCCCGTCGTGAACTGCGTCAGCGAGTTCTCCGGCGCGACGGTCTCAAGCTGCCGGTCCGTTGTGCCCACGCTCTGCACCGCGAGGGTGACAGGCGGGGGTACGGGTGTCGGCGTCGGCGGTACCGGCGTCGCGGTCGGCGCCAATGTCGCGGTCGGCGGCACAGGAGTGGGTGGTACAGGCGTCGCCGTGGGCGGTACCGGAGTAGGCGGCGCCGGTGCCGGGGGTATGGCGGTCGACGGTACGGGGGTCGGCGGGGGGGGCATCGGCATAGCCACGGCGGGCACGGGCGTCGGCGGTACCGGCGTCGCGGGTGGGGGCATCGGTGGCGCTGACGGGCGGGGGGCGGGCGTCGGTGGCGCAGAGGTTGCCGGGGACATCGTTAGGGGAACAGGCGTTACCGTCGGAGCGAGAGCGCGGGTGGTGGTCGGGGCGGTCGAGACAACCATTACCGTTGTCGCGGGGATGGGCGAGGCGGGCGGCGTGGCGGTATTCATCGCTCTTGGCAGCATCGTCGGGGTCGCGTCGGGCACTATGGCGACCACGGTAACTACGGTAACCGTTGCGGTTTCGGTGGGCAGGTCGGCAACAAGGGCGACCGTGGGAGCCGGAGTGACGGGTGCGAGGGTGGCAACTCCCGCCGTGACGACCGCGCGCGGCGCACTGGCATCCCCACTGCGATGCGCGACAAGAAACAGCGCAAGCAGCGCAGCGAGCACCAACCCACCGAGGCCAATCAGGGGCGCGAGGCGCGAGGGGCGCGACGTGCGTGCCGCGCGTGAGGGAGGCACTACCGCGAAGGGCGCGGTCGCGCGTGCCGGTGGAGGCGTGACAGGCGACGGTACCGTTGCGGCAGGCGCGGTTGTACGGAGTGGCGAGGGCACCGCTGCCGGTGGTGCGAGAGGAATGGCAGGCTGCGGGGCCGTTGCTGCGTCTGATACGACCGCAGGCGTACCGCCGCTTTCCGCCGCGATTTCCGCTCCGGCGACGCGCGTGGGGGCTTGTGGGGCGTGCGGTTCACGCGCCACCGGTTCCGGCGCGCGCGGCAACACGGTGGCGAGCGCGGACGGCGTGAGGCGCGGAGTGCGCGCGTCCTCCCCCGCGAGGGAGCGGGCGATGCGTTCGAGCGCCGCCACCGCCGCCGCCATCGTCGGGTACCGCTCGTCCGGGTTTTCCGCCAGCAGCCGCTGCAGGCAGGCAAACACCGCCGGGGGTTGCCGCGCCGCCCGCGCCCACGCATCCGCCGGTTCCAGTTGCCCGAAGGCCACATCCGTCAGCATCGCAAAAAACACGAGGCCCAGGCCATACTGATCGGACGACGGGCGCGCGGTTTCTTCCCCACGCGCCTGCTCTGGGGAGAGGTAGTGCAATGTGCCGGGAAGGACGTGCGCCGTTTCCATGTCTGGGGCGGGGCTGTCGGTGGCGACGGGAAGCGCGGGGGGCGTGATCGGGGTAATTTGCGCGTTGCCAAAATCACCGAGTTTCGCGTGCCCGTTCGCGGTAAGAAAGACCACGTCGGGCCGCACATCCCGATGCACGATACCGGCCTCGTGTGCGACCGTCAGCCCCCGCGCCACATCCGCCGCCAGCGTCACGGCTTCCGCGAGCGGCAACGGCCCGCGCGTCAGGCGCTCCGCCAGCGTGCCGTCCGGTAACGGTTCGAGGACGAGATACGGCGTGCCATCCGCGTCCCGCACGAAATTCAGCACGGAAACGATCGGGGGCTGCTGGCCCATGCGCGCGCCGGCCTCCGCCTCGGTGGCAAATTGCGCCGCGAGCGCGCGCCCCTGCGCAGGGTCCGCCCCACGTCGGAGCGTGCGAATCGTCACCTGCCGCTTCTGCCGCGTGTCGTACGCCTGAATGGTGACGCCGGGGCCGTCTCCACCCGACATTGTATCCACGCGGTACCGACCAAGCAGGATCGGGGTCGCGGTCTCAAGTGGGTCGCTGCCTGTCGCCATACGTGGTGTCCTCGCCGTTCGCCAATCGCCTGTCCGTACACCGCATGATTATACCGGATTTCGCACAGAGAAACGCAAGAGGGGAAATATTGCCCCCCACACGATCTTTCTCAGGCGCTCCTTACGCGACGGAGTCGTCTCGCGTTCGCTGGCTCTCAAACACACAGGCACCCGGCAATCGCCGGGTGCCTGCCAAATCATTGTCGGGGCGCGCGTCCTGTCACCGGCAACCACGCACTACGGGGCGTACTTTGGCGGTCCGGCCACGGTCGCGATCCGTGGGGGCGCGGCAGGCGCCGCAGTGGGCGGCACGTACATCGGGGCAGCGGGCGCTTTGGTGGGTGGCGCGTAGACCGGCGCGGCAGTGGGTGGCACATACACCGGGGCAGCGGTTGGTGGTACGGAGACCGGCGCGGCAGGTGGCACATAGACGGGTGTGGGCGCGACGCGCACCGGCACGGCGGTCGGCGGCACATAGACGGGGGTAGGCACTGCAGTCGGCGCCGGGTTCACCGCGAACTGCCAGTCACGCACCACATTACCACGGAAGCGTACGACCAAGCGGTACTGTCCCACCGGCAGCGGGCCGAGCGGGAAAACCACAAAGCCATCCGGGTTCGGCAGGGTAAGCGGCAACGGGGCGCCGGGTGTGCCGTTCTGCTCGACCGTCACTTCCAGCATGTCGGTGTTCGGCGCCGCGCCACCGTAGTTGACAAAGCCAAACACGTCGCTGCCCTCGCTAAAGGCCGGGACCACGTCCGCTGCCGCCACGGTGTCCTGTTGCTGCCCGGTCGTGCCCGCGCTGAACACGGCGAGCGTGGGGGGCGGCGGGGTCGGAGTTGCCGTGGGCGGTTGCGGCGTTGCCGTAGGTGGCACGGGGGTTGGCGGTGGCGGCGGTGGCGGTGGCGTTGCTGTCGGCGGCACAAGCGTGGGAGGCGGTGGCGGCGTCGCTGTCGGCGGTACGGGAGTCGGTGGCGGTGGTAGCGGCGTCGCCGTAGGCGGCACGGGGGTCGGTGGTGGTGGCGGCGGTGCGGTTGCCGTAGGTGGTACGGGAGTCGGCGGTACGGGCAGCGCG
>JAABUQ010010312.1_pt1 | contig 12279 bp, 13 predicted proteins | sample 5560001 | NCBI WGS metagenome assembly JAABUQ01 (sample SAMN10711888, study PRJNA513371) | rock metagenome | isolation source: Antarctica rocks | place: Antarctica: Victoria Land, Finger Mt nord | collected 2015-12-18
GTGTCTCACAAAAACAAAATGACTCTGTTTTGTTCTGGCTCTGAAAGTGTGGTGGTCTACTTTTCGACCGCCACAAACCGCCGCTCACGCGGCGCGTTGTGGTCTATTATTGCTCCGCCGTTCACAGGCAATCAGAGAACAGGCACACCAGGCCGTGTTCAGTGTTCTTCGAGAGGAGCTTTCGCTCCCTGAACTTATGGTAAGACGCTCAAGCAAGTGCGCAAGCACGGGCAGCCGCAACCCCAAACATTCGGGTACTGAGCCAAGTGAGGTTCTGGGCAGCACACGTCTTAGCAGCCCATAACATCACTGTGATTTCAATCGCATAAGCATGGTCCCGCAAACCAACTAAAATGCCACTCCAGTTCTGGGCCTGAAGGCCATCAATTCTACGCCCAACTACCGTTTCCCGAACTAAGGCACTAATTTCGTCCGTTGCTTTATCGAAATTGTGGGTCGAATCAGAATCAGCCTCATAAAGAAACCGCTTTGCACGGCGAACAGATTGACGAAGTTTATGCGCTCGAAGCGCAGCATCTGAGCAAGGAACTACGAACCGATCACCCGCCTTTTTCGGAATTTGGACTATGTAGTCCGTAGGTTCCCCTGTCAGTTCATTTTCTGCTCCGCTCTCCAGCAATGCACGGATGGCCAACGTTGCTCGATTCGTGAACTCTTCCGCCATATGCAATTCTTGGGCTTGCTTCTGTGTGATTTTGGCCACCTGAGGAACTGACAATGGGCTGAAACCTCTCCGAGGGTACTAGATCGCTATACAGTATAACGCCTGGTACTTGGGCCTACTTTTCAGATTGAGAGCGTCGCTTATAAAATTCCATCCGGTGCTCATAGATTTGTCGGATTAATTGCGGCACGCCAGCCTGCACCGCGCTATCTGGATCTGGATCCCGCACTATCTCCAACAGATATCGCACCAATTCCTCTTCTTCGGAGGTTCGCGGTACGTGCTTGTCCGGGTAGGACAGCGCCTGGCGTTCAGCCGCGGGGTCTCCAGTCAACCGAAGAAATATTTCCTCATACTTCGCTTGCCCCTCTTCTGCAGCAATTATGGCTAGCTTACGCAGTATTTCATCCGGCGCTTCGGCCTCATAGAGGGCAATCAGCTGCTCCGACCTGTCTATACGCTGGGCTAGCTTCGCGCGGCTCCACCCGAGCTGGCGCTCTCTAAAATCGCGAATGGGATTTTCACGCATCAGTTCTCAAGTTGAGTCACGGCAACAATTCACGGTCTAGCTTATCCAAAAGCCTCAACCACTTCCGTATGTACCCAACATGGTAATCCAGAACCTTCCGTATGTACCCAACATGGTAATCCAGAACCTTCCGTATGTACCCAACATGGTAATCCAGAACCTTCCGTATGTACCCAACATGGTAATCCAGAACCACTTGTATATGTTGTAAGTACTGCTAGTACCAGGTGGTCTGGGGTAACTACGTACATAGATTTCCCACCGTGGGGACCTGGAATCGCATTCTCGCGCTTCCCTTCCCTACTTTTGGGTTCCAGATCGTGCGTGACCAACGCCTAAACAGTCCTGGATAAGTCGCTTGTCACTTCCAGAGGTTGTCGGGTCGGTCAGTCGAGCCTCCTGTTCTTTTCTCCATTCTTCAAGCTCCGCCTCCTGTCTAAGGAGGGTAATCATTTATGCCTTTTTTGGCCTGTTCTCGATCTGCCTGACCACAGCAGAGGCACGCTGGTCAGACAGCTGGGTATTCCGGGCAACAGAAAGCCGATAGGGTTTGGATGTGGCTATTTCTGCTAGGTTAAGAGAGCTCCTTTCGCAATGTCGGGTCTCGTCAATCGTTTTCCAGACCTAACAGCCGTCTAGCAAATCGTCTGTCTTCGTCAGTCGAGTCTGGGTTGTTCAGCATTTCGTGGAGCTGCCGTTGAGCATCTTCCAATTCAATTTCCGCTTGTTTGGTTCGGTTTACCTCAGCTGCTTTTGCTTGCTCCCGCTCTCGCCTGTAATCCCGGAAGCTGGAGCCCTCGAAACACTTTGGTACTGCAATGAGGAGAAACCCGGTCGGGTTCTGAATTTTTCCGCTTCGAAGAATGTTCGCTTTGCCGTGACTAAAGTACAATATTTCCTCCGCCGTGCAATCATGAGCTCGGTTTCGACACTGTCGCCAAAGTAGAGAGACTGCTTCGTGATCGATAACGGGCACAAGTCGTCTGATTCCCTCCACGAGCGCTGCTGGCGCCGGACTATCAGCCGGTTCGCTTCTTTGACTGCCCTTTTCAGTTGAGGGCTCATCGTATAAATTCCATTCAGATCGCCCTTCTAACGACGACGTTTGTCTTATAGCTTGTCTCTCTCTGTCTAAAAGCGTGGGCGATACCCCCACGGGTGAACCGGGCGGTTCCCCTACGGATCCCGTATGGGGTTGACCCTCGGAACGAGTTACACCCACGGTAGGTGATACTCCTACGGACAGCGCAGGAGTGTCACCTACTCGACTTTGTTGTGGAATAGCAAACTCGACTGCCTTGCCGTTATTGACCACAAAGGATAATCCAGCTTCCCGTTGTCGGGCTAGGATCTGCTGATAACTAAACACCTCGTAGGTCTTCCCTTTCCTGGTCATTGGATCAGCTTCGGCAATTTCCGTAATAACGAGCTTTTGCTTCAGTTTCGGCAGCAGGTCCCGGATTGATTTCTCATTCAGTCTGCCGACACGGGCGAGTACGTCATAGCCTGCGGAGAATCGTCGCAATTGTTTGGACTCGAACAACAACCGAAAATACTCGGTCCGGTGCATCACCCAAAGCGCTTGGTAGAGGTGATTCTCTCCCATACTCATCGAATGTTGAGCGATATCAATTCGTTTGACTCGCGAGGCCGGATACATTCTGCCGCTGCTGATCGAGACCCATACGGGCGCAATCTCCGATGGAGCCATATCTCGCACCGTGGGTGGAACGCCCACGGAGGGTAGAGCAGGGTGACTCGGAGGTAGTCTGTTTTCGGTTCCGACTCCGACACGGGGTAACCCGTGTGTGCCAGGCGGAGCATTTACGGTAGATCTATTGGTCTTCTCTTCTGGTGACTCCCTTAAGCCTGAAGTAGGCGAACCGGGAGTAAAACTCGTTGCCCCCACGGTAGGCGGTATGACTACCGTGGGGGCAACTCCTACGGAGGGCGTTGCTACTACAGCGGGTGAAGCGGCCGCTTTGGTCGCATTACCCACTTCGAGCCCGTTGGAAAAAGAAGGAAAGACGGAAGCTGGTGGATGACCCACGGCGGGCGTACGACCCACGGGGGGTGTAGCACCCACGGAGGGGAAAGCAGGCTGCTGTTCTGGATCAAAAGTTGGGCCAAGCAGTTCCTCGATATCGGTGCGGCCAGATTGCCGCGACCGATAGATAGTCTCCGTATCTCTTCTCCTGCTATTACTGCGCCCCATCAGATGCGAGAAGGTACTTTGTGAGCTCCCGATAAACCGTTTGGTAATCCTCAACAGACTTACTACGGGGCTCCCAATCCTGAAGAAATTGATTGCTAGAGGAAGCTCGATTAATTGCCTGGTCAGTTCGGATTCCGTGGAATACTGGGATACCAAGCTTCTTCGATTCAAACTCTAGAGTGCGTAAGACAAGGTCGGTCACTGCGAATCGTTTGTCGACCATAGTAGGTAGGAAGCCTACACAGCGGCAATGCATGTTCTGCCACTGGTTGAGCAGCTGGATGACCTGCAGCGTTCCCATGACGCCTTCAATACTGAGGTGATCCATGCCCACTGGGCAGAGAACATTCCTGGTATACGCGATCGCACAGGTTTGCAAGGAAGAGATCGACGGAGCCACATCGAAAATGACGGCATCATAGCGTTCTTCTGCGCCCGATAGGAGGGAATTAAACACCATCTCTTTCGCAGGCATGGAGCTAAGAATGCCTTCCAGGCGAACCGAGCGACGATCGCTGGCGATCACGTCGATATTGTTGATAACGGGAGTTACCACCTCATTCAGCGACAAACGATCGTCGACGAATTGATGGAGCCAGTATTTTACCCGGTCGCCGATATCCAAGGTAATGAATATGGAACCTTGCGGGTCTGTGTCGATTAACAGCACGCGCTTGCCGTCATCAGCAAAACAGCGGGCCAAAGTCAGAGACGTCGTGGTCTTGCCGATGCCGCCGCGCTGGTTCGCTACCGTAACTTTGATCACTGGGATTTCTCCTGCGATTTGGCGTACTTCACCAACTCATCGATATCTGCTTGAGTCCATAGGTATTCTTTGCTCGTTGGATCTTGTTTGGGTGCCCGAATCTTGCCTGCTTCAAGCCACCGGTTGATTGTCATCCGATTGATTTCTGTAATCTCCGCAGCTTCCACCGTGTTCCACGGGCCGCGGGAAGAACCGTGTTTAGACCGCTTCTTTTCCGGCATCAAACATTTCCATGCACCAATGTTACATGCTTCTGCCAGATCATGCTACTAAAAACTATTTTCTGAACGGATTTGGTGATTCCTGATACAGAAGCTCCTAAAGTGAGGAGGGAGGGGAGAAAGAAAGGGTAGTATCAGGCTAGCTCATCGCGTACTTCACGAAATTCCTCGAGAGCGGGGAGGTCCTTCAAACCCTTGAGCCCAAAATCTTTGAGGAACAAGGAAGTGGTTTTGTAGAGCAGCGCGTGCCCCGTCTCGTTCTGGCGGCCGGCAGGAGCGATCAGCTTCCGTTTCAGCAGGGTGGCGAGCACCCCGGCTCCTTCGACGCGCCGGATGGCCTGGATTTCCGGGGCAGAGATCGGCTGTTTGTAGGCAATGATCGCCAAGGTTTGCAGGGCGGGCAGGGAAAGCGGAGTGCGCGGCAACAGGCTGCGCAGGACCTCTTTCAGCTTGTCGTGATGCTCCGGCTTGGTGCGCATTTGGTAACCATTGCCGATTTTCCGGATGAACACGCCGTGCTCGGGCCTTTCCTGCTCGGGGCAGGCAAAAAGGGTGGCTTCCATCAGCGCGCGAAGTCGCCGCTGTTCGTGCTCGCGAAAGGAGCGCGCGAGATCGTCCGGTTCAGAAAGAGAGTCCATGGCCAGCTTGTTTCTTTGGATGCGCGTCCGTCAGGGCGTTTTCCAAGCTCTCGTAATCGTTCGCGAAGGCTTGCGCCAAAGTGAACAGTTTCTCAATCAGGTCTTGGGCCGAAGAAAAGGTCAACGACAAATTGGTGCGGGTTAGCTCGATGTCGGAGGGGAGCCCGGCAAAGGTGATGGCGGAGAGTGTTTTGGGAGGCGGCAGCGGGATCGTCGGCAACGTCAGCGCGCGCCGCGCTTCGGCGAGCGTCTCGGCGACCTGCCGCTCCTGAGCCGCCGACTGCTCAGCCGCTTCGTGATCCAACTGCGCGGCGAGATAGGCGACCACAGAGTCGCGGGCTGCAACGAGGCCGGATGCGCGGCGCAAAGGGTTGCAGCGATGCAGCAGGAGGATGGCGCGGCGGCGCCGCACGCCGAAGAGCTCCTCGAAATCGCGCCGGGTGAGTTCCTCCGGCGCGTGTTCGGCCTGGAGGGTGGCGAGCAGGGCGGGAATGCGGCGGAACCAACTGGGTTGGAGGGGCAAAAAGAAATCTCTCTCGAAAGTATACTCTCTAGTCTGCGGTGGTGCACATGGATGGTGCACAGCTGATATTATATATCGTGCTAATGTGTATTAGAACGATCTATTGTGCTACCCTCAAGCCATGCCCCTCTCCCGCACCCTTTTCCACCCGCCCTCGCCGGCCGACGCCGTCCGCCAGGCTCTCATCAGCTCCTTATATAAGATCCACCGGCCGGAACTGGCCGATGTGGTCGCGTCCGCTGACCTGGCCTTCGACTTTTCGGGCGTCTGGCTCTGCCCGGCCGACGGGACGCTTGGCTCCGCGTGGCTCGAGCGCCAGCTGGTCGAGGCAGCGCTCGAAAGCGGTTTGCCACTCGCTTGGATCCGGGTCCTGTGCTCTTCCGAGCAGGGCAGGGAAGCGGCCGAATGAGGCAGCAGGCCTGGTGGTGCCGCTCGTGCGGCCACTCGGTACTCCTCACACAGGGTCTCTGCCGACGGTGTTACGATCGACGCCGTCACTCCCGCCGCTGTTTTGGCGGTTTCCGGGAGCAGGTGCTGGGGCGAGATGGCTGTTGCCAGCTCTGTCTGGCGGAGGGACCGCTCGTGGTTCACCATCGCCGGCCAGGAACGGAAAAACCGACGTGGCAGATCACGCTGTGCCGCGGCTGTCACGCCCAGCTCCATCGGCGCCGGCAGCTGCCGGGCGTTTACGGTATCTTGTTCTTCCGGCTCTGGCGGGAACAGCATCCGCGGTCTCCGGCCCAGTTGTGCCTGCCGCTCGCGGCATGAGCGAAGGGGAACCAACGGTCGTTCTCCTGCGCGGCCCGGCCGCCGAGTCGTTGATCGGCTCGGTTCTCGCGACGCTCACGTCGGAGAAAACTAAGCAAGCTTACGCGGCCGCCCTCGCCGACTTTCTGTCCTGGACGGTCCAACGCGGCGAGCCCTTATCGAAACCGGTGGTCGAAGCCTGGCGTGGTGCGCTGCTTGCCCGTGGCCTCTCGGTGTCGTCGGTGAATCAACGCCTAAGTGCGGTGCGCTTGCTCTTTCGCCAGGCCTCGGACCGCGGTGCGCTGACGGCCGAAGAAGCCCTGCGGCTCGCTTCGGTTCCGAATGTCAAACAAGGCGGTCAGCGATTGGGAAAATGGCTGACCGAAGGGGAAGCGGGCAAACTGCTCGGGGTCCCCGATCCTAAAACCCGCATCGGCCTGCGCGATCGTGCTCTTCTGGCGCTGCTCGTCGCGTGCGGGCTGCGCCGCGACGAACTCGTCCGTCTTGAAGTTCGGCATCTCCAATTGCGCTACGAGCGCTGGGTGCTGCTCGATATCCAGGGGAAGGGAAGACGGCTCCGCACCGTGCCCGTCCCGCTCTGGGTGAAACGGATTCTCGATCGGTGGCTCGAAGCCGGGGAGATTTCCGAAGGACCGCTATTTCGCACGCTGCGCAAGGGCGGCGGGCTCACGCCGGGAGAGAAGCCGATCAGTGAGGACCTGATTTACACCTTGGTCCGGCAGAGCGGTGCGGCGATCGGGCACCCGGACTTGACGCCGCACGATTTGCGTCGCACCTGCGCCAAGCTCTGCCGCAAAGCGGGCGGGGATTTGGAACAAATTCAACTGCTGTTGGGCCATGCGAGTATTCAAACCACCGAACGCTACCTCGGCACCAAACAAGACCTCGTCCAAGCTGTTAATGACCGTGTCAAGATCCGCGTCGAGCGGGACTAAGAGATTGAGCAGGAATATTGGGAGGAAACGGCTCATAATAAACCTTATGGCGACAGTCACCTCTCCGCGCCTGATTACGGCCGAGGACTACGAGCAGCTCGAAGAGGTGCTCGGGTTTCGCGACGAACTGATCGAAGGAGAACGTGTCTTGTCCCCAAACGCGATCTTCCCGCACGCGGCCATCATCAAACGATTGGAGAGAATACTGGAGAATCAGCTCGCTGAGTTGAGCGCAGAGCCGCTCCATGTGGCGCGTGAAACGGGTTGGAAATTTCACAACACGTCGAGCGGAGCAGATAGCGTACCTGGCCCCGATTTGATGGTGATTCGTGATGAGGACGCACAACGCGCAATCAAGAGCCGCCGCTGGTTTGAAGGTGTACCTTTACTGGTGATCGAGGTCATCTCGCCTTCCGAGCGCAAAGCCCGCCGCCTCCAGAAAATCGGCCTGTATCTCGATATGGGCGTGCCACACGTGGTCGAGGTCGACTATACGAAGCGGGTTGTCCGGATACACACACCGGAAGCGGACTCGGTTGCTGTATATCGTGAGGGCGATCAAATGACCGTACCATTCCGCGCCGCTGCGAGCGAGATCTTTGCCGTTCTCGATTGACTGGCTTCAGGTTATTTCGCCCAGTGACTACTTGAGTCAATTTTCGGAAATTTATAGGCGGCCAATCCGCGATTAAAGTGCAGCGCGACAACCACGGACGGCATCGGCTCACAAGCTGATCAACCGTGGATTTAGTGGTAGTACGCGGACGGAAAATCGCAGTTCTCAACCTTTATCGCGCGACCTTTAGGTGAGGAGCAACTTAGGTTTCGGGCGTCCAGATACCTTCGGCCAAAAGAAACAGGCAGCGAATCGCTCAGTGGCGTTGTTTCGAAAGGGAAGGACATCGTCGACCGCCTCGTCAGTAACAATTGCACCATCAAAAGAGGGGCATGTGATCAGAGTCAAGTGTTTCTCCCGTTCGTATTGCCTCAGTGACGGATGTTACCGCAGATTAGATGTCCCTGCAAAGGCCGGTATTCTTGTCGTTCTTCCTTAACGAGTAGAACTTTGCCCTCTTTGGCCGCAATAGGCTGCTCGCGGCTGCGGACCTGCCATCAGTTCATGCGCGCAGGTGCCTTTGTTTGCTTTGAGTGAGCGAATTTGCTGCAGCCGTGGTGTTTGGCCTCAAAGCGAAAAACAGTCTACTGACGAAGGAATAGTTCTACTGAAGAAAGCAAAATTGTACTGATTAAGGCAATGCGCAACTCGCCCAGAATCAATATGCGCAGTCTACTCATTAAAGAAAACCGACATTTTGCCTGGATGCCTTCTGCTGTTCCCAACAGCACCCCCGGCGGAGGTTTCTGTGTTTTGGTAAGGAGGCGTATTGCGGGGCCGCGAATTCGGCGACCAGGTGCATACATTCAGTTGTCTATCGGTTCCGCACAACGCCGTCGTTGCCTGGAACATGATTCAGATTGGGGAGATTGTTGGCCAGTTGCAGATAGCGGAGAATACTCGTCGAACGACAAGCTGAGTTGCTGATGGTCTTTGTCTTGGATTACGCCGCCAGGACTTACTGCCACATTTCGGCGTGGCTTGCCTGAACGCCACCGAGTCGTCGTATATCGTACTGTCGATTCTTGATCTTCTCAGCAAACTCGATTCCACCAATCACCACCCGCGCATTATCGAACGACTGGACGGCTACGAGACGAATGCCTGAATGCTACCTGGTTCCGAAACCTGGCGAACACTAGGAACAAGATCACACAGTGGCAAAACGAATACAACTGCGAGCGGCCTCACAGCAGCCTGGGTTACCGCACGGCTAACGAGTTTGCCGAAGTGTTCAATCCCCAATGATGACTGGCTGAGTAAATCGAGGCACGTCAATCAGATGCCGGAGAAACAGACGCAATTTTGCGCCATCAACTTCGGTGCGGGGAATGCGCTTCCGGAATAGCCGTCGACCGCTCGATGACGGCAACACAGTCTCAGCCAGGGTGAGCACGGCGGATCGGGTAGAAGAGCCGCATGCGGTCCCTAGTTAATTGAAGGGTGGCGGCATTGGGGGCGGCGGGATGAATGGTGGAGACTGAATAGGAGGAGGCGGCGCTGGAGGGACGTTCCAACCCGGAATATTGACAACGGCGGAATAATTGCCTGGAGGTGGTGCAAATCCCGGTCCGAATGGCACTCCCGCTTGGGCACCTTGCCAAGCCTCTCGCTACTGATCATGGACCGACACTAGTGGCTACTTTGATTGAGGAACTGCGAACGCGCCACATCATTTGCCCCCCGTTGCCGGCTATTGAGCGCTTAGCGGCCTCAGTCCGGGCACGAGCCCAACGGCAACTTTGGCGGCGGCTCACTGATGGTCTGACTGATCAACAGCACCAATCGCTCGACCAACTCCTGGAGGTACGTATGGGAGGCGGACAAAGCACTCTGGCTTGGTTGGGGTAGCGGCAGCAACTCTGCGATTTCTTACTCTAAGGAAGAGCGACCTTGTGTTTCAAGGAGTTGAAAAGGAGTTATGGGCTGCCCTGCGAACCGCAATCAACGCTTTTGCATATTGAAAACAGGGGAGTTAGAGGTTTCCATTCTCCTAAGAGTAAATTTCCGCACCGTTGCTGCCGCTACCCCAATAAAGACGGGTGGTTTCAGCCGAACTGTGCTTGCCATTATCTTTGGGTCAAGATCACTCACCAAATGGGCTGGTTCAAACACCAATCTAGAACAATCGTGCGGATTGACAGGGATCCCAGCTCCCTAATTGCATCCGGATGCGACGCATCGAAGGGGATCTGACAGCAGGATAATGCCGAGCGAACTTGCCTAAAGGGCTTGCGTGCGGCGAGGCGGCGACTCTACTCGGGATTACGGTGGACTCGTGGTTACGGGCATAACCGCGATGTCGGGGTTACGTTCCGTTGCTCGCAAACACCCAAGATCGACGAAAGTGATGGGAATGTGTTAATTACGTCGCTGTGTTCGCAGCGGAAGCACGGGCGCTAATGCAGCTCGCAGAACCGCTGGTCACCACGACGATGCCAGTGTCCGTGACGTGGTGAAAAGCGCGATCGCATTCAAGATCGTAACCAACACTCACCCCATCCCTCAATGTGACGTTCTCATCGAGGATCGCGCGGCGAATCTTGCATTGCCGACCGATGATGCAATTGTCGAAAACGATTGAGTCTTCGACGACAGCTCCGCTTTGGACCTGGACGCCTCGGCCCAGTACCGAGCCTCGAACTACGCCTCCTGAGAGAATACATCCACCAGAAACGATCGAACCTATGGCTTGGGCGGGGCAACCGTCTACATCGAAAGTTAATTTCGCGCTCGGGTCAGGATAGCTGGCGGTTCGTATCGGCCAGCGCCGATTATACAGATTGAGGGAAGGCACAAGCCCGCACAGATCCATGTGCGCCTCGTAATACGCTTCGAGAGTTCCAACGTCGCGCCAGTAAACCGGGGCTGCTGCCGACTCTCCGGGAATAACATTTGCCTGATAATCGTAAGCGTACATCGCTGCTCGTCCGAGCAAGGAGGGCAGAATATCGTGTCCGAAATCGTGCCTACTGTCTTGTCGCTGAGCATCAGCCTGCAGTTCCCGCAGCAATGTGGGAGCGGAAAAAATGTAATTGCCCATTGAGGCATAAACCCTGTGTGGCTCACCGGGAATGGTGGGCGCTTGTGCGTTCTTCTCATGAAAACCCAGAATGGCGCCGTCCACCCCGGCTTCGATAACCCCGAATTCCGCCGCAAGATGAACTGAAACAGGGAGCGCCGCAACGCTCACATCCGCATGCATTCGCTCGTGGAAGTCAATCATGTCACGCACGTTCATGCGATAGATATGGTCAGCGCCGAAGATCGCTATGACGTGCTCATCGAGATCATCAATCAGATTTAGATTCTGGAATATCGCGTCAGCCGTGCCGCTGTACCATGTTTCGTCAGCTGAACGCATCTGCGCCGGTACTGGGATTATGAACTGGTCGTTGAGCAAACCACCGAATTGCCAGCCATCGCGCAGATGTCGTAGAAGCGATTGGCTCTTGAACTGGACCAAAACATAGATGGAGTAAATTCCCGAATTGATGAGATTACTGAGAACAAAATCGATAATCCGATATTTACCGCCGAAGGGGACCGCCGGCTTGGCGCGCTCTTGCGTCAGCGGCACCAGACGATTACCTCTGCCCCCGGCGAGAACGAAGGTGACTACCTGATGTTGCATGATGATGCCTGGTCCATGATTTATCCGGAGGGAAATAACAGGTGACTTGCGACCGGCCAGCAACAAGAGAGCTACTCTATGCGCCCCTGTTAATGGGGATGCTCATTTAGCGCCGCATTCCAGCCATTCTTCCTCTCGACCAGCACTTCGATAGATGTCACGCCCAACTAAGACTTTCGCGTGTCTCGCCCACAATCCGGTCCACTCGGATATATTCCTAGATGGGAAGGGATTATCGCTCCAGAGAAGCGTGTAGCCGTGGCTCATTTTCTTTCGTTCTAGCTTTGTGCGCAAAGTCAGATCAGCCCCGCCCACTCCAAACCATTCTAAATCCTCGCTACTCCATGTCTTCGAAGTCGTTGTAGCCGAGTTACCTACGTAACTGCGCTTCTGCCTCGAACCAATCTGCTTCGTGTCTTCTCCTCTTCCTCCAAGTTATACGCAGGCAACGTGATAAGGCGGCTGTCCTCGACTGGGCCACCCACCGTGAAATGGTAGAAGCTCTGCCAATCGCGTGAAGAGATTCCGAACACCTCGTGAACCGGATCATCGAAGTAGCAGCCGATCCCGGTCGCACGAATGCCCGCCTCTTCTGCCTCAAGGTACAGCACCTGGCCCACGAGACCGGCCTCCCAGAAGAGATTTCGGTAGAAGCTGGCGCCATAGGCGACAAGGCTGTCCATGTAATCGGCGAGCATTGCAAGGCTGAAGGCACCGTCCCCCGCGATGTCTTGACCGCAGGAGACGCT
>JAABUQ010010313.1_pt1 | contig 12277 bp, 19 predicted proteins | sample 5560001 | NCBI WGS metagenome assembly JAABUQ01 (sample SAMN10711888, study PRJNA513371) | rock metagenome | isolation source: Antarctica rocks | place: Antarctica: Victoria Land, Finger Mt nord | collected 2015-12-18
CCCACAACATGCTCGCTTTCGCGGCCGTCACGGCCGCGACGGACCTCCTCGTAGCGCACGCCGTGCTCGCGGCAAACGCGATGGACGTCGGCCCACGAGGCCCCGTCGCGCGTAACCGCTTCGCGCAGCGCCGGGCCCACGTCTTCGCGCACCTGGCGTTCGAACGAGCGCCGATTTTGATAGTACTCGACGTCGCGCGCTCCGTGCGAAAGCTCGCTGCGTTTGGCCACGTCGACGACGCGCCAACCCTGCTCAAGCTCCGCTTCCCGACTTGCCGCGCGCATCTTATCGCGGTCTTGCCACACGTCGCGCGCGACGTGCGTGATCGGGTCGACGCGGTTGAACACCGCATGCACGTGCGAGAGCCCGCCCACGCCATCGTTCTGCAACGCCGCGACGTACTGAAGCCCCTCGAAACCCAGATGCTCGATCTGCGTATCGAGCGCCGCGCGCGCCTGCTCGTACGTCGGCCGCTCTCCTTCGGCCCACGACACGATGAGGTGGTAGAGCGGCTCTTTCGCGCGGCTCTGTGAGGCCGTCGCTTCCATCTCGAGCGCCGACGTTTCCAGGCTCGCGAGGTTCGCGCTCCAGACGGCAAGCGGCGGCGCGTGGTCGCGTTCGTGCTCGGGTCCTTCGCGCACGATATAGTCGATGGCCGCGCCAAAACTCGACGCGCCGACCATGCGCCCGCGACCGCGGTTTGCGATCACGCCGTGCGAAGTTCGAGCGCGATCGCGCGCATGACCCGCGCAATTTCGGCCCGCGGTTCGGCGACCGTTGCGCTCATCTTCGCGATCTCCGGCAGCACTTGGCGCATGAGGTCTTGCAGCGCCCAAAGCGTCTCGTGGATCTCCTCGCGGTGCAGGCTCGCACGGTCGTAGTTTTCCGTGAAGAGATGCGACAGACGACCAGAGAGTCGCCCGAGGTCCGCTTCCAAATCGCGAAGCGCTTTCGGTGCACCCGCGAGCACCGCGGCGGCCGACGTGATCTCCGCAACCTGCGCGAGGTCGACGATCGGCTGCGGACGCCCCTCGGCGAGCGCGAGCACAAACTCGGAAAGCGAAAGCCCCGAAGACGCGGCTGCCTCGCGCACGCGCTGCGCTTCGTCGGGCGCGAGCCGCACGAGCAACTGTTCCAAACGTTTGCGCCGCGCATCATATGCGGCTTGTTGCTCCGGAGATTTCGCCGGCATCTTCTACGCCTTCGGCCTCTCGTCGTGTTGCGGCTCCGCGGGTAGCGGCTCGGGTGGCCATGTGAGGAGCGCAGCACCCGTTTCTTCAAGCGTCAGCTCGCCGTCGATATAGCTTTGAAGAGTCGCTTTTGCCTCCGGTCCCGGATCGAGACCTTCGATCGCGATCGATCCAAGCGAATTGCGCACGCCGGCCGCGCGACGTTCGCGCTCGTCGAGTAGCAGTCGCTCTTTGCGTGCCGCCGCTTCGGCAGGCGTCCAGTCTCTCGGCATCGGTAACTCTCCCCGGTGTGAGCCTCGGTTTCATTTCGGAATTTGTTCGCTTATCGTTCGTTTTACGCTCGCTTTTACGCTCGCTTTTTTCGCTCTCACTCCTTGAAGCTTCGCGCTAGCGATGCGAATGCCGCGCCCTGTGCAGGGTGGTAGACACCGCAGGTGGCTATCCACCCTCTAGGTTCCCCCTCTTAATAACTCGCGTTGCAACCAGCATAGCATGCGTGCTACCATACCTGCAACTACCCGCCAGCGGAGCACTCCACCATGCACGCCGACGAACCAATGCACGCCGAAATCCGCTCTCGGCTTACCGCCCTTATCGATGCCGCGCCGCTGCCGCGCCGATCGGTCCTCGAAGCGACGCTCGAACCGCATCGCGAGCTCATCACCCAGGCCCACGCGAAGGGGCACAATTACCGCTCGATCACCGAGGCGCTACGGGGCGCCGGCCTCAAGGCATCGCCCGAGACGATCCGGCGCTACGTGCAACGCATCACGAACGGCAGCGCCGGCCCGAATGGGCAAGCGAAGTCGAAGCGTTCATCACGCAAAGTCACCGCCCGAAAGACGTCAGCCAAAGGCTGACGTCCACTCTCTCATGACGACGACTGCCGCACCGAACGATCTCGTGCGCGGGTTGCGCTACCGGCGTTGGCTCGGACGGCAGCAACTCGTCCGTGGCGTCACGCCGTCGCGCCCGCGCATCAAGTACGGGCTCGCGCCGGGGTGCCTCGGCGTGGTGCTCGTGATCGTCGCGATCTACGTCGTCATGCTGGTCGCGCTTGCGATCCAGGTGGCGCTTTACGTCGTCGCCGCGCTCGCCGCGCTCCTCGTCGTGCGGCCCTTCTCCCGTTTCGCACTCCCCGCCCTACGCGGCGGCGTCTTCAACGGCAATGCCTTTGCCGAGACGCCGGCGGCCGGCATGTTCGTTCTCGGCGCGGTCCCGACCACGGCGCTCGTCTATCCGCTTTCACACGGGCTCCCTATGCTCGCTGGAGCCGCCATTGTGGGCGGGTTGGGCTTTCGCCCGATTGTGCGGGTGCTCGACGGCAAGCCGCTCCCGACATTACCGCTCCGAAAGGATGTCGAGGCCACGCCTGCAGTCGGCCCGGACCTCAGCGAACCCGGCGACTTCGGCCTCTGGATCGGTGAGGCCACCGGCACGCTCGCCGCACTCGGCCACACCGCGGGACTCCAACGCGGCTCGAACGTCACCCTTAATCTCCGGGACGCAGCCAAGAACATCGCGATCTTCGGCGAGACCGGCACCGGCAAGACCACCCGCATCATCAACCATCTCCTCGTTCAAGCACTCGACTTCGATTGCGGCGGACTCATCTTTGATGTGCGCGGCGACTTTCACACTACGGCCGCGCACGCCGCACAACTCACCGGCAAGGCGATCCAGCGCATCGGCGTCGGCCAGCTTGGGCTGAATCTCTCGACGGCCTCACGCCCAACACTGCGGCCGGGTTCCTCGAAGCGGCCTTCAAACTTCTGGGGCAGGGCGAAGGTGACTCGGCATTCTGGCTCTCGCTGGCCGTCGCGCGCTCGCAAGCCGCACTGGCCGTCCTCTTCCACGTTCCGGGCGCCTACTCGCTCAAGGGACTCTACGATTACGTCTTCGATGAGCGCTGCCGCAAGGCGGCGATCGCGACCGCCGGCGACGCGCTGCTCGAGCTCCAAGTCCGCGCCGCCGACGGCGATCGCGACGCGAGCCTCGATGCGCGCCGGCTTAAAAGCGCGATCGACTACGAATCGACCATCGCGGCGCAGTACAGCGAAAAAGAACGCAGCGGTGTCAACCGCACGATCGAGACCGCACTCGCACGCTTCGCCGATCCGGAGCTCGAAGATGCCTTCTGCACCGACGCCGGCGATCAGGCGAACCTCACGGACATTCTCAACGGAAGCGTGTTCGTCGTCAACGTCCCGCGGGAGCGCTTCAAGGCTGCCGCAAGCGTCGTCTACCTCTTCGTCAAGGAACGTTTCTTCCAAGCCGTCAACGCTCGCGCGCAGCTTCCGGCAGGACCGCGAAAGAGCCGGCCCATCCTCTTCCTCTGCGATGAGTACCAGCAGATTTGCAGCGCCGGCGACGCGCAGTTCTTTGATACCTCTCGGGCGCTTGGCGTCATCGGCATCGTTGCCTCGCAGTCGATCGAAGCGTATACCGCCGCGATCGGCAACGAACATGCCGCAACCGCGCTTCTCGGCAATTTCACCAACGTCGTCGCGTTTCGCTCAACCGAGCGGACCATGAACTACGTCGCCGGCAAGCTCGGCGACGTCGACGTCTGGAAAGAGACGTACAACACCGGCCGCTCCGAAAAGCCGACCATCTTCTTCCCCGAGACAGCCTCCGTATCAGAAGGCCACTCGGCCTCAACGCAGCGCCAACGGCTCCTTACAGCGCAGACCTTCCGCTCCCTCGCCCCGGATCAAGCCATCGCGCTCCTTACGTCGATGGAAACGCATTCGACGACGTGCTCTGCGTCCCGCAGCTCACCGAGGACGATCTCGAACGTTACGAATGAGCCGACACGGTCGCAACCTCGGCAACCGAACACGTGTTCGAGCATGCGTTGCTCGTTGCTATAACGGAGAAGACATGAACGAGGATCAGGGCCAGCGCATTGCTGAGGTCAAGGGTGAGCTTCGCGCCGTCGAGGCGGAAGAGCGCGACATCGAGCGACTCGAGGAACGAACCGAGGCGCGCGAATCCGGACTTAAGGACGAGCTCGCGGACCTGGAAGCGCACAAGACGTACAGCATCGTTGTCAATCGCGACCACTTCCACGACCAGCCGCAGTTCATTACGGGAAGCCACGTCCTCGATCTCGCGAAGCAAAACGACGGTAAGCACGGTGTCGCGATTCTGCGCGGCGGCGGCGAACATGACGTCCCGGTCGAGCCGAGCCAGACGGTCGATCTTGAAGATGAAAAGAACCGGCGCTTCAAGACCTTCCCGGTGAAGTCGACCGAGGGCTGCTGATGCCGCTTCCCGACGAGGATCGGGAATGGCTCCAAGACCAGGGCGTTGCGTTTACGGAGCACGTTGACCCCGCGGCTGGCTCCGTAGTCATCTTCCGCGGCTTCGCGCTGCCCCTAGGCAAGTTCATGATCCCAGCCGCGGACATCCTCACGAAGCTCCCGCCGAACTATCCCGATTCGGGACCGGACATGTTCTGGGTATACCCGCCCGCGCTGCTGGCTCCCAACAGCAGGGAAGCGCGTCAGACGCAGTATCACGAACCGCTGCTCGGCGGCACGTGGCAGCGTTGGTCCCGCCACTTCGACGCGAGCGCTTGGCGCAGCGGCGTGGACGACATTCAAACCGTGTATTGGCGAATCGTCACGGCGCTCAAAGAAGCACAGTAGCCGAACTATGCGATACACCCTGACGCTGCAGGCGCGCCACGAGGAACATCTCCGCGAACTGGTGCTCCCTGGTGACGGACGCGAAGGCGTCGCATATCTATTATGTCGCAGCGCGAGGATCGCGCACGACCCCTGGACCGGCGTGCCGGAGTTGCGGCTGATCTCCCGCAACATCGTTCCCGTTGACGCTGGCGACGTATACGAACGAGACGTCGATCACGTCAGTTGGCGCAGCGATACGCTGCATCGACTGCTGCCGCGCTGTCAGAGCGAGGGTCTCGTTGTTGTGCTCGTTCACTCGCATCCGCGCGACGTTCCCGATCTCTCCAAGACCGATACGCAGACCGAACCGGTCTTGTTCGATTACGGTTGGGTTCGCGACGGCGACGATATTCCGTTTGCGAGCATCGTGATGACGGACACCACGATCCGCGGCCGCGTTTGGTACGGCTGGTCCAAGGACCCGTTTGTTCTCGATGTCGTGCGCGTCGTCGGCGAGCGCTTTCAGTTTCATCGCACGTTCAGCGCGGAACGAAACTCTGCGGTATTCGCTCGGCAGATTCTCGCCTTTGGCCCCGCGCTCGACAAAGAACTGGCGGCGTTGCGCGTCGTCGTCGTTGGAGGCGGCGGAACAGGCTCAGCTACTGCGACGTTGCTCGCACGCCTGGGCGTCGGCCGTGTCGCCATCATCGATCCGGATCTGGTTGAAACGACGAATCTCAATCGGCTTCACGGCGCTAGCCAGGCCGACGCGGACGGCGGACGCACCAAGGTCGACGTGCTTGTCTCGTCCATCGCCAGAGCGGGCCTTGGAGTCGCTGTGCGCGGCTTCGCGCGATATGTCGACGATCCGCAATGCCACGATGTACTCCTGTCAGCGGACGTCGTCTTCGGCTGCACCGACGACCACGCGGGCAGGCTGTTCATCAACCGGCTCGCCTACTTTTACGCGATCCCGGTTATCGACATGGGACTCATGATGCAAGTCGATGATACGAACCCCGACAATCCTCGTCTTCAGCATCTCGCTGGACGTATAACCGTGCTCGCTCCCGGTTTAACGTGCATCGCGTGTCGCGATGTAACCGACTCAAACGCCGCGCGCGACGAGTTACTGCGCCGCCAGCAGCCTGGCCAGTATGCACGTCTCAAGGCTGAAGCGTATGTGACCGGTGAAGGCAACCCCCGGCCTGCAGTGGTCACATTTACGACCGAGGTCGCGACGATGGCCGTCAACGAGATGCTCCAACGGTTGAGTAATTTTCGTGGCACAAGCCGCGATCATCGGCTGCACGATTTTCTCGACGAGAGCGACATGTCTTTTCCGCCGCAGTCTCGAGCTGGTTGTAAGTGCTGCGACACGCAAGCGTACTGCGGTAAAGCCGACGTCTCGCCATTTCTGGGCTTAGCGACGTGAACATCTTTCGACGCATCCGCAAGGCGTGGCGCCATGCGGTTCGACCACGCCTACGTCTGCGACTCGTTGAAGAGGAGCCAAACAAAGTCATTTCGGGCGTTCTCTACATCGTCGGTAGCCGTGCTGTCCCGAAATGGGCGATCTTTGCATGCCCGTGCGGGTGCGGTGATCGCATCGAGTTGTACCTCGGTCCCCACGCAAAGCCGCGATGGAGAGCCTCGTTCAATCGCCACGGAACAACGCTAACGCCTTCAGTTTGGCAAACTGGCCGATGTCGCGCGCATTTTTTCGTCCGCGATGGTCGCGTTGACTTCGTGTGACTCTTTATAGTTACGTAGGGAGGTCGCTCGGCTGATTGAGTGCGCGTTTCGCCTCTGCGATTGCAGCCGCGTGCTCTCGAGAGGTGTCGCATTCGACAGCGTCGCAAGCACAGACGGTTCGATGCGCATCGCGTGCGGCACGCCGGATCGCGAGCATGTACGCGTTGCGCACAACTCCGGCGAAAATTCATCGTCGGGAAGAGGGCGGCCCCGGCGATACGTCGAGGCCGCTTGTTCCTTCATGCCGCTGCCGTCGAATCGACTGGCACGGAGCCGGCGGCTTCTTCTTCGCTTGCATCGTCGGCGTTCGCCGGCGCGCCGCGCAGCCCGAACTCTTCGCCGCAGTCGACGCACGCGCCGTGCGTTGGCTCGTCTTCGTACGGCTCGATCTCGGTGTGCAAGCACACTTCGCCGTCCTCATCGGCCGTCGGCATGGCGTTCTGTGCGCCGAGCGGATCGTCGACGATCTCATAACCGGCGAGCAATGCGTCTTCCTGGCCCTTCGGCCCAACGCCGCCGCCATTCCAACCGACGTAGTCGGCTTGCTGGATCGGCGCGAACAGCTCGAGAGCGCGCTCCGTCGCAAGATGCGCGCTAACCGCACCGTTATCTAATAGACCCACCTGCTTCTACGGGCAGAGATGAAAAACGACAAGGACCGAGACACTTCCACCTATTGACGCTTGTACAAGAACCCGTTAGTATTGTTACATGGGCTCTTCGGGGGCGGCGGTCACGGATGCTGGGGGCTTAGATGCAGCTTTGCGCGCTCTCGCTGACCCAAGCCGGCGCGCGATCCTCGATGAGGTCCGTGGGCGTCCGCGCGCGGTCGGCGAGATCGCGGATCGCATGGAGCTATCTCAGCAGGCGGTTTCCCATCATCTGATCGTTTTGCGGCGCGCGGGATTAGTCAGCGAGCGCCGTGAGGGAACGCGGCATCTCTTCGTCGTGCAGCGTCATGGCTTTCTAGCGGTGCAGCGCTTCCTCGACAAATTTTGGCCGCCCCGTCTATCGGCTCTTAAACATGCGGCGGAATCCGCCGCACGCAAGCGACACGATGACTGACTACTCGGCCGCAATTCAGATCGCTGCACCGCCTGAAGTTGTGTTTGCGCACCTCACGACAGCGGAGGGAATTGTTGCGTGGATGGGTCAACACGCGGACCTTGATCCGACGCCAGGCGGGTTGTTTGCAGTCGATATAAATGGCGAACAGATTCGCGGCACGTTTCTCGAAATCGAGCCTCCGCGTCGAGTGGTTGTAACGTGGGGCGTCGCCCATAATGGCGAGCACCCGTCGGAATTCTCCCTTGTCGAGTTTACACTCATCCCGTTTGAGGGGGGAACAAGGCTTGAGCTGGTGCACGCCCAGCTTCCCGCAAGCCAAGCCGAGATGTATGGGCGAGGCTGGAACCACTTTCTCGAGCGGCTCCGCCTCACAACGTTGGGCCACGATCCGGGGCCGGATCCATTCGCAGCCGAGCCGGCGCTTCCGTCGCCATGAGTCACTACGGAATGCTCGCGGCGGAGCAACTGCGTCGTCCGAACGTGTCCTTCGGCCGCGCTCTTAGGAACGAAGCGCTAACGGTGCACGGCAAGATTTTCGCCTTTCTCAAGGGCGATCGTCTCGTTCTGAAGTTACCGGCAACCCATGTCAAGCAGCTGATCGGGGCAGGCGCAGCGATTCCGTTTACATCAGGCGGCCGTACGATGAAACAGTGGGTTGCGGTCCCGCCATCGAGTACAGCGGACGTGAACGCATGGCGTACGCTGTTAAACGACGCGCGCGTCTATGTCGCATCCGGCGAGTTGATCACCAAGACGCAAGCGACGGCGCCAGCTAAGCGCCGGCGCGATCGCAAAGGGACGGCCAAATGAGCGTGACTGGAATCGCATTTATGATGTATCCCGTGAGGGACGTCGCGCGCGCAGCGGCGTTCTATCGAGACGAGCTCGGCCTCCAGCAAGAGGGAATGAATGAGCCGTGGTGGGTCGAGTTTGCCGTTGGCGGGACGACGTTTGGGATTGGTAACGTTCCGGACAACGGGACGCCAGGCGAAGCTCAGGGCCTTGTGCTTGAGGTCGATGATATGGACGCGTACCGAGCTGCTCTAAGTTCGCGCGGAGTGGAATCGACGGAGCCCAGGGCGACCCCCTACGATTGCGTGATCTCGATGCTCCGTGATCCTGATGGCAATGCCGTATGGTTACACGAGAAGCGAGCTCCCTTATGACAGCGCTCGATCTCACCGCAGCGCCGCCACGGAGCGCTCGCGAACGACTAGCTGGTTACTGCTTTCTCCCCAGAACTATCGACAAAGCGCGCGCACAATTACCGGGCGGCGATACCGGCGCCTATCACATCGAAGGCGCAAGCGCAGACCTACTTACGGCACTCGGAGTCACCGTTGAGGAATTCTGTTCAGTCGTCGCCGAGGCGGCGAGTGATAGGGACGTGGTTGCATGGCTCCGGCTCCGTGGTGACTGCACAAACGCAGATCGCTTCAATGCGGAGAAACTCGGCAGCAGAATAATCGACGTGAAGCCTCATCAGGCGGCGAGCTTTCAAGCTGAACATCCCGCACTTGCACCTCATGAAATCGACCGCTTTATCGACGCCTTAGATCTCGACGACGGCCGCTGCTTCGCGAGGCCTATGAGCCGATAAACCGGAGCTCCTCCGGGACGGTTCCTAAGGTTTGAGAGTTTGGATGTCGGAAGGTGTACGCCCGTCGCCAGCCGGAGCGTTGTCCAAGCCACCGACGAGAAGGCGAATAGCCGGCGTCGCCGACGTTTCGGGCTAGCTTGAAGCAAAAATCTCAGCGACGATCGCGTGCATCGCCGGATCGCACGAGCGCAGCCGTTCGCGCGTTGCCCGCGGCCACGGCGAGTCCGGATCGTTGAGGACGTCGGCGTACGCGCGTACGCACTCGGCGAAATATTCGTCGAGTCCGGACGCAGCGTACGGCGTCACAAACGCCCGCGCCGCGGCGAACGCGCTGCGTATCTGCGGATCGAAGCCGCTACGATAAACGCCGTCACCGAGCGCGCAATCGATCGCGTGCGCCACCTCATGACCGATCGTCATTGCGCTAAGTGACCGTAGGTACACGGTGCGCTCCTCGACGACGAAGAGCCCGGCCGGCGGCACGGGCCACGCGTCGACGTCGACGCCGAGACGGCGCAACGCCGGCGACACGTCACGATAGCGCTCGGCGCCGAGCAGCGGACGCACGCGACAGCCGACGCTGACGAGCCGCTTGAGGAGCGGCATAGGATATGCGCGCAAATGATCCGCAATCACGGCGCGGTCGCATTCGCTCGTGTCGACGAGCAACGCGGAAACGACGTCGCTTGAACGCGACGAAACAGAGCTTCGCATCGAAGCCTTCAAAAACAGAAGCGCGGCGCCCTTACGAGCGCCGCGCGAGTTGCGTTAGTTCTGAGCAGCGCCGCTATGCGGCGCTGCGACGCCGGCGCGACCCGCGCGCGCGCTCCTCGAACGCCGAAGCGTCGAAGACGTCCGAGGGAACATCGGCCGGCACATCCTCAAGCGGATGCGTCCCGAGCAGCCGCCGCACGGTGTAGCCTGCACTCAGCAGGCGCGACGCCTCATCGCGCGAGAGCTGCGTGAAATCCGGGAGCTTCATGCTCGGATCGCAATCCCACGCCTGCGCGCCGGTGCCGTCGACGGCCATCGAAAGCAGCGCCTCGAGCTGCGCCGCGCTCGGGCGCGTTGCGCGATACAATTCGCACATCGCGTTTGCGTGATCACCCGCGTTGGTGAACATCCACGCGCTGGTCACCGGATTCCAGATCCCGTTGTGCGCCTTCATTCCCTTGCGGCAGAACGTCGTGCGGTCATCGCGGATCGTGTAGAGCGTCGTCATTGGTCTGCAACCCTTCTCCACCCGAGGCGGTCGCTGTTGATGGGTCCGGCCACGGCTTAGGATCCAAAGATCAACAGCGATCGACTCGGGTGGAGAACGCGCAGGCCAAACGCTACCGCACGGTCTGCAAACGCGATACTACCGTATCGTCTGACTCACCCGAAACTACCGGGCTCAACCGCGATCGCATCACCGTTGTATTTGTCGTGGTGCCGAACCCATTCCATCGCCCACTGAAGTCCGTCCTCATGGCGACCGAGCGGCGTCAGGTCGAGGTAATTATAAGTGCCGATGAGGACATCAAGGCCGCGTTGATAGGTCGAGTAGGTGTGGAACACGCCGTCGCCGTTGCGCAGAAATACGCTCAATCCAGGCAACTCGTCCATCCAGATTTTCCCGGCTTGCTTGAGGACAGCGACGTCCTCAAAATTGTATTCGACACTCCCCGCGGCTTCATCTAGCGTGACGTGAAAGTCATAGTTGAAGTCGTTCCCGAGCGACGAGTACCACGGAAATGTCCACCCCATGCGCTTCTTGAAAGACTCAATCTTCGAAAGCGGCGCGCGGGACACAGCCGCGAACGCCGTGTCGCGTGCCTTCAGATGCACAAGGCTGCCGGCAACATTGTCAGCGAGGAACGAGCAGCTCGGGCAACCTTCGTCCCAGCTTGGGTCGAACATGAAGTGATAGACGATGAGCTGAGCCTGGCCTTCGAAGAGGTCGCTCAAGCGTACCGGGCCTCTTGGAGCATCGAAGGCATATTCCTTATCGATCCGGACCATGGGAAGGCTTCGGCGTTCCAAACTCAGTGCATCGCGCTGCTGGGTGGCTTGCTTTTCCTTGCTCAAGAGCGCTTTGCGTGCAGCGAGCCACTCGGCTCGCGAAGCGATGGCAGGGCTATCCATTCTGACGTGCTCCAGTCTGACGTGCTCCAGCCTGAGCTTTGAGTATGATCTGCTTGGCAGCCGCGGAGATCACGCCGGCCGAAAGAACTGCGGCGGTTGCTATGTGTGCGAGGCACATGCTTCAACGTTCCTTTGTGAGAAGCGGCGGCAAAAAGAGCCGTCTGCCTCCATGACGATCGCGACATCGCATTTTCGACACATCGCGGCGCAAGACCAAATAAACGCGCATGGAATGTCCAAAGATGAGGAGCCTTTAGTCGTGCAGCGCTCGCACGAATACAACCGCGGCACGCGTCGCCGTTCATCGAGCGCTATGAGTCCGTCAGGCCAGAGGCAACGAGCGCCAGCCGTTTCGCGAAGAACCGGCGCTCAGGCTCACTCTGCGACACCCTAATCGCCCGCTGAAACGCAGAAGCGGCTTCTTCGCTCCTCCCAAGGCGCCGCAACAGTTCGCCCTGCGCGCCAAAAAGGGGTGCATACTCATCGAGCACGCCCGACTCACGTACTGATTCGATAGCTTGTAATCCCATTTCATCGCCGACGGTGTAGGCGACGGCTACGCTGCGATTGAGCGCAACGACGGGAGATGGATCAAGCGCATAGAGCGCATCGTAGTGAGCGCGAATGCGGAACCAATTGGTTTCTTCCCACGCGAGGGCACGTACGTGTTCAGCGGCGATAGCCGCCTGCAGCTGATACGGTACCACGTAACGATGGCGCAGCGCGGCATCGAGTAGCGTGAGACCGCGAATAATTTTCCTCGCATCCCAGCGCGAGCGATCTTGTTCTTCGAGCAGCACAGCATCACCTAACTCATCGACGCGCGTGTCGCGCCGAGCATCGTGAAAGAGCATGAGCGCGCGCAGGCCCGCGATCTCGGGTTCGGACGGTAACAGTTGTTC
>JAABUQ010010314.1_pt1 | contig 12276 bp, 10 predicted proteins | sample 5560001 | NCBI WGS metagenome assembly JAABUQ01 (sample SAMN10711888, study PRJNA513371) | rock metagenome | isolation source: Antarctica rocks | place: Antarctica: Victoria Land, Finger Mt nord | collected 2015-12-18
AAATATATATAATTATAAAAAATAATTATAAATAAAATAAAAATAAGATTAAATTTTAATAGTAAAATTATTAAAAGTTAATATTATTCTTAACTTATTTATAAATATTTCTTTTATTTTTTTAATTATATATATTTTTAATTTTAATTTTTATAATTTTATTTAATTTTATTTCTGAATAGTATTTTTTATATATTAAAAACTTACAAATATTTTATTAATATATATATTTAATAATAAAAAGAATATAATATTTATATTAAAACGATAATTTAGAAATTCGATTTTAATTATATTATTTTAATTATATTAAAAAAGGGAAAAAGAACTTTTATTATAAATAATAAAATAATTTTTATTTGTATTTATATTTTTAATTATTATTAATATATTTATAAATTATAAATATAATATAATATTATTAATTATGTCTATTTTAATAATATTTTAAGATTTTTTTTAAAAAAGTTATTTAAAAAAAGTTATAAATAAAAATATTAAAAGTTTCTTATTAATATGAAAAGTTCCTTTATAATAAACAATATATTTATAAAAAAGTTAAAAAATAATATATTTTCTTTTATTATAATATTAATATTTTATATGAATTAAAATTAAAAGGCTAAAGTTTAATATTTATATTATAATAAATAGTAATTAAAATGGTATAGAAGTAAAAGATAAAAAAAAAATTAATAACTTTTAATGTTAAAAGTATTTTTCGAAAATTTTTAAAAAGTTTATATTTTTCAATTTTTTATATTTTAACTAATAATAATAAATAATTAAATATTATTAATTTAAATTATTAATAACATTATTCATAAACTTTAAATAAATATATTAATAAATATTTTATTTTTATTTTAAAAAAATTAAGATTTTAAATTTAAAACCGATTTAAAATAATTAATTATTCCGTCGATTTTTAATAATAATATAATATAAAATTAGCAAAAGAAATTATTATTGTAAAACGATTATAAAAAGGGAAAAAAAATTTTATTATAAATTTTTTTTTAATATATATTGTTTTAAATATTTATAATAATAATATTATAAATATTCGGGAGAATATAATAAATATTATATTATATATAAATTAATATTAAAGGAAAAATTATTTTTATTAAAAAATTATTTAATATATTATTGCAGGTAATTGATTAACTACCTATATTAATATATTAAATAGCCAATTATCAGTTGAATTAGCAATCCAACGTACGTTGATTGGCTAATCAACTTGATTGGTGCGTCAACTGCCACACAAATGAAATGTATGCTACTCTTCGTTAGTAAGCAGTGATGGTTGGATGTTAGGGGGAAAGAGTCATAGCCCATTGGCCGGCGTACAGGAGTTCTATCTCCACGTTATTTTGGTGCCAGATGACGACACATGTATGGCGAGGCAGATATGACGAAATCGATCTGTGCCTGTCTTGGTATACCATCTTCGTGCTCTATTGCTAAGTAGCCGATCAATCCAACCAAATTCAACGTCTTTCAAATTGCCTTATCCTACGCGACCTATTGAGGAAAGCTTTTCATCTGTCTCATCTACCCTTGACAATGTCATCGAATGATGCCCACCCCCAAGGCGGCTCCCTCACGGATATGGCTGTTGAGGGTACTACAGTACCTGAAGATTCAGCAAAGCCACGTATCATCCCATCCAAGCCGCGTCCTGGCCAAATCACAGACCCAACCGATGACCCTAACAACCTGGGGGCTGCCGATCTCGCCGGTGCTGCAGACAATGCTCAGGACATTAGCAGGGTGAGGCAACCACATTTTCAAAAGCCCCATGTTTCTCTGTGCAGATGCTAAGTGAATCGATAGACAACCAAAGACAATGCACCAACTCAAGACGTCATTACCGGCACAGGAGACGCTCTACCCTCCGAAGTCGGCTCGAAACGCCTGCACAACGTTGTAAATCAGGACATCAGCAAGGGGCACGGACGCTATGACAAGCACGTTGCGCAGAAGGGCAGTGATCAGGAAAAGGGTGCCAGCGAAGGAGCAACCGAGGACGAGGTTGTCGGTGGCGTTGTTGGTGGGCGTTGAAACATTGTGGGACACGCCGGGATGGATGCTGGGTTTGAGAAAGAGCGTGGATTTTATCCCAAGGACCAAGCAATCTCAGGCACAGAATGATTATTCGCCGCTTCAAAGGGTGTGCCCAATACGTTCTAGAATCGAGGTTTTGGGGTTACTTATACTGGGAAATTAGTCACGTCAAAGTTCACTTTACTGATCAAATGAGGGCGTTTGATGACACGAAATGGAATTACTCAGTCCTTCAGCCTACATTAGCGTTTGTCTTTCAGCTATCGAGGGATGGTAACAAGAACCACCTTTTGACTCGCCTTTGCTTGACTTCCATTGATGGTGTGTACCATGCTTGCTGATTCGGCAGGGGCCTGGGCCCCTTGTTCCCCCTCCTTTGGAAATTCTGCACCTCAAGGTGCGCATAAACAAGAGCGTGTTCCTTGCACCGCTTTCCATGACATGGGATCTTTCCCGTTCGAGGGTTGTAGATGAGGAAACAAGCAGCGTACACTTACACTAGCGCGTATATTTCCTGTTACTGTAATTGTGGAAGCAATTTGAAACGCTCTACTTCAATCATGCAGGCCACGGAATACATCAATCATGCATTTTACCATCTATCTAAAATCAAAAGGGTATGTTTCAAAAATGAATCTAGCAAACAAGTCGACTTCTTGAGATCGAGTGGTTTCATTATCAGATGCTACTGGTGTATTGTATCTTTGCCCTGTAAACACATTCAACGACGAAATCAACCACGCCACCTCCTGCTTGAGGTCTATCCGCCGTCTCAGAACAACCATCCCAAGTCTAGGCTGATCCATTCGCAAAGTGTTTGTTCGAACAATCTGAGCTGCTTATCAGGTTCAACGAGCGGGTCGGGATTACCATGTGCGCCAGACCATATATTGACCACCAAGACCTCCTGCATCCAATAAGTTTCACCCTCTCCCTTCGCCGCTCTCTCCCGTCCTCTCTTCCGCCCCAATGACCTCGAGTCCCTCTCCTTGGGTCTCTCGCTTGCCTATAGGCCGCCTTCCCCTTCTACGGTAGCTACCTTATACTATCCTTGATTGTTCATGGGGGGCGGGATCTGCTGCACCAGCCTTTTGTGTTTCTCGGGTATCATGGTGTGACCACTTACTCTAAGCAATATTGATGATGGTCGCGATCGCATTGCGGATCTCACACACAGACAGGTCACCATGGCCCCTCTTTTACATCCTGTTCAAAGCTCATCTCCTTCGATTCTTTCAGTCCTGAGAATATGCACACAAAATCGCGTTGCCATCCCCAACCATGTCCACTCGTTCTTCACTTCTGGGACCATGGGCGGCTGCTACCAATTACACGCAGGCATTTTCGCTCTCTCCCAGCCTAAATTGGGATGGGAATGATGGGGCTTGGTTCGTACCTTTTCGAGCCGTTTCTCCCATCGATTTTATCAGCGGACGAGCATTGAGACATGTTCTGAAAAATTTTCGGGACATGTCTCAAGTTTCATTCTTCTGCCTTAGAAGAACAATGTTGACTCCGGAACGTTCAATAGGTCAAGCTTTACCATCCGCGTAGGGACGCCTTCACAATACTTCCGCATCCTTCTTTCTACGAACAGCGCGGACACATGGGTTCCCATAGCGGATAGTTGCAATCGAGGTCCAAGCTATTGTGGAAATCCACGAGGCGTTGCACCCTTCAATGGCGCCACATCAGGTCCTACCTCGGGCTCGCCAACCGGACTCGTCTTGGGATCGCTCGACGCGGGAATGACTTGTACCGCCAACAAGTCGCCGATGTGTCGCCATTGCGTCAGTGCCGATGGGAAATGTACGGATGGGCCTTGTGCGGGCCGAACTTGCTGCGGCGACACCCCAGGTCAATGCAATAGTGGTGGATGCAATGGAATAAGTGGGATTTGTACAGCAGCTTACATTGGGTGTCCGTGTCCTGGGGCCGACTACAATACTGGATCTGCATCGACTACGCCTGAAAGCGCCATAAGTCCAATAGCAGCCCAAGGCTTTCTTTCCAACCATTCTTCTACATGGATTGCGAACGGAAACCAATGGATTGGGACAGAGCAGTTTTTGAACATCACAACCAATGCGCAATATGGCAAAGATACTGTCGGGTTGGGAGCAGACGCAAAGACGGGGCTTGATGTGCAGGGGAGCGTGGTGGTGCGCATTCCTACGGAGCCATTCTATCTCGGCTCTGTCGGTTTGAGACCGTCAAATAAGACTGGCCCAGGTGGATCAAACCCAAGCTTCATTACCCAACTAGCAGCACAAAAGCACATTCCAAGTCTATCATATGGGTATACGGTGGGAGCTTTGTACAGTAGGATTCTCCCATCCCTCTGTTGAATCGATGCTAATGCCTACTCTAGGGGGACAACCTGCTTTCGGAAGCCTCACATTAGGTGGCTATGACGCTTCACGTCTCATACCCAATAACTTGTGGTTCCCCATCCCTGCCAATGCTTCAAACAGCCTAATGGTCCCAATCCATTCGATTACAGCCTCTGAGACATTGACTCTACGAAACAATGTTACACTACTCTCTGGTGGGATTTCGGCTGTCATCGACACTACACTGCCACACATGTGGCTTCCTCTTGCCGCTTGTCAACAATTCGAAAAAGAATTCGGCCTCATGTGGGATGCGTCAACGCAATACTATCTAGTCAATGACACAACGCACCAGCAACTCCTCAATTCAAACCCATCTATCACTTTCACACTGGGCAAGACCATGGATGGGAATCAGTCTGTCAATATAACCCTACCATATGGCGCCTTCGACCTCCAGGCGTCCAACCCCATCTACAGCAACGGGACCAATTACTTCCCACTTCGACGAGCAACAAAGGAGTCCCAATATACTCTAGGACGGGCCTTCTTCCAAGAAGCATATCTGCTAGTTGATTACGAAACATCCAACTTCTCGATCTCTCAATCACCCTATCCCATCGTACATCAATCCAACATCATTACAATCGATCACTCCCCGAAAGAAGTCCCAACGACCATGCAAACTTCACCCCAATCATCCCATAATCTCACCACGGCTTCAATCGCGGGGACTGTCATTGGATGCATCTCAGCCTCCATCTTCTGCACACTTCTTGCCATATTTCTTTTCCGCCGCCGCAATTCCAATTTACCATTAGCGACGAGCCCAGCAAAGCACCCCTCTTTTTCCTCGGGCTTGACAAGCTGGAACAGCACCCCAAACAGCTCTCCTGAACCTTCCACCACATACACAGCTGAATTGGGGCCCGCGAAAAGTACAGCAGAACTGGCCTCCCCCAAAAAAGCAGCAGAATTGGCCTCCGTCGAATGTGCAGCCGAATTGGCGGTTGCGTCGAATATTACTCCATCACTCAATGCTCAAACTTCCCGCCGAAACCCGACCAAAGGAGGAAGGGTAGTCGCACCCAGCAACAGCCGCAGCGAAAAATGTATCACCCTCCTCGAGTCACCGAATTACTCGGCGCAGCGTACCTCTGGATTGCCCGAAGACTCCGCGAAGCGTACATCTGGGCGTTCGCAGTCCCTCGGGCAACTCGGAATAACTTCACCAATCTCTCCTGCGCTGCCTACATTTCCATCTGCCGATCTCTCCTTCCAGCATACCCTTGGATCGCCGGTGTCACCAGTACATCGCAAGCCAGAAATGGCGCAATTACAGCGAACCACATCCTCGCGATCCAAGCCGCTTCCGCTGATACCGGGGGAGCTGCACGAGGTCAATTACCCAACGAGGACAAAGCCTCGGTATACAGGCTTGAGGAAGGTAACACATAAAAGCGAAACTGGTCTTAAAGTAGGGGAAAACCTTGAGGAAATGACGTCCATTGAAGGGAAATCGGAGAAGTCTCTGTATGAGCTGGCCGCTGAAGAAGAAATATCACCATCACGGTGGTCGTTTAGAGGTGCAGGTCAAGGTTTTTGAGGAAGAAGTGGCGTCGAAAAGGGGTCACTAGCGAATATACCATGTTTCATGAGGGAGACATCCACTGCTACTATTCTATTCTACATATATATATGCTATTACTTACTTCATTACTTCAATGAACATGTTGCGTAGGTAAGAAGTACACCTGGTTCCCCCTCCGCGGTCCTGAATACCCCCGGGACTCCCACTAGTGTAAAGCTAATTTTCTGTGGCCAAAATCAACGACATCTCATGTCACACGAACATCCATAGATTATCATCCATGCCTGCGAACGCTTGAGATGACCTAGGAAATATAGGATATGCAATTGCCCTGGCCTAAATCAATCTTGGCCGTCGTCAGCCATATTTGGGCGACTGATCGCTACTCTCAGTGCCGTATTCTGCCAAATCGGCCGGGAAAGACTGCCCAAGGGAGAAACTTGGAGGTGTGCGTTGGAGCTGTCACTCACGCTGGATTTCGATATATTCTGCGGCTTGTCGGCTCATTCAAGGATGTGTATTGTGCAGGCCGCAGTCCGTCCTGCATAGATTGAAGCCTTAACAAACATGTTCTAGGCATTGAGGATCATGCTAAAGACATGTGTTCCGGCCAAGCGTTGCACCCAATCAGTCTTCAATGTGAAGTCTCACAATCGCCACATCCCAAATGGTGCGGACTTGTGCCAGGGAATCTGGCGTGAGTAATTTGAAGCACTAGAAGTCATATACACACCGTGGATTGAAGAATAAGGCTCTTAAGTGGAACGAGAGTTAGGACAATACAATGCCACAATCTTCGGGTGCAGTGTTCTGTTTTGTGCCTACAGTGCCTTCTTCCCCCTTGCCACGTCGCCACCTCGCTTCAATTCACCGAATCCGAGTCCTTGGCTTCGCGAAAACTGCACGATAAGGCTACCGTGCAGCCTCATCGCCTGCATGAAACCCGCGATTTTAAGGCGACGGATGACAGAGATAACAAGAAATGGCAGCCTTGGACCTTAAATACAAAGCCAATGATTGCGCTTGCGCATTATGAACAGCCTATCATAACGGTCTCTTGGTCTGAGATGTTTCAGGAATCATCTATGGCGACATAGTTGGTGAGTTCGGTGAGCTCGGTGAGTTTGAGTGACGTATCCAGTCTTTCTCGCTACTGGCATCGAGTCTCTTCCGATATAAAACTTGGGAGTATCTCTCTCTCTTCCTATTCTTTCTCACATCATTGACAAACAGTAACATCACAGCAACATCCCCTAAATACACGATCGATTCGAAGCTGTGACGCACTGCTCTCTTTGCCCCAAGTCACGACAAAACGCCCGTTCGTTTTACCGTCCTACGAACCCTCCTCTATCTTTCTACTCGATGCATTCTGGCCTGTCTTCATCTGCAGTCCTCGTCCCCACTTTGGTTCATCATCTCTTCCCGAGTGGAAAAAAGCAACGACATCCTTGAAGAAGTCCACAGTTCCCCAAGTCTCCTTTGTTTTGGTCATCAGTTCTAGTTGAACATGAAGCACTCTACTTCCACAGCCTACCTGAATCAACCAACCAATCTCCCATAATAGCTTCCACTCCTTGTCCTCGACTTTATACTCTTATCCTTCCTATAAAAATATACCACCGGCGAATCACTCCACAGCCGCACTAGGTGACACGACGAGGTTAGGGTTTGGAATCGGGCTGAGGTCTAACAACTGGTCTTGAAAAAGACCTCACTCCAGCCCTCGAGCTACAGCCCCGCCCTTGCCATCTCCCTCCTTGGTCTCTCTCTCCCCGCCCTCCAACCTCCCACCTTTTCCTTCCCTGTTCTCGCCTGCTGCACAGGACAGGCACTACGCGAGACTCCATGAGCCAATCCACAACAGCTCTGGTGGCAGTGTCGGTGGTCCTTCTTCTCCTCGCGATCGGAGTTGGGCTCGGGCTGACGTGGAGGTTTAACAGGGACGTCCCGCGCTCCAGGGCCGCACGCGGAAGGTCCCGAAGGTCATCCCGCAGACCCTCTCGTAGACATTCGCATGGGTCTACCCCTCGCCGTGTGCCTGTATCGCCTCGAAGTCCACGAACAGGCGAGGCCACGGTAGAGGATGAGGAGCAGGACGTTGGGATTCCCGAGGTATCAGGGGCATTAAGGTCCAGTCGGGTTGGCAGAGAAGAGGAAGAAGAGACGAGGTCAGTGGACCATGGTGTCAGCATGGCTGAGCTGGTCAGGGGGTTGATGAGGGATGATGTGTCGTCTGAAGTTGGAGGAGCTCGACAACAATATGACAACCCAGAATACCCCAGAGATCTCCCACGGCCTGAGAGAGCTCACACTGGAGGACGCCAACGGTCCAGAAGTGGGAACGTTACTACCGCAGGCAGCCCTCGAAACGCAAGGAGATCCAGCATAAGGACTCCCCCACGCGAACCTCGCCAAGACGACATCGCTTTGGCAGATCTCGGCTTAGGAGCTGGTCCGAATGGCCCCCCGAGTGAGATGGGCTCAGACGAGCTAGAGCAGGCGAGGAGACGTTTCGACGAGATTCGAGATGTGCCAGTCGACGGACGTGGTAGCATGCGGCGAGCCAGACAGGAAAGAAGGAATGGTCCTCCACGATCAGCCCACGAAGGGCATTACAGCAGTCCACCTCCCCCCGTCCGCAGAGCTGGCGATGATAGTGCTAGCAGCGACATCGGAGATGATAGAGGTGGCTATGGGGCCAACGTGGACCCCATTTACCACGAGATTCGTCCTCGTGACCCAGAGGTCCTCAGTTCGATAAACAGCATTACCAGGAGTGTCAGCCTCAGCGATGGCGGTAGTGACACGGGAAATGCTAGCTCACGCACTGGTAGGAGCGGACACGGAAACTCTGGCAGGCGCAGAAGATAGCACGTTGCTGGCAGCCGACCCCCTCCCGCCTTCAACAACAGCCCACGCAACGGTAGGAACCGATCGGGCAGTCCCCAACGCAGCCGCTACCATACCCCGGCTAGCTACAGCAGTAGCAACCCCAACAGCCCCACAGGCGGTCGCAGAGCTGGGAAGGGTGATCGGACGGCTGGGAGAGGCGGAGCTCCACGCAGCGTGTTTGATGTTGGGAGTAGCCATGCTCAATAGAGCAGGGCTGAAGACGGAAACAGCATCCTCGAGGAGAGTGATGCTGGGGCGAGTGATGCCGACAGGGGGTCCATCCTGGCTGAAGACAGCGTTTTCCAGCACGGCGGATGCGGCGGAGACGGGTACCCTAACGACCGGGCCGGCGGACGCGGCCAAGCCCCTCCAGGATTTGGTCGTGGCGGGCGTGGAGGGTTCTCAGGATCTGAACAGGGAGAGCGAGTAGCTCCCCCTGGACTTCGGCGTGACGGGCATGGAGGGCCCCCAAGATTTGAACGGGGAGAAGGAGCAACTGGCCCTGGATTCGGCGGTGGAGACGCTGGGCCTCCAACCGGAAGAGGCCGTGGAGGGGGCGGAACCCCACTTTTCGGTGAAGGAACCTCCTTCCATTTCGGCGCTGGACCTGGGGATGATGCTGGTGGGGGCCACGTGCAGCCTGCTGAAACTTGGGGATTTACCCCGAGTGTAGGACGCGGAGGTGGAAGCGAGCCTGGAGATGAGGGCGAGGATTCTCGCGATGGTCGTGATGAGGAGAGTGACGATGACCACGATCGTGAAAATGGCAATCAATATCAAAATATAGGAGGTGCTGGAGGCAGAGCAGGAAGCAGAGACGGGGCTGGAAGAGTTGCAGGGACCGGAGCCAGGAACAACGAGAACAGTGGCGGAGGAAGAAGCAGAGCCGTTGGAGGAAACCACGGTGGTGGAGGTGCTGGGAGAGCTGTTGCACCAAACCCTGGCGGAGACCGTGGGGCACCAGGCCCCACACAGATCCTCTGGTAAAAAGCAAGAGGACGAACGAACTCACAAACATACCACTACGCTGGCACTTTGGTCTAACGTTGGCTTTTTGAGCGATTAAACCATAGATGGGTCGGGTCTTTGATATAGACTTCCAGGATGCGGCGATATACCCCCTTTTGCAGCGGGCGGCGAGGGTTTTGATGAAGGATATGAGATCTAGAATTACATAAGGGAAGCGGAATATGATCTACTTTTGATGAAGTATTACAATTTAGCATAACATAATGCACAGCAGATCCTAATCACCCTCATCTTTTCATCAAATAAGTCAGTTCGTTGCTTCACTCTGCCCTTTGACATTGGAGGCTCCTGCATTGAAAGATCATGAGCTACTCCGTAGAGAAAAAGCAGAATGTTGGGCTGATAAATTGAGGAAATTAGCGTTCTAGGGGGCATTGTGGAGTTTTGAGTCTGCTGGTGCTGGCTAAACTGATTTATCCGTAGATCAGAACTAAGCCTGCTTGAAAAGCGCAAGAGGGACGCAGTCATATGCCAGCTATTCTTCTGTGGTAGGCTGAGGTCGTGGAAATTTTCAAATTGTGTGAGATGAAGGAACACTGGCACTTCCATACTGGGCGCACATGAATTATCGTGGATTCGAGAGGCGGCGGGTGATACTTGCACCACCTCAGTGTGGGGACATAAGAACAGTTCTGATCAAGGGAAGGGTTCTCCATTTTCGTGCGATACAAATGTACTCCTCACGAGCCGCTATTTCTTCGAATGACATCGCATCACGATGACATGGATAAGAGATTTTCATGGGGTCTAGAACGGCCTTTCAGTCCAGCTCAGAGGAGACAAGGCTGTAGACAAATTGATCAAGGATATTCGACACGGACTTGAGGGTTTTTTTTACTTAGCCAATGATATACATTCTCAATCTGAATTAGAAAAACTTCACAAAGCAGACCCCCCATCATCAGATAAATGCCCACATTCATCGAGTCTCCATTTCTAAATGTCTGCTGTGGTGTATTTCTTCTCCTTAGATAACGAAAAAGGGATTCATCATTCGTAATGCCGACAGGCTCATGGATGTACCCCAGCAAGGTCTAAATGGCAGTCGCATGTAGACTGGTACTCCATGAGAGCTTCTGATGACACAGACACGAACCATAGCTCAAATTGTTTTTCAAACAAAGCTGTAGAAGAACCATGATTTCGCTACATGAGCCATCCGAGGAAGACATCTTATGATCAAGGTAGGACAACGGGTATTCTTCTAAGACTCCTCGCAATTTTGTTTGATCAGACTACCTGGTAGATGGAGCCTCGGGGAACGTCTTGTCACGGTTATTCCAATCAAGCATCCTTTTGGCTGACAGGGTCTATATTTTGCAGCAGCAACGAGGAGAACAAAGATTCCAGTCAGCAATAGCTACGCTAATCATTTTCGCAAAGAGTAGTATTCATGGGAGCTGCCGGTAGCTGGTGAGGTCCATTGGAAGCTCGAGTTTCCAGAGGGGAAGCTTAGGATTCAGAGGTTGAATCTTTTTGCAATTTTGAAGAAAACTGTCTCGACCGTTGTATTGCACAATACCGTGAATGCGCTGATCGGGTCAATTCCGCTCAAGGCTTGGCGCCGAGATGATTGGATTAGCCCTTGATCAAATCTGTGATGCCGCCCTATCTTCGACTGAGGTGTTTTGTAGGTAGTTGTGAAATATGGCGAAAAGCAAAGTAATTATCGATACCGATCCAGTAAGAGCACATCCTTCATGCCTACGTATGCGATATTAAGTCTCAAACCTAGGGCTGTGATGATGTCCTGGCTCTTCTCCTTGCTCTCGCGTCCAGTCCGGATGACATAGAAGTGGTTCTGATATCTGTGACATATGGCAATATCAGCGCAAAAGGGTGAGAATCCAGAAAGGGATTTTTGGTAGCATCTGCATCTTTTGACTCTGAATCTCATTCAGCTGCCTCCAAAATGTCGTCTCCATGTTTCACGTTATTCAAAAAGAAATGCAATGGCGGAAAGCCCGAGGGCTACCCGAAGGCTTCGATATGCTTGAGAAGATGAAGCCTACTGTCGCTATCGGAGCAAAAGAGCCTTTGGGTGGGCAGACGATGATGGCGGACTATTATCGTAAACGCACTCTCCATTCAAAGCAGGGAGAGCAACATTAACATCATCTAGATGGCGTTGACGGCCTAGGAGGAGTCCACACATCTGTAAACTACCCCGGCAGAGCATACTACAGATTCTAACAGGATCAGCACCCTCATCACAGCTCCCCAGCCGAAACCTGGCTCCACCTCTTCGACCCCACGCCCCCCCCGCCCCCTTCAGACGACATCCTCACCGCAACCGCAACATCAACAACCCACACCACCCCCCCCTCGCATTCCCACCTCTTCAACCCCTCCCCT
>JAABUQ010010315.1_pt1 | contig 12275 bp, 9 predicted proteins | sample 5560001 | NCBI WGS metagenome assembly JAABUQ01 (sample SAMN10711888, study PRJNA513371) | rock metagenome | isolation source: Antarctica rocks | place: Antarctica: Victoria Land, Finger Mt nord | collected 2015-12-18
CTAGAGGGAGGTGGAATGTGCGATGGGGATGTGGGGGTAGTGGGGGTTGTGCTGCTAGCAGTGGAAGCTATGCTTGCGCTGTGCGAGTCAGGTGCAGCTCGTGAGTCTTGGACTGGCAGCCGATATATAAACATGTACTTTGCTCTATTTACAGTTTACTGCGTCTAGATGAACCCCTGGATCTCGTCATTCCGATAATGCTTACCGTCACCAAGAGGGAGGATGCTTTTCCTCTCCATGTCCAGCGCATGCTCCAGAGCATGCCACTCGCACGCGCTCGCCAACTTCAAGAGCAACTCACAATCAAGCCCACGAGAGACCAGCGCAAAGAGCGAGCAAAGCCACTGACGTCCGAGAAGAGGAAAACGAAGCCGCGCTCGTCTTTAGTAGGTTCGACTGAATGTTCGCATTCTGGAATTGCGCGTTCAAGTTCTGCTGTTGGTAATACCCACTCAAGGAATAGCCTGGGGGGGCCACCGCCACGGCAGGCCCCAGGATGTCGGCCGCGATCTTCTCGGCCAGAGCGTAGACGGTCGATTGGGGATGGCCGGGTGGGAGAAAGGGGAAGGCGCTCGCGTCGACGACGCGGAGATTCTGGGTTCCGTAGACGCGTGCGTGGCTGTCCACGACGGCCAGGTTGTCGGTGGAGTTGCCCATTTTGCAGGTCCCAGCTGCGTGGTAGACTGTCATAAGGCTTTTCTGGATGAAGGTGAGGATATCGGCGTCGGAGGTCACGTTGAAGCCGGGGAGGTATTCGTTGTTGTCTTCGGTGATTCCGTCTTGCTGTAAGACTGACCAAATCTGGCGGGAGCGTTTGAACGCTTGGACTGCGAGTTCTTGGTCGGCTGGGTCGGAGAGCCAATTGGGGTTGAGGATTGGTGGGTCGTTCATGTCGCCGCTTGAAATAGTGACGTTGCCCCGAGATAGAGGAGAGATGAGTCCAGGGTTGATGGTGGCATAATTGTAACCATCACGAGGATCCTCCTTCTGTCTGTTCGTCTGGTAGCCAAGATACGCACTGATTGGTAGCCATTCGAGTTCAGGCCAATCTGCAGGGAAGGTGTTCAAAGCTGCGATGGATGACGCTGATAGGTTGCCACGATATGGTTGTGGCAGGTCCTCCCACCCATAGTAGCCGGCTCCAAATGCGGCCAGGGCTCCAGATGCATTCGTATGGAATTGTTCGACGAGTTTGGCCGCTGAGACGGCGCTATTCAATGACGCGGAAGCTGTTAAAACGTTGACACGACGGTTGGCGCCGAAAAGAACATGATCCCACATATTCTGACCAACCCCAGCCAGGTCTTTGAGTACATCAATACCGTTCTGCTGGAGTGCGGCTTTGGGTCCAATGCCAGAGACCATGAGTAACTGTGGGGATTGGAAAACACCAGCGGACACTATCACTTCTTTCCGCGCAGTCAGGGTGAAGTTGACAGATTTGATACCAAATCCACCAGCGGTTGCGACGTTGACACCAGTCGCGGTGTTGCTGCCATCGAATAAGATCTTTTGTGCGAGTGTGTTCTTGTAGATGGTTGGCGCGGTGCCATTCTGTATGGCAGCCTGTAAAAAGCTTGACTCCGATGATGACCGATAACCATTCCTTGGGTCAACTGTCAATGTTGAATAGGCAGAGCCATTCAACACCCCGTAGTTCAATCCACCATTCTGTAGCGCCATACCTACTGCAATGAAGGCTTTCTGAGCCCATGAACCGAATGCGTCAGCATAATTGCTGAACGACACATGCAATGGTCCACCATTCTGAATAAAAGCCGTTGGATCCTGGGGTAGGATTGTCCCGTTGTAAAGAGCTGGGTTATATGGCGTGTAATTGGAGGACTTCTGGTAGAATGGTAGAAAGTTGTCCCAAGTATAACTCTGGTCCCCAACTTCGTCTGCCCATTTCTGTAATGATCCCTTCGTGGGTCTAGCACCTTGCAATGAGCTTGACGGACTGCCCGGATCGAGAAGGGAATACTGACCGGTGGTAGATCATATAATTTCGAGCGGAAGAACCACCCAAAGTCTTGCCGCGGGCGTAATGTATCTTACGATTTGCACATCCCTGCGCGTCATCTCAACAGTCAGCCCAGCTCTGAAATCGAGACGTGCGCGAATACATACCGTCTGCGGGACGGTAACAAACCCCCAATCAATAAGAGGGTTATAGTTGGTAGGATCTGATCCAGTGTAGTAGTTGGCGTATCCAGGAACGACACTTTTGTTCCCGTTGTCCGTTTCATAAAAGCCTCCAGCTTCAACAACAGCGACAGAAATGCTGGGGTCTGAGGCAAGTCTGGTGGCTATTGTTAAGCCAGCATTGCCTCCCCCAATGATGACATAGTCAAAAGTCGCATTTGTCCCCGGGGCACCAAATGACGTTCCCAGGACATTCCCAATCGATCCATCAACGAATGTGAGTAGTTGCGCGGTTCCTGATACAGTGGCTATCCAGGAAAAGACTGATAGGAAATGCAATAAGGAATACATGGTCATCTTTCTATCAGCGCGCCTTCGATATGGGGTAGAGATGAAGAATGAAAGCATCCATACAGCTGCAGGAAACAGGTCGTCGCAAGCTCAGTTTCGGTTACTGAGCTTTGGAGGAGATGACGCTAGAGACACTACCAAGAATTACGGCAGAGGTCTGATTTCCATCGCCGTGGGTACCACCAAGCGGTTCATGGGGATCTTGGACTGGAAGTTTCCCCCTCCCCGGGATTAAAAGCACGACCTCCCGGCCTCCGCTACCTCACTTTGTGACGTGGAAGTTGTGGTGCCGTGGTACTATTGAATCTTGATGGAAACTCATCTTGATCCGCTTCAGCAGCAAAATGTAGAGGCTCTGGGATGCAATGCCGAATTTGCTCGTTGCTTTGCACAGGCATTTGCTGAATCCTGATCATTCATGTGCCAACGCAGAGCAGCACCTGCAGCAGTGTCAACACTAAAGGCACGTTGCTTTCGTGGGGTTGCAAACGAATAGTGCGGCTTCCATTACTTGAACGAGGACCACCTCCTCGGGTAGACTGCACATGGTTTAGTCTCAGGGACGTTGCAACGCTTGCATACCTGAGCACGATGGTCCAACACACGGGCACCAACACCCTAGCAGCCTTTGCTACTGTGCTCGGCAAGAGCGAAGCATGTGGGTGAATGAAAATCTTTGGAGGAATGGTAGGTGCACGCTTTATCTAAAGCTGCACGAAAACGCTGAGAAATTAATGGCGCAACCCTATTGTCCTTATGTTGTGGAGATTGGAGAAGATGGGTGAGCGCAATCAAAGTACGGAATTTTACGTTTTTCGTACAACCAGACACTAGCTCCTTTAGGGTCTAGGGTCAGCTTGGGCCAATGCAAGGATCCCACTTCGATCGGCAGAGCTAATTCTCGCACTAGGAGCGGGTCAAAAGTCAATTGATAGTCGTGACACAGGTGGCTGACATATCGGCCCAGAGAGGGCGGGGTGGGAAAAGTCAGGAAGATTGAGCGAATAGGGAGAGGCCGGACAGAGCAAAGCGGAGTATTCATTATTTACGTAGGTGGTGGAAATGTCAAAGCGGTGCAAGCCTACTGTGCCGATAGTTCACACTCAATGTTGAATCCCGCCCCTGGTGGATGACGATATTGCTCCTGTCACGCAACAGATCATAGTACTATTAGATCTGAACCCGCCGCCCATCTCATCTCGTTGTACGCGAATATTAGATACGTATGAAATGATTGGCTGCGGCGGAGAACGGTAGATTGTACTGAGAGGTGTCTCCATTGTCGAAGTTGGAAGGCACAAGCATGGGAAATTGAGGAGCGGGTTGACTGAGCGAGTGACAAAGGCCAAAACTTAATGCTGACTATAGTCTTTTTCTTAAACTCTCAAGACTGTATCATACATATCACAAACGCTCTATGCGTACATCAAGGGACCAATCACCAGCCAGCACTTGGCCAGGTTTGACAGGATCCGATCCATTGCTCAGTCAAGTCAACGTGATCCTCCCACAAATGTCCCATTGTACTCTTGGACGACAATATGTAAAGTGCACAATATCTGTTCGCCTGCTTGAACGCAAGAGATTAATTAAGATCAGATGAGCCGCCCAGTCAGTCCAGCGCCTACAGCAGTGAGAACTCGGCGTGATAGATCCAAATATATGGAACATTAATCGACGATCTCAGACCGCTGGTCCATCGTCTGCTCTTTCATGATGCCGGCAGGGACGATCTTCTTTTCACCCTTGCCAGCGGAGGTAGATATAGCGCCCCCAGTAGGAGCGTAAACGGAGCGCTGAACATCGGCCGGTGACATAGCAGCCTCTTCGTCGTGCAGCTTGGCAAAGCCCACCATGCTATCATTGTCATATTGAGGTTTCCATGCCGATATGCCCGGCGTTCCAACTTCTGAGCGCACCTTAGCGGAGCGATCGTAGTTTTTCATGTCAACGCCGCTGCTGTTCTTGGTGTTGAGCTTGCTTCGATTAGGAATGACACAGTTGAGCAGGGGCCGCAACGTGGGTAGACAAGCGCAGACGATACCAATTCCTTGTTCGACCTGTGACCAAGTCATTGATCCGACGCCGGAGTAGGTACTGTCTTTGAGTTGATCAGGTTTGTATGCCAGCACTCGCATGATTGAGGTAACGCAGACGCTATACGATGGATCAGTTCTGGCAGAGGGCTAACAGCAACCTGATGAATCGAACTTACAAGAGACCCAGCAGGAAAATGCTGCTTAATTCCAGCTTTTGTCGGGTAGGAGCGCTCAACTGCCACACGATAGGTATTGGCAAGAGTAGGATGAGGAAGTCGATGAGCAAGTTGGAAATGCCGTTCCATATAAAGAATTTCACCAGGTTGACGCATGTTCCGGGAATTTTCTTGTTCCAATTCCTTGCGAAAGGATCACAGCCGAGGAAAGCCAGAATGGTGCAGGCAATCCAATAGCCCACCACAAGGAATGAAGTTCCCCCAAGTGCCCAGCGGAATTTCTGCACCACCCCAAACAAACGGTAGTAGAGTAATAGAATTGAGATTTTGGTCACGGCAGCGTTCAAGAAATACAGCGTTTGTATACCGACGAAAGCCTGAATGCATGCTGCATCAGCAACCCATTGGTCAAATTTGATTTCACAGACTGCGGTATGCATACCTTTTGGAATTCTTCGAGCCTGGTTGGTCCCACGTAGACAGTATGATGTCCATAATAGTAAGCGCAAAGAGGGATCCATCGAGAGATGCCCATGCCCCATTGGATAGCCTGATGAGCAAGTAAGTTTCTTGTGATTGGACGGACATAGCATGATGATCGTGCGTGCTCACCAAAGCGGCGATGATGGTGTAGTCATCCCACCAAAAGTTGGCTGCTGAAATTCTTCTAGCAACCAATCTAGCAATGACGGCAATAGTAGCCAGAACAACGCTGACCACACTGCCTACCCAGACCTTCCATGCTTCGCTATCGTCTGGGGGTAGGGCAGACATCTTTGGGGCAACTGGAAGAACTCAACATGCAGGTCGAGAAAGAAAGAGGGTTAGGTTGGGTATTTGAGGAGCCCTTCCCAACTTTTCACAAGCTACTGTCAAGTGTGGTCCCCGGTACCGTTTCCCCAGGGAGTAAATAAAGTTAAGGAAGATACGGAGTAGTAGGTGAGGAGCGCGAACCTCTTTCTAGAAATCTGCTCAGGGTCATCCAATCAAAACCATACGTAGGAGGCGGTTTCGCATCTAAGGTATCAGTGATCACACATGGCCAAACCATGATTTGAGGTGATGAAAGCGTTCCTAAGCATGGATTTCCTGGCACGAGCCATCGGATTGAATTAGGTTCTTCTCGGGCCAGAATCGAGGATTCGAGGGGCGATTTTTGGAGATGGTGGAGTGATCGCCATCACATTTCAGCCGAAAACGCGTCGGGGGTGTCGGACATGTAGCACTATCTTTATGCTAGTTTGCAAGGGGCGCGGGGAATTTCCTAACTGGCCGTTCCCGCCGCTTCGTGGCAGTTGGAATCATGCTGTTTTGAGGTAGGTGGATGGGCCTAAGCATCTGCTAGGAAAGTTTCTATTCAAAAGAACCCCCGCGAATTGAGCATTTTGGCCAAGTTGGTGGCTGTTGGAGATTGGTAAAGCCAAAGTGACCAAACTTATGGCTTCCAAGTTCTAACAGCATTTATCAAAGTATCAGGGATGTGAAGGCAAGCCACAATGACGATGTTTCCATTACGACTTGGTGAGAAGATTAGGAGATAACGCATTGTGACGTGCCACATTCCTTGTGCAGACCTAGGCAAGCCTCTAGATCTTCCAACATGAAAGTGCCCTGACTAGCTCATTTCGAGTCAAATAGAATAAATACTGTAGGGGTCCAACACTAAGCATCTGGAGGCAGGGTTATCGAGTCCCTGAGCGAAATCGTTAAAAAACACTGATTTGCTCATTGACTTGCGAGCTGTGGAAAGCATAATGGAGGAAGTGATGGCGAAAGCCATGACGACTACTATCAGCAAGCGGAGGCGACCACACTTTCTGTGAATTTGGTGGTTACTTTGGAATTTGGTTTGCCATATATGTTCGTGTGACCTCTTGCCTCGGAAATGCAAAGTCAGGAGCGAAGTTTATGAGTCATGTCACGTCAAATGGTATAGTAATGCTTACCGGGGAGGAACTTTCTTTCAAAAGAAGAGGTTAATACATAGATTGGGTCTCAATCTCTGCATGTTGCAATTTGAACACTGAGCAATTTCTTTTAGATGGAACTATTATTGAAGAAAGAGGTTTATGACTAGCCACATGCTACTTTGGCAGCCTTCCCCAAGAACATGTCCGTCCAAGGTGTAGCATAATCAATTTTACGACTTGTTCTCCCTACAGGCTTGATACGTGTTTATGAAGGAATACTCCATAGCCCATTGAGCGAAAACATTGCGAAGATGAGCGAATTTAGTAGTCTCAACAAGGTGGTCATTGTTGCCTGCCTTGTCACACTAACATACAGAATCCTGATTCCACGAGCCACATTTGCGTCAACAGACCCGATCTTGAAATGCTACCAAACATCGAGCCTTTGGGAAGGACAGATATCACACCCTCACGACGCCTTCCTGACAGTTCCCGTCCACTCCGAGCAGTCCACCTGTTGAATATCTGCGACAGCCATTCCGGGCTTTGTGCTGTTCCAAAGCATGGTCACAGCATTAGTATCCTCGCGCAAATCCAGCACAGTCTGGCTGCCCAGATTGTCCGTCGACTTCGAATTGGTCTGCGCGCACTGGCCCACCGCTCCCTCTTGGTACTGGTTTGCGCCAGGGTTGCAAGAATTGTTGATCAACACCACCATACCGTCACCTCTTGTTGAATTTGCAAGGAATGGGTCGCCGATCGTAGGCACCTGGCCGAGGCCATGATATTTCAAGTTTCGGGGGCTCGTCAGCTTCCAGCATGTACCGCATGTGCCTCCGCCGTAGATGGGAATCATATGTATTGACATAGCCGCCGTGGGGTCTTTTTCAGGAGACCCGGTAAGGCCACATGCCATGCCTGGTGTGAGGCATCCTCCATAACCCGTGACTGTTGCATGCAATTTCTTACCTCCGCCGGATGAGGATGCTCCACCCGATGGGCTCGTATTGCCTCCGCTAGATGGGCATGGTCCTCCTGATGATGTCGTAGTGTTTCCATTGTCCCTATTAGCTCCTATCATGTCGATTCCTTTAGTATGCTTAGCAAAGCAATTGGGACGGTGTTCTTATTACCGAAAACGGCAAGAATGAGGCAGGATGCGAGGTAGAGGCCGGAGAAGTGCATATTAAATAGACGAAGTGTGTCAAGGATCAGATCAACTGCTCTCAGTGTAATGAAGATAAGGCTGTAAGAACAAAGAGCAGCTATACAGCGAGATCTCAGCTACGAGAAGGGGAAAAAACAGCATTCTATGCAGATACATGCACTGCTACCAGCCCTGCACATGTCTCATTAACCTGATGGATCCCCACCACGGCACACGACGGGGTCATCATAGGAAACGCTTCGCGGGATGAAGGGGCAGTGTGGAGTCCGCCGCGCTTGTCAAAACGGCTTGTTACTTGCTTTCTTCTGCTTCTGCCTCTGCTTCAAAGACCATCCACTACCTGCCTCCCTCTACTTATCCCCATAGTCAAGCAGGCAGTCAAAGTGATGAGCCGCTAACCAGGAATAGCACAAGCACTCAAGGAGGAGAAACCGAACGCAGATAGACTTGACTTTGCTACCCTACCCGATCTACCTTGTTCGTCTAGTCGATAAAGTAATGCTTCAAGCAATACCTGCTACCACCGTTTCCGCTTGAACTGCTTCGGTCTGCTTCTGCTTCTTCTTGGTGCGTCGAGCAGGCACATACGGCAAGCTACCGTGCTGACTGAAGAAGGAAGGATGAAGGATGATCGGATCGATTAAAGGGGGGATAGCATCGGTGGTAGTGGGTTGTGATTGCTTGAATATGCTCCAAAAATATATATCCCGTGTATGTGAAACGTCATATGGGTGATGGAACAATTAAAAGCGGAAACGTGAAACGAATAAATGAATTTGCAGATGGAGAAGACGGTTTGTGTGGGGGCCATGAAGAATGGAATCGCTCCCTATCGCCGAGTTTCGCACCTGATTGAGTCTAGAGAGCAGGCTCAGCAAACGTATTCACAGATGTCTTTGTTGGTTATGGTACTGAATACCTCTCCCTTAATATATGTTCTTAAGCAACGTACTACTGGGTCACAGTCTCCCGTTGCGTCCCGTCCCTTAGGTATTTGGGTTGCTCCGCAACATATCACGTGCCAGATGGAAGGATTCAGGCCTTTCACGCGGTGAACGGAGACCTCGTCGGGTCCAAGGAAAGAATGAGGATGGTAGTGCGGTGTAAATGATGCTAAATCAAAGGGGCTCTCTCATAAGCAAATCACCAGCGAAGACTTATCAAGTACAGCCCAGCTCCCCAGCAACCTTGTGGCATGAACCGTGGTGCGACTCCAGGGCGTCAGTCCCCTCCGTAATCCAGGTACCATGCTCATAGTAATCTCACACCGACTAGGTACTCTAGCAAAGTTCTAAAGATTAGTAAACATGGATGGAGGTTCTGATATAGACTTCCAAGGGTTTATGGTGTATTCTAAGTGGAGTGAGTGGGTCTTCTGGTGCTTGGGTATACTGGGTTCTTAGTGTCTCCGGCTATAAAGTCGGCTGGAAATCATCGGAAAGCGATTTGTAACCAGACAACATCAGATGGTACCGATACGGTCGAATCTGAATCATGCCAGCTTTGAAGTTCAAAAGCAGAGGTGTCAGTCCTGCTTTCCAATCCCTGGTCTCTCTTTCTCCTTTCGCTATCACTACAGTAGCCACCAGCTCTATCTCTCCTTATTGCTTCCAACCCACCCTTCTCTCGTTGTTTCCCCCCTTCTAAATTTCATATCCCAGCATCCGCCTTCTCACTCACACCCATGAACTACTGCGAGAGATTCACTATCACAATCGGTTCATCTGCGATGCAAATTCTTTCATGAATCACAGCTTCAACTGCGGTCTCATTACCCGGCGTCCCTTCCTGATCACACAGTCGCTACTTCTGCGACTCTCTAGGCTTACTGACATGCTGTGAAGACCCGTTGTCCGCCTACTTGTGGTGAATGGAAGAAGAGGAGGAAAAAGGCTTCAACACGCATAGCCCGGTCTTGTAATGGCAGGTCCTCATTCCCTCTATCGCTCGGCCCCCTACAATGCCTTCGACGCCATTGCCGAACCCCGTCATCGACTACAGCCAAGGTTCATGCGGAGATCAAAGTCACGTCGAAGGAGGGCTGCACTCTTGTGCGCAGTGGTATGTGTCTTTCTGACATTCTGGGGTTGGAAGATCTCTGGCATAGGAATAGTAGGCCATGCAACTCGTCCATCTATAAACAATTGACTCACAGTGGCAGGTGCCTTCACGAGCACGATACTCCACTGCAAACCTCGCCACGACCTCACAAACATTAATCTCACCCAACAACTTGGTTCTCGATGGATCTTCTTTGAATAAATCACCGATCAATGGCACCACCGTTGGTCTCATGAAGACTACACCCTCGTTCCACCTTCTCATACCCTTGTCCAACTCGAATAATGACTCCTGCAAGACTATCTTCTCGTCTTTCGTCCTGGGTTATCCTGCTCCGACTCTGATCAATTGGGGTCGGCCATCCGAAGCCGGGAGGATTCCGAGAGACGAAAGCCACACAGCGAAAATTAGTGGAATTTTCGATTTCCTCAAGGATAGTGCCAAAGTCAAGGATAATGATTTGGTCTTGATCGTCGATGGTTATGACGTTTGGTTTCAACTTCCGGCAGAGATCTTGGTGGAAAGATATCATGAGCTAGTCAAAGAAGCAAATGAGCGTCTTCGCAGGAGATACGGCATGGCGCAAGGAGACGCATCTGAGGAAGCGTCACCAAACAGGGTCCCAATGTACACCCAGAGTATCGTTTTCGGTGCAGACAAAATCTGCTGGCCAAATCCGCAAGAGGACCCCGCATGTGCCGCAGTACCGTACTCGACATTGCCGAAAGCCGTTTTTGGCCCTCACACAGACCAGGATCCGCAGGCATTCCTCAACAGACCCAGATACCTGAATTCGGGTACCATCATGGGCCCAGTCAAGACTGTAAGAGAGTTGTTCGAGAACGCCGTCCACAAAGTGGATAACGGCAAAGGCGCCCTGGGGGACCAATTCGTCTTGGCCGAAATTCTTGGTGAACAGGAATTTCAACGCGAAACGCTCAGGCGAGACGGCCAAGGTACATCTGAACGCTGGCTGGACTGGCTCTCCAAAGCCTTAGGAACCTCCGACTCGCCGCTGTCGGCCAACGTCACATTCAAGAATCTGACAGCTATCCCCGGCAAGCGCTACGAGTTCTCGATAGGACTGGACTACGAATCGCGTCTTTTCCAAACAATGACACACTCTGCCAACGACATTGACTTTATTGTCTACAACTCATCGCTCAGCACGCACCCTCCACCTCACAGCAGCCTCCCACTCGTCCTCCCCCCCGAGCTTCAAACAGCAAAACTTCCCCTCTCCTACGCAAGCCCAGGCAACCACACCGCCGAGACCGAGCACTCCGGAAAGAAAACCCTACTCCTCCCCTACTCCCCGAATCTGGACACCCTACCAGACCCACAAGAAATCACTTGGCGCAACCTCCCCCTCGCCACAAACATCCGTGCCGCCACCATCCCCGCCCTTCTACACATCAACGGCGACAAATCCCTCCTCGCCACCTGGTGGCCACGCATGTGGTACCACCCCTACGCCCGTGCACTTCTCCGCCGGAGTATCCGCTCCACACAAACTCACACCGCAGCAGCAGCAGCCGCGAGGGGGGGATTGAATTGGTGGGACGAGAGAGGCGGGAGGGGAGGCGTGTGGACTGGGAATGGGGAGTGGATGCCTTGGGATGAGGTGTGTAGGGGGGTGGAAGAGGAGGTGCTGGGAGATGGGAAGGGGGTTTGGGGCAAGGAGGAGGGGGATGGGAGGGTGAGGAATTCGTGGGGGAGGATTATTATTGGGGAGGAGGATGAGGGGGGTTGAAGGCCGGTGTGAAGGGCGTTAGATGGGGTGAAGCAAAAGGGAGGGGGGGGGGGGTTTGTTGGGTGTTATCTTGCTGGCGGGTGCATGATACCCATAGCTTCTTTACGATGTTTACGGATACAATGATGCGATTTACGGCATACTGTGGTGCTGGGGCGTTTGCTGGAGCGGAGAGAACAGGGTGACATATGGCGGAGCTCCGCTTACAGTGGGCGTGAGGGCCATAAGTGATGCATAGTATTCGTAGCTTATCAGTAGCTTAGCAAGGGCTATGACTAGTCTCGAAATAATAGCACCGCCCAGCATACCTGATCCACAAGACTTCACAAGCTATTCGCATGGGCGGGCAGCAATCCTGGCAACTCCAAATCCCAACCGACTCCAACCCCGCTCCCCCTTCCACCCCCCCTAATCCCCCGTATCAACCTCCAAATCCAACTGCACCCCACTACTAACGCCATAATCCCTCAACGTCAACGCATCCTTGAACGGCCGTTCCCCCTGCCGTTTCAACATAATCTCATGCGGCTCCCGTCCGATGCGGGCCGCGACCTGGGCTTTGAAGAGGCGGATGGGGTCGCTGGCGAGGCAGGGCACGGCGGTTTTGGTGCCGAGGCGGTCGTTGATGTGGATGATTATTAGGGGCTCGGTTTGGAGGGGGGGGCGGGGGGT
>JAABUQ010010316.1_pt1 | contig 12275 bp, 11 predicted proteins | sample 5560001 | NCBI WGS metagenome assembly JAABUQ01 (sample SAMN10711888, study PRJNA513371) | rock metagenome | isolation source: Antarctica rocks | place: Antarctica: Victoria Land, Finger Mt nord | collected 2015-12-18
CCCAACATGTTCATGCAAGAGCTGCTGCGGCAGTCCGAGACCATCCGGACGCAAGGTGCGTTCTGGCTTCCGCTGGGCGAGTTGCGCGTCAGCCTCGTGGACGTGCGCGATATCGCGGATGTCGCGACGGCGGCCCTGACCCAGCCGGGACACGAGGGCAAGACCTACGAGATCACCGGCCCGACGGAGCTGAGTTTCGAGGAAGTCGCCGAGGCCCTGTCGGTCGTCGCCGGGCGGACGATCACCTATATCCCGGCGTCGATGGGCGCCTTCCGCGAGGGGTTCCTGAACTCGGGAGCCCCGGCGTGGATGGTGGAACGGGTCGCGGAGCTGTACGGCACGTTCGAGGGCAAGAACGACATCGTCCGTCCCGGCGTGGTCGAGGCCCTCGGCCGTCCGGCGGGGCCAATCGCCGCGTTCGCCCGCGACCACGCGGCGGCCTTCCGCCCGTCCTGAGCCCGCGGCAATCATCCCTCACGTATCCATCGGGCGGCGTCGAGGGCGTGATAGGTCAGGATCATGTCGGCGCCCGCGCGTTGGAACGAGGTCAGGGTCTCCAGGACGACCCGCCGCTCGTCGATCCAGCCGCGGGCGGCGGCGGCCTTGACCATCGCGTACTCGCCCGAGACGTTGTACGCCGCCACCGGCACGGCGAACCGCTCTTTCACCCGCCGGACAATGTCGAGGTAGGCCAGCCCCGGCTTGACCATCACGAGGTCGGCCCCCTCGGCCAGGTCGAGGGCGACCTCGCGCATCGCCTCGTCGCCGTTGGCGGGGTCCATCTGATACGTGCGGCGGTCGCCGAAGGCGGGGGTGCTGCCGGCGGCGTCGCGGAAGGGACCGTAATAGCCGCTGGCGAACTTGGCGGCATACGACAGGATGGGCACGCCGGGGAAGCCCGAGGCGTCGAGGCCCGCGCGGATCGCGTGGACCATCCCGTCCATCATTCCGGAAGGGGCGACCATGTCAGCGCCCGCGCGGGCGTGACTGGCCGCCTGCTCCGCCAGCAAGGGCAGCGTGGCGTCATTGTCGACGTCGCCCCGCGCGGTCAAGGGCCCGCAGTGGCCGTGGTCGGTGTACTCGCAGAAGCAGACGTCGGTGATGACCATCGTGCGGGGTGCCTCCCGCTTGACGATCCGGATCGCCTCCTGGACGATTCCCGCGTCGTCGGACGCGGCCGAGCCGGTGGCGTCCTTGCGCGGGGGGATGCCGAAGAGCAGGATCGCGGGGATGTTCAGCGCCGCCACCTCGGAAACGGCTTCCGCCAGGCGGTCCAGCGAAAGCTGATACTGCCCCGGCATCGAGGGAATCTCGCGCCGGAGGGCTTGGCCGTGGTGGACGAACATCGGAAAAATCAGGTCGTCGACAGTGAGCCGATGCTCGCATACGAGGTTTCGCAGCGCCGGGTGGCCGCGGAGACGGCGGGGGCGGCGGATCGGGAAGGCGGCTTCATTCCAGGGGGCCATCGCGAACGGACCTTTCCGGAGGCGGGACGGTTCGTCCCCAGCTTACCCGGCGACGCGGGCGAGCGTCGAGGCGAAGGCACCGCAACGGTCGCCGATCCACCCCGTCGCCGAGCGTCGCCCTTGGTGAAGCGACGGACCTCGCCCGCCCCGAGGGGCCAGCTCCGGGCCAGGCGGCATCGAGGAGCGCCCCTCAGACGGCTTTGAGCCCGAAGACCTTCGCGTAGACGTCAAGCTTTTCCCCGAGGGAGAGCCTGGGCGTCGGGCCGCCGTTGTGGTAGAGGGTCAGGAGCGTGAGGTCGTCATCGGCCGGGGCGCCTGCGCGGTGAGCCTCCACGGCGGCGAGCAAGGCCGGGCCAAGCGCGCGGGGGTCGGAGGGGTCGAGGCCGCGGGTGATGGCCAGCAGACCGGCTTCCCCGAGGGGTCGGCCGGCGGGGTCGGCGGCCTCGATCAGGGCGTCGGTGTAGAAGAGGACGAGGTCGCCCCGGCCGAGGTTGACGGCGAACTGATCGTAGGGCGTTTCATCGTCGAGCCCCAGCGGCAGGTTGCCGGCGGCCTCGGCGGACTCGGCCGCGTCGGGCGTCAGCGCGACCCATCGTCCCAGAGCCGCGCGGTGCCAGAGCGGGCGGGGGTGGCCGGCGTTGCAGATCGAGAGGCGGTCGCGCGAGGCGAGATACGTCGCCACCACCGCCGTGGCGAACCGCTGCGACTCCAGCAGCCCGCCGAACTGGCGGTTCAGCTCGCCGACGAGCCGGGTCTGGCTCTTGCGGTTGATGTTGCGCCTCAAGATCGCGCGCAGGGCGACGGCGACTTCCGCGACGGACTCGCCGTGCCCGGAGACGTCGGCGAGGATGATCCGTGTGATGACGCCGCCCCCGCAGAGCGAGACGTAATGCACGTCGCCGCCCCGCGCGGCCCCTTCAAAGGGCCTGCTGTAGATCCAGGCCTCCAGGCCCGGCGTCGAAAGCTCGGTTTCGACGGCCTCGCTCCCCCCCCAGATTTCCATACAGCGCAGGGGGTGGCGGTCGGTCTGCCCGCTGCTCATCGAGGTGTCTCCCCGGGTCCTCAGGGCCAGCCAGTGACGCTCCGCCAGGGCTGAAGCCCCGCGGCTTCTTGGGCCACGCATAGCCTGTTGGCTTACGTCCGCGCCCAAAGGCTCCGTCCGAGCCTCGGGCCAGGGGCCGAACCCCTGGCCGTGGTTTCTCTCTTGATTGGCTGATGTTTTACGAGGGGGCCTTCTCCCCTCAACCGACAACACCAGGTTTCCAAAGAGCCGCATCGGTGGATTCCTCAACGACCGGGTAGGTACGCTTGAGGCAAAGGCCGACCGGGGTGGCTTCATGGTATCACAAAAACGCAGGTGAAGTCCTGGAAAATCGCCGGACCACTGGGGTTAAAACCCCGTGGCTTGCGGCGGGCTCAAGCCCATCCGAGGTCAGCTAGGTAGGCGAGTTGGCGAGCGCCCGCCGAATCGAGGAGCAAGCCCCCCGCCACCAAACCTATCATAACGGTACGCTGGGCCGCGTCTCCGGGGCTCAAGTCGCCGATCCTCGAGGTCGCCGCCAGGTCCAGGTCCAGTGCCGTTCGGAAGTCATCGCCACGCCGTCGCCCGGCAAGCCCAGGGCCTGGACGAGGTCGCGGACCTCCCCCGCGGTCAAGGCCGCGTGCAGCGAGGCCCCGAACAGGGCGCGGGCCGCGGGGGATTCGGAGCCGGCGTGCCGCTCGACGATTCGCGCGACCTCCTCGACCGTCGACGGCCGGGCAAGGTCGCGAACCAACAAGGTCCCGCCGGGCGCGAGCACGCGGGCCATCTCAGTCAGCGCCGACAAAGGTTCGGGGATGTGGTGGACGATTGAGTTGGACAGCACCGCCTCGAACGCGCCGGCCGCGAACGGCAGCCCCTTGGCGTCGCACCGCTGGACGCGCACGCGATCCGCGACGCCCGCCTCGGCGACGACCCGCCTGGCCAGGTCGATCATCGCGACGGCCAGGTCGGCCCCGACGACCAGCGCCCCGGCGTCCGCGACCGCAAGGGCGATCGGGATGCGTGCCGTGCCCGTCCCCACGTCGAGGATCGCCCCACCCCGGCAGGGGCCGTGCGCCGCCAGGAAGTCGGCCACGAACCGCGCGTTGACGGCGGCGTGGTCCATCGCGTCGTAGTCGGCGGCCTCCCTGGCCGAATCCATCGCCTCGGGTTCGAGGACGCGCGGTAGCACGGGCGGACCTCCGGTGAATCCGTCGCGAGGACCACCCCCTGGTCGAACTTCCCGTCGAAGGTCGCCTCATCGCCCGTCTTCACATTGGAAGGAGATGAGTGGAAAGCCCGCGTCGATCCGGGAAAGGGGGCCCGTGGGGGGACCCCCTGTTCCGCGGCTGTCGTCGGAAATCAGATCGCGGCGACGGCCTTCTTGACCGTTTCCAGGCAGGCGCGGAGGTCATTCATGGGGTCGGCCTCCTTCTCCTCGTATTCCAGCGCGAGGCAGTGCTTGTACTTGAGCTTGGCCAACCCCTTGAGGAGGTCGTCGACGCGGAGGTCGCCCTGGCCCAGGACGGTGAAGGTCTTGGCGTCCTTCACGTCCTTGAGGTGGACGCCGTAGATCCGCTTGCCGAAGACCTCGACGGCGCGGACGGGGTCCTCCTTGGAGCGGAGGAAGTGGCCGGTGTCGATGCAGCAGCCGATCTTGTCGCTGTGGCCCTTGATCGCCTTGGCGACGTCGTCGATCGTGGCGTACCGGTGGCCGGGGCCGTGGTTGTGGATGCCAATGCAGACGTCGAACTCCTCGGTGAGCTTGTCGAGGCTGTCGAAGCTCTCGGCGGAGGGGTCGGCCGAGAGGTACTCGATGCCCATCGCCTTGGCGAACTCGAACAGCTTGCGGTTGGCGGCGTGGTCGGCGCCGAAGCTGCTGACGCCGTGGCCGATGACCTTGACGCCGTGCCCCTGGGCGTGCTCGCGCTCGTCAGCGGCCTTGGCGGGGTCGGGCGGGATGTGGCCGGGGTAGGCCTCCCAGAACTGGAGGCCGAGCTCCTTGGTCAACTTCATGGCCTCGTGAAGCTTGAAATGGCGAAGGGAGTAGCTCTGGATGCCCATCTTGAAGGGGCCGTAGGCCGAGGAGTCGGCCGTCTCGGCGGCGAGGGCGTGGCCGCGGGTCCCCAGGGCGAGGGCCCCGACCGTGGCCAGCCCGGCCTTCAGGGCGTCGCGCCGGGTCTGATTCCGCGAGTGGTCCGCTGGCATGTCGGATGATCTCCGGGGCGTCCGCCGCGGGGAGGAACGGAAACGGGCCCGTCCCCGAGCCCCGCGAGGTCGACGCCGAGGCTATCCGAACCGCCGGGCCGCCGCCAGGGAGCCGGACCCGAAACTTGCGGTTCCGCGCAGCGCATCCGTATGATGGTCCGATGGTTCTATTCGCGTCATCTCCATCATCCATCGTCGCGAGGGCCTTTCGATGCCCAACGAGGCGAAACTCCTTGGCATCCTGACGCCGATGGGGGGGGGCGACCCCGTCCCGCTCCGCAAGGACGAGATGTCCATCGGCAGGCGCGGTTCGTGCGACATTTGCCTGGACTTCGAGAACGTCTCGGGCAAGCACTGTCGTCTGAAAATGCTCAACGGCGTCTGGCACGTCCGCGACCTGGGCAGCACCAACGGCACGACCGTCAATGGCCAGCGGCTCGACCGCGACCGTGACCGTGGCGTCCTGCCCGACGACGAGCTGGGCATCGCCGGCCACTTCTTCTCGATCCGCTACGACGCCGCCACCGCGGTTGCCAACTCCAAGCAGATCCTGGAAGCGGAGCTGGCCGAACCCCGGCGGCGCTCGCTCCTGGAACTCGCGGGCCTGGAGGGTCTGGACGACCGGGACGATGCGAAGGCCGCACGACCGCGCAAACCCAAGGAGCCGCCGGCCGAAGACGCCCCCACCCTTCGTCGCCCCGCGGGCGTGAAACCGAAGGAGCCCGCCCCCGCACCTGCGCCCCCTCCGCCGTCTCCCTTGGGTCGGAATGGCGCGGAGGACGACTCAGGCTTCTTCCGGCTCATCAAGGAAGAGATCGCCGACAACGATTCCTGAGCCGTCAAGGCACCGCGAGTCGACGCGTCGCTTACTTCCCGGCGTCGAGCAGGCCGCCGAGGGCCTTGTCCAGGGCCGGGCCCTTCAGGTCAAGGCGGATAATCTTGCCGTCGGGGCCGATCAGGAACGAGGCCGGGATGTTGGCAACCCCGAAGAGGTCGCTGAGGTCCTGGCCCGCGGAGCGGTTGTGCAGGATGCGCCAGGGGAGCTTGCGGTCCCTGGCGAAGGCCAGGAGGTCGTCGGCCTTCTCGTCCATGCTGACGGCGAGAACCTCGAACCCTCTGGCATGGTACTTCGCGTAGGCAGCCTTGAGGTTGGGCAACTCGGCCAGGCAGGGGGCGGCGAAGGTGGCCCAGAAGTCGACGAGGACGTATTTGCTCTTCAGGTCCGCGGTCTTGATCTCCTTGCCGAAGACGTCGGCCGCCGCGATCCTGGGCGCGGTTTTGCCGACCCGGTCGAGCCGCGCCAGGTCATTGTCGACCTTGGCCTTGAGTTCCGGGCGGTCGGGGAAGCGGTCGCCGAGGATCTGGAAGACCTTGCGGGCAACGCCGAACTCGCCCGCGGTGGTCGCCGCCGCCGCCAGGTTGTCGGCGAAGCTGACGGCGAACTCTTCCTGGTCGGCGCGGTCGAGGCCCTTCATCAGCTCCTGGTAGACGCCCAGCGCCTCGATGAACTTGCCGGCGCGGACGCGGGCCATCGTGGCCACGATCCGGGCCATCGGCCGCGCCGCCCCTTCGGGATGCTCGGCCAGATACGCCTTGGCGACCGGCTCGGTTTCGGCGAACCAGTCGTGGTCGATGACGCGGTCGTAGATCGCCGAATACGCCTCGTCGCGGTCGTCGGCCTTGGGGTTCTTCTTGAGGTACTCTTCCAGCTCGCGAATCAGGGCGCGGTCGTGGGCCGCGAGGATGCCCGCCACCCCCTTGGGCGCCGGGTCGTCGGCCCTCGCCGTCGTCGGATCCGCCATCGTGAAGAGGGAAAGAAGGCCCATGCCGATCGCGGCCTTGAGGTGCATGGAGGTTCGTCCTGTACCCCGGTGGGCGTGGGTTGGACGCCCGACGAGGATATGGTTGCTTCGTAGGGTGGGTCGAGGGTAACGAGGCCCACCATCAGCACCGGCCGACGCCTTCGGTGGGCCTCGTACGAGCCTGAGAAACCGCCCGGACCTCAAGAACCCTGCGGCGCTGCGGCGCGGGTCCTGGCGATCGCGGGGACTTCGGCCGGGCGGGCGTTCAGGAGGCCGCCGATCATCCATCCCCAGCGGGCGCAGCAGGTGTCTTTCTCGTGCGATTCCAGGAACGAGGCCCGGGCGCGGGCCCCCATCGTCGCGGCGAGTTTCGGGTCGGCGGCCAGGCGTTCCAGCGCGGCGACCAGGCCGTCGACGTCGCCCAGGCGGATCGCGTGGCCGCACTCGGCGTCGCGGACGGTGTCGGCGGATTCGCAGTGCTCGGGGCCGACGAAGACCGTCGGGCGGCCGGACGCCATCGCGCCGTAGAGCTTGCCAGGGACGACCACGCCGGTCATCTCGCGGCGCATGGAGATCAGGTGGACGTCGGCCACCGAGAGCGAGGCGTGCAACTGCTCGCGGGGGAAGTAATCCAGCAGCAGGATGTTGTCGAGCCCTTCGCGGGCCTTGGCCTCAACGACCTCCGCGAGCCTCGGGCCGTCGCCGACGAACAGGAAGACCACGTCGTCGCGGTCGCGGAAACGGCGGGCAGCCTCCAGGAACTCGTCGAAGGCGTGGGCCAGGCCGAGGTTGCCGGAGTACATCGCCACGAACTTGCCGTCGAGCCCCAAGGACTTCCGCAGCGGGTGCCCCTCGCGCGGCAACGGGTAGATCTCGTCGCGGCGGCTCCACACGGGGATAGTCACGAGGCGGTCGGCGCGCACGCCCTTGGCGGCGATGCGGTCGGCCATGTACGGACCCAGCACCACCACGCGGTCGGCGCCGCGGTAGGCGGCGTCGCTGAGCCACTTCAGGGCGCGGACGACCGGGTTCCTCGGCGACATCCGGCCCAGGGCCAGGCTGGCGTCGGGGTGGAGGTCCATGCTCCAGTAGACGTGGCGCGAGCCCTTGAACCGCCGCAGCAGCGTGCCCACCAGGCCGATGATCGGCGGGGTCGTCAGGGTCGCCACGGCGTCGAACCTCGGCAAGACCAGGCCGCGGACCGCGGCGCGGGCGTAGAAGCTGAGGTAGTCGGCCATGCGCCCGATGGTCGAGCGCCTGCCGAAGGCGGTGGCGCCGACGCGGTGGATGTGCACGCCGTTGCGGACCTCCGCGGCGGCCAGCGGCGGGCGGCCTGCGCGGTAACCGCCGCGGCTGCACAGCACGTGACACTCGTAGCCCTTGCCCGCCAGCGACTCGGCCAGGTCGGTCAGGTGCTGCGCCGTCGAGGCGTGGTCGGGCCAGTAGTATTGATTGACGAACAGCAGGCGGGTCGGGCTGGGGGTAAGCCCCGCGGCCACGGTCCCGATCCCGGTCGCCTTCCTGTCGCGACGGAGCATGGGTGTCGCCACCCCGCCGGCATCCTTGCCCTCGAACCGCCAGCGGCGGGTCGAGCCGTCCCAGAATCGTCCCCACGCCCTCACCATTTCACGTCCGCCTGGGCCTTATTGGCCCGGTACCAGGAGATGGTCTTGGCCAGGCCGTCACGCAGTTTCGTCGGGGGCGTCCACCCGCCCAGGGCGTGGACCATCCTCGTCGTGTCGAGGACTTTCAAGGCGGCGCCGTCGGGCTTGTCGGCGTCCCAGGTCATCTTGCCCCTGTAGCCGGAGACCTCGTGCACGGTCTCGGCCAGCTCGCGGATCGAGGTGCCGACGCCCGTGCCGAGATTCAGGGGCATCGCCGCGTCGTCGTAAACCTCCGCGGCCAGCACAATCGCGTCGGCGCAGTCTTCCACGTAGAGGAACTCGCGGATCGGCTTGCCAGTGCCCCAGATCTCGACGCTTGGCGCCTGGGCCTGGTCGGCCTCCACCCACTTGCGCACCAAGGCCGCGACGACGTGCGACCGCTCCGGGTTGTACGAATCGCCGGGGCCGTACAGGTTCGTCAGGATCAGGTGGATGGAGTCGAGCCCGTACTGCCGCTTATAGGCTTGCGCCTGCACGGCCATCATCTTCTTGGTCAGGCCGTAATTCACCACGCTGGCGTGGCAGGGGCCGGCCCAGAGGTCTTCCTCCTTGAGGTGTCCTTCGAGATAGCCCGGGTAGCTGCATGCGGTGCCGATGGCGACGAACTTGCCGACGTTCGCCAGCCGCGCGGCCTCCATCAGGTTCGCGCCCATGACGAGGTTGGAGTAGTACAACGTCGCTGGCTGGGTCTGGTTGATCCCGATGCCGCCGTAGTAGGCCGCGGCGTGGAAGAGGACGTCGCACGGCTCTTCCAGCAGGCATTTCAGGCAGGCGTCCAGCGCGGTCAGGTTGTACTGCCTCTGCCTCGGCACGAACACCTTCGCCCCGAGCCCCTCCAGCCGGCGCACCAGGTGCTGGCCGAGGAACCCCGCTCCGCCCGTCACCGTCACGCGTTTGTTCGACCAGAAGCTCTGCATGGGGTGCTCCTCAGGGAGGAACCAACCACGGAGTCACCGAGGACACGGAGAAGATCAAGGATTTGAAAGATTTTTCTCTTCTTGTCTTCTCCGTGTCGTCCGCGCCTCCGTGGTTCATTCCTGTTCCTCAAACGTTGGCGAAGGGGTTCTGGAACTCGATCAGTTGGGCCGCGCGGACCAGCTCGCCGATGCCGCGGTCGAGGTCGACGGTGGTCTCGAACCCCTTGGCGCGGACTTTCTCGTAGGAGACCTCGTAGTTGCGCTGATCGGCGTCGGTGCCGACCTCGGCGAAGTGGAGGTAGTAGTCGACGTGCTTGAGGATCTGGCGGGCGACGTCTTCCTTGGTGAAGTTCATGCTCTCGTGGCCGACGTTGTACACGTCGTCCTTCACGTCGTCCCAGCGCTCCAGGGCGAACATGATCGACCGGGCCATGTCGCGGACGTGGACGAAGGTCCGCTTGAAGCCGCCCTCGTACACGATCAGGCTGCGGTTCTTGACGGCCTGGTACGTGAAGTCGTTGGGCATCAGGTCCAGCCGCATCCGGTTGGACACGCCGAAGGCGGTGGCGTAGCGGTACGCGACGGAGTTGCCCGCGTCCAGCACCATCTGCTCGGCGGCGGCCTTGGTCTCGCCGTACAGGGTGATGGGCGCCGTCGGGCTCGACTCGTTGCAGATGTAGTCGGGGATCGAACCGTAGATGCTGCCGGTGGAGGCGAAGATCACCTTCTGGTCGGTCTTGCGGGCCGCCAGCAGTGTGCGCGTCCCCTCGACGTTGGTCGCCTGCGCGACCTGCGGCTCCTTCTTGCACGCCGGATACCCCACGATCGCCGCCAGGTGCACGACCGCGTCCATCCCGTCCAGCGCCTTGGCGACGCCGACCGGGTCGGTGACATCGCCCTTGATGAGCTCGAAGAACCGATTCTGGCAGCAGGGCAGCAGGCCGTGGCCACCGAACTTCAACGAGTCGTAGACCCGGACGCGGTTCCCTTGCTCCAGCAGCATGGGCACCAGGGTCGAGCCGACATAGCCGGCGCCGCCGGTGACGAGGATACGCATGGTGAGTCCCATCCTTGGTGGCTCTGGACGCGCCTGGCTGCGTCTCGCAGTGTGAGGGGAGGGTGCGACAAGGCGACGTGACGGGTGGGATGTGCCAGGCCCCGTCCGTGTGGCCTTGACTCCTGGTGGTTCCGCCGCGCGGGCCCCAATCCGTTTTCCGGGGCCCCGCGACGAGGCGTTACTATCGGCGACACGCCCCCGCCTGTCAACGCCACTTCAACGGCACCAATCCGACACGATCCGCGCGGCCCGAACACGCGAAGGAGGAGCCACAACCTCTGGAATCGCAACGGGAAGCGAATACCCAGCGGGCCGTCGTCCGATCCGCGCCGAGAATATTTTCGGAATTCCGGAAGAAATATGCGCAGGTCGTGCCGATGGCCTCGATGGTCTCGGTGGACACGCAACCGTGCCACGATTGACCGCCAGAATGGAGCCGACACCGATGACCAGCCCCGCGCGGATTCGTGCCAACCAGGCCAACGCCGCAAGATCGACCGGACCCCGAACAGACGCAGGCAAAGCGGCGTCACGGCGGAATGCCCTGAGGCACGGGATGGCCGCCGAGACCCTCACCCTGCCCGAGCACGAGGGCGAGGTGATCGCCGCGCGCATCGTCGCCTGGACGCCCGTGTTGCAGCCTCAAGACGCGTACGACGACTGGCTGGTGGAAGAGATGGTCGTCAGCAGCGTCCGCATCGACCGCTGCCACGCCCACGAGGCCTCCCTCCGTACCCGCCAGGCCGCCCGCGCGGCGCTCTGCTGGGACGTCGACCGCGAGTGCGACGCCGAAGACCTCGGCGCCCGACTTACCAAGGCCCCGGCTCCCGTGTCCCGCCAGTTGCGGCGATCGAAGCAGGGCTGCGCCTGGCTGATCTTCCGCTGGGAAGGTTTGAGCCGCATCCTGGAAGCCAAGGGCAACTGGGACGAGGCTCAGATGCGGCTGGCGCTGGACCTGCTGGGCACGCCGAAGGAACTCCGCGACGGCCCGAGCCCCCTGGACGGCGACCGCCCCGCGCTGATCCGCGACCAGGTCGCGCAGCTCACGCGACTCCGCGCCGAAGCCCTCGACACGCTGGATGCGATCGACCGGGCCGACGCGGAGGTGGGCCTGGCGCCGGTTGACAAGGCGATCGCTCTAGCCAGGCGTTACGAGGCCGCGTGCCACCGCCGCCTGGAACGGGCGCAATCGGAACTCCAGAAGAACCGCCGGGCCGCGAGTCCCGCCGAGACGCCGACGCCAACCGCGCCTCCTGCGCCTCCGGTCGCGGCGCCCCGGCCGCAACCTCTGCCGTTGCCGTTGCCTTTTCGGCCGAGCCTCCCCCCCGAATTCCCGCGCGAAACGCCCGCCGCCGTCCCGGTTGGGGAGAACCGCCGCAACCGTCGCGCCCGCAAGGCCCTCGCACGCAAGGTTTGACGGCGACGACCCTATGAACGATTACGAATCCGACCAGGGCCGAAGGGCCGTGGAGGTTCCCTCGTGCGCCTCGCGCGTCGGCAACCGCGATTGAGTGGCCCGGATAGCCATTCCGGCCCGCCCTTCGCCCCATTTCCGGCCGATTCCGAACCCGGTCGCCCGCCCATTGCCCCTCGGCAGCGGCGCCACGATCCCCTCGGCACCTCCCCCGCGGAACGAAGCCAATCCGGCGCCGCCCGGCCCGGAGTCATTCCCGCGATAGGTGACAGGCGCAGTGGCGCCACGATCCCCTCGGCACTCCCGGCAGCGCCAGGGATAATTTGCTTGCGGAATTCCCCCGCCCCACGCATCTTGGGGGACCGCGAGATCCTCCGAGGCGACTTACGCTCCGCCCATCCGGAGAATCACGGCCCTCGTGAGCATTCGGCGACAGTCGTCCCCATGATCCGAGGAATCGAGCAACAACCTCTCGTCCAAGCGAGGCGGACTCCGGAACCGCCAGCCATTGGACCGGACTAGTCAGATCAACCGTCCAAGCTCGGTTTGTCGTCGAGGGAACGGGCCGCGCCCCGCGGACCAGGGCGCTGGCGTCGAGTTCGGCCTCACCACTCGGAGAATGCAACATGAACCGCAGCTCCACCCGGAAGCCGCGTCCCGCGACCCGATTTCGGCCACGAATCGCGTCGTTGGAAGGTCGTCTGCTGCTCTCCGCGGACATCTTGA
>JAABUQ010010317.1_pt1 | contig 12274 bp, 16 predicted proteins | sample 5560001 | NCBI WGS metagenome assembly JAABUQ01 (sample SAMN10711888, study PRJNA513371) | rock metagenome | isolation source: Antarctica rocks | place: Antarctica: Victoria Land, Finger Mt nord | collected 2015-12-18
CGGAGAGAATTGAAACATGTCCTCCATGCGCCCGTACCCGGTCAGCATGTAGTAGCACCGGCCTGCGAAGGCCGGTGAGGATTGAAACGCCAATGCGCAGGATGGCAAGACCATCGGCTCGCAGTAGCACCGGCCCCGAAGAGCCGGTGAGGATTGAAATATTCCCGTGGGGGGAAGGTCGATGCTGATAATGTGTTGCACCGGCTCTTCGGAGCCTGTGAGGATTGAAATTGGCATGAAGTTGGTCGTGGCTTTCTGACGCGGTTTATGAGGTGGCACGATGAAATTAGCAGACTGAAATACTTTTCCGATTTCCTAGTGTCTGGCGGAGTGAGCAAGAAGGAGGCAGCAGATGGAAGAGGATCAAGTCGTGTTGATCTCGGCGCTGGAGCATTTTTCGTATTGCCCGCGCCAGTGTGCGCTGATCCATGTCGAGCGCATCTTTGACGAAAACGTGTTCACGTTGCGCGGTCGCCATGCCCATGAGCGGGCGGACCAAGCGCAATCAGCGGTGGAAAATGGGGTGCGGATGGAGCGGGCGCTGCCGCTGTGGTCAGACCGGCTGAAGCTGCAAGGCAAGGGCGATGTGGTGGAGTTTCACGCGGACGGGCGGATTGTGCCGGTAGAATACAAGAACGGGCCGCGCCGGGAGCGGCGGCATGACGATGTGCAGCTTTGCGCTCAGGCGCTGTGCCTAGAAGAGATGTTGGGGGTGACGGTGGAGCAAGGCGTAGTATACTCGCTGCAAACGCACCGGCGGCGGGAAGTGGTGCTGGGGGACGAGCTGCGGGATGAGACACTGGAAATGATCGCGCAGGTGCGGGCGATGCAGCAGAGCGGAGGGCCGCTGCCGCCAGCCTTGAACGATAAGCGCTGCCCGCAATGCTCGCTACTGGATGCCTGCGTTCCGGCGACGGTCGTGGCGGCGCGTCATGCCCGCCTATCTCAGCAGCTCTACACGCTGCCTGCTTTGTGATGCGCTGCCTGCTTTGGAGAATTGAGGATGAGATGACGCGAGAGCTTTTGAACACGCTGTTTGTAATGACGCCGAACGCCTATGTCCGGCTGGACCATGATGCGCTGAAAGTCGAGGTCGAGGGAGCGAAGCTGATGCAGGTGCCTCTGCATCACTTGGGGTCAGTGATGCTGTTCGGCAATGCCATGATGTCTACCCAGGCCATGCACCGGTGCGCGGCGGAAGGCCGGGCCATCAACCTGATGGACTATGGAGGCCGGTTCAAGGCGCGTGTCGTCGGGCCGATGTGCGGGAACGTCCTGCTGCGGCAAGCGCAGTACGAGGCCCAGCGGGACGAGGGCCGGACAACGGAGATCGCACGGGCGATTGTGGCCGGCAAGATCAAGAACAGCCATCAGTCCGTAATGCGGGCAGCGCGGGACACGAAATCGGAGGGCGATGCGGCGGCGCTCAGAGAGTGCGGCAAGATGCTGGGACTGCTGCTGGCTTCGCTGCCGGCGCAGGCCACGACCGACGGGGTGCGCGGGATTGAAGGCCAGGCGGCGGCAGTGTATTTTGAGGTCTTCGGGATGATGATCTCCGCGCCGACCGACGACTTCTCGTTTCGGCTGCGGACCCGTCGCCCGCCGCGCGACCGTGTCAATGCGCTGCTGTCGTTTTTGTATGCGTTGCTGACGGCAGACTGCACGGCGGCCTGCGAGGGCGTGGGCCTGGACCCGCAGTTCGGGTTCCTGCATATGCTGCGTCCGGGACGCCCGTCCCTGGCGCTGGATTTAGTGGAAGAGTTTCGGGCGTGCCTTGCGGACCGCCTGGCGCTGACGCTGATCAACCGGCGGCAAATTCGCCCGGAGCATTTTGAGCAGCGGGAAGACGCAGGCGAAAGCGTATTGCTGACAGAGGCAGGCCGAAAGATCGTGCTGGGAGCGTATCAGGACCGGAAGAAAGAAGAAGTGCCGCATCCCCTGCTGAAAGAAAAAGCGCCGTTTGGGCTGCTGCCACATTTGCAGGCGCGTCTTCTGGCCCGGCATCTGCGCGGGGACCTGGAAAGCTATATTCCGTTCTTGGTTCAGTAAGACTCAGGCGTTAAGAATTGGGCGTGAGGTGACACAGTGGACATACTCGTGACGTATGATGTGAACACGCTGACGAAGCCGGGGCGGGCACGGCTGCGGCAGGTCGCAAAGATTTGCGAGGGGCATGGACAGCGGGTGCAGTTTTCCGTGTTTGAATGCACGGTCAACGAAGCGCAGCTTGAAGTGCTGCGCCTGCGGCTCCGCAAAGCCATCGTAGAAGCCGAAGACAACCTGCGGATTTACCTGCTGCGTGGCCAGCGGGAAGATGTGGTTGAGGCTTACGGGAAAAACAGTTACCGAGATTTTCAAGACCTGCTGGTGGTCTAGCGGCAGCCTTCAACTGTTTGTCCTATATGCGCGGGAACCAACCGCAATTGACAGCATCAAATGCTTGAATGCCATACATATTGCGGCAAGTGTCCGGGCGCCCAGACACCCACGCCGTCGTATTGCTCTCCGTCACATGGTCAAAATCACCTTCAACTCGCCAAAAACCTCACCGGGATGTACCCTTTGCAACGTCTGCCGCGAGTCGTGTTGCATATTCGGGTAGTGGCTCAATACAAGTTGTCAACTAGTTTCTGTTCCTCGTTAAGAACACCATAAACCACTACCCTGTTGTTTAGGGGCAGCAGTGCTCTTGGGTCTCTATCAAATCGCTTCCCGTCCTTTTGTGAATACAGGCTAAATTATTGTCGTATATGCTTCCACGCGCATAGCGAGCCATCGCAGGCCGTTGGCTCGCAGCGTCGCGACATACTCCTCAGCCGTCTTAGAAGACCGTCGGAGCGAGGCCCAGTGTGCCTTCAATCCTCGCAAAAACAGCTCCGGCTTCTCATCAAAGAGGGAGCACAAAAAGACGTCTGGGTGAACAGCCTGCACATTGTGCGTCCCCAGGGACGAGGCTGGAAAATCGGCAAGGTTGAACGTGACGATCAGCGCTGCCTGCGCTTCGATCGCGGCGGCGAGAACATGGCGGTCATCCACATCGGGCAGGCTGAGGGTGGGGATGTGACTCTCGTACCTGGACACCGAACACTCCGGCGTCACCTGGTTCATCAGGCTACGGGTGCGATCCAGCTGCGCTGCCGTCAGCTACAGGTGATCGGCCAACACGTTGCGTGTCCACTCGTCATGGATTTGCTCCGTCCAGCGAGGCGCATAGACGCGAACGCTGGCGCTAGAATTCAGTGTGATAAAGTGCGAGCCGCTGAGCGAGCTGTGTCAGGTGGTTGGACCTCAATGTTTCCAGGTAGGCCTCGGCGGTTTTGGGAGGACGAGTCAGCGCGGCACGGTGGGCGCGGACGCAGGCCAGAAAGAGGTCGGGCACGTCCTGGAAGAGGGCGGTCAGGTAGTTGTCTGGATGAAGAGCGCGGACTCCGAATGGAGCTAGGGCAGCTTGGGGAAAATCGGCAAGGTTGAAGGTCACAATCACACTGGCCTCAGCGGTGATTGCGGCGGCCAGAACATGCCGGTCGTTTGGGTCGGGTAAGGTGAGGGCTGGAATGTGGGTTTCATAGCCGGTGACCAGGCTTTCGTCATTGATCTGGTCCATCAGCCGGCGGGTGCGTTCGAGCTGTGGGCGGGTGATCTGTGGCCGGTCTTTGAGCACGTTGCGCATCCATTCGTCATGGATCTCTCCGGTCCAGCGCGGCTGAAAGACGAGGCCCGAAGCAAGGCGCATGAACAGATCACGCAGGCTAGGCGGGTAGAGGACGCAGGCATCAAGGACCGCGACCAGCAGGGAAGTCTTCGGCATCAGTACAGGCCCAGTTTCATTCGTACAGGTTTCATTCGTACAGGCCAAGCCTCTCTGTCTCGGCTACGAGTTCTTCCATGACTTGGGCGCGGCGGGCGCGCTCGTTCTGGAGGTAGCGCAGGGCGTCTTCGGAGCGGACCCGTCGATGTGCCCCGACCTTCCGGTACGGGAGCTTGCCCGCATCGAGCATCTTGATGAACGAGGGGCGGGAGACGCGCAGGAGTTCGGCGGCCTGCCGGGTGGTCAGTTCCGCCGGGACGGGCAGGAGGGTGACGGCGTTCCCGGCAGCCATTTCCTGGAGCGCTCCTAGAAGAAGGCGGACGATGGACGGGGGCAGGTCAATCTCGGCAGCCTGCATTCCGTCGGCAGTAAGCAGTACATGAGCCGCAGGAGCACCGCCGCCGCTCAGAAGCGGGGCCAAGGCCTGGCTCGAGGCTAGGGCCAGCCGGGCATCGTGGGCGGTCGGGATGAGAGCTTCGGTATGGAGCGTTTGTGTGGACATGCTACCAGTGTAGCACAAGTGTACTATGTGAAGCAAGTGAAGCAAACGAAAAAAAGCAGGCAAGATGAAGCACACAAAAAATTGCTTGTGTCATGCGGGGAACAGGACAGTGCGACGCTGCGGCGGCTCAGCCAGGCTGATCGGCCCTGACTCATCAGCGTTCATGCTTCTCAGCCACAGGAAACCCTCGTTTAAAGGGCGGGGAAGAAAGTCTCCAAACGTCTAGACACTTCCTAATGCAGAAACTATCTCTGGGACCATACGCGGCTGACAAATGCTTTTTCTGGAGGCACGCCTTGACGCTGGCATGTCTTGACGCTGGCAGTATTTCCGCAATCGTGCGTCTTCTATCGGTTCATCTTCGTGGAGGAAGCAAGCCGAGCTGCTGGCCGATCAGGCGGTCGAGAAGTCGTTTCGGAAGATGCATGGGCACGGTCCAGTTCATAAACTTTTGCTGAACAACAGTATAACAAACGTCAGGCTTCTTGGCGGTAAGCGCGGTGTAGACGGCTTCGCCGATGGCCCGAGGCGGAAGACCTTTGCGCCCTGCTGCGATGAACGATTTCCTAAACCGGTCGAGGCTTCCCGCATAGTCGGTCTGGCGATAGATCTCGAAATCCTCCGCTTCTGCTTTGTCCAAGATCGGCGTATTGACGTAGCCAGGTTCGATGAGGATCACGTCGATCCCGTACAGCAGGAGCTCACGGCGCAGAGACTCCGACATCCCTTCCAGGCCGTGCTTGGAGGCGGCATAAGCTCCTAGGAACGGTCCCCCGATTTTTCCTCCAACGGAGCTGATGTTGACAATGCGTCCAGGACGTCCTTTTCGCGCGCGGTCAGTTCCTAGCAACTCCGCGAAGGCTTGGGTGACGAGCAAGGGGGAGACGAGGTTCACTTCGAGCTGCCGGCGTAACTCCACCAGTGGCGTATGAAGGAGCGGGCCGACAATGGAGATCCCGGCGTTGTTGACGAGGCCGGCAAGGGTTGATCCCCCAAGAGAACCAGCCACTTGATCGACCGCACGCAGCACTGCCGGCTGATCGGTGACGTCCATTAGAAGCGGCGTGAAGGCTGCCCCGAACTCAGACTGCAGGCGGTCCGCATCATCCTGCTTGCGAACCGTGCCGAACACCTTGAACCCCTTTTGGACGAGCACGCTTGCAATTCCCCAGCCGATTCCCGTGGAGGCTCCTGTGACTACGACTGACTTTGCTGCCATGTGTTTTTTCCCTTTGCGCTTATGGTATACAGCGTACACCTTTAATATGTACAGTGTACATCTATGCGAAGCGCTCTGTCAAGTGTATAATGTTCCTCTATGCCTTTTCCATCAAAAACAGATCGAGAGACAATCCTTGCCACCGCTATGGATCAGGTTGCAAGAGACGGAATCAGTAAGCTTGCGATACGGAGCGTGGCAGCGACCTTAGGCTTAGCTCCGAACGCGCTGTACCGCTACTTCGCGAACCTTGCTGCCCTTGAATCTGCCCTCGCCGAAGAAAGCCGCCGCCGCTTGCAGAAGGTACTCGACGAAGCGGCAGGAAAGAAGCCTCCCGAAGAGGCAATCCATAGCATTGCGCACGCCTACGTGCAATTTGCGCGGGAACAGCCCCAGGTGTTTTCCCTTACGCTAATGCCGTCCAGCGAGGAAACAGAAGGGGAAGCAGCGCATGAGCAGACGTGGCGCTTTGTTCTGGGACATGTTGCGGAGATCTATGGCGAGGAAAGGTCCCCGCAGGCAGCCGTTGCGTTATGGGCGTTTCTGCACGGCATGACAGTTCTGGAGGCAGCAGGAGTGTTCGGGGAACGAAAGCCAGTCAGCAGCTTTGAGTTTGGATTGCGGATGTGGATCAACGCAGCCTCAGCGGGCATTAGTTAAAACGAGTCTCTGAGGGTTGCTTTTCTTCCTTACCGGGGCCTGCTCACGAAACGGAAAAAATCACACGTTAAGGGATCGCGAGTGCAGGAATGTAGGATAACAATCGGTGAACGAAACGAAAGTGAAAGGAGAAACGGGGATGGATAAACGGATTCAGCGTGTCTCGGCAGAGACACCGTATTTGCTGGAAGCGGCGGCGGTCCCCGGCCTCACGGTCGCACTCCTTGAGGACGGCACAACCCGCGAGGTGCTCTGCTCCGGCACGATGAGACCCCATGGTAGTGTGCCCGTCACCGAGAAGACGATCTTCAAGTGTGCGTCGCTTTCCAAGCAGGCACTTCTGTATGCGGCCTTGAAGACTATCGAGGCGGGAAAGTTGGACGTCGATCAGCCGCTCGCGCACTATCTGGACAAGCCGTTTGAGGCAGACGATGGTGATCTTGCACGGATCACCGCCCGCCACGTCCTGACCCATACCACCGGCTGGCGTAATTGGCTCGAGGAGGGCGAGCGGATCACCCGGATCGCCCCACTGGGCGAGCGGTGGACGTACTCGGGACAGGGTTTTCTCTATCTCCAAGAGGCGCTGGTGTCCCTCTGGGACGAGTCTGCGGCAGATTACCTCCAGCGGTTAGTTCTTGATCCGCTGGACATGCCTCAGAGCAGTTTCCTGTGGAAAGATGAGTACGACGAGACGGCGGTGGACGGGTTTGACCCGAACGGGGATATCCCCGGCCCTTGTCGTTGGTACCCCACCGAGGTGGACGGAGCGAGCAGCCTGCATACAACGGCACGGGAGTACGCCCGTCTGCTGGAGGCGTTTCTTGAACCGGGCCTGCGCTTGCGGCACCCGGACGTGTATCAGCGGCAGATCGGGATCGACGCGCGCCTCGGCTGATCCCTCGGGTGGGGCACTGCCGATGACGACATCCTCTGGCAATGGGGCCACCACGTTGCCTTTAATGCCTTTGCCGCGCTCGTCCCCGCACGGGGGATCGGGATCGTCGTCCTGACAAACGGCACGAAAGGTCAGCGCGTCAACCGAGAGTGGGTCAGCGCCTGGCTGGAAGCAGACCTGCCGGAGTTCTATACTGGCGGCGTCTGAGAAGTTCACCGTTGAGTGGTTGTCACTTCTGCCAATCCTTCAATCCCTTGACGTACGATTTTCTCCGTTTCGTGAGCGAACCCCAAAAGACCCGCTCTGGTAATATAGGGGTCAACCTTTGGTATAGGCTCTTTATATCATCGATCTGCCTCTCCATTGAGAAGCTCTCCAAAGCCACTCGCCGCCCTGCGGCACCCAAGTTCACGCGTAAAGATTTGCTGCCGAGAAGATGGGTAAGAGCGCTGACAAGTTCCGCCTTGTCTCCTAGGCGCACGAGGTATCCGGTAGTGCCGTTCCTCACAACCTCGCGGCAACCGCCCGCAGAAGTCGCCACAGTCGGCAGTCCGGCAGCCATTGCCTCGGCCAGCGCCAAGCCGAACGCTTCTTCGGCGGGCAAGTGGGCGAACACGTCGAAGGCAGCAAGCGCCGCTGCAACATCTATAGACGTGCCTGGAAGGACGACGCGCGTTCCAAGGCCAGCCCCTTGCGCCATTTGCTTCAGGCGCGCTCGGTCTCCACTTCTGCCGTCCGGGCCCACCAGAACAAAATATAGGGAGGGAAACTGCGCCAGCAGTTGCGGGGCGGCGGCCAGCAGGCCGTCCTGTCCCTTTGCGTTCAGACGACCCAACATCCCGACTACCAGCGCGTCATCAGGGATGCCCCAATCGGCACGCATGCGGCTCCGTATTCCAGCGATCTTCGGCGCGAATATCGCTCGGTCCACACCGTTGTAAATCCGGTGGACGAATGAAGGCGGCAGGCCGTGGGTGTCAAGGAGCAACCGGCGCACGGCATCGGAAACAGCGATGACTGCGTCAGCGCCTCGCTGGAAAAAGCGGCCACTCAGGCGGCCGGGCAAACCGAGAGGCTTAGCCAGATGCGCGTGCAGCACCAGGCGCGGGCACCCACCGCGACAGCGGGCCATCGCGACGGCAGCCAGGGCCGGAACGAAGTCACGACGGGAATGAACGTGTACAACGTCTACGTCTTTGCTCACGATCAGCCCGGCGAGTTGCCAGGCCGCGAGTAAATCGCCGCTGTTCCTGATGCGCTGCGCATGCATGGGAATACCCCAGCCGTGGCACAGAGAGGCAACCAAGCTTCCTGGCTGGCAGACGTAGGTCAGCGCACACCCACGCGCGCGGAAGTGTGCGGCCATCTCGACAGAGGAGCGCTCGATGCCACCTTCCCCCGTGCTGGTGGCGACGTACAGCAGGCGGAGTGGCCGGGGGCGTGCTGGAACAGAATAGCCCTTCCGTTCCTTACGCAGCTCTTCAAGCCAATCCATAGCTAGCCCTTTGTGCAATCCATCGCTAACCCTTTGTTTTTGCTTGTTCGCGCCCAATAAACCTTAGCATGACGAGCTTTACGAGTGATGAATTACCGAGCCACGAACTGCTGAAGGTAGCTGCGAGTAGCGTCCGTGTAGCAAATCCAAACCGCGTGGGTTTGTGGGTCGACTGTGAGTGTATGCGCCCCTTTGGCCGAAGGCACGTTGGCAAGCAGCGTTGCGCCCATCGCCGTCTCCTGCACCACAGAGATGATTCCAGGTCGCCCGCAGGCACAGTAAACCCGCTTTAGACCCGGATCGAAGGCGATCTGGTCGGCAAGGCCCGCGATCGGCACGACTGCTAGCACATTGCCCGTCTTGAGGTCCAACATGGCAAACTTGCCGTCTCCCGCAATGAACAGGCGCCCTGTCTGCTCGTCGATGGCCAGGCCATGCGGAGAAGTCAGCGGCGAGGTCTTCCAAAAAGCCTGCACTTTGTTGGTATCAGGATTAATGACGGCAACGGAGTTGGTAGTCTTGACGTTCTGGTACACGCGGTCGGTGCGCGGCGAATACTCCATGTATTCCGGCGCGCCCCCAATGGCGACGGAGCCGACTTGGGTGTGCGTGCGCCCGTCTATCACCCAAACTTCAGTGCCATCGTCGTGACCGGCATAGATCGTGTCCGTCTTGGGATCGAAGGCAACGGCGTCTACAGGCCCGGTCACAGGGATTAGCCCAACCTGCTTAAGCGTTTTGCGATCCAGCACAACCAAGGCTTTTTCGTCCTCATCCCCAATGAACAGCGTGCCGTCTCTAGCGTCGATGGCGATTCCCTGCGCCGTTCCGGCGGGTGCCGATGACAGTAACCGACCTGTACGGGCATCAACCACGACAATGGATTTCGTGCCTTTGTGCGACGCGAAGATGCGGTGTGTGAGGCTATCCACGGCCATCCAGTCGAAGCCTCCTGGTCCGCCGAGAATGACGATCGGCTTTTGAGGCGTCAGTGGACCTGCCGGGCTGGCAGACAAAGGAAGGACTGCCGAGAAGAGTGCGAAGGAAAAAAGGAACGCAGATCTTACAAGGACACTGAACGCCTTTCTGTACCCAAACACCCTTCTGACGAAGTTGCTTGTTTTCAACAAGGGTGCATTATTATTTCTGTGCATCTCAGAACTTCTGTGCATCTCAGATTTGTGCATGTTGAGAATTATAGCGGTCTCACATTAAAGCGGCATTAGATGAACATTAGACTTTGCTAATTCAGCGCTATTGAGTGTATATTTCCCCGAAAGCCGCTGCAGAAACACTCTGGGCTAACCGATTGTGAGGAACAGGCAGAATCGACTGCCCAATGTCAAGGAGGAGAAGTCAGATGAGCATTTCATTAAACGAACCGGTACAGGCGGAACGCGCTATCCAGGCCCAGCAGCCCAGCAGCCCAAGCGCTGACCGAGGCACCGGGCTGATAACCGCTGCGCCGGCGAAAACAGCTTACGGAAGCACCCCCAGTGCGGTGGTCAATATCTCGGCCCAGGCAAAAGTAGCTCAGGCCAAAGCCTACGCGATCAAGCACGGACACGACCCGGACGGTGTGCAAGACGGAAAATAACGGCATAGAGTATGTTGAGAAAGTCTAAAACCTCCCTGCTTTGTTGAAGTTCACGCATCTGAAAGCGATGGTTCGCTTCGGCAGACCCACCTTCACGGTTACAGAAAAAGCGTCAGAAACATCGAAAATCCTACTTTTTCAACATACTCTGAGCTAGACTTTATCCATTTTGTCTTATGAGGCAGACAGGGTAAGCTACAGAAACTCCCGCCAAGGATATTTCTGCCACGCCTACCCTAGTATAGCCGTGCTGGCGGCTTTCGCGCCATTGTTCACAAGACGCACCTTTGCTCATGCTCAAACCCTGCTGGTCGGCACCCTTCTGACGCACGGCAAACGCACCGTCACCGCCGCACCGCGGGCCGTCGGCTGCGGAAAAAGCACAATGGCGGGCCGACGCAAAGCAAGCCGATCTGTTCGGCCTCCCAAAGCCGGAACGGGTTCCGCTCCATCCGCTCGGCTCCCGTCGTTTCCCTGTGGAACACTTTTACTTCTGGGCCAATCGCGCAAGTAAAAGAAGCTGGCCTGGGGCTGTTTCGGCGGCTGCGAATACTGACAGTTTCAAGTCAAAACCGGCTGCGCCGTCCTCGGTGGCCGTCTCTGCTTAATCAATGCTTGGCCGATACTCTAAAACGTTTTCCATAATAGAGAGTATGCTACAATCTGCTAACAATGAAAAAGGAGTGTTAGTTGTGACCTTACAAGGGGAGCCGGAACTCGTAGACCCAGACTTTAACGCCCTTCCGCCCGACCCTCTCATTAAATTGAGACTGTGTCTCGAGGCGGCGCACAAATTGGGGATTAGTGAGCCGATGGGCTTGCTGCTTTCAACGGTCGATGGTCAGGGCCGACCTTGGAGTCGGGTTGTCCTAATGAAAGATTGTGACACGACCGGCGTCGTCTTCGGCACCAGCGAAGACAGCTCCAAAGGGCGGGATTTTAAGGCCAATTCCTGCGCATCCGGAACGCTGTGGTGGCGTGAAACCGTTCAGCAGATTCACTTGCAAGGCCGAGTAACGTGTCTTTCAGATGCACAATCCGACGAACTATTTCAGTCAAGAACACGTGACGCTCAGGCCATCGCCGTATTGTCCCATCAGAGAATTCCGTTTACCAGTGCTGACGAATACGACTTAAAAGTCAAGGTACTCGAACTTGTCAACTCGAAAAAGATCATTATGCGTCCATCCCAATGGCACGCGTATCACCTCAAGGCGGAGGCCATGGAATTTTGGTATGGAAGTAAGGATCGATTTCACAAGAGAGTACGTTATGATATTGGGGACGGTGTATGGACCCACCAGAGGCTCCAGCCATAGTGCCGGTAACAAGACCAATCATCAAGCGTCTGCCCCGAACTTTTCATAATGGCTACTATGCGACTGGCCGCGCCTGGCTGAAACAGAGTGTAAGCCAAGCTGCGGCGGCTTTACCGGCTGCGGCCAAAACCCCGGCAGCACGGCCCGGCGGGCTCAGAAAGGCGCTGTGGGGCGGGAGAGGGTACGGGAGCTGTTCCGTCTGCAGACACAGATGGTCGCCCTGGAGGAACTGTATGGGCGGATCACCGGCCGTTCCTCGTGAAGCGGGGCGGCGGCTCCCGTGGGCCGCCCCGGTCCGGGGCTGAACCATCATCAGGGGCTGAACCATGAATGTCAGACGCATTGCCGCCTGTCCTGCGACCGGCGCCGCCCGTCCTTTGCAGAACGAAAACAGCCCTCCCGGGCGTACTCGGGAGGGCTGCTGCGTCAGGCCGTGGCGCTGTTACTTCTTCAGCATGTGATGTGCGGCCATGCCCGCGGCCACGCCGGTAGTTTTAGGGTGGCGCGCCATCATGCCGTGGCCGCCGCCCGCGGCGGACTTCTTCGCCATGTGGTGGGCGGCTATGCCCGCGCCGACGCCAGCGGCAGTCGGGTGTTTGTGCAGGATGCCAGCCTGAGCGGGCGCTGCCAAGAATGCAGAAATGCTAAGCGCGACGGCAGCGGAGAGGAGCGCGGCCTTGCGAGGTAAGTTGGTCATAGTAGTCGTCCTTTGTAGTCGTCGTTTCACGATCAACAGCGAACGGTGGGTTCAAAAAGTTCCCCAAGCTACCTCGGTG
>JAABUQ010010318.1_pt1 | contig 12273 bp, 9 predicted proteins | sample 5560001 | NCBI WGS metagenome assembly JAABUQ01 (sample SAMN10711888, study PRJNA513371) | rock metagenome | isolation source: Antarctica rocks | place: Antarctica: Victoria Land, Finger Mt nord | collected 2015-12-18
GCCGGTTCGAGCACCCAACTCTCGTGTGATGGCGTTCAGACAGAACTCCTGGAGCGTCTCGCGCAGGCGCAGGGCCCGCTTGAGCTCGAGGAACGTCACTGTGTCGACCTTCACCGAAATCTTGACGATGTCGGTATTGGTGCTTGGGGCGGCCGTCAGCGTCACGTGTTCGGCCGGGCCGTTCGCTTCCTCGGTCGACGGGCCCGGGACCTGAGAGGTTTGACGCTCAGCCGGTATCTCGGCTTTAAGCCCTCTCGGTTGCGTCACGCCGGCAGATGGCGGCGTGAGTTCGTCTGCCTTTGCTGAATCCTGAGCCTCTGCGAGCCGCGTCGTAGCTTTAGATGGCGTCGGCCTCGCTTCCCTCCCGATGCCCTCGGGGGCGGTAGGCTCGAAGCCCGACAGGTCGGATGCCGCGTCGGTAAGGAATGAGGCGAATTGCGTCCGCTTGCGCGGGGCAGGGGACGGCGACACCGGGGGTTCGTCAGGCGGCATTGGTGATCAGCTGGACGTTGAGGATGGTCTGAACCTCGCTGATGAGGTCGTGAACGTCCCATCGGGCTTCGTTCAGGTTAGGAGACTTTGACAGCAGGGCTGAGAGGGTGCGCCCCGCCATGAGGTTCTTGTAGAACATCCGCTGCTTGAGGACGGTCGTGGCCATCGGCAGCTTGGTCTGACGGATGAACTCGATGGCCTCGATGAAGGCGGGGGATCGCTTGTCGAAGGTCTCGTAGCCGTTCATGACGACGCGCACGGGTGTTGGCGGGCCTTTGGCGTCGAGAGCGCGGGCCAGGTTCACGACTTTCGCGGCCTCGACGAGATCGATGACGATCGGGTGCGAAGGAACGAGAATTATGTCGCTGTTGCGGATGGCGACCGACATTCGTTCGTTCGCAACGCCCTGATTATCAATGATAATGACGTCGTGCACTTCGTCGCCCAAGATGCGCCGGCCGAGTTCGGCCGGGTCGACGATCTGGACGAAATCCATATTCGGTAGTGGGACTTCGTTCTGGAGGCATTGCTGTTGCCACAAGGTGGTGGAGGCCTGCGGGTCGGCGTCGATCACCAGAACGGTTTTCCCGAGCGCGGCGAGCTCGGATGCGATGAGAGCCGTGAGGGTGGATTTCCCGCAGCCGCCCTTTGGGCTGGCGATCGAGACGACCTTTGGCATTGAATCTCCCGCGCACCGAACGCGCCGCTCCTATGAAGGAAACTAGAGATTACATTCCGAGCACGTTCGCAGCAAGAGCGGAGCGGCGCATTTGCGTACAGGAGCATGTGTTGGTGGCAGGGGCGGCGCAGAGCTGGAGTGCCGCGTTGCCACAAAGGCGAGAATGCGGCGTAGGGCATTTGGACCATTGCGCAATGGAGCAGACACGGGCATGCACCTTGGAGCAAGGGCTCAAACCCGCAAGATGGCAAGGGAGCAGATGAGCAATACAGTATTGCCGCAATGGGGCAGGCACACTGGCAATAAGCAGAAGTCATAAGCGAATAGACCTAAGTATGTGTTGAGTTTGATGGCAGGATAGCCTAATGTGATACCACATGAGGCGCGGCCTGGTGCGCAGGCCGATGCGGCGTCGTTCCGAGCGCCGGAATGAAGAGGCACCGTTGCAAACCACGGCCGGCAAACTGCGAACAACAGGGGTGTCGGCGCGCACCCTGCGGCTCGACGATGCGGACAGGGCCGTGCTCGACCGTCTCGTCGCCGAGACCGGCCTGCCGGCCAGCGAGGTCGTCCGGCGCTGCTTGAGGGCGGTGGGGGAGGGGGACCTGATGGATCGCGAAGGTTTTTGCCGGATCGAGGATCAGCTGCGCAGGATCGGCACGAACCTCAACCAGATCGCCCGACGGTATAATTCGGGCCGGGTGGTGGTGGTCGACGAGATGGCCGAAGCGGTTGCCGGCGTCGTGCAGGTGCTCGACGCGACCGGGCGGAGCCTGCGCGAGATGACCAGGACGGCGCGGGGTCTCTACCGGGCGCGGGCGGGAGTGGGCCCATGACGGGCCTGTCGCTCCTGCAGGGTGCGCTGCGCTCGGCCCTGGCGAGCCAGGGTACCCAAAGCGAGCAAGGCGAAAGCTACTGGCTCGACAATGACCGCGGGTTGGATGAGGTGCGTCGCGGCGGCGGAGCCGCGGGTGGTCGGCGCCAAGCGGAACGCCGGTATGGAGCCGGCAGGGGATCGCCGCCGGGAGGAGGGGGATCTTCTGGCCCGGCGTTTCCGACCAGCTCTTCCCGGGTCAGCGGTCTGGCAAGGGGCGGGCAAAGCGCGGTTATCAAGGTGGTGGGCTTTGCGGCCGGCGGTCAGCGAGTCGGGGCCCTGGCCGCCTACGTCACCCATGAGCGCGAGGGCGGCGTCATCACCGAGGACGAAAGCGCGGTCACCCTGGACAGGGCGGCCGTCACCGAGAAGCTCGGCCGCTGGAAGCAAAGCTATTCCGAGCGCAAGCCGACCAAAGACGTCGCGGCAATCCGGTTCGACCTAAGGGCAGATCCGGCCCAGGAGACCGCGACGATCGAGATAGCCGTGACCGGAAGCCTCGCTGGGCATCATCACGCCTTGCGCACGGTCGCGAAAGGGGCAGGATTGTTCGAGGTCGCGGCCGTGGTGGTGGCCGAAGGGCGGTCCTGGACGGGCGAGAATGGGAAGACGAAGCGGCAAGCCCGCTACAAGTTCGACCTGAAATTCGAAGCCTTCATCGCCGGTCGGATCGCGTTCGAGACCGGAGCGGAGGTCGAGGCAACTGTGATCGGAACAAGCCATGGCCGCGACGGCTTGGCCTATCGCCTCGGCCGGCTCACGATCGGCGGTGCTGCGCGAGACGAAGATGGGCGCGAGATCGCGACCGAGGCGCATATCCGTCAGCGTGCCAACGCCTGGAATAAGGATCTGGGCTCGAGGACAGCGCGTGACGTCATGCACCTGGTGCTCTCGGCTAAAACCGGCACCGATGGCGAAGCATTCCGCGAAACCGCGCGGGCCTTTTTCGCGGCCGAGTTCGGTGATCGCGAATATCTGTTCGCGGTCCATAAGGACCGGGGTCACCTGCACGCCCATGCCATGGTGCAGGTGAGGAACGCGGAGGGGCGACGTCTCAATCCGAACATTTCGACGTTCTCGGCGTGGCGCTCGCGCTACGCCGAGCTGGCCCAGGCGCACGGCATCGACATGGTCGCGACGAAGCGGAGCGACATGGCGGCCTCACCTACCTTCACCCAGGGCGAGGCGGCCCTGGTGGGGCGCGGCGTGGCGCCCGATCACATCCGTCGCAAGGTCGATGCGAAGCGCGGCTGCGCCATCCACGTTCCGGTGCGGGAGGAGGGGCGCCAGCGGGCGCGGGAAGCCCATCAGGCATGGGCGTCGATCGAGGCGAGAGATGCGGCTCCAGCGGTTGCGGAGCGCATTAGCGACCACCTCACCCGGCTCTCGGCGGCCGTCAACCTGTCCCACTCGGGCAAGGCTCTCCGCCTCGCATCATTGTCCATCATCGAACGAGGAGGATCCATGGCACGCGCGACGGCCGACTACCTGACCGCCGAGTTCAATCGGACCAACCAAGTTCTCAGCCGGGCGCTGCCCATGTTGCATGGGGCCGACAAGGTCGAGGCCACCAAGCTCGCTGGCAACTATCTTACTTCCCTGGCCAAGCAGGTCGAAGCCGCGCAGGCGGTGGAAGAGGGGCGGTTCACCGAGCGAGCGGGTACCATTGAGGCTCGCAAGGAATGGCAGGCCGAGAACGATTCCGAGCAGGCTCGTGCCCCGCGGTCGACCGCAAACGAAGTGGACCGCAACCAGCCCGACCGACCTGCTGGCGACAGTCGGCCGCCTCCCGAGGCCGCGGCGCTGGAAGCCGTTGCCATGGACGCGGAGAAATCCGCCATGCGCGAGCGGGCCCAGGCTGCTACCGCGTCACGGGAGGAGCAAGCTCTTCGCGCCAATCCGGCCTCGCCGGTTCCGGTCCAACCCGACCTACCGCGTGACGCCGAAGAGCTGCGCGAAGACCAGGAGCTGTTGATCGACCGGGTCCAGACGCAGCGGATGACACAGGGGAAAATTCATCGACAATAGGAGGCGGTGGCCGTGGGTTCGTTCTCGCAAACCTTGCAGCATTATTGGAGCAGCGTGAGCGTCATGCAGAGAGAGCGTGGGCAAAGACTTTCCGACGGTCCGTAGGGAGTCTACCAGCACGGACATTTGCCGCCGCAATTTGCCATATCCTCGACCGCGATGCGCCCTACGCAACTGAGATCTCGGCCCAGGACGGATGGCGCCATATTCCCAGCCTTCATACCCTTCAAGGTGCAAGAGCACATTGCGGGCGGACGTGGATCAGGCACCGCCCTCCGGCGCGATTGCGATTACCCGAGTTTGTGTCGACTTGCCCTTGCTGGACCAAGCGTGGGCAGGCTCATGCGTTTGCAAAGCAAGCTCTTACTCCGGTTCTCGTTTCGGTCCGACTTCGCTGCGAGCTTGTTTTTCGACAGGCCGGTCTCGGCTTTGCCCTGGTCATATTACAGCGAGGTCTGACCCTCAGCTGACGTTGGGAAGGTCCGCTTCCGGGGGCAATTTGTGAGTCACGATGAGCGTCTATTGTTTCATGAAGCGCACTGGCTCATAGCAGGGCGCGGACGACGATCAGGGCTGCCAGGACGGCTGCTTCGACGCGCAGACGGCCGCGGAAGGCGCTCCATTCGCTGTGGTTCCGGCCGTCGCGTCACAGCGCCTTGGGTAGCGTTTTGGGGGCACCTCAAGGTTTGTTACACGAACAGCGGTAGGGCGAACACTTGAAGAACGCGGCGACTGTCGGTCTACCGCTCGATCGGCTTACGCCACCTTGGTCATGTGCTCTGCACCAAGGTTGAGTGGTCTGAACCCGTCCTCGCCGCCGCCGTTGGTCGCGTTCTGCCAGAGATAATCGCCTGTCAGGCTGATGTGCCGCCAACCGAGCGGCGCCACATGCGCGAGCAGATCGTCGGACGCGGGCTCGCCCGATCGACGCAGGTGCTCAACGGCGCGGCCCATGTAGAGCGTGTTCCAGTACACGATGGCGGCCGTCACGAGATTGAGCCCGGAGGCTTTCAGCGCCTGGTTCTCGAACGTTCGATCGCGCAACCGGCCCTGTTTGTGCACGAACACGGCTTGCGCGAGATAGTGTCGGGCCTCGCCCTTGTTCAGCCCGGCCTGGCACTGCTGCCGGAGCGCGCGCGATTCCAACCAGTCGAGCGTGAACAGCGCCCGCTCGATGCGGCCCACCTCCTGGAGTGCGAAGTCGAGACGATTCTGGCGGCGGTGCGCGGCCAGCTTCTTCAGCATGACGGACGGCAGCACGGCGTGCGCCTTGATAGAAGCGGCCAGCCGGACGATCTCGCCCCAGCTCTCCCGGATTATCGCCGTGTTGATTGGCCGGCCGATGAGTGGCGCCATCGAGGGGTAGTGACCCTGGCCCTCGAACGTGCCGAGCTTGCGGTCGGCGAGGTCGCGCAGGCGTGGCACGAATCGGAATCCGAGCAGGTGCGCCAGGCTGAACACATGGTCGGAGCTGCCGCCGGTGTCGGCGTAATGGGTGGTCGGCTCGATGCCGGTGCCGTGCGCGACCAGTCCGTCGAGGACGTAAGGCGCCTCCGCCGCGGTTGCCGAGATCAGCCGGGCGTGGAACGGCGCGTAGGTGTCGGCGACGTGGGTATAGATTTTCTGCCCGGGCTCCGAGCCGTAATGCACGTTGACGCTGCCCGCCGAGCCGCGACGACCGCTCCTGAAGAATTGCCCGTCCGAGCTCGACGTGGTGCCGTCGCCCCATAGTCGGGCGAGCGGCAGTGCGGCCTGTGCGTCGACAAGGGGTCGTAAAGCCCCTGCGTAGTTCTCCTCAGACAAGTACCAGCCGTGGGTCCAGGCGAGCTGGGCGTAGGTGACGCCCTGGCTAGCATTGGCCATGCGCTCGATCCCAAGATTGGTCGCGTCCGCCAAGATGGCCGCGAGCAGCGCTTTTGGATCGGGGTGGGTCCGCCCGGACCGCAGTTCGGGGAACGCCGACGTGAAGCCGGTGCGCCTCGCCACCTCGGCCAGAAGCTCGGTAATGCGGACCTTCGGCATGAGCCGGTCGACGAGCGCATCGAGCCGGTCGGCCGCGGTCGGGGTGGTCGCCGCGAGAGGGGCTACGCGCAGTTCGTTGCCCTTCAATTCGACGCCATCGAGCGTGCCCCGCTTCAGCGCGTTCCCGAACCGGCGCAGCCTCCAGTCGAGCAGCTTGGCGCGTCCGTCGAGGTAGCGGTCCACGTCCGTGTCGAACGGCAGGTCGGCCGCGATCACCGCGGCGTCGGGGCGAGGCAGCAGGTACGCGTCGAACCGCTGGTGGTCACGGGTGCCCTCGACCCAGAGATCGCCAGAGCCGAGCCGCTCGCGCATCATGGCTACGGTCGCGGTCTCATAGCGTCTCCGGTCGATGCTCCCGCCCTCGGTAATTGCGACTTTCCAGCTCTTCGGGAACGGCATGGGCGCGTCGACCGGCACCTCGCGTTTGCCGGTCGCGTTCAGCTTGCGCACGAGCTTGACGGCCGCGAGCACGCCGTCGCGCGTTCCTGCAGCCTTGAATTGGAACGCGTCGAGAAAGGCGGGCGCATAGCGGCGCAGCGTCATGTATTTGTCGGACGCTCTTACCAGGGGCTCGTCGCGGGCGAGGTCGGCGATCGCGGACACTTCATCCGCTACCCCCATTAGCCGAGCCCAGCCGACGCCTGTCTCAAGCGCAGCCCAAGGATCGAGCCCGTCCTCGCGCGCGACGCGGAGCGTGCCGATCGTCGACCCGAACAGCCGCATGAGGCGGCCCACGTCCTTGGAGGTCGCCTCATAGCGCCGTTTTTGTGAGGCACGCGCTTTGGCGAACAGAAGCCCGGTCTGCTTGCCGAACATCTCGATCGCCGCGTCGGCGAGCCGGGCTTCCAAGTCGATCATGGCGGCGGCCAAGGTCGCCCGCCTGCGACGGAGCGAGTAGTCGGAAAGCAGGAACGCCGGCGCGACCGCTCCCTCGCGCAAGAGCTGGCGGAACCTGCGCTCGTGGATGCGCTCGGCGACACCGGCGACGATGCCGATGCCGCGGACATAGGACAGCCGCGCAAGGATGCCGGCGAGGTTGCGGGCGGACGGGCTGTCGCCGGTGTCGCGTAGCCAGGCGAGCGGAGTGACACCATGTGTCCGATCGATAACGAGTAGCGCGTCCAAGGCGGCGACATGCTCCGGCGTGAGCGCGTCCACGACGGCGTCGGCGGCGAGCTTGCGTGCCCTTGCCCTCCCTGCGATCCCGATCCGCTCGATACGGGCTGGTGCCGGTAGAACGATGCGGCTTGCGCGAAGGTCGTCAACGATCGCGATCGCTATGGTCATGCCGCGCTCGGTTCCGCTCGCCGCCTCGGTCGCGACATCGAGTGCGTGGCCCACGTCGCTGGGCTCGAAGCCGCGCAGGCCGAGGCACTTCATCGCCTCCCAGGCGTGCTCGAGCCTGGTCTGGGGGCGGTGCGCATATTCGGCGACCGCGCTGGTCTCTAGGTCGAGCTGATCCGCTATATGCCGGACCAACAAGTCGGGCACAATTTCGTCGTGTCGCAACCCGAAACCCGGGTGCCGCAGCAGCGCCAGGTGGAGCGCGAAGCCGAGTCGGTTGGCGTCGCCGCGCTTCGCCTCGATCAGCGCCCGGTCTTCCAGCAAGATTGTGTAGAATTTTGCGAGCGAGGCGCGGCCGAGAGGTACGCCGAACAGCGCTCGGCGCTCATCTCCCGTCAGAAGGTCGCGTCGGGCCATGCGACTCACCCCCAAGCGACAGCGTAGCGCGGCGGCGTCCAGGGCGCGAGGTGTCGCGCAACTTACAAGTTTCGCAACAGGCTCAGCCCGCGCGTACTTCGCGAGTGTGGCTGCTGTCGCGAAAGTCGGTTGCTAAACTCAGGCTTTCCAATACACATTCGCGACATGCTGATTGGCTATGCGCGCGTCTCCACCGACGACCAGGACCTCTCTCTCCAGCGTGCGGCGTTGAAGGACGCAGGCTGCCGCCGCACGTTCGAGGAGAAGGTGTCGGGCGCCAAGCGCGACCGGCCCGAGCTCGCTCGGCTGATCGAGCAGCTCCGCGACGAGGACGTGGTGGTTGTCACCCGGCTCGATCGGCTGGCGCGATCGACCAAGGACCTGCTCGATCTCGCCGAGAAGCTGAACGAGGCGGGCGCTGGCCTGCGCTCGCTCGCCGAGCCTTGGGCGGACACGACTTCGCCCGCGGGCCGGATGGTGCTCACCGTGTTCGCGGGCATCGCCGAGTTCGAGCGCGCCCTCATTCATCAACGCACCAGCAGCGGGCGCATCGCCGCTAAGGCGCGTGGGGTCCGGTTCGGACGCCCCTCGAAGCTCAACCCAGAGCAGATCGCGCTCGGTCAGCGGCTCGTCGGCGAGGGGACGTCGGTGCGTGAGGCGGCCAAGCTCCTCAAATGCCATCATGCCACGCTCTACCGAGCGCTCGATGCGCCGATCGACGGGCCTTGACATCGTTCGCCAAGCGTTCCGCTTGCCGCTGTCCCTGTAACAAACCTTGAAGTGCCCCCGTTTTGGGGAGAGAAGTCATACGCGGCAAATGGGCGACGGCAGCAGAATGCACGACACGAAGGCCCAGACGAGAAATGTAGTTGCCGTGAGGCCTATGGGTGAGTTTATAGCATTTTCGTGGATGCGCTTTCAGCAGTAAGGGCAAGGATAAACGTCCAGCCTTGAGCTCAGATCTGGCTGCACCCGTAAGAATTACGGATTTCGGCATTGAAGAAGACGCCGATCGAAGGCGCCTCGAGCATGCGCTCGTACATAAACGGCTGCACGTTGTAATACTCGTAGACCTTTCCACTTTGCGAAAACTCTACCTCAAGAGTCTCGGACGTCGGGTCATAGCCGACGGACACGATGCTCGATGAGCTGACTGGGTGGCGGTCCATGATTAATCCTCAGGCTTCCAATGTGGATTTTGTGAGCGCCACGTCGCGGCGACTTGATCATAGTCTTCGGCGCTTTTGGGCTTTGACCAACTCTTGGTGACCAATGGGTCCTCGCTCGATGGGCGCTTTTCGGCCTCGGGAAGCGTTATTCGGCACCTCACTGGCAGCTTCGCTGCCTCTCCAGTTATTACAGCCTCGCCAGTTCGAAGGACCGGTAGGCTGTCGACGATGCCGCTGAGGCTGTCGGGAAGAGCGGCCTGCACCTTGCTCCGATCGGTAGCGTTGGAGAGACGAAGCGAGATGAACGTCCCGCATTGAGAAAGGATCGTTTCGTCGATCTCCGAGGGTCGTTGGCTTACGATCATCGCGCCGATGCCGAACTTCCGTCCTTCTTTGACGATCCGCTGCACCGCGTCTCGCGCCAAGCTGGCGTCGTCCCTTCCGAGATATCGATGAGCTTCTTCCATCACGACGAGGAGAGGGCGTTCCCTACCCCCTTCCGGACGTTCCCGGCTCCAAAGCAAGGCTTCGTAGGTGATGTTGAGGATAGCGCCGATCAGGCGCGTGAGAACCGAACTCGGCACACCCGATAAGTCCAGCACGGTGATCGGCCGGCCATGACCGATCCAGCCCTCTAGCAATTGCGCCAAGTCGTTTTGGGTCGCGCCGGAAAGGTCAGGTTCCCAGTGTCCGGGACGAAGCAGGAAGTCGAACTGCCGGTCGAGCAAGCGCGACCGAAGCTGGTCGAGCTGCCTTCGGATTGAAAGAACGTTTGTTTTGTTCGCGAACGGCGCCGCACCCCCGGGCCCCGGTAACGGATACACGGGTGGCGTAAGCGTTTCGGCATCACCCGGTAGCGTCTGGGCAGAAGTCAGCTGCGTGTTTTCGCGCCAGGTCTTGATCTCAGGGTCGACCAGCTCGAACCAAAGCGTTTTCAGGCTAAAAGGCAGAGGGCTTTCGGCAGTTAGCGAGTTGACGTCAATTCCCGGAAAATTGCCGGTGATTGCTGCCGTCTTTTTCATCGCCAAAATACGGTCGTTGATTGCCGTCAGCGCCTTCTCTTCCGTTTTTCCGAGCAAGAACGGGAGAAGATCGTTTAAGTCGAGCGCCCAGTACGGAATGTGAAGCGGGGCCTCTCCGGCGAGTGGATTGACACGGTACACCTTCGCAACTTCACCAAGCGCTTTCCCGTACTCACCATGAACGTCGATCAGCAGCACGCGCGCACTTGGGAACCCTGCCTGACCACCTTGCCCGATTGAAATCGACCGCATGAGACTGGTGACTGCCGTAGACTTGCCTGAACCGGTCGAGCCAAACCGGGATGCTCTCTGCATTCGAGAGGCGGCCGATCGTGACCTGCCCGATGTCGGCCGTGCCGTAGATGCGCCCAAGGTCCTCCTCTACGACGAGATGGACCTGATCGTTGATCGACGGATACTGGCTGATTCCGCGCTCAAAAGTGGCCTCGATCACTTCGCCAACCAGCTGCACTTTGATCCAGCGATCGCCGCGGGCGCTTACGTTTTGCTCACTCTCGGGCGTGGCGGTCGCGCCCACGTCGGAAATGATGCCGTACAGATCGTGGTAGCCCTGGGGGATTCGGACGAAGCTGCCTACCTGGCCGACACGATAGCTTCGGCCTCCGATAATCGCGATGCCTGAGGCGATGCCTTCGTATTGACGCACGCTAATCGTCGCGCCAGTCACGGCCCCGATGTGGCCTAGGAGCGTGGGAACATTAATCACGTGGCAAGGGCCGAGACCGGTTCCGGCGTAGGAACTCCTGCGGGAGGCGCGAATGCTTGAATGGACCGGGAAGCAGAGAAAAATCGTGCGAAAGGTTCGATCCCTCCAAGAACAAACTCGGCGGGTGAGCCGGCAACGGGCGATGTCCAATAGGAAGCGCGTATTGGCCCCCAATCCTTAGAAGGCAATTCGTCGGGTATGCGCCAAGCGCCGGCGGTACCGTTCACAATCGCCGCGTCGCGAGCATAAAGGCTGAAGTTCGGCAATCGACGAGCAAGTTCGCCGGCGAAAGCTTCAAACTCTAGCTTCTGGTACTGAAAGGCGAAGACGCTGGCTGACGCGTTCCCCGCCAAACCCTCGTCTACCCGCGCTGAAATGTGTGCGTCCGCGAAGGAGAATCCAATTGACACCAAGAGCGTGTCAGGCGTGCCGAGAAATGCTCGAAGCCGATCTAGAAGCGCGGCATACGGAGCTTTCTGAGTTTGCTCGTATTTCAGATGCTCAGGAAATACAAGGTGCTTCGCGCTGTCCTTCCCAGTCCGAATGACTTCAAGTTTGTCGTTCGAGCACCAACCAAGCGATCCGTGCAATTTCCATAACCGTGTCCACCGAGCCGGAAGATCGTTGTTTGCCACTGAAACCGGATCGAAAAACGGTTCTCTTCCTCCCGTAAATCCGTCAAAGTATGGAGCTCGGGCTCGCTCAAGAGCTTCCTCCATAAGCAAGTCGTAATTGGTCGTGAAGAGTTCGACAGCGTGATCTCGAGCAGTCCCGACGAGCCAGGTTACAAGGTCGCCGTAGGCTGAGCGATCCGGCAGCCTCACGTTCACAATCTTCGCGATTTCGTCGCATATTCTTCCGCCGAATGTTGCGTAGCCGGCACCATCAAGGTTGTGAATCTGCGCAGGACCAATTACCGTCGCGAGAGCGCGTATCCGCGACAGGAGCGTCTCAATGTCCGTCTTGGGCAAGATTTCAGCCTTCAAGGCGTTGATCTGCACCCTGTACTCGGGATGCAGGGTAGCCAGGACACTCTCGGTTAGGCCTGCAACAGCTGGGATTAGGGGATAGACGCCGTCGTTTCTCTGCATCCCAGCAGATGCACCGGCACCAATTAGCAGACCGATTCGTTTGCGGCCTCCCGCAATGATCGTGCGCAGCGCGGTCATGTATTGATCGGGATTATGGACCGTGGCGTTCGCCAATTTTTTCCCCGTCGGAGTTGATGGCCAAGTCGGAATGATAACTGACGTTGACGGCAGCCGTCGAGCCAAAGTGGACGCTTGTCGCAATTTTTGCGTGCATATCGCTCACATTGATTGATCCGCGCGCTCACGGGTCTATTGATGCTCGTGCCAGCGATCGGCATGACGCAAAGCCGAAGGTCCGCTGTCGGGCAGACGCGAGATGTCCGCAGCTGTGAAGGTTTTCGGATGCCGGCCCCTGCACGCCGGTTCGACCGGGCTGGGGGGCCGGCGTTCGAAAACCTCCAGGGGAGGAAACCGCGGGGTGGTGAGGCTCGGGCGGGACAGGCGCGAGCTATGGGGATTTGGCGCTAA
>JAABUQ010010319.1_pt1 | contig 12273 bp, 10 predicted proteins | sample 5560001 | NCBI WGS metagenome assembly JAABUQ01 (sample SAMN10711888, study PRJNA513371) | rock metagenome | isolation source: Antarctica rocks | place: Antarctica: Victoria Land, Finger Mt nord | collected 2015-12-18
TGCTTGCTGGTGCTCCCGGCCGCTCCGGACGATAAGACGCCCGCTGCGGCGGGGGCGAGCCTGGAGCTGTCCGGCCGGCGGGCGCTGCTGGTGGATGACAACGAGACCAACCGGCGGATCCTGCGCCTGCAGCTCGAAGGCGCCGGGATGCACTGCATCGACGTCGCGGGCGGCGCTGACGCCCTGGCCGTGCTCGCCGGCGGGGCACGCTTCGACGTTGCCGTGCTGGACATGCACATGCCGGGGATGGACGGCCAGCAGCTCGCCGAACGCATCCGGGCCAGGCCAGGGGCGCGGCTGCCACTGGTGCTGTTGACCAGCCTGAGCTCCCGGCCGGAGACCGCCGGCCTGTTCGACGCCTTCCACACCAAGCCGGTCCGTGCGGGGGTGCTGCGCGCAACGCTCGCCGACCTGCTCGCCGTCCCTGCCACGCAGGCAGACGCGTCGTCAGCGACCACGGCTGGTGCCCCGGCGCCCGTCGTCGAGCGGTCACTGCGGATCCTGCTCGCCGAGGACAACCCGGTCAACCAGACGGTCGGACGGCTCATGTTGACCAGCCTCGGCCACACTGTCGAGATTGCACCCAACGGCCAGGAGGCAATCGAGGCCGCGCTGGGCGCGGCCTATGACGTGGTGCTGATGGACATCCACATGCCGGTGATGGACGGGCTGGAGGCCACCCGAGCGATCCGAGCGCAGCTGCCCGAAGGCAGCCAGCCGCAGATCATCGCCATGACGGCCAGCAGCCTGGCCGAGGACCGCCGGGCGTGCGCCGCCGCCGGGATGGTGGGCTACCTGCTCAAGCCGGTCCGCCGCGAACACCTGGTCGTCGCCCTGCGAACTGCAGCACGCGGGGCGCCCGGGGTGGAGCCGCGCCTCGGTCGGTCACTGTCGATACCGGTGCAGGCATCACGTTCGGCGGAGCTGGTGCGGACGCGGCTCGACGAGCTGGTCGGAGAGGGTCCGGCGAGCGCGCCGGTCCGCCAGGAGCTGCTCGACGCGCTGTTGCAGGAGACTCCGCTCCACCTGGATGAGCTCAGCGACGCGGCTCGGCGCCAGGACTCGGCCGGCCTTCGGGTGGCGGCTCACACCCTTAAGGGCATGGCGGCCAACCTCGGCGCCGTCACCGTCGCCGAGCTCTGCGGGCAGCTGGAGGACGACGCGCGCGCCGGCCGCTTCGACGCCGCCGCTTCGGTGCTGACGCGGCTGCGCGCCGAGCACACCCTCCTCAGCCAGGCCCTTGGCGCACCCGAGCCCGGCCACCAGCCGGTGCGTCCCACGGCGGTGAACCAGTGAATGCGCTGCGCGTCGTGAAGCCGTCGGCAGCACCGCGTCGTGCTTCCCGGGCATTTCGGCGGTACGTGGCCCTGCTGACGATGCTGGCGTTGCTGCCGGTCGCGTTGCTGGCGGCGAGCAGCATCGTCCTTGCCTCACGACAGGTGTCCGGCGAGGTCAACCGGCGGGTGCAGGCGACTGCTGCTGTGAGCTCCGTGTTCGCCGGTGAGCAGACCAGCAGCCTGGCGGCGCTGGTGCACAGCTACGCCACCCGGCCCTCGCTCGTCGCCGCGCTCGCGCGCGGACCACAGGGCACGGCCGCCGCCGCCCCCCAGCTGCACAGCCTGGCAACTGCCGGCCTGGGCGTCACCGGGGCGTTCGTCACCGACATGTCTGGCACGTTGACCAACGTCGACCCTCCGTCCCCGCAGGTGCAGGGTCACAACTTCGCGTTCCGGGACTGGTACCGCGGGCTGGCTGCGCGGGGTGGGCCGTACGTGTCGACCGCGTATCAGACCGCCCTGCCCGGGCATCCGCTGGTGGTGGGGGTCGCCGACCACATCCTGGGCCCGGGCGGGCGGCCGGTGGGCATCCTGATCGCCATCTACAGCCTCGATGCGATCCGAGGGTTCGCCGACCAGATCGCCCGGGCGCAGGGGATATCGCTGACCATCACCGACCGGGCTGGGACGCTACTGAGCGCCGGCGGCGGGCACGGGCTGGCGTCTTTGTCAGGTGACCCGCGGGTCGCCGGTGCCCTGGCAGGTCGCAGCGGCCTGTTGCAGGTCTCCCCGCTGCTGGGCGCCGGCAGGCGCGGCTCACGCGAGCTGTCCGCTTACACCCCGGTCGTCGGCACCGGCTGGACGGTCAGCGCCTCGGTTCCCCAGCGGGTGGCGTTTGCCGGGCTGGTCCGGCTCCGCGACACTGTTCTAGCGATCACTGCCGTCCTGGTCGCCATGCTGCTCGCCGGGGCTCTGACCGTTGCCCGGGCCCAGCGGCGGCGGGTCGAGTCCGAGCTGGCCGCCGGCCGCCGGGAGCGGGACCTGTCTAGGGTGCTCGAGTCCTCCGGTGACGCCTTCGTCTCGATCGACGCCGCTGGCGTGGTCACGGCGTGGAACAGCCGGGCCGAGGCGCTGTTCGGCTGGCCAGCGTCGAGCGTGATCGGCCGCACTCTCGCTGAGACCCTCATCCCCGTGGCTGCGCGGCAAGCGCACCTGCAGGCGATGAAGCACTACGCCCCGGGGGCGCCCTCGGCTGTGGTGGGTCAGCGCGTCGAGCTGGTGGCGCTGCACCGCGACGGGCGCGAAGTTCCGGTCGAGCTCGCGGTGTGGGCGCACGAGGACGGCGGCGGGTTCAGCGCGTTCGCCCACGACATCACGGCGCGGATCAGCAGCCAGGCTGAGCTGGAGACGGCCCGTGACCAGGCCATGGCGGCGTCCCGGCTCAAGAGCGAGTTCCTGGCCAACATGAGCCATGAGATCCGTACCCCGATGAACGGGGTGATCGGGATGAGCGGCCTGCTGCTGGCGACCGACCTGTCCGTCGTGCAGCGTGACTACGCCGAGACGGTGAGCTCCTCGGCCGAGGCGCTGCTGACCGTGATCGACGACATCCTGGACTTTTCCAAGATCGAAGCCGGCAAGCTCGACGTGGAAAGCGTGCCCTTCGACCTGCGGGCGGTCGTCGAGGAGTCGGCGGTGCTGCTCGCGGCGCGGGCGCACGAGCAGGGCCTGGAGCTGACCTGCCGGCTGGACCCAGCCCTGCCGGCGGGGGTCGCGGGCGACCCGGGCCGGCTGCGCCAGGTGCTGCTGAACCTGCTGGGCAACGCGGTCAAGTTCACCGCCGAGGGCGAGGTCAACCTCAGCGCCCGGGTCGCCGAGCACTCCGGCGACGCCGACCAGAACCCCGACGTTGTGCTGGTCGAGCTGGTCGTGCGTGACACGGGCATCGGGATGGCGGCGGCTTCCCTGGAGCACCTGTTCGACGCGTTCGCCCAGGCCGACACCTCCACGACCCGCCGTTACGGCGGAACCGGGCTGGGGTTGGCCATCTCCCGGCAGCTGGTCGAGCTGATGGGCGGCACGCTGCACGCGACCAGCGAGCCGGGCAAGGGCAGCACCTTCACGGCACTGATCCCCTTGGCGCTGCGTTCGGTTCCGGCCGTTGCCCCGGAACTCCCGGACCTGGCCGGCAAACGGGCGCTGATCGTCGACGACAACGCCACCAACCGCAGGGTGCTGGCGGAGATGGTCACGGGCTGGGGCGCCAGCGCGAGCACCGCCAGCGAGGCGCGGCAGGCACTGGCCGCATTGCACGCGGCAGCCGACGACCGTGAGCGGTTCGACGTGGTGCTGCTGGACCTGAACATGCCCGGCCTCGACGGGTTCGACCTCGCGCACCTGGTGCGGGCCGACCAACGAGTGGGCGACGTGCCGCTGGTGCTGCTGACCAGCTCTGCGCAACGCGGAGAGGCGCAGCGGGCCGAGCAGACCGGGATCACGGCGTACCTCACCAAACCGGTTCGTGCGACCCAGCTGCACAAGGCGCTGCGCACCTCAATGGGCACCCGCCCCGGGGGCGCCGAGGAGCCGCGGGCGGCAGGCAACCGGACCGCAGGGGCACCGCAGGTGCTGCCGCGCGTTCCCAGGCAGGGCGCCCCAGCAGACCTGCCCGGTTCACCGCCCGGGACGGGGCGCGTGCTGCTCGTGGAGGACAACGCCGTCAACCAGAAAGTCCTGACCGCGGTGCTGTCCCGCATCGGCTACGCGGTGGACCTCGCGGCCAACGGCGAGCAGGCGCTGCAGCACCTTGCCCGCGGCAGCTACGACGCCGTCCTCATGGACTGCCAGATGCCGGTCATGGACGGCTATGCGGCCACCGCCGAGCTCCGACGCCGGGAAGGCACCGGCCGGCGGACCCCGGTCATCGCGCTGACTGCCTCGGCGATGGCCGAGGACCGGGACAGGTGCCTGGCCGCGGGCATGGACGACTACCTGAGCAAGCCGGTCAACATGCAGAACCTCGCTGCAGCGCTCGCGCACTGGCTGCCGGCGGGAGCAACCGTCCACCCCTGACCGGCACGACAAGCCCCCCACACCGGTGGCCGCGCCTCACCCGTCGCGTCTGCCCGGCGGCAGCTCGTTGCCCCGCGCCGAGGTACGTGAAGGCCGACGGCTGCCGGGCGGGCAACTGCCGGGTCGGCTCAGGAGGCGGCACTGGGCGTTCTGGCCGGGCTGCCCCGCTGCGCAGTGGTGGGGCACCGGGCATTGCCGGGCGACAGTTGGGTGAGCACGCTCGCGAGCTCTTCGAACTGGGTGAGGCCGATCTCGGCCACGATGCGCGTCCGGACGGCTTCGGCCAGCACCAACCCGGCCTCCTGGACGGCGTGCACGCCCCGGTCGGTGAGTTCGGCGAGGGTGACGCGTCGGTCAGTCGCGTCGGGTGTCCGGCGCAGGAGACCGCTGGCGGCGAGGCGGTCGGTGAGCTTGGTGATACCCGCGGTGGAGAACTGCAGCTCGCGTCCGAGGGCGGACATCGGTGCGGAGTGCCCAGTCGCGAAGTAGAGGAACCACAGTGCCTCGAACGACGAACGCGGCAGCCCGGTGGTGCCTGCGACGTCGGCGTAGACGGTTTCGGTCAGGCTTTCCACCGCGGCGCGGGTGCGGCCCCAGACCTGCAGGACGTGGACGTCCTGCGGGGACGGGCAGTGAGCCTGCTCTGCTTCGGTCACGCCAGGCCTTTCGTCGGTCGCGCACCCCTTGCGCGGGGCAGTAGCCAACGCTACTCTTTCGCCGAACACTAGATAACTGGCTATCTAGTGGCTGGTGAGAGGTCAGGCGATGTGACGAGCTGGGCTCTCCGACACCAACACCACCCGAGCCAAGAGATTGGAACCACGATGACCCACGTCGTCAGTAGCGGACTGCCCCACCTGCAGGCCGGACAGTTCACCATGTCCCCGGCCGGTTCGGCCGTCAGCTTCACCACCAAGAACTTCGCCGGCATGAAGGTGACCGGGCAATTCGGCACGTTCCGCGGCAAGGTCCGGGTCGGCGCTTCGCTGGCTGACTCGACCGTCAGTGTCGCGGTCGAGCTGACCAGCGTGGACACCAAGAGCCGGATGCGGGACCGTGACCTGCAGAAGAAGAGGATGTTCGATACCGCCACCTGGTCTGCGATGCGCTTCGCGAGCACGGACATCACCGAGGACGGGGACGCCGTCACCATCGTTGGCACTCTGACTGTGCGCGACCAAACCCGCCCGGTGACTCTGCACGGCCGATACACCGGCTCGACACCCAACGGCGGCCACACGTTCGAGCTCGGCGGCGAGGTCAATCCCCGGGAGTTCGGTATCACCCACCCAATGATCAGAAAGCCAGTCACGCTACAGGTCATCGCACAGCTCATACCGGCGTAGGCCAGCACCGCTTGGCCCCAGTCGTGTGCCGCTACTGGTAGCGGCACGGTGGTGGTGCCGGTCGCGGCGGAAGGGAATCACCCGAATGCCGGTGCGGCGTCACACGGTCAGGTAGCGGCCATCGCCCGGATGGTTGGGCCGGGGCGGAAGCGTTGCTGTCGGGGCCACGTGGGGTCATTCCAGGCCACCTGCGCTCGCGGTGTCGCGCGCGATGTAGGCCCCGGACAGGCCGCCGGATGAATCCGCGGGTGGGTGTAGCGTCGCGTGCCTTAAGGCAAAGGAGAGGTTGATGCTGAAGAAGATCGCCGAGTTCCTGACTCTCAAGTGGCTCTGGGACCGCCGGTAAGCGCGCGCGAGCCGGACTCGCTAGCCATCCGGCCGACCTGTAGCACATTCCCAGCACTGCCACCCGGAGATCGCCTCTCCTGGAATGCCTCCTGACCGCCGCGGCGCTGAGTGGCAGCAAGCAGAACCGGCAGGCTGCTCGTCGTGCGGCAGACCGCCCCTATCGCGGTCGACCCTGCTGGTGCTGGTGCTGGCGCCGAGAACCGCGAGTCATTCGCGGCGCTTCTGCAGCGACCGCGCCCGGGCGGAGCCCAGCACCGTGGCGTCCTGCTCCCACCAGGGCCGCTCGGTGCCAGGCGGCGTCGGGTCCGCACCCGGCATGTGCTTCGGCGGTGCAACGAGCGTCGCAGCGTCGAGGGCGGCGTCCGTCGAGGCCGCTTCCCGCTCGTCGGCCCTGATCCACTGGATGACCAGCAGTGCGAGGAAAGGCAGGTCAAGGATCTCCGCGAGGGCCCACAGGATCGCCCCGCCCAGCCGCTGGTCCTGCAGCGGCGTCGGCCCCCAGGTGCGGTGCACGGAGGCGGCCCACGCAGGCGCGAGCAGGTCGTTGCGCAGCCGCAGGGCGAAGCCGGGGATGGCGTCCAGCAACAGCTCCAGGAAGCCGACGAACGTCGCAAGGGCGACGGCCGAGGACGCTGCCCCGCCGACACCGGCGAGCGGAAGCGCGATCAGCAGACCGACGCCGAGGATCAGCACCTCCGCCACGTCGTTCCACCCCGCCGAGTCCAGCGTCACGGGCAACACGGCGGTGAAGACGACGACACCGAGGGCGATCGGCACCAGCGCCGGAGCGACCAGCGGGTTGGCGAGCGCCGCGAGCAGCCGCGACGGCGCCGCACGTCGCTGCCGGCGCGGACGACGGTGGGCTTGCTGCAGGGTGCGGATGAGCAGGGTAGGGCGCCCGAGCGCCAGCAGGGCGGGCACGACGAGCAGCAGCAGCACGAGCTGCAGGACATGCACCCACAGCAGGGTGCGGGTGTAGGCACCGACCCATCCCAGCGTGGTGACGGCCAGTGCGCCGACGCCGAGCAGCAGCCACGACAGCGTGCGCCTGGCGGGCCATTCGTGGCCGCAGCGGACGACGACCCGGACGGCGGCGAGGTAGCCGCCGGCCAGCAGAACGACGAGCAGCAGCCCGGCGGCATCAGGAACGTACGCCGTCAGCGCCGTGTCAAGGTTCAGCGGCGCACGCAGCGCCTCGATGTGCGTCGGGTTCACTGTTGCGTCAATCCGCTCACCCGTAAGACGGTAGTGGCGCCCCTGCTGTCCGACGTGCGCCGCTCAGACCGGACCTCGCGCCGGGGGGCCCCTGCGGTGGCCGCAGCGTCAGCGGTAGGGCAAGCACTGCGGCAGGCGTGCGGTCCCGGTCCCGGTCCCGGTCGCGGTCCCGTCGCTGTCCCGTCGCTGACCCGACGCGGCTTGGCCTGTTGCTTGTGGCCGACCTACGTCATGCGCGTGCAGATGGCCCGAACCGCCGGCCGGGCGCGTCCGGCTGCCATGCTGGGCGGGGTGTGGGCCTTGCTGGGTGTGGCTGGTGTTGTGGTGGTGGCTACTGGTTGGCTGCCGGCAGCTGACGCCCGGCAGGTGGCGCTGACCCGGGGTGCTCCGGTGTTGGGGTTCTTGGTAGCGATCACGGTGCTGGCGGAGTTGGCGGACCGGGCTGGGGTGTTCGACGCCGCAGCGGGGGTCTGCGCCCGGTTGGCGGGCGGGTCGACCATCCGGCTGTTTCTGCTGGTCGCGGGGTTGGGCACGGCGACGACCATCGGCATGAGCTTGGACACCACAGCAGTGCTGCTGACTCCGGTGGTGCTGACGGTCACCGACCGGCTGGGGCTGCGGCCGTTGCCGTTCGCGCTGCTCGCGGTGTGGTTGGCCAACACCACCAGCTTGTTGCTGCCGGTGTCGAACTTGACGAACTTGTTGGCTTTGCAGCGTGAGCATCTGTCGACGCTGGGCTTCGCGCGTCGGATGGCGCTGCCTGAGCTGGCGGCGTTGCTGGTGACGGTGGGGTACCTGGCGGTGGTGTTCCGCCGCGACCTGATGGGTCGCTACGAGCCGCCGGCTGCGCAGCCGCCGGTGGATCGGTGGACGTTCTGGGTCTGCGCCGCGGCGTGTGTGGCGTTGGCACCCGGGGTCGTGGCCGGGGCACCGCCGTGGGCGGCTGCCGTGCCGTGCGCTGCCGCGGCGGGCGCTGTGACGGTGGTCCGCCGCGGGCCGGGGCTGGGCTGGTCGTTGGTGCCGTGGCGTCTCCTGGTCCTGACCGAGGGGCTGTTCCTGGTCGTCACCGCCGTCGCCGAGCATGGGCTGACTCAGCTGCTGGCCCGGGTGTGCGGGGGGTCGGTGCTGGCCACAACGGTGGTTGCGGGGGTCGCCAGCAACGCTGTGAACAATCTCCCGGCCTACTTGGCGGTCGAGCCTGCCGTGCCGGCGGGACATACCAGTCAGCTGCTCGGGGCGTTGCTGGGCACCAACGGCGGGCCGCTGATGTTGCTGTGGGGGTCGTTGGCGACCCTGCTGTGGCGGGAGCGGTGCAAGGCCCGTGGGGTGCACGTCAGCCCGGTGACGTTCGCCGCTGTCGGCGCCGGCGGCGTCCCGCTCGTCCTGCTCGCGACCTGGGCAGCCCTGATCGTCACCGGCTGAAGGAGCTGGCATAAGCAACCACCGTGGACTTCGGCCTATGGACAAGCAGTGTCTGGACAGCTCAGCTGCCCGGACGACTCTGCGGTGGAGTGCCCGGGTACGCGCACCACAGGTAGACCAGTGCGACCATGCCGACTAGCACCGCCACGACCAGCGCCACCCCGCCCCAGCCGCCCAGGCTCGCCGCCCCCAGCACCAGCCCCGCCAGCACGGCGAGCAACAGCAGCACTGCCGGGAGGCCGACGGGCGGCTGCCGCCCAGGCCGCCGCGTTCGTCGCCTACCACCTGCCTGAACTGCTCGCTCGCTCACGCCCGCCAGCCTGCCACCGGCGACCCGTTCGCGTACGGCTCGGGCACGGCCCACCCTCCCCCGAGGGTGCCGGTAAGCCCGATGGGGCGTTGCCGTGCACTACTCCCACTTGACTGCCGGTCGGGTGTGAAGGCCCCGCTCAGAGCCGGACCCGGGCGGCGTAGAGCGACTCGCAGCGAAGGGCCCGGGCGACAAGGGTGGCGCCGAGCCCGGCGAGCAGCATGGGCACGAGCAGCGCGCTGGCCCGCGGGGCGAGCTCGACCATCAGCACGGTGGCGGCCAGCGGGCCTTGCATGGCGGCGGCGAGTAGCGCCGCGGCGCCTAGCGCGGCATAGCTGCCTGTCGCGGAGGAGGGCCACAGGTGGTTCCACAGCCGGCCGCCAGCGGCGCCGGCCAGCGCCCCAAGGGCCATCGTGGGGGTGAACAGGCCGCCGGAGGCGCCGCTGCGCAGGCAGGCGATGGTGACCAGCGGCTTGAGCAGCAGCAGCGCGGCGAGAAGTCCTAGGTTCTGGGGACGCTCGAGGGTGTCCTGGATGACGCCACGGCCGTTGCCCAGCAGCTGGGGGTAGGCGATCGACAGCCCGCCGAGGGCCGCAAAGACGGCGACGGGAACGACCAGCAGCCGCAGGCCTGTGGTGCGGGTGTCGGTGGTCCAGCGGATCGCACGAGTCCAGCCCACGGCAGCGAGGCCGAACACGGGACCGGCGAGCAGAGCGAAGACCAGCTGGCTGGGGGTGAGGTGGAAGGTTCCGGTGGTGTAGAGCGGCTGGTTGGGCAGCCCGGTCCAGGCGACGACGGTGGCCAGGGTGGTGGTGGCCACCGCGGGAACGACGGCGGCCAGGGTGATCTCACCGAGCAGCACCTCGGTCGCGAACAGGGCAGCACCGAGCGGGACGTTGTACACCGCGCCCATCCCGGCGGCGGCGCCGCAGGCGCAAAGCAGCCGCCGCTCGGCGTCGGTCAGCGCCAATCGGGCGCTCGCCATCGTGGCGGCGAGGCCGCCGACCTGCTGGGGGGCCGCTTCCCGACCCAGCGATGCGCCCATCGCGACGACGACGATGGACAGCACTGCGTTGCCCAGCGTCGGCAGCACCGGCAGCTGACCCGAGCGGGTCCAGACGGCTCCGGCGACATCGGCGCCGCCAGAGCCCCAGCGACGCAGCCCGTACCAGCCGGTTCCGGCGACCAGGCCGGCCAGGGTCAGCACGCCAACTCGACGGGCCGGTGAGCTGCGCTGCACCGCGGCGAGGAACGAGCCGGCGGAGTAGTCGAAGGACAGGTGCTGCACGGCCCGCAGCAGCGCCATCAGCAGGTCTGCTCCGAGACCGGCGGCGACGGCGACGACGAGCACGGCGACCCAGACCCTCGGTCGCACCAGTAGCAACGGCCGGTCAGGACCCTGGTTAGGCTGCAGCAGCCGATGTGCCGCCCTGCCGGGCCGGGCGATGCGCGGGCCGCCAGCTTCGTCGTGGGCTTCCGCACCCATCAGGGAGCCGGATTGCCCTGCCCGCGGCGGCGCTCACCTACGACGGCGAAGGCGCTCGGCGCGTGGGTCGTCGCGACCTGCGGGGGGTCAGTTGGCCGGTTGGCCCACCGCCGTCCGGCTGGGGTCAGCGCGGCGACGATCCCGGCGGTGATCCCGGCGGTGATCCTGGCGATGGTGCACAGCGCGTAGGCCCGCACCGGCAGCGGGCCGACGTGCCACACCCCCTGTGCGGGGCTCGGCAGGTTGGCCACGACGTGCACAGACTGCCTCCATTGGTGGGTCAGTTCCCACGTTATCTCTGTGCCAGACATAACCTACTGGGGTGAACCCAACTGTCGCGGCGCTCAATGACGCGGGAGCCGACCGGCTGGCCGACGTGGTGGCACGGCTGCGCCGCGCGCTACGCCGCGGAATCCGGGGCGACTACCCGTGGGAGCTGCTGCCAATGGCACAGGTCGAGCTGCTCGCGCAGCTTGCCGCCCACCCCGCCTGCCGCGTGGGTGACCTGGCAGCCGAGCTGCGCCTTGCGCCGAACACGGTGAGCACACTGGTCGCGCAGCTGACCGACAGGGGGCTGCTAGCCCGGGTTGCCGACCCTGCCGATGGGCGCAGCCACCGGCTGAGCCTGACCTCGGCCGGCGAGCGGCAGCTGCAGGCCTGGCAGCAGGCGCAGCAGCGGATGCTCGCCGATGCGCTGAGCAGCCTCACCCCTGCTGACCAGGCTACGGTGCTGGCCGCGCTGCCCGCCTTCGAGCGCCTGACCGGCGCCCTGGACCATGACAGCTGAGCAGCCGCGTGCGGCTGGCAGCACCGCCCCGCCGGTTTGGGCACCCAGGCGCCAGCAGCGGCCCAGGGCCAAGCGCACCGCTCGACTCACCGTTGAGGCGGCCCTCATCGCCGTCGGCTACCTGTGCTACACGCTGCTGCGCAACGCTGTCCCCACCCATGAGTCCAGAGCGCGGTTGCGAGCCGGTGAGCTGCTGCGCTGGGAAAGCGCGGTCCATCTGGACCCCGAACGGACGCTGAACACCGCCCTGGCCGGGCTCCGTCCCCTGGCGGTCGCGGCCGACTACTACTACGCCACCGCACACTTCCTGGTCGTCATCGCCGTCGCCGTGTGGGCCGCTCGCCGGGCACCGGGCCAGGCCCGCCGGCTGCGGGGCGCCTTCTACACGCTGAACGGCCTCGCCCTCGCCGGCTTCTGGCTGTTCCCCCTCGCCCCGCCGCGGCTGCTGACCGGGTACGGGTTCATCGACACCGTCGCCGCGTTCCACACCTGGGGAAGCTGGGGATCGACCTCGGTCGACGCCGCCTCCAACCAGTTCGCTGCCATGCCCAGCCTGCACGTCGGCTGGGCCCTGTGGTGCACCGTCACCATCTGGACACTGACCCGCCACCGCATCGTGCGGCTGCTCGCCGCGGGCTACCCCGTGCTCACCGCCCTGGTCGTGCTCGGCACCGCTAACCACTACCTGCTCGACGTCGCCGGCGGCGCCCTCGCCCTGCTGCTCGCACTAGCCGCCACCGCCGCGCTGCCCCGGCACCGTAGGCGTCGACTTGCAGGCGTCATGCACCGCTGGTAGACCCGCCAGGCGCATCAAGCGGTGGAAGACGCTGCGGCAAGAAGGGCGAGATCGTCCGCCTCAGCACCCTCACGGGCATTGGTGGCCTTGCTGCAACAGCAGGTCCGCCGCCGGAGCGTGCAGCTCCTGCCGCAGTGCATTGAGGCGGCCTGCTGGTCGAGGGCTTCCTTGCGGATGTGGGTGGGCAGCACAGGTGCCCTTCCGGGCTGGCCAT
>JAABUQ010010320.1_pt1 | contig 12272 bp, 5 predicted proteins | sample 5560001 | NCBI WGS metagenome assembly JAABUQ01 (sample SAMN10711888, study PRJNA513371) | rock metagenome | isolation source: Antarctica rocks | place: Antarctica: Victoria Land, Finger Mt nord | collected 2015-12-18
AATACAGATGCGTAGCCGAGCCATCGTGCTAGTCAACTGCGCCATACTGACTGGCTACATTGGGCTAAAACAACGGCTCATGGTCAACGCTAGGTTAAAATGTCACCAAACGCAACCCTCAATTTTCATAGTTTTTCAATAATGAATGGGCGCGATTGCATAAACGGGTGGATTGACAAAGAAGTTTTGCGGCTAGATTCAAAATCCAGTCTGCCGCTTTGCTACGTTTGAAGACTCCTAGTTTGAGAAATAAGATTTCGCGCCCGCACCGGGTGCAAAAATGCGGTTGAGGAGACGCGAAATCCAGACAGCGGCGGAAATTCAATGGCGCACTTAAAGGCGAAGATCGATCGTAAAGGCCCTGGTGGGGAACCGATTCGATCGGAGCGCTGTGTTCGCACTACCGTATTGCAGCGACGCAGCATTACGACTGGCAGAGGAGGTCTTTTAAGGGCGCCGCAGCGGCGCTGGAAGAAACGTCCTGAAAAAACAAGCACGATTACAGCAAGGCACTGGGCGCGGGAAAGTCACGCGGCGCATCATCCATGATTGCGGCGTCCAATTCACGGGTCATGATTTTCGGCTTAGTGAAGCACTTCCGGTTGGAAGAAATCAAGATTTGAAATGAATCGTCAGCAATCCAGTGGCTGTATGAACGCTTCAACGCTCAGCCCGCCAAGAAGGTCTGCGTGATATCCAGTTTCGCGATCTCCGTCTGCCGGCGAAGCTTGGCGCGTTGGGTTGAAGAACACAACCATCGTCGGTTTGCATTCAGCGCTGGTTTGTTCCGCCCACTGTTATGGCGCCGGACTCAAGCTCAACGGCCCAAGTTCAAGGGCAGCTAGACAGCGCTGAATGAGCCATCAACTACAAGAATCGATCTAGGCAGCATAGGGCGATGAACTCTCACTTGGTCTACGGTCACGATCTGCACGACGCCCTGAAGCGTGACATCACGGAATCATCGCTTCCTCATATGTGCTTTTACCAAGGGGTCCCAAGAAATGAATGAGCCGCTTACTTTCGGGTATTGCCTGTACAGCTGGGAAAACAGTAACGAGAAAGGCATTTCTGGCCAGAAAACCTGGTAATGATAACGTTTCTTCAATCGCCTCAGCGAAAAGTCGATAAACGTCATCGCGTTGCTCGGGAGCGCGATTATTCCCGATGTAAGCGTCGCTCAGGGCTCGAACAAAGTGCGCCAGCAGCGGATGTAAGAGAATTTCGTCGTTGTCCCTCAGATGCTCGTTTAGCGTTTCTACAAGAAACGGTAGCTTTGCTGTGAAGACAGCAGCCACTCTTTTTGCATCGGTAGCACTATACATTACGGCTTTGCTTCCATGGCACTCCGAAGATCCTGCAAAAGGGTCTGGGCTGCTTTCTTATTGCATTCGAAACGTTGGGGTTGTTTCTTAGCATTTTTCCGATGCCCTGATGTAATCCGGTCCTTTTGACGGAAGTGTATTCTGCCCCTTACCTTCTCTCCAAAACGTTCCAATTTAAAGCGAATTGCTCCAGCCGTTCCTCCCGGCAGTTGATCCGTCAGCTTGGATAAGTCATTAGCAATGTTACCTAAGTTTGTGATCGGTGATTGACAAGATAGCGTGCTCCACGATGTCGTTGCCGACCTTTCCGGCGAGAACTGCAGCCTTAGCTCAAGCAGCGCTGGAGATCACCAAAGGGCCAAAGGCCTCACAATTCCGCCCTTAATATTTTCGGCCATCTTTCAGGAGCAGCCACTTGCCGCAGGCCAAGTTTAAGAGAAGCGATTTTGCTTCCGTACCCAATCCTGCGCAATCTCCCAGCACCTTACCGAGGCGGGGCCCATTAATCTCAAGAATTCTGTGGCATACGGTTGCTCTTTAGTTACCGGTTGGACGAATTCGATGCAGAACAGATCGCTAGCTTCTTTATCGCCTTGCGCTATCGCCATCTCTACGAAGTCGAAAATATGTTTTAATCTTGCATGCTTATCAGCAGCTTCGAGGGCGGGGTTATTCCAAAGGTCGACCGTAAACTTAAAAAACTGGCTTACCAGGTTGTAGTTCTGGTTTTCCTCGCCCCAGTAAGATAGATGCTTGGCCACAACATCGCTGAAGTCAGGAATATGCTCGGAGATCTTCTTTGGCACATCTTTGTCACGAATCAAATCATTGCGCCTTGATTGGCAAATTGTTGTTGTTTATAAATTGCTGAGGATTTAGCTTACCGTACGCATTTTGCAGGTCTTGTAGCATCGTTTTTGCTTTCTGCATTTCTTGCGCGTTCAGTCCTCCTCTAGATATCAAATCTTTAAGGGTGTTAATCTCCTGAGCTCCCTTTTGAAGATGAAACCTCCCGCGAACGGCTTCTCCCGTAAGGAGCTCCTTCCGAATAGCCCCCGCTGTACCACCGCGCACCTCTTGTTCTCCAGCTTTGAACAGACGAGTGGCTACTGCCTGAAGTTCCTGATCTACCGATGCGCCGGCCTGCTTCAACCAGTCTGCCGCGCGTGATGCAGCCTGGCTAATTGCGCTTTGAGACGCCCTGAGCGCTGCGATTCCTTCCGCCTCTGCAGGTTGTAATTCCGGTTGGAGTTGTTCCCATTCCTCAGCAACCGGCTCACACCAGGGACAATATCCTGAGGGATCACTGTATAGGATCGGATTATTGCGGTTCCACATGTAGGGTTTTTGCGACATCGGATCGTGCAGGACGCCCTGGTAAGCATCCGGCGTGGTCCACTGTTGCATGCCGGGATCGTATGCGCGAACTCCCTGGATCGTTACCGCATCATCCGAATAGCCATCGGTCCGGCGTGCATGCAGCGTTGCGGTAGTGTCTGAAGTCAAAACCCCAGGAACTCCTCCGGAAAAAACGGGGTTCACAGAAACAGCGTCGTTGAAGGCATCCCCTGGCTGAAAATAATGTCGCGCCGGAACCCAATCCGTGAAGCCTGCGGAGCTATGTGTCCCCGTTTCCAAACCGCTGAAATCGCGATCTGAGACTTCCAGCCCCGAGCGATCGGGTAAGGAATAAACGTCGGCAAGCGTTTCGATCTTCACATCGAGCAAATTACCGCTTGCATCCGTTATGTATAAGAGGGTATTGCCGTCCCAATGAAGCGTTTTTCCGTCATACACGACTGGATGACCGTTGGGACCCCACCCATAGTGACGGCTGGGCACGTGGGTCAACAGATGGTTTTCGGCGTCGTAGCTTCGAGTCTCCGTCACCTGCGATGAACTACAAAGCTTGTTCCAGATTACATGGGTCGAACTCGTTTGGCGACCCGCCAAGTCATACGCGTATGAAGTACTGTTAGAATGGTTGCCGAAACTGTCGCTGCACACCAGCGGCCCGCTGACCCGAAGCAAGGCCGATGTGCGTTGGTCCACGCCACAGTTAGCAACAAATGGATCGACCGTACCAGGGGAGCACATGTGCCCCAGAACGCTGAGTTGATAGCTGCCAATTGCGGTGGATGAAGCGTAGGTCTTGTAAGACTGCCCGCTGGCCTCGCCGCGCACGTTATAAGAAAGTTGCGCCGTTGTCGGATTGTTCGGATCAGGCGAAGGGTCGAAATTCGGTGGCGTTAATCCATGCCCGGTGACTTCATCTTCCTTGTCATAGGTGAGGTTGGTATATTTGGCAGCTTGCGGGAGTTGTAGCGTACTGATGCGACCGTACGCGTCGTAACTTATTGACCGTGACCCGTAGGTGAGCCCGCTAGGTGTCTGCTGGCCGGTATAGGGATCGCTTTGACTCTGCTCCCGTCCCGCTTTCGTGTAACTCCAGAGAAAGGGTTTGGTCGCACCAGAGTATTGCAGTTGCGTTCTGCGCCCATCAGCACGATAAGAATATTGAAACAGCGCCGTTTGGGAAGGAAACGCGGGTGCCGCTGTTACTCGAACCGCCTTGCGCCAGCCGTTGAGGTAATAGTCGTATGTCAAAGTTGCCGGCGCACTCAATCCTGTGCCGCTCGGCTCCTGCGCGTTTACCATTCGCCCTTCCGCATCATAGCCGTAGCTGTATGCTCCGAAGACGGATGAATTTACGGAAACGGTTTTGCCGTTAGCATCATAGCTGTAACTACGGTTGGGTGTGACGCCTCCATCGCCGGAAAACTGCACGGCAGTTTGCTTTCCCACCGCATCGTAGCTGTACGATGTCTTTTGCGCCAGAGGGTCAATAGAATAACTTAATTGTCCGCGCGATTGGGCATCGTTATCGTATTGCAGTTGCGTGGCTTGAATCGTAGCATTACCGGGTGCATAGTTATATTGTGCTATTGCGCGGTCAAGTGCGTCATACGCCGTTCCGCGAAGATCTTGCCAAGTGCAAGACGAAGACGAGGGATCAAAGTAGCATTCTTGGGTCTTGTACAGATTTCCATGTGCGCTGAACGCGGAGCTTGAGCCCACGGAAAGTGCGCCTGCATTCTTCGATAAGTCATACCAGTAGCGTGTGATGTTCAGCTTACCGTCGTCGATATCGCTGTCCGAAGGGAGGCTCACTTCAAGAAGCCGATCCATGCCATCGTACCATTTTTGAGTCGCACCCGCTTCATTGGCAAAATGATGAAGTTCTTGCGATTCATTGTTATCCGCATCGTAGGAGAAAGTAACGCCAGAGCCCGATGCATGCTGGGAAGCCGTTTCAGCCGTGCTCACTTCACCGTTGGGGAAGTACCTTTTGTACGAAGCGACGCCGTCGGGGTCCATGGCAACAGTTAGGCGGTTTGAACCATCGTAAGTCAACGTCCAGTTGCCAGAACCTTTATCGTATGTTGCCAAGTTGCCGTAACCGTCGTAGGTAAAGCTTTGGTGGGGAGTGACTATCGACAGATCCACTTGCTTCATGGGATCACCGGTGATTGACGTCGGCAAGCCGTCATCGCTGCCGCCTTGGGCGGCAGGATCGTAAGCGAAATGGTGCTGATACCCCAATGGGGTAGTGACCGTTAACAGTTCGCCCAACGGCTCATTCGGGGTACTTTTGGCCGTGCTCCACGCATATTGCGTGGCTCCCAGGGCCGCGCTGCATGTCGAATTGTTGTGAGTGAAGATTGCATCGCAATAAGCGATTAGGTTGTCGTTCGAATCATACGAATAGCGAAAGGTGGGTCGGAACGACCCGCTGGAGGTCGAAAGTGTCGGTTGCATTACTTGGGTCGTGTTCCCATCGTTATCGTAAGCATAGTCCGTGCGATACGTTGTATCAGTCACACTCGAACTGCGGGGGTCCAGCGTAGCAATCAGATTGTTTTGGGAGTCCCAGACATTATAACTGGTCAGGAACGCAGTAGTGCTGGACCACGCGTGAACGTACTTAACGCGTGCCTGAGGGTCCCAAAAGTAATCGATCCTGTGACCGTCTGAGTCACCCACTGATGTTTCGGCGCTGTTGAGGTTGGTTGTATATGTCACAGTTTTGTACTGCTGCATGCCCGTTGCGATGCCCGCCTGCAGGACACCCGAGTTGGTGCCATCAGCTATGGCCGGATTGACCACCGCGTGGTAGCTCACTTGAGTGACCCGTCCAGAACTCAGCGCGAACCCGATATATCCGCCGTTGGCGCCAGAAGAAGCGGTGTAGATAGGACTGGAGGCATTATAGATGATGTGATTTGCCGACCACCCAAAAGACTGCGAGCGCAGGGTTCCCGCTGAGTTGTTACTCGGTTCATCGACTGCAGCTAGTTCGGTGCCCGCGCGATAGTGATATGTGACCACGGTCTGGTCGGGCCACGTCAACGTGCCCAACAAGCGAAACTTTGCCGTGCCATAGCTCCAGTCAACAAACTGCAGGGTTGCGGCTTGGCCGGCTTCTGTGGTTGCGGTAATTCGATTCAGGTTCAGCGCTGTTGGAAGATTGGGATTGTCGAACAGGTAGGCGAACTTTATGAGATTGTTATTGTTACGCCCAATGATCTCGTATAACCGTCCGGAGAAACCAGCGGAAGCCGCCGGCTGATTCGGCCCGTAAAAGTAATACACCGTGCCGGTTTTCTTTGTCCAAAAATAGCCGTTCCCGCCATCCCATGTTAGGCTGGCGTATTGTCCCGCCGGCGGGATCCATCCACCGGACCCATTAGAACTATAGTCGTAGCGAGCGCCATCGATGTCGTAGATCGTCAGGCCACCCGCGCTGTTTGAAGCCACATGTGCATCAAATGTGTTCGTCCAGCCATCGCCATAATTGGACGGCGTGCTGCCATCGGTGTTGGCGTAATCGTGCGTACTCCCCGAATTGTAAGTCCTGCGAAACGCCAAATCGATGCCTTTGTTGGAAACGTCCATGTCATCGTACTGAACCAGGAGGTTCCCCGTTCCGACGTTGACCATGTAGCGGCCACCACCGGGAATAGCGTCCTCTTCATAGGTCCACCAGTGATTGATGCCAGTCACGTTGGGGGACGACACGTTGACTGCAGATACCACCGCCCTTTTTGGTACCGATGCAATCGCGCCAAGACGCGAACGTGAAATGGCAATGTTTGGCGAAACGCCGACTGCTTGCGCCCCGGCACGGTGCATCGCCCGAGGATCTAACGGTGCATGCCGAGGTTCCATCGGCTTGTTTAGCATCGGGGGCCCGACAACCCGGAATCCAGGTGGCGGTTTGATCGACGGTTCTCCCCGGTCAGGAATGAAGCGGTCGTATCCAGCCGCCGCAAGAACCGATACAGACGCAGTCTGAACCAAGCCCATAAAAATGATCGATGCCAGCGTTATCCGCAGTCCAATCTTTGAAACCATAGAGCAGACGACGCTAGACGATTTCGTGAAACTGTTAGGCACGGATGCGTCCTCCAAGTTGCGATATGATACTAATGGCCGAGTATAAAGCGGGCAACAGGTTCCGATTCGTACTAGATGGGTCGTCCTTATGGGCTGGTCCTATTGTTACGCTCCGCTGAAAACACTTAGCTCCAAATCCAAAGAACGACGTCAGCTCGTTCACAAGAGATTGGCTTGCCGATAATTTCTTTTCCCTAGGCGGAAGAGAACAAATCGACAATAAACCCGAGCATAAACACGGCTTTCAAGGATAGCTGGTTCGGTGTCTTAGCAGCTCACTGATATGCGGTAAGCAGCTAACCCGAGCTATACCGATAGCTAAGGATCTCAACGCTACCACAACGATTGACAGAAATTCAACTGTCATTTTTGAGGGTATGCGTCTGACTGCAATGAATGGATTGACAAATTGATTTTCAACGGCTAGATTCAAAGCCCAGCAACCGCGATGCCGTTGCTTTTCCTTGATTCGAGCGAAACATTGCACAACCGCCAAAGACCGTATCTTCGATATGCCGGTGCAGCCTTTGCGATGATCCTGTGTGCAATTTCCATCATGCCGAACGGGACTTGCGTCTCAACTGCGCTCGCAGCCAACGCTCATGCCCCGCATCCCTCACCGAAACCGTCGCCCGTTGCGGTGGTCTTGCCGGTAACGGTGATCCCACTGTCACGCGCCGCGCAAATTTTGCGCTCGCTCTATCCGCACGACAACATCCGCGCTGACACGTCGTCAAACTCCATCATCGTGGTGGGGATGCCGGATGACGTGCAAGCGATGCGCACGATCCTGCAAGGTGTGGACGTGAAGAATCCCACCAAGCCAACGCTCGAAGTCGTGCCCTTGCACCTGCTGCACCCGAGCGCCGCCGCCTCCCGTTTGCAGCGTCTCTTTCCAGGCGCCAAAATCGTTGCAGCCTCGGCAAGCAGTTTACTGATTAAAGCCACCCCGCTGGACATGACGCAGATCAAAGCACTCGTCGCCTCGCTCGACGTGGCCCCTCCCAGCACTGCGCCGTCGAGTGCGCCGGCTGAGGCGATTAAGGTGACGCAGGCCCGCCCGCGCGACGTTGCGCGCGAAGTTGCGCATCAGCTCCCGCGCTTGCGGGTCAGTGTTGCGGGCTCATCCGTGATCGTGGTTGGCAGCGCGGACGACATTACCAAAGCCAAAGCGTTACTGGCAACGATCGATCAGCCACCCTTCGGCGCACGCTACACTCAAGTGTATCGCCTTCACAATATCGACGCGACGTCAGTTGCCAATCTGCTGAGCCGCTCGTTTCCCAACGTGAAAGTGGCGGTCGATAAAGATCTCAACGCGCTTTCCGTCAGCGCCACGGCTGGCGAACAGCAGCGCATCGGCGACAGCATCGCGCAGTTGGATGCCGCGAGCACTCCCACGGTGGCCGGTGCAGCGCCTGGTAGTGCCGGCGGCACACCGGCCTACGGCTCCAGCAACATTGAAGTAGTATCACTCAAAGCGCCCGTTCCGGGCCTGAATCAAGCCGCTTCGACGAGCGCTTCGGACATCGCGACGACGGTAACGCAAAGTCTGCAGCAAGTAGCCCCCGATTTGCACGTGACCGTACAGCCAAACTCAACGCAAGTGGTGCTGGCGGGAAGTCCGCAAAGCATTCGCCTGGCCAAAGATCTCATTAACCAGCTCGATGTCACCCCGCCGCTCGTGGTCATCGATACTGAAGTGCTGGAACTGGATGAAACCATTGCGCGCAACTTGGGCTTGAGCATCCCACAAGCCGTTCTTGGCACCACGTTTTCCGAGATCCAGCCGGTTGATGCCAACGGCAGTCCCAGCAGGCTCATTCGCTTGCAACCCCTGGCGCGCACGGGTTTGACGCTGAGCGCCCAAATCAATCTGCTGATCCAGCGCGGCACCGCCCGAGTGCTCGCCGATCCGAGAATCACCACGCTTTCGGGACACACCGCAAGCATCCGCGCCGGCGATACGATCGCCATTCTGACGAGCGTTGGGGGCGGTGTCGGGACGCCAGTTACGCAGCAACTGCAGACATTTCAAACCGGCGTGAGCCTTGACATCACGCCCATGGTCAGTGCGACGGGTGATATCACCGTTTCCCTGCATCCGGTCGTCAACAGTCTCTCCGGGATCCTCAACGGCGTGCCGCAAATCGCCACCCGCGATACGCAAACCGTCGTTCATCTCGCCGACAATCAAACGCTGGTCATCGGCGGTCTCATTCAAGAAGAGACGCAGCGTTCTGAAAGTAAGATCCCCATTGTCGGCGATATTCCGTTGATCGGGCGCATCTTTCGCAATCAAACGCTCAACAACACCCGCAACGAACTTATCATCGTGCTGACGCCGCACGTGTTACGTGCAGGCGAGACGGCACCGCCACCAGGACCAGCGTTGCCGGCGATTCCAACGCCGGCCCCACTACCGACGCTGCCGCCGAACACGATGTTGCCGCCGCCGCTGGCATCCTCCCCACCGACGGCTGCGCCGTTGCCGACACCGATTACGCTACCGCCGCCGCCGCTGCTGAGTTCGCTCAACTCGCCGGCTCCTTCAGCGTCGCCGGGTGCAACAGGTAAGCCCACCACTACACCTACGCCCCAAAAAACGCCGGTCGCGTTTGCGAGCGCCAACATTTTCACCTATGGGCAGGCGCCGCAAAATACGTACGCGTCATCAACTGATCCGGCGCAAATCTTTTATGCCAGTTTCTCGCCGACGGTCCTTAAGAACGGCTCACCGGTGAGTGCTTCGGTCATTACCACCATTAATGTGGTGCGCGTCACCCTGGGCATCGATCAAGGCGTGCTTACGAGTCTGTCTCAGATTGCACCCGGCAAGTGGCTGGGCAACTACAATTTCAGCAACGTCGGCCTACCCTCAGGTCAGGGTACCGTTCAACTGACGCTGACAGCTTATCGCAGCGACAATCAGTCAGCGTCTATTCAAATACCAATAAGTGTGACGCCATAATGCGATTTCTTCATCGTAATTCTGTCGATCAGCGAAAACGCGAGGCGGTAACATGTTGGCCGGGTTTTTAAAAGCGGCTACTCCTATCAATCGTCTGTGGTTGTCAGTTCTATTGTCAGTGGCGACTGTTTCGCCGCTTGGAGGGAAGTATCGTGCATAACAGTTTCATCCGTTTAGAGCGCGCGTCAAATTCTGGCGTGTGCGCTCTAAGTATACGGATTTTGACATCGTTAATGTTACTGACGACGAGTGTGATAGCTTCTACATCGCTGGGTGCGACGCTTAACGACCGATTCATTCCGGACAGAGGCGAACCGTCGACGAAACCTCCGCATGGGATTCGCCTCATTGGCCCGCCGATGCTCAAAAGGCCTACGGATTTCCGCGATGCGCCTTCCGACCCGCGCGCCATGCGGGGTAGCGCTGGAAAGCCTCTCGGCACCTCTCCAAGCGTTACGGTTAAACGTCCTGACTTTACGGCAAAGTCGCCGGTAGTCAACAAGGTCCAGGTTTCGGCGGTGAACGTCTCCTCGCCCAGCGTCACGGGCATTAACCATTGGTGGACATACGAAGAAGATGCGATACCCGGCGGCGGCCGGTATATGGTCAACGTTGGCACTGGGAATCTGCTGGTCCAATACGACGACATGGACATCTCAAATAAAGGGATCGATCTGGCGTTTCGCCGCACCTATAATTCCGCCAGCACCCATGACTACTCCAACACCGACGGCAGCACGCCGTCCAACTACGGCGACGGCTGGACCAATACGTTTGATGCGCACATAGCCGCCAACAGTGCCAGCGGCTTATCCATCTACGATACCGACGGTGCCCGCTACGACTACGCCTCCAACGGAGCCGGCGGATGGACACCGCCGGCTGGGCAGTATGCGACCCTAAGCTGGGACGGCGCTAACGGTTATTTCTGGACCAAGAAAACCGGTACGGTGTATTACTTTTACGGGCCGAACCAGCTTGCCAGTTCAGCGGGCCTCTCTGGACGGCTGTATCAAATCATCGGGCGCAACCACAACAATTTTATTCAATTTGCGTACGCTTTTGACAATCCGAATCTTCCGACGGCTGCAAACCTCAATACCATCACTGCCACAACGGAAGCCGGGCAGGCGGCAACGCTACACTTTTTGGATTTCACCTATGGTACCGCAAAATTTCGCTTGTTGGGCACGTTGACGTGGCCCGACCAGACCGTGGTCACATATCACTATCGCGCGGGCACCGAACTAGCTGCAGTCGATGAACCGAGTAATAACCCTGCGGGCACCCTTCGTTCGCAGTCTTTTGGGTGGTCGGCAAATCACATCATCTATAATGCCTCCAGTCCCATTTACACCGCTTCTTCTGGAACGAACGGTGGGTACATTGGCTTTGCGTTGAGCGGAGGGCGGGTCACACAAGTGAGCTACCACGCCGTCGTCAACCCTACCATCGCAGATGGCACTAATTCTGGTGTACTTCAGGCGGGCATGGCAACAGGCATGCAACAATACAAGACCGTGACTTACACGACCAACCTCAACAACGCGGAAACGTCAGTCGGCGATTCAGACGGTCATCGAATCGATTATTTTTGGGATGCTTCCGCACGAGTGAAGTACGTTCACGCCTGGTCTGGCGCTACAACTTTCCTCACCAGCTATAACGGGTGGGACGCCCAAAACAATCTCATCGCGACGCTAGATCCGCGCAGTTCCAGCTCTACCGACACAACCTACCGCACCGATTATGCTTATGACAGCAACGGGAACACCATCGCCGTTGCGTTACCATCCATATCGACGTCTGCAGGGACACTTCGTCCTACCAGTCTATACTCATATGATTCCTTCAACAACATCACGGCCTACTGTGATCCTGTTGCGTCACATGCGCGCAACGTGGACTGGACGACGCAGCCCTCTGCAAGCGATTCCCTATGCGCCCCGGTGGCCGGCGCGACACGCTATACATGGATGGTGCCACCGCCAGTATCGCAAGGGCAGAAATCATATGAACCCTTCGGGGAACTCACGCAAACAGTCACGCCACTCGGATACACCCACGTTTTCGCATATCCAGCCGGCAGTTCTGATTTTGGCTTACCGACCTCCGTTAGCGGCACCTCGTTCACGCAGTTAGACGGTACCACTAGAACGCCGCAGCAAACATTCAGTTACGACTCATACGGTAACATAGCGGCATACGACAAAGGCAACGGACCTTACCGCTTGGTGTACGATTCTGACAATCGATTACTAACCTCGTCGGATCCAGATGGAAAAGCGAGCTTTCACTACTATTTTGTAGATGGACAAACATCTGGAACAGAAACGCCACAGCAACACTCGTATGGCGATGGTGACACTTTTCGATACGATCTTGACGGGAACTTGACGCAAGGGACGCGACATCATGGCGGCGTGTCGGGAATCACTCAGAAATACTACGATGGCATTGGTCGCTTAGTTGAGGTGATGCAACCGCAAGATACTCGGACATTTCCGGATTTACCCGGA
>JAABUQ010010321.1_pt1 | contig 12272 bp, 12 predicted proteins | sample 5560001 | NCBI WGS metagenome assembly JAABUQ01 (sample SAMN10711888, study PRJNA513371) | rock metagenome | isolation source: Antarctica rocks | place: Antarctica: Victoria Land, Finger Mt nord | collected 2015-12-18
AAGAGGGACTCAGGAAGGCCCCCCCGAAATGACGAGACGCCGCGTTCCACCCCTGTTGAGAACCCCGATGCGCCGATCTTCCCCCCCGGCTCTGGCCATGGCCCTCGCGATATTTGCGGCTGGGGCTGGACTTCCCGCGATCGCGGTGGCCGACGAGTTCGACAACCTCGACGGTGCGACGCTCACGGCCCTCCTCAAGGACCCGGCCACGACGCCCCGGGCGCGCCTGACGCTTCCCGAACTCGGCAGCCTGCCGCGCGTGCTGCGGGGGCCGCGTTCCGCGCTGATCGTGGCCACGACCGACCAGGGCAACCCCTGCCGCCTGCTGCTCTCGGCGGGCCTGCGTAAACCCCCCGGCGCCAAGGGCGAGGCGTTGCCGGTGCTCGTCGTGGAACGCTTCGACACATTCGAGGCCGGCAACCTCAAGAACCGCCTGGCCAGGGGCCGCGACCTGCTCCTCTTCGACGGCTTCCGCCTCGACCTCGACTTCGGCCAGGTCGTGCCGGACGGGCAGGGGGGGGACCTCCAGTTCCTCGCCGCGGGGGAAAGCGGCCCGCGCCTCCTCCCCCTGGGAGGCTCGAAGCTGGCCGCGCCCTCGAAGCTCCCGAAGGCCGACGCCGGGGCCCCCTCGCGGCCCTCGACCGGGAGGACGGTCCTCCCGAGCGATTTCGCCGGCCGTTATCGCCTGTTCGCCAACGGCCAATGGTCGGGCACGCTGGACCTGAAGGTCGAGCCCAAGGGGGTGGTGTCCGGGCAATTCCGCTCGGACCAGTCTGGGACCGCCTACCCCGTGAAGGGGCAAGTCTCGACCACGACGCCGAACCAGGTGCAGTTCGCCGTGGAGCTGCCCCGCACTCGCCAGGATTACGAGGGGCTCCTGTGGGTCGAGGGCAAGGGGGCCATCGCCGGCACCACAACCCTTCTGGACCGCCCCTTCGGCTTCTTCGCCCTCCGCGAAGGAGGCACCTTCGCCCCCGAGGGTGAAGAGGTCGGCCCGACACCCGAGACCCCCGCGCCTCCGGGCCGCCTCACGGTCTTCCTCCAACCCGGCGGGATGTCGACACTCGACGGCAAGGCCCTCGATACGCCCAGGCTCGTCGAGGCCCTCAAGGCGGCCGTCGCCGCCGAGCCCGCAACCTCGGTCCTGCTGCGAATTCCGGCGGCGATCCCGTTCTCCGAAGTCCATTCCGCCATTGAGGCGGCCCGCAACGCGGCCGTCCCCGTCATCCGCCTCGCGCCCGACGACCCAAAAGAATGATCGCCCGCAATCCGTTCCGTCGAGGACTGGCCCCGCGTTCCCGATCGCCTCGACTTGACAGCGGCCCCCTGCGCCTTATAGGATCAATTCCGCGAGTGGCCCCCATCGTCTAGTGGCCTAGGATACTAGGTTCTCAGCCTAGGGACCGGGGTTCGAGTCCCCGTGGGGGTACTGCCGTATCGAGGAAGGGGTGGGGCGGTCGCTCCGCCCCTTTTTCGTTGCCCGACAACTCCCGCCGGGTCAGGGCGTTGCGGACCTCCGCGATCGTCGAGTCGAGGGTCGAGGTTCCCGCCGTCAGGCCCACGATCGCGACGTTGCGGAAGAATTCGGGATCAAGGTCGTCGGGCCCCTGGACATGAAGGGCGGGGACCCCGCGCTCGCGGCTCAGGGCGACCAGCTCGCGCGTGTTGTTGGAGTTCCGGCCACCGACAACCACCAGGGCCTCGACCTCGTCGAGGAGCCGTTCCAGCGCGCGCTGATGGTCCTTCGTCGGGTGGCAAACGGTGTCCACGAACCGGATCTCGGCGTGCGGGTTGAAGGCCCCGACCGCCTCAAGCACCTGTTTCGCCCTGCGCTCCGCGGTCGTCGTCTGGCAGACGATCCCGATGCGATCCTGTGGGTAAGTCCGCACCTCGTCGGCGTCGCCGATGACCTCGAAGGCGTGCAGGTCCTCGACGATCCCCCGGACCTCGACGTGCCCGCGCCTGCCGACGACCAGCACAAAGTAGCCCGCCTCCTGGAGTTCCTGGGCCGCGCGATGGACCCTCGTGACCAGCGGACAGGTCGTGTCCACGAGTCGCTTACCCTCCCCCACCAGCCTTCTTCGTTCGACATCGCTGACCCCGTGCGCCGTGATGAGAACGGTCGGCGTCGCGGCGACCCCCCCTCGCCCCGTTTCCGCCGCCATCGCGAATCCTCGCCCGCGCAAGTTGCCCAGCACCAATTCGTTATGTACCAATTCCCCGTGGATCGTCACCAGCTCCGGCTCGGTCACCTCCTCGATCCGCTTCAAGGCGTCCCGCACCCCGAAACACATCCCCAGCACGTCCGCGACGATCACCCTCATCGGTCCCCCTCCCGTTGGTGCGACCCTCCCGGCCTCGTGCGCAAGGCGAGGCCGGCTAGCTCCGTTGACTTTGTAATGCAAAGTGTAGGCCGGGTCGAAGGCGGCGTCAAGGGCAGGTGGAGTGAGGGTGCGCCCTCCCCGTTGACGTTCGCGATGCGAACGTTCGGGCTCAAAGTTCTCTGAGAGGCACTCCGCGAAGCTTTTTTTCCACCCTCCGGGGCTGGTGGGACGATTGCGGATCGCCTCTGACCCCTCGCCTTCGTCAGATCAAATCGAGGCGGCGCCTGGGGCTGCGGGCGCGGCTGCACGCGGGGCAGAGGCCGGTGATGACGAAGCGGTGGCCGGAGGGGCGGAAGCCGTGCTCGCGGCTGACGACCTCGCGAAGGTGGCGAATCTCGTCGTTGCGGAACTCGACGACCGTGTTGCAGGCCGAGCAGTGGAGGTGGTCGTGCGAGGGGTAGCCGTAGTCGTGCTCGTACGCGGTGCGATTCGTCAGGCGAAGCTCCCGCAGCAGGCCGGACTCCACGAGGAGGCGGAGGGTCCGGTAGACCGTGGAACGGCTGACCTGACGCCCCGCGGCGCGAAGGTCGGCAACGAGCTCGTCGGCGTCGAAATGCTTGTGGGAGTCGAAGATCTGGCGGATCAGGACGCGCCGGGGCTCGGTCAGCTTCTCGCCGCGAATCTCCAGGAACTCCCGGAACTTGTCTTCGGGACTATCGGAAACGGACAGGGGAGACAGGGGGATGGGGTCGGCCAAGGTCACCCTTCCGCCAGGCAAGGCCGCGACTCCGCCCTTCTCCGGGCGGAGCTTCGGTCCTATCAAGAATGATTCTTGATTGTAGCCAACGGAAGGGGCGGCTTCCAGCGGTGCCGCGACTCGTCGCGTTCGGTCAAGAGGCGGGAGTGAGGGTGATCGGCGCGGCATGGGACGGTTCGAGCGCGGGAGCCGTCGCGGCGGAAGGAGCATTGGGAGCGGGAGTTGCGCCTGAAAGTTTGTTCTGAAACGCTTCAATGGCGGTTTGCAGGGTTTTGATACCAGGGTCACAGCCCTGGGTGTTGCCGGAATACGAGAAGGCGTTCGCGCGGAGTCGACCGAGGACGCGGTCGTAGACGACGACGTGCACCTGTTCGGTGAAGTCCGTTGGCGCGCCGCCGCAATGCCCCTTCTGACGATACGCGTCGGTCGCCTGGATCGCCTCGACCAGGGGCCGGAGCGCCTCGCGGCCGACGCGGTGCGTCCCCTCGCCGTCCAGGACGGTGCCGTCGGCGTAGACCTGGAGGAACATCCCGAATTGCGAGCCATTGTCCGAACGGCCGATCGCCACGCGGGTCAAAAGCGGGTCGGACTCGGTGGCGGGACGGCTCACGCGCGGCTGGGGAACGAGTCGAGCACCGCCGGTCGCCGGCGCTGGAGCACTGCCCGTCGTGGTCGTCGGGGGCGATGGCGGGGGGGCGCCGACATCCGCAGGCGGGCCGAGCAGGTCGGGAGCCAGGGGCCTGGGGGCTGGCGACGGGTTCGACGGGGCGACCGGGCCGCCGCCCAGCCGGAAGAGGCGGCCCAGGCGGCTCGGCGGGGGCTCGTCAGCGCGGGTCGGTCGCGGGGTTGACCCGGCGAACCAGAGCGCTGCGGCGATCAGGGCGGCCAGGCCGAAAGGCTTCCAGGAATCGGGGCGCATCGCCGACCTCCATGTCGGTGGTGAGCCCGGCGGATCCGAGGGTCGCATCCGGCGCCCTCCGCGGATGGACCCGTCGGGCGGTCGTCGATCAACCTTCGCGGGGGAAATGGACGAGGCCGGCCCCGATCCCCCAGAGGTTCCGTGGGTTCGCGGACGGCCCTGGCCATGTTCGGTCGGGGATCACCAGCCGCTGAACTCGTCGAGGATGCGGTCCAGGGCCGACTCCAGCTTGTCGGCCGTCTCGTAGGAGCCGGTGGCGATCTGGCGGCGGAGTTCCTCGACCTTCTCGTGGCGGATTTCCGGGAGGCGGCCGATCCCGTCGAGCATCTGTCCCAGTGGAGAAATCTCCACCTGGTCGCGAGGCAGGCCCGCGTGAACGGTCGAGCCGCCGTCGATGCTGAAGTCGGCGAGCCGCGGGTAGATTGCCTGGGGGCCCTGAGCCCCGCCGGGTCCGTAGATTTCCATGTGAAACTCCCCGATTGGTGCAAGGGCCGGTGGGCACCGGCCGGCATCGTTGCCGAGCCTGAAGCCCGAGAATTCCCCGTTGAAGGTCGGGCGCGGCCTCCGCCGTCCCGTTGTGGCCTCTCGGCCTCCCTCGTTTCCCGTCGTGGGGCCGGGGTCCTCAAGCCTCCACAGGTATCTTTATCGACCGGAACCTGGGTGGGATTTAACTCTAATCCGGGAAATCGGGCCTGCCGATCCGGCAAAGTCTACTGGCGCTTCCTCGGGCGGGGCGCTTCCGTCCGCAGACCGTCGGCCAGGCGCTGCGAGGTCTCGTCGAGCTGCTGGGCGACCACGGAGGCGCGCTGGTAGAGCTGGTCATACGCCTGGCGCTCCACGTCGGTCATCTTCCGCCCCTGCATCGCTTGCAGGGTCTTGACCGCGTCGCTCAGCTCCTTCGCCCCCAGCATGAAGCTTTGCGCCATATCGTGGACCCCCTGGGTCCGCAGGTCTTCGGGGGTCGGCTTGTAGAAGGGGCTCAGGTAAAACGGGTTGCCGTAGAGCTTCTGCACCAGCTTGTGGCCGGTGTCGGTGGTGTCTCGGACGTTGGAAACCGTGCGTTCGATGTCGGCCCGGTTCTTGGCCAGGAGGCTGGTGCTCTGGCCCAGGAGCTGGTCCCCCTGGTAGAGCAGGCGGTCGACGCGTGTCTTGGTGCCTGCCATGCCGTCGAGGAGGTCCTCGACCTTCTTGCGGTCCTTGGCGGCCATGTCGCTCGCGGTCGCCGAGAGGTCGCGGACGCTCGCGAGGGTCTCCTTCACGTTTGGCCGGTTCTCGGCGATCGCGGCGTCGGCCTGCGTGATTAAACCTTCGAGGCGACGCACGGTGGCCTCGACCCGTGGCATCGCCTCGTCGAGCTTCTTCGCCGTGGACACGACGGCCGGGCGGACAGCCTCGGAAGTCTCCCGGAAGTCGTTGGCGGTCGCCTGGAGGGCGCCGAGGATCTGGCGGAGCCGGGGGCCGGCGGCCTCGGCGGTCTGGCGAACCTCCGCGATGGTCTTGCTCAGGTGGTTGCGTTCGACGGCGCCGAGGCCGACCTGATCGAGGATCGGGTCGAACATCGAGGTTTCCACCCCGGCGACCACCTGCCCGGGTACCAGGGCGACGGCCGATCGGCCCGAGGAAACGATGTTGACCGACGCCTGGCCGGTGAGGCTGGCGTGGATCGAGATCTTGACGTCCTGGCGGAGCCTGCCGGCGAGGTCCGCCGGCATGGTCAGCCGGACCTTCGCCCGCAAGGTGCCGTCGGCGTCCTCGACCAGGTCAACGGCCGAGACCCTCCCGGCGTCAAGCCCGGAGACCCGCACGGGGCTGCCCGCCCGGATGCCCTGGGCGTCGCGGAAAATCACGTCAATCTGGGTGCGGCTCGACAGGAATCCCGGGCCGCCGCCGGCCAGGGCCAGCAGGCCGACCAGGCCGGCCAGGGCGACGACGATCACAAGGCCGACCCGGATTTCGTGACTCGTCGTACGGATCATCGGCATGCCTTGCCCAAAGGGGCGTGCGGTGCGTCGGAATGCGGGTCCCGGACGAGCGGAAACTACGGGGTCGGCGGGGTCAGCACGGTCGGCCCAAAGGCCGGGCCGGCTTGGTAGAAGAGCAGGAACCACGCCATGTTGACGACCAGGATCGCGATGAGCGAAAGGCACGCCGCGCGGAATGCGGCGTTGGCGACGGCCTCGGGACCGTCGTCAAGGTGCCTGCGCAGCCCCTCGAAGCAGGCGAACAACGCCGCGAGGAACCCGAACGCCGCCCCCTTGAACACGAGTCCCACCACGTCGCGCGCCCAGAGCATCTCCAGCATCTTGCCCAGGAAGATCGGCGCGGGCAGACCGATCATCGATTTCGCCACCAGGAGGCCGACCAGCGTCCCGAGCGTCCCCCCCCAGAAGGCCAGGATCGGCCCGGCCGCCGCCGCCGCGAGCAGCCTCACCGCCACAAGCCGCGCGGGCTCCGGAGGCGTCCTCGGGTCGGGCCGAATCCCCCGCGCCACTTCGCGATCCGGCCGCCAGGTCGGGTCGTCGTCGAGCCCCAGCAGCGAGGAGCGTCGCAGTTCCGGCGTCAGTCTCCCGGCAAGCAGCCCGGCCATCACGAACCCTGAGAGCAGCGGCGCCAGGTTTCGAAACATCCCGACCCCGACGACCGGCCCGGTCGCCTCGGCGAAGGTCGCCCCGTAGTAAGCCTGCATCGCCAGAAACGAGCCGATCGACGCGTGAACCAACCCCACCAGGGGAATCCCCGCGCCCAGGAGCCACGCCCATTGCCCGGCCATCGCCCCGAGGAGCCCCGAGGCCTGGCGCGAGGGCCGGACCACGGCCTTGGCGGCCGAGATGCTCAGCAACGCGATTCCCCCCAGATACGAGACGACCGCCAGCGTGGTCCGGCCGATAGCGGCCAGGGGCCCCGTCAGCGCGATCGTTGCGGCGTGGTCGCTCGACATCGGCGAGGCCCTCCCTGGCCGTTTCGGCTCTGCCTCGGTTCGGTTCGGTTCAGTTCGTTCCGATCCGTTCCGATCAACGGTTCTGGCCGCGGAGCACCCGCGCCCGAGGGCTCACGACCGTGGCTTGCATCATGCCCGCCTGACGGCCTCGCCACCAGGATTCCCAGCGTTTGACCGATTCCTCGCGCTCGGCGGCAGGGGCCCAGGGCTTGAATCCGAAGTCTTGGCCGGTCCGGTGCTTCAAGGCCGCGTTCGCGGAAAGCTGCACCACCTCATCGGGGTCATGGAGGCGGTCGATCAGGGCCGGCACGGCGACGGATTCCGGCAGGCCGTCGCCCATGGTCGCCGCCCGCGACCGGACGTGCGGGGCGGCGTTGGCCAGGGAGCGGAAATCGCGCGGGCCGACCTTGCAGCCGGGCAGCGCCGCGGCCGTCAGCAGGAGCGCCAGGGCGGTTCCCCGCGGTCGCCCGTCCATGTCCGCGCCTCTTCCCTGAGACACCAACGACCCGTGGAACCGGCCAGGACGGGAGACGATCCGCCACCGACGGTTCGAGTCGCCGCGGACTTTAGTCGAAAGGTTCCCTGCCGGCAAGATCGATCGCCCTCGGCAATCGTCCGTCAGGTCACTCCGGGATCGGCTCGCCCGCCCCGGCCGCCTTCCGCACCCGATTGACGAACTCGTGGGCCATCCGCGCGGGGATGGGAAGCCGGGTCTTCCCGAGCGTGGCCAGGACGAGCCCGACGGCGCCTTCGAGGTCGCACAGGTGGCCGGGCGACACGAACAACGGCTTGACGCCGGGCCGGGTGCGTACGACCGCCCCGATCGTTTCCTCCCGGTCCACCAGGGGGCTGCGATCTCCGCGCAGGGGCCCTGGCTCCTCGAATCGCCCGCAGAGGCGGCTTTTCGCGCAGCCGACCGTCGGCAGATCGAGCCAGAGCCCGAGATGACAGGCGATCCCCAGGCGCCTGGGATGCGCCAGACCCTGGCCGTCGCAGAGCACCACGTCGGGCCGGACCTGGAGCCGTCCGAACGCCTCGATCAACGCGGGCGCCTCGCGGAACGAGAGCAGACCCGGCACGTAAGGGAACCGCGATGGCGCGGCCACCCCGACTCGTTCGATCAACGCGAACGTCCCCGCCGCCACGACCACCACGGCCGCGTACAGCACGTCTCCTCCTTTGTCGAAGGAGACGTCCGCCGCCGCGAGCGTCCGCCAGGGGCCGAGCGGGGCCGGGACGATCCGCGCGGCAAGCTGCGTCTGGAGGGCACGGGCCTCCGGCGGCGACAGGTCCCAGGAGTGAAGCGGGGTGATCTTCATGAGCGATCAGCGGGACAGGCCGTTGCGCCGGATCGCGGCCGACGCGGCCTCGGCCTGCGCGCGAGAAACGTCCAGATGGGTGCAGGCCCGGACGACTTGCTCGCCCAGGGCACTGACGAGCACTCCCTCGGCGCGGAGCCGCGCCGCCACCTCCGACGCGGTCCCCAGCGCCGGGTCGACGGCGATCCACACCAGGTTCGTTTCCACCGGCCCCGATTCCAGGCCCAGCCCCGGGGTTTCCTCGACCGCCCGGGCCAAGATCGCGGCGTGGGCGTGGTCGTCCACAAGGCGCCCGACGTGGTGTTCCAGCGCAAACAGCGCCGCGGCGGCGAGAATTCCCGCCTGGCGCATCCCGCCCCCGAGGACTTTCCGCAGCCGGTGCCCTTCGCGGATCATCGCGGCCGGACCCGCCAGAGCCGACCCGACCGGGGCCCCCAGACCCTTGGAGAAGCAGAGGGAAACCGTGTCGAAATGCCGGCCCCACTCGCGGGCTGGGACACCCGTCGCGACGACGGCGTTCATCAACCGCGCCCCGTCCAGGTGGATCGCCAGCCCGTGGGAGCGGGCCCATCCCGAGACCTGGGCCACCGCTTCCATCGGGCTGACGGTGCCGCCGCCCCGGTTGTGGGTGTTCTCCAGGCAGAGGAGTCGCGTCCGGGCGTAGTGGCCGTCGTCGGGCCGGATCTTGTCGCGAAGGTCGTCGAGCGTCCACACCCCTCGCACGGTGGGCAGCGTCCTCGCCGTCACGCCCCAGAGCCGCGCGAGGCCGCCGCCCTCCCAGACGTAAACGTGAGCCGTCGGGTCGCAGATCAACTCGTCGCCGGGCCGCGCGTGGATGCCGACGGCGATCTGATTGGCCATCGTCCCGGACGGCACGAATAGGGCCGCCTCCATGCCCAGCAGTTCCGCCGTCCGCCGCTCCAGCGCCTTCACGGTCGGGTCTTCACCGTACACGTCATCGCCGACTTCCGCTTCGGCCATCGCCCGCCGCATGGCGGGCGTCGGCTTTGTGACGGTGTCGGAACGCAGGTCGATGGGCGGGGAGAACATGATGGAGGGCCTCAACGCAGGGGCGCGGCGGGTGTCGTCCTCTCCGGGCGGCGGTCCCCCGCGGTCCATCACAACGGCGTTGCCGCACCGCGTCAACGGGGTCGAGGTGGGGTCCGGTGGTTGACCGGGTGCGGCCGCGCGGTTAGGTTCTGGTTCGGGACGGGAAAGAGCGCGGCTGCTCGTCAGATCTCCTACAATTAGGCGAGCCCGGCCGCCCCCGGAGGATGCGACAAAAGGCCCACGTCGGATGACGATGACCCTGAATATCCCCCGGATCGACTGCGTCCACGACGACGCCCGCGAGGCGATCCTGGACCTGCGTCGGCAACTGAGCCCCCGCGGCGACATCGTCAGCCCGCAAGGCCGCGCCCGGACGGTCGCCGCGTTCGGCGAGCCCTTGACCCCCCAGCAGGTCGTTGAGCGCATCTGCGCCGACGTGCAGTGCCGGGGTCTGGAAGCGGTGCTCGACTACACCGCTCGGCTCGACGGCGTGACGCTGGAGCCCTCGGCGGTCCGCGTCTCGCCGGAGGAATTGACGTTTGCCTTCAACCGCGCCGATCGCAATTATTTGAAGACGATCAAGCGAGTGCGCGACAACGTCCTTTCCTTCCAGTCGGGCATCCTGAACCGCGACGCCACGATGCGTCGAGGCGCCGGCTGCGAGTTGCGACTGCGTTACCGGCCGCTGCGGAGGGTCGGCGTCTGCATCCCCGGCGGTGCGGCGGCGTATCCGTCCTCCTTATTGATGACGGTCGTGCCGGCTCAGGCCGCGGGGGTGGAAGAGATCGCCGTGGTGGTCCCGCCGACACCCTTCGGCGGCTACAATGACGACCTCCTGGCCGCGTGCAAGGCGCTCGGCGTGACGGAAGTCCACCGCGTCGGCGGCGCCCAGGCGGTCGCGGCGCTGGCCTACGGTGTGCAAGGGATCGAGGCCGTCGACAAGATCGTCGGGCCGGGCAATCTCTTCGTCGCCCTGGCGAAGCGGCAGGTCTTCGGCGAGGTCGACATCGACAGTATCGCCGGCCCCAGCGAGGTTGTGCTGATCGCCGACTGGACCGCCGACCCGCGCTTCATCGCCTCCGACCTGATCAGCCAGGCCGAGCACGCGCCGGGCGCGAGCCTCATGATTACCTGGGAACCCGACCTCATTGACCGCGTGGCCGACGCCCTGGCGCAGCAGCTCGCCAACCTCAGCCGGGGGGAGCTTGCCCGGGAAAGCCTCGAACGCTTCGGCGCCCTGATCCTGGTGCGCGACGAGGACGAGGCGGTGGTCCTGACCAACCAGATCGCCCCGGAGCACCTGCATATCTCCACGTCCGACCCCGACCGTCTCGCCGAGCGGCTCACCAACGCCGGTGCGATCTTCCTGGGTCACGACACCCCCGTCGCCGTGGGAGATTACGCCGCGGGGCCCTCGCACGTCCTGCCGACCGGCGGCACCGCGCGGTGGGCGTCGGGCCTCTGCTCCAACGACTTCTTGAAGCGGACCAGCCTCATCCAATTCAACCGCGAGGGCCTCGCCCGCATCGCCCCCGACATTCGCATCCTCGCCGACAAGGAAGGGCTGACCGCGCACCGCTTCAGCGTCGACATCCGGCTCGAAGATCCGCCGAATCTCGGATAGAATGTCCCGAACGAACTCGGGAGGTTTTATGAGCGTCGAAGCTTCATCCATGTCGCCAGATTTTCTGGAAGCCGCCGCGCTGCCGGAGGCTGCCGCCCTCAAATCCTGGATCGACGAAAATACGGCCGGTCCGGATCATGTCGAGTCGGTCGTCGCACGACTGATGTCATTGACCCTCCCCGTGGCGCCCTGGAACCCGAATGTCCCCGTCAATCCATTTCGAGAGGACCTGGAATCGCAGTGCTGGTTCTGGAATCGCGCGGGCGGCAACCTGACCGACGCCGGGCACCACCTCGAAGCGGTCAACGTCTGGGCGGCGCACTATCTGTCCCTCCTGAGCCTGCAACTGAAATTCCATCATCGTTATCACAAAGGCATGCCATTATGTAATATTGGTTTCGCCTTCGCCCGGATGGGCAGGACGCGGTTGGCCGCCCAGAGCTGGTTGCTCGGCGTGATCGAGGACGCGCTGACGCACGGATCGATGGCCGACGAGAGCCAAAGTTACCGGAACCTGCTCAGGGTCAACGTCGCGACTTCGGTTCTGGACCAACTCGTCACGACGGTGGAGACGCGGCTCAATCGCCAGTCCGTCTCGCCGCTCTTCCCGGAATCGGTGGTCGAACTTTGGCTGCATCCGACGACGCTCGCCCCCTCCGAAGACTGCGTGTTGAGCGTCGACCTCTTGGTTGCGAAATTGGGTGAGAGCTACCCCACTCTGCCGGATCGGGCTAAGCCTTGGGATCGGACCCTGAGCCCTTTCTGGGGATTCGCCGACTGGGTGGGAGGGATCTTGGGTGGCAGATGACCCTGTAATTGAAGGAGTCTCGGTGCCCGGCGGGGTCGAGGGTGAGGGATCGAGGGAGCCCGAGAAGTCCAAACCGAAGACCTCCAGGGAACGGAGGGATTTGGCCTACGCGACCGATCGGCATATCGCCGATTTGATCTTCGAACGCGCAAATTTGACCGCCTCACGCGACGGACTCGCACGGGAGTTGGATGCGGCCCGCATCCTGCATCATCAGGAATTGATGGTTGCGCAGGGTCGTATCACCGAGTTGTGCGAGAGGAATGTTTCGTCGGAAGCGACCAACCGGAACCTGGCCCAAAACCTCGAAACTGAGCGATTTCAGCGGGGATTGGTCGGTTTGATTGCCACGGCGATGACCGCGATCGGTGGCTCACTGGTCAGCGTTTATCCGATCTCCAATTGGCGACACTGGGCGATGCGGACACTCCTCGTCTCCGGGTGTCTCTTCATGGGATATAACTCTCTGACTAATCTCGGCCCCGAAGTTCGTCAGCACGGCATCAAGGGAATGTTGAGGCGGTTCTGGGCGG